>Ga0209758_1000521_pt1 | contig 61693 bp, 57 predicted proteins | sample AraplaMF_Col_mMF_FD_184258 | JGI IMG/M metagenome (GOLD analysis project Ga0209758, IMG submission 184258) | Arabidopsis root microbial communities from the University of North Carolina, USA - plate scrape MF_Col_mMF (SPAdes) (version 2) | ecosystem: Host-associated > Plants > Roots > Endosphere... | reverse complement strand
GAACGATGTCGCCGTATCAGCACGGCGAAGTGTTCGTGACCGATGACGGCGCGGAGACCGATCTCGATCTCGGTCACTACGAGCGTTTCACCGGCCGGCCGGCGACCAAGGCCGACAACATCACGACCGGGCGCATCTACCAGGACATCATCTCCAAGGAGCGCCGAGGCGATTATCTCGGCGCGACCATCCAGGTGGTTCCGCACGTCACCAACGCGATCAAGGAATTCGTCCTCGACGGCAATGACGATTATGATTTCGTCCTGGTCGAGATCGGCGGCACGGTCGGCGACATCGAGGGCCTGCCGTTCTTCGAGGCGATCCGCCAGCTCAAGAACGAGCTGCCGCGCGATCACGCCGTCTACATCCATCTGACGCTGCTGCCCTATATTCCGAGCGCCGGCGAACTGAAGACCAAGCCGACGCAGCACTCGGTGAAGGAGCTGCGGTCGATCGGCATCCAGCCGGACATCCTGCTCTGCCGGACTGACCGCGAGATCCCGAAGGAAGAGCGGCGCAAGTTAGGGCTGTTCTGCAACGTGCGCGAAAGCGCCGTGATCGAGGCGCGCGACGTCGACAACATCTACGCGGTGCCCGAGGCCTATCACAATGCGGGCCTCGACGACGAGGTGCTCGCCGCCTTCGGCATCGGCTCGCGGATTCCGCCGGAGCTGCGCAGCTGGCAAGAGATCAACGAGCGCGTGCGCAATCCCGAAGGCAACGTCACCATTGCCATTGTCGGCAAATATACCGGCATGAAGGATGCGTATAAGTCGCTGATCGAGGCGCTCTCGCATGGCGGCATCGCCAACAAGGTGAAGGTCAATCTGGACTGGATCGAGAGCGAGATCTTCGAGAAGGAAGATCCCGCACCGTTCCTTGAGCACGTCAACGGCATCCTCGTCCCGGGTGGGTTCGGCCAGCGCGGCGCCGAAGGCAAGATCAAGGCGGCGCAGTTCGCGCGCGAGCGCGACGTGCCGTATTTCGGCATCTGCTTCGGCATGCAGATGGCGGTGATCGAGGCGGCGCGAAACCTCGTCGGCATCGAGGACGCCAACTCCACCGAGTTCGGCCCGACCAAGGAGCCCTTGGTCGGGCTGATGACGGAATGGCTGCGCGGCAACGAGCTCGAGAAGCGCTCGCAGGCCGGCGATCTCGGCGGCACGATGCGGCTTGGCGCATACCCTGCGGCGCTGAGCCGCGGCAGCCGCGTCTCGCAGGTCTATGGCGGCGCCACCGAGATCTCCGAGCGTCACCGCCATCGCTACGAGGTCAACACCGCGTACAAGGACCGCCTCGAGCAGCACGGCCTGAAATTCTCGGGCCTGTCGCCCGACGGCGTGCTGCCTGAAATCGTCGAGTACGAGGACCATCCCTGGTTCATCGGCGTTCAGTTCCACCCCGAGCTGAAGTCGCGCCCGTTCGAGCCGCATCCGCTGTTCGCCTCGTTCATTCAGGCGGCGATGGTGCAGAGCCGGCTGGTGTAGCCGGCTCAACTTGCCTTCTTGATCAGTCTGCGTAGCGCAGTGTCGATCCGTGACTGCCAGCCCGGCCCGGTGGATTTGAAGTGCTTCACGACTTCCGGGCTGAGCCGGATCGACACGGGGATCTTAGTGGGGGTCTTCTGCGGTCCGCGTTTGCCGACCATGGAAGCGAGCTGATTGGGCTTGATATCCTTCAACCTGACACCGGCAGGGAATTTTGCCGCCTTCGCGAAATCGGCTCGGGTCCACTCGGGATTTTCATCCACGGCGGATTGCTTAGTCTTCCGGGGCATAGCGCTTCACCTCCTTGGCATGGGCGCGTCGCAGGCTGATCGGTCGATATCGCTCGTCACGAATGGTGAACACTAGGCAATGCGCGACGCCGTCAATGAATCCATAGGCGCGATAGCGCGGATCTTCATATCGGACCACCGCGCAAGCGAGATGCCGTGCTTCGCGACATTCGCCAAGTCTTTCGCGCGATCGAAATCGTCCATTTTTCTGTATATACAATTTAGTCGCGACCCCGTCAATCGCGAGCGGCAAATGGCAGGGGTGCCATGTGCGCCCGACCTCAAGACAGCCACGGCCACCGTAGCTATAACTCGCCGGTAATTTCAGGGAGGTTAGTCCAATGATCTACGAAATGCGCGTCTATCGCTGCGTGCCCGGCCGGCTGCCGGCGCTTTTGAAGCGGTTTGAGACCGCTACGCTGAAGATCTGGGAGAAGCACGGCATCAGGCAGGCCGGCTTCTTCACGACGCTGATCGGTGACTCCAACCAGGAGCTGACCTATTTCCTGGCCTGGGACTCGCTTGCCGAGCGCGAGAAGAAGTGGGGCGCGTTCATGACCGATCCGGATTGGATGAAAGCCCGTGCCGAGAGCGAAGCCGACGGCCAGATCGTCGGCAACATCGTCAGCCAGATCCTGACGCCGACCGCATTCTCGGCGGTGAAATAGCGATCCCCGCCGCCGGGGAACTCTGGCGCAACCCTGATATTCGAACGGTCCGGGCCGAATAGGGTTGATCCGACCCTCATCGCGGCTATGGTCGCGCCGAAACGAGGGATTTGCCTTGAGCTCTTCGCATTCAGCGGCGCCGGTCGTCACCATTGGAAAGGTCAAATTCGGCAATGATCTGCCGATCTCGATCATTGCCGGACCCTGCCAGCTCGAAAGCCGTCAGCATGCGCTGGAGGTCGCCTCCGCGCTCAAGGAGATCGCTGCGCGGCTGAACATCGGCCTCGTCTACAAGACCTCGTTCGACAAGGCCAATCGCACCAGCGCCTCGGCTGCGCGCGGCCTCGGCCTTTCGCAGTCGCTGCCGATCTTCGCCGAAATCCGCGCCTCGCTCGGCCTGCCGGTCCTGACCGACGTGCACGAGGCCGCGCAATGCGCCGAGGTGGCGCAGGCCGTGGACATCCTGCAGATCCCCGCCTTCCTGTGCCGGCAGACCGATCTGCTGCTGGCCGCGGCTGCGACCGGCAAGGTCGTGAACGTCAAGAAGGGCCAGTTCCTGGCGCCGTGGGACATGGCCAATGTCGTCACCAAGATCACGAGTGCGAACAATCCCAACGTGCTCGTCACCGAGCGCGGGGTGTCGTTCGGCTACAACACGCTGGTCTCCGACATGCGCGCGCTGCCGATCCTGGCGCGCACCACCGGCGCCCCCGTGATCTTCGATGCCACCCATTCGGTGCAGCAGCCGGGCGGGCAGGGGACCTCCTCGGGCGGCGAGCGCGAATTCGTGCCGGTGCTCGCGCGCGCTGCGGTCGCGGTCGGCGTTGCCGGCGTCTTCATCGAGACCCATCCCGATCCTGATCGCGCGCCCTCCGACGGGCCCAACATGGTGCCGCTGCGCGAGTTCGAGGGGCTGATCGCCAGACTGATGGCGTTCGACGCGCTGGCAAAGAACCCGCGCTGATGCAGCAAGGCGAGGCGCGGGCGCACGATCACGGCCTGCCGACAGCGCTCTACGTCATCTCAGGCGCAAGCTTCGCCGCAGCCTTGTCGGCGCGCGCGCTCGATCCGGTGTTGCCCCACGTCGCCGAGGATTTTAACGTCAGCATCGCCACCGCCGCGGGCTTTGCCGCGGTGTTCGCCTTCACCTTCTCGATCATCCAGCCCATCATCGGCGCCGCCGCCGATCTGTTCGGCAAGACGCGGCTGATGATCGGCTGCCTCGCGCTGCTCGGCCTCGCCAACATCCTGGGCGCATTTTCGACCTCGTTCTCGGTTCTGTTTGCGACCCGAATCCTCGCCGGCATCGGCTCGGGCGGCGTGTTCCCGGTGGCGCTCAGCCTGACCAGCGATCTCGTCGGGCCCGAGAAGCGCCAGGTTGCGATCAGCCGCACGCTGGCCGGCGCCATGACCGGCAATCTGCTCGGCGCCTCGGCTTCGGGGCTGATCGGCGATTTCCTCGGCTGGCGCGGCGTGCTCGCGGTGCTCGGGGGGCTCGTGATCGCGGCGTCGATCGCGGTCGCGGCCGGCTTTCGCGGCGCCAAGGTCAAGCCCCCGCCGAAGACGAGCCTGTCGGCACTGAAGGCCGGCTATCGCACCATCTTCACCAACCCGAATGCCTATGTCTGCTATTCGGCGGTGTTCATCGAAGGCTGCTGCGTGCTCGGCCTGTTTCCCTACATCGCCTCGTTCCTGTTCGAGCTCGGCCAGACCTCGCTGTCGATCGCCGGCATGGTCATCGCGGGCTTCGCGGTCGGCGGCCTGTTCTACACGCTGACGGTGTCGCGCCTGCTGCCGTGGCTGGGCATGAAGGGCATGATGATTGCCGGCATGGCGCTGGTCGCCTCGCAGCTCGTCGCCGTCGCGTTCGGTCCGCGCTGGGAAGTGCAGGCGCTGAATCTCATCGTGATGGGATGGGGCTTCTACATCGCCCATGGCTGTCTCCAGGTCTTCGCCAGCGAGCTCTCGGTCGAGGCGCGCGCCACCGCGCTGTCGCTGCATTCGTTCTTCTTCTTCATGGGGCAGACCGTGGGTCCGCTCGCCTATGGCTTCGGGCTGCATCATGCCGGCAAGATGCCGACCCTGTTTGTCAGCGCCGCGGTCATGGTGGTGCTGGGCCTCGTCTGCGCCCGGCTGCTCAAGCCGCGGGCACCCTCCGACGCGCGCACCTGACGAAAGTGCACCGGAATCCTGCAACTAAAATCGGACGTCGTGCCATCGGCGTGCTACAGCCGGGGATGACAAAGTTCCTGATCGCCGCGCTGCTCGCCATTGCTCCGGTCGCCGCGCAGACGTCTCAAGTCGAGCCCAAGCCGCCCGTGACGGATCGCGAGCAGGTGCAGGCTGACCGCGCGAAAGCGGCTACCGAGGAAAAGAACGCGCCGACCGCGCGTCCATGGGACCGAGATGCCAACGGCAAACGTCCCTGGGAAAGGTCATCCGTCTCGAAGTAGCGCAACGCACCTCGCAACCAGGTTCGCGCGCTTCGCCGTTCACGTCGTTCTCAGCCCCGCCCGCGATAGGGCGCGACGCCTTGCTCGGGCACCCACAGGCCCTTCGGCACGCGGCCGGTCTGCCAGAACACGTCGATCGGAATGCCGCCGCGCGGATACCAATAGCCGCCGATGCGCAGCCATTTCGGCTTGATCTCCGAGGCGATGCGCTTGCCGATCATCACGGTGCAGTCCTCGTGAAAGGCGCCGTGGTTGCGGAAGCTCGCGATGTAGAGCTTGAGCGATTTCGACTCCAGCAGCCACGCACCCGGCGCGTAGTCGATCATCAGATGTGCGAAATCCGGCTGGCCCGTGACCGGACAGAGCGAGGTGAATTCCGGCACGGTGAAGCGCACCAGATAGTCGGTGCCCTTCTGCGGATTGGGCACGCGGTCGAGCTGGGCGTCTTCCGGTGTGTGCGGCCACTCGACCGCACGGCCGAGCTGGAGGGATTTCTTCGCCATCGTCGTCGCATCCTGTGGAGCATGATCCGGACCCGGAGGGCCGCATTAGCGCAAAGTGGGCACCGGTTTTCCGAGAGATCACGCTCAGTCAAAAAAAGGCTAGAGCGCGATAAGATCGCGCGTCTGGATGATGCCGGGATGGACGCAAATAGCGCTGCCGTCAACCGCTCGCGATCGTCTGGATCATGACGATGCGGTCGTTGCCGGACTCGCAGCCCCAGAGCTCACCCGGCCGTCCGTCGAGCTGGCGCACATTGGCATTGGCCTTGTCGCTGGCGAAGACGTTGAACGTCTCCGTAGCAGGATCGAAGCGGACGATGGCGTTGGCGGAGAAATCGGTCAGCCAGACCTTGTCCTTGTCGTCGACGAAGACGGCATAGGCGCGGGGGCGTTCGCCCGGCAGCTTCCACGTTTTCCAGGAGCTGTCCGCGGGATCGTGCACCGAGACGTGGCCGCTATTCCATTCGCTGACCCAGATCCGGCTCCTCGAGTCGGACCACACCCGCCGCGAGCCTTGGCCCGGCGTCGGCGGCTCGACAACGCTGGCATTGCCGGTCGCACGGTCGATCTTGGCGATATGACTGCCGGCAAGCGAGGCGTACCAGACATCGCCCCTGGGGGTGACCGTGATGCCGTAGGGACCGACGCCCTTGGGCGCCCTGAACAGGTTCATGTCGCCAGACTTCGGCGCGAGGCGGCCGTAATAGCCGGACTGACCGGTGAACCAGTAGGTGCCCTCCTTGTCGAACACGCCGGTGTTGAGATTGGCGGCAGCGAACTTTTCCGGCAGGCGGAACAGGGTGACCTTGAGATCGGAAGGATCGACCCGTGCGATCGCGTTCTGGCCGCCCTCGGTAATCCAGGGCGCGCCGTCGGGGCCGATGGTCACGCCATGCGGAGCGGCGCCCTCGCCGAGGCTGATCGTCTTGAAACGGCCATCCCGGGGATCGAGCCTGCCGAGCAGGCCCTTGCCCTGCGCCGTGAACCAGACCGAACCGTCGGGGGCGGGGGCCAGATCATGCAGGCCGATGCCGGCACTGACCGGGAAATATTTCGTCCGGAACGGACCTTCCTGGGCAAGAGCTCGGCGGCTCACGAGCAGCGCGGCGCTCGAGACGAGAAACTGGCGGCGATTCATGGCGTTACCCCGGCTGGTTGAGATTGAGGTTGGACGCGCAGATCAGGCGAATTCGAGCTTAGCCCCGGCCGCTTCACGCGTCAGTCGAAGCCCACCCTCCAAGCGTTCACATTTGCTTGCGGCCCGTGTAAGACCCGCGGCACCGATCAGCCCTAACGAACGGAAGTGCACATCATGACCGCCATTATCGACATCATCGGACGCGAAATCCTCGATAGCCGGGGCAATCCCACCGTCGAGGTCGATGTCGTGCTGGAGGATGGCGCGCTCGGCCGCGCTGCCGTGCCTTCCGGCGCGTCGACGGGTGCCCATGAGGCGGTGGAACTGCGCGACGGCGACAAGGCCCGCTATCTCGGCAAGGGCGTCAGCAAGGCGGTCGGCGCCGTCAACGGCGAGCTCTTCGAGGCCCTCAGCGGCCTCGATGTCGAGCAGCAGGCCCAGATCGACCAGATCATGATCGACCTCGACGGCACGGCGAACAAGAGCCGGTTGGGGGCCAACGCCATCCTCGGCGTCTCGCTGGCCTGCGCCAAGGCCGCCGCGAACTCGCTCGACATGCCGCTCTATCGTTACGTCGGCGGCACCTCGGCGCGCCTGTTGCCGGTGCCGATGATGAACATCATCAATGGCGGCGTGCATGCCGACAACCCGATCGACTTCCAGGAATTCATGATCCTTCCCGTCGGCGCCTCGTCCTTTGCCGAGGGCCTGCGCTATGGCGCGGAAGTCTTCCACACGCTGAAGTCGGAGCTGAAGAAGGCCGGCCACAACACCAATGTCGGCGACGAGGGCGGCTTTGCGCCGAACCTGCCGTCGGCCGATGCCGCGCTCGATTTCGTCATGAACGCGATCGGCAAGGCCGGCTTCAAGGCCGGAAGCGACATCGTGCTCGGCCTCGACTGCGCCTCGACCGAGTTCTTCAAGGACGGCAAGTACGTTTATGAAGGCGAGGGCAAGACCCGCTCGATCTCCGAGCAGGCCAAGTACCTCGCTGACCTCGTCTCGCGCTATCCGATCGTCACCATCGAGGACGGCATGTCGGAAGACGACATGGACGGCTGGAAGGAGCTCACCGACCTCGTCGGCAAGAAGTGCCAGCTCGTCGGCGACGACCTGTTCGTCACCAACGTCAAGCGCCTCGCCGACGGCATCAAGGCCGGCCGCGCCAACTCGATCCTGATCAAGGTCAACCAGATCGGCACGCTGACCGAGACGCTCGCGGCCGTCGAGATGGCGCACAAGGCCGGCTACACCTCGGTGATGTCGCACCGCTCCGGCGAGACCGAGGATTCCACCATCGCCGACCTCGCGGTCGCAACGAATTGCGGTCAGATCAAGACCGGCTCCCTTGCGCGTTCCGACCGCACCGCCAAATACAATCAGCTCCTGCGCATCGAGCAGCAGCTCGGCAAGCAGGCGCTCTACGGCGGCAAGGCGGCACTGAAGGCGCTGGCATAAGCCGGCGCTTTACCAAACACAGGGGAGGACCGACATGAGCGACGGCAAGTCCGGACTGCAGCTGCGTTCGCTGCTCAAGAAAAGCGGCGAGCTGGAATTGTCCCTCGTGAACGTCCCGACGCCGGAGCCGGCCGACGACGAGGTCGTGGTTCGCGTCGAGGCGACGCCGATCAACCCCTCCGACCTCGGGCTCCTGATCGGGCCGGCCAACATGTCGGCCGCCAAGGCCTCCGGCACGAAGGAGATGCCGGTCATCACCGCGACGATGCCGGAGGCGGCGATGCGGATGATGGGAGCCCGGCTCGATCAGTCGCTGCCGGTCGGCAACGAGGGCGCCGGCACGGTGATCGGGGCCGGATCGTCGGACGCTGCGAAGGCCCTGATGGGCAAGACGGTGTCGATGATCGGCGGCGCGATGTACACACAGTACCGCGTGCTGAAGGTCCGCGACGTCATGGAGCTGCCGGCGGGCACCACGGCCGCCGACGGCGCGTCCTGGTTCGTCAATCCGCTCACCGCGCTCGGCATGACCGAGACGATGCGGCGCGAGAACCACAAGGCGCTCGTGCACACCGCGGCGGCCTCCAATCTCGGCCAGATGCTCAACAAGATCTGCATCAAGGACGGCATCGGCCTCGTCAACATCGTCCGGAGCAAGGAGCAGGCCGATATCCTGCGCAAGATCGGCGCCAAGCACATCGTGGATTCCAGCGCCCCTGATTTCACGGAGGCTCTCACCAATGCGCTGGTCGAGACCGGCGCCACGATCGCGTTCGACGCCATCGGTGGCGGCAAGCTGGCCAGCCAGATTCTGACCGCGATGGAAGTTGCAGCCAACAAGACCGCGAAGGAATACAGCCGCTACGGCTCCAACGTGTACAAGCAGGTCTATATCTACGGGAGCCTCGACAATCGGCCGACCGAATTGAGCCGGTCGTTCGGCCTGACCTGGGGCGTCGGCGGCTGGCTGCTGACGCCGTTCCTCCAGAAGATCGGCCCGGCCGAGATCGGCCGCCTGCGCCAGCGCGTGGCGTCCGAGCTCAAGACCACCTTCGCTAGTCACTACACCAAGGTGGTCTCGCTGGCCGAGGCGCTCGATCCCGCCAACATCGCCGTGTACGGCAAACGCGCCACCGGGGAAAAATTCCTCATCAACCCGAATAAATAATCGTGATCTGCGCCGGCAGGTCACCGAAGGAAGGTCTTGCCTTCTGAGCGCAGCGGGAGATTATTCCGCCGCCATTGCAAGCGGAAAGACCGCAAAGCGCTCAGAAGGGGACCTCTCCATGATCGATCTCAATCGCCGTCAACTGCTCGCAGGCGCCGCCGCCCTCGGTGCGGCTGCCGCGACCGGGCTTGGACCGACCGCGACCAAGGCCGCAGTCCCGCAAGCGGGAACGCAGGCGCCGGGCTTCTATCGCTACAAGGTCGGCAGCTTCGAGTGCACCTCGATCAACGACGGTGCGCGCACCTTTCCGATGCCGGACAAGTTCGTCGCGAACATTCCGAAGGACGAGGCGCTGGCCGCAGGGGAGGCGGCCTACATGCCGAAGGGCATGGTCACGATCCCGTTCAACCCGCAGCTCATCAATACCGGCTCCAAGCTGGTGCTGATTGATACCGGCAACGGCATAGCCAATCTCGAGGCGAGCAAGGGCGCAGTCGGCCGCACATTGCAGAACATCCAGGCTGCCGGCATCGACCCCAAGAACGTCGACGTTGTGCTGCTGTCGCATATGCACGGCGACCACATCAACGGCGTTCGCCTGGCCGACGGCGCCTTGGCCTTTCCGAACGCGGAGATCATGGTGCCCGGCAAGGAGTGGGAGTTCTGGACCAGTGAGGACAACGCCGCCAAGGCCGAGTCCAATCAGGCGCTGAAGAGCAACTTCGCCAACGTGAAGAAAATCTTCGCCGGCCTCGAGTCCAAGGTGACGAAGTACGACTGGGGCAAGGAGGTCGCGCCGGGCATCACCTCGATCGCAACGCCGGGCCACACGCCCGGACACACCTCGTTCGCGGTTGCGTCGGGCGATGCCAAGGTGCTGATCCAGTCCGACGTCACCAACATCCCGGAATTCTTCCTGCGCAATCCGGACTGGCACGTCGTGTTCGACATGGACGAAGCGATGGCGCAGGCGACGCGCCACAAATTCTACGACATGGCGGCAGCGGAGAAGGCGACCGTGGTCGGCTTCCACTTCACGTTCCCGTCGGTCGGCCATGTCGAGAAGGACGGCGCCAAGTATCGCCTGATCCCGTCGGCGTGGAATCCGACGCTCTGAGCTGGGTCAGTATCCGCGCGCAAGGATCGGGCCGCCGCTTGGCGGCCCGAATTGTTTGGACCATCTGCTTTCGCGAAACGCAGCGTTTCCAAATCGGGCCGATTCATGCACTTGCATCCATCGGTCCGGATCGCTTAAGTGCCATCGGCACTTCCCTCAAGGTTCAAGGACACCTCATGGCCTACAATATCGTCACGATCGCCGGCAGCCTGCGCAAGGACAGCTTTTCGCTGAAGATCGCCAACGCGCTCGCCAAGCTCGCGCCTGGCTCGCTGAAGCTGGAGGTCATCACGCCGGCCGGCATCTCGTTCTTCAATCAGGATCTCGAGGCTGCGCCGCCCGCGGACTGGCTGGCCTTCCGCGACAAGCTTCAGAAATCGAATGGCGTCCTGTTCGTCACCCCCGAATACAATCGCTCGATCCCGGGCGTCCTCAAGAACGCCATCGACGTCGCCTCGCGCCCCTATGGCAAGAGCTCGCTCCTCGGCAAGCCGGTCGGCATCATCTCGAACTCGCCGGGACCGCTCGGCGGCGTCAGCGCGGCCAAGCATCTGCAGAACATCCTGCCGGGCATCTCCGGTCCGCTGCTGCAGCAGCCGGAAATCTACCTCAACGGCGTCGGCGATGCCTTCGACGCGGACGGCAATTTGACCAAGGACTCCCTGAAGACGGTGCTGCAGCAGTACCTCGACGCGTTCGCCGCGCACGTCGCGAAGAACCAGGGCTGAGGCCGAATTGCTGACGACGAGGCCGATCTAATGATCGGCCTCCCATTGGACCCTTGAGACGCAAGTCTAGCTTGCCATGCGCTGCTTCAGGCTCTGGTAGAACGCCGTCTCGAAGTTCATGTAACCGATGAACGACGTTGGATCACCGAAGGGGAGAATTTGGGTGGCCCAAAACCCGCCGAAGCCGTTCTGGCGGTCGATCCAGTAGAACAGGTTGGCCAGGCCCGCCCAGCCAAGCGCGCCGGCGGGACGTCCCGTCGGCGCTTCTTCGTCGTTGATCATAAAGGTCAGTCCCCACGACTTGGACTGGCCGGGGAAGAACTCCGCGTCATTGCACAGCGAGGGAATGACTCCGCTGATCGGCGTCACCTTTTTGTCGCCGAGATGGTTCTTCTCCGCCATGCGCACGGTTTCGGCCTTCAGCACGCGGCCGTACTCGCCCGCTCCGTCGTTCAGCCACATGCGGATGAAGCGCATGTAGTCGCCGACGGTGCCGTAGAGCCCGTGACCCCCCATATGAACTTCGGGCTTGGCCGGCAGTTCGAAATCCATCGGCGTCAGCGAGCCGTCGGCGTTTCGCGCGTGGATGCCGGCCAGTCGTTGGCGCATCGGCTCGGTCAGTTCGAAGGTCATGTCCTTGATCCCGAGCGGTTCGAAGATGCGCGTCTTGAAGACGTCCCCGAGCCGTCGGTCCGCGATGGCTTCGACGATCTGACCGCACCAATCGATGTTGGTGCCGTAGTCCCATCGCTCGCCCGGCTCGAACAGGAGCGGGGTCATCAGGCAGGCTTTGGTCGCGGTGATCACGCTTGGCTGACCCTTTTCCTGGGCCAGCCGATTGTAGGTGTGGTTGATGAAATCGTAGCTCAATCCTGCGGTGTGAGTCATCAGCATGCGGGTGGTGATATCGCGCTTTGGCGGACGCAGGATCGGCTCGCCCCTGTCGTCAAAGCCATCGATCACCTGGAGCTTGCCGATCTCGGGCACATAGCGCTGCGCAGGGGCGTCGAGATCGAGCTTGCCTTGCTCGACAAGTTGCAGGACCGCCGTACCGGTAATCGCCTTCGTCGTGGAGAAGATGGCGAAGATGCTGTCGGTCGTCATGTCGGCGGCAGAACCGAGACGGCGCTTGCCGGCAGCGCCCTCGTAGATGTTGCGGTAGCGATTCGTCACCATCGCGACGACGCCCGGTACGCTCGGCGTGGATGCAACGACATCGTCGAGAACCGTGTCTGCCGTCGCGCCAAAGTTCATGATCATAATTGTCCTCCGGTGTGGATTGAAAATTGTTCGCTCGAGGCGGCGCTTGCGCGGTCAGTTCATGGCAAAGCCCTGGTATGCGCTCGCCGCGGCTTCGTCGCATTTCTGGCGATAGGCGCCGACGCCGCCGCAATAGGAAAGAACGCGGCGCGGCTTGCCTTCGACGTTCGAGCCCAGGTACCAGGAATTGGTCTTTGCGATCAGCGTCGCGTTGGCGATCTCGTCGTGGTGCGTCACCCAGCCGTCTTCCGCATCCTTGGTCGGCTCGATCACCTTCAGGCCCTTGGCCCGCATGTACCTGATGCAGTCGTCGATCCATTCGACCTGCTGCTGCAAGCACGTGGTCATGTTGCACAGAGCAGCCGCAGGCGCGAGCGGCGCGGCTGTCGTGAACATGTTGGGGTAACCGTGAACCTGCAGGCCCATCGTCGTGCGAATATCCCTGGCCCAATCCTCTTTGAGCGATCGTCCGCCCCGTCCCCTGATATCGATGCGCGTCAGGGCGCCAGTACCGGCGTCGAAGCCGGTTGCGAGAATGATCATATCGAGCTCATGGACCGTGCCGTCGGCGGTCTGGATGCCCACCGGCGTCACCCGTTCGATCGGATTGTTCTTGACGCTGACGATCTCGACATTGGGCCGATGGAAAGCCTCGAGGAAGTTCTGCTCGAGCGGCACCCGGTGCGTCCCGAAGCCATACTCTGCGGGGATCAGGAGGTCGCACAGCTTCGGGTCCTTGAGCCGCTCACGCATCTTCTCGCGGACGAAATCCGAGATTTCCGCGTTGACCGGCTCTTCGAAGAACAACTCGGCGAAGGATGAGATCCATAGCTTCAGCGAGCCGTCATTCCAGCAATCCTCGATCACCTCCCGGCGTTTCTCGGGTGATAGGCCGGCCCACGCATGCTCGAAATCATATTCGAAACCTGTGAAGGTGTGCGGCAATCGCTGCTTGAAGTGCTCGAACTTGGACTTGTAGGCTTGCGCATCCGCCGCACTGAATTTGGGATTCTTCATCGGGATGATGTATTGGGGCGTACGGATGAAGACCTTGAGATGGCCGACCTCGCCCGCGATCGTCTGGATGACCTGGATGCCGGTTGCGCCGTTGCCGATGATACCGACGCGCTTCCCCGCGAAGTCGATCGGCTGCTTTGGCCAGCGCGCTGTGTGGAACAGTTGTCCCTTGAAAGTCTCCTGGCCCGGAAACGACACGTGGGGGGCCGAGAGCATGCCGCAGCAGGTAACCAGGAACTGGGTGTCGATCACGTCGCCCTTGTCGGTCGTGACTAACCAGCGCTGTGTTGCTTCGTTGAAATGGGCGCTCTTGACCGTTGTGCTGAACTGGATGTCTTTGCGGAGATCGAGACGGTCGGCGACGTAGTTGAGCCAACGTTCAATTTCCGGCTGGCCCGGGAATTTCTCGCTCCAGCTCCATCCCTTATAGAGCTCCTCGGAGAACAGATACTGGTAGATGTAAGCTTCCGAGTCGAAGCGCGCACCGGGATAACGATTCCAGTACCAAGTGCCGCCGACGCTCGACGCGGCGTCGATCGCCCTGACTCTCAATCCCTGCTCGCGCAAACGATAGAGTTGATAGAGTCCTGCGACGCCGGCTCCCACCACGAGGGCATCGAGCTTGGCCGTGTCATGCGCGCCATTGCTTCCATTGGTCTTGCCATAGGTTTCCATATGAGTCCCTCCTCACGTTTCCAGAGCGCACGCGACCTTCCCCCGTCCATGAGGTCATCGGACGTTGGTGCATCGCGTCATTTCGATCCCGGCAGCGCGATGGAATGGGCTCGTTTGGCCCGCGGCCGCTTCGCCGCTTCTCCTGCTCTGCCCGGAACGCGAGAAAGGCTACGAGACGCCGAGCTTTGGGGCTTGAACAAAACCGACAATCCTTTGAACGGAGCCCGGCGCCGGACCTCGACACAGTTCGCTTGGCAAACTGCAAAACCGGCTTATGCTCTCCTCCTGCCGTTCGGCCAATGAGAAGCGGAAGCGATCAACCGCGCCACAAGATCCTAAGGAGGGGAGGCTCGCGCGATGGGCCAATTCATCACGGTCGAGGAGCTGCCACGCTACGCGCCCGGCGAGCTGATGCTGGACAGTTCGGCGGTGGGTAAATCCGACTTTCGGTTGCGCGTCTTCCGCTATGCGCCATCGGACATCTGGGTCCCCCCAAACGAGAACTTCCTGATCGTCGTGTATCGCGAAGGCACAACGTCGATGAATCGCCGAGTGACCGGCGTCTGGAAGCAGGATCATGTTGGCCGCGGCGTCACGACACTGCTAACGCGTGCGGAGCCTTCGAACTGGCGCTGGAGCCACGACATCGAGGTCAGCCATTTCTACATTTCCCCGACCTTGATGGCGAAGACGGCGAGCGAAGCGTTTGACCGCGATCCGGGCGGCATCGAGCTTCACGACCTGCTCAGGATCGAGGATCCGGTGCTGACCTGGATCGGCGACCGCATGGTGCACGAGGTGTCCGAAGGAGCTCCGGGCGGGCGGCTCTGCTATGATGCGCTGGCACTTCAGGCGAGCGTGCACCTCCTGCGAAGATATGCCTCCGTGCAATTCAAGATGCCGTGTGCACAGGGGCGCTTCAGGCCAGCCCACGCGCGGCTGATCGAGGACTATATCGAGCAGAACATGTCGAGGAACATCACGCTCGAGGAGCTCGCCAATATCTGCAACTGCACGCCGGTGCAGTTTGCGCGCAAATTCCAGGTCCACTACGGCATGCGGCCGCATGCCTATGTGCTGAGCCGCAAGGTGCAGCGCGCGTGCCAACACCTGCGCAAGGATCGGCTCGCCCTGAAGGAGATTGCGCTCTTGAGCGGATTTTCCGATCAGAGCCATCTCAACCGGATCTTTCGCAGACACCTGAACATCACGCCAGCAGAATATCGCAAGAGCTGCCTGAGTTAGTCTCGCTGCGTTCCAATCGGACCCGTTCCCGACCATGAAGGTTCGGTATGGGATGGCGGAATTAGCACTCCCTTAACCAACCTGTCCCATCTTGCCAGGATGGTCTCCCGCGCGCGCCTGAAATCGATCCTGACCGGCCTTGCCCTCTATGCGATGGCGGCCGCCATCGTCGGCTATTTCGGCGTCAACGCCTATACCGGCAAATACGGCCTCAACGCCCGCCAGGAGCTCGATCAGGAGATCATCGCGCTGACCAGCGAACTGGCCCAGCTCAAGCGTGAGCGCGCCAGGAGCGAGCAGCGGGTGTCGCTGCTGCGGTCCGAGCGGATCGACCCCGACATGCTGGACGAGCGGGCACGCTTCCAGCTCGACTATGTCAATCCGCGCGATCTCGTTCGGATGATCCCCGCGAAGTAGCGTTTTCCGCAAGCTTCGAAATCGACACGAAAGCCGCTGGCGAAATCCGACCTCTTTGCGCTTTGCTCCTTCGAAGGTCGTAACTCCGGAACCGGCTGGCCGCCTTGACGACAGCACCATGGCAGGCTCATGGCTTGTGTAGCGCTCGCTGAAGTTGACGCAGATCAAACGGGTAGCGCCGGCACGTTCTAGTCTGTCATCCGGAGGAAACTGTGATGAATGGGTCAACGCCCCGGCATCACGCGGCCCGTGTCGAGGCCGCCATCGCGTCAGGCCAGGCGGCTCGGTCCGCGCTCGTGGCCTCGTGGCGCCGTTCGTCCAGATTGCATCATCTCGATCCCGGCGGCCGCACCTCGCCGCTGCGGCTGACCGAGGCCGAGCTGCACCGGGCGCGTGAGCGCGTCGCCCCGCTGCTGGCGGCCGCGCAAGGCGCGATGGACAGGCTCTATCAGGCTGTCGGTGCCAGCGGTTGCTGCGTGCTGCTCGCCGACGGGGAGGGCGTGCCGGTCGATCGCCGCGGCACGCCGGCGGACGATGCGACGTTTCAGTCCTGGGGCCTGTGGACCGGTGCGCTCTGGAGCGAGGAGCATGAGGGCACCAACGGCATCGGCACCTGCCTGGTCGAGCAGCGTGCGCTGACGATCGACCGCGACCAGCATTTCTTCGCCCGCAACACGCTTCTGAGCTGCACCGCCGTTCCGATTTACGACCATGAGGCCGCGCTCGCCGGCGTGCTCGACGTCTCCTCCTGCCGCGCCGACCGGACCGATGCGTTCTCAAGTCTGATCGCGCTTGCGGCGGGCGAGGCGGCCAGGCGGATCGAAGCGGACCTGTTCCGTAAGGCGTTCGCCCATGCCCGCATCGTGCTGACGCAAGCTGCGGACGGCCAATGCGGGGGCCTCCTCGCGGTCGATGCTGACGATCTCGTGATCGGCGCCACTCGTTCCGCCCGGGCGGCGCTCGGAATTGCCCCCGGCCGGGCATTGCGGCCGGTGCCCGCAGCCGATCTGCTCGGCGGCGATGCCGCGCACGATCATCTTGCCGGCGGTCAGCGCGCCGTGGTGCAACGGGCATTGCTCCGCGCCGGCGGCAATGTCTCGGCGGCCGCCAAGGCCCTCGGCGTCAGCCGCGCCACGCTGCACAGGAAGCTCAAGCGGTTCGAACTGAACCACTGAGCCGGGCAGGTTACTCAAACCACCATTTCGTGCCCCGGACGCAGCGCAGCGCGTCGCTCTTGCGACGTGGTGCGGCTGCAGAGCCGGGGCCCATATCTCCGCATTCTCCAATGCCGGTTCTGGCTCCCGCTCTGCGCAGCAACGCGAAGAGCGTTGCTGCGCGTCCGGGACACAATCACTGTCGCAGAACTGCGACAGGTCCGCCTCGCCATCGCTCCCGCCGGGGCTGACAGAAAACGCCTCCCGCATCATCGTCGGCGCAAGTCGTGAGCACACGACGGCAAGCAAGCAGCAATCAACGGGAGTGATCAATGAACAAGGTGGAATTCCTCAGCGTCACCAAAGTTCCATTCGCCGAACGCTACGACAATTTCATCGGCGGCAAGTTCGTCGCGCCGATCTCCGGCAAATATTTCGACAACGCCTCGCCGGTGACCGGTCAGGTCGTCTGCAAGATCGCGCGCTCCGACGCGCAGGACGTCGAGGCCGCCCTCGACGCGGCGCATGCCGCCAAGGCGGCCTGGGGCCGCACCAGCGTCGCCGAGCGCGCCGCGGTCCTGAACCGGATCGCCGATCGCATGGAAGAGAATCTCGAGCGTCTCGCCATCGCCGAGACCTGGGACAACGGCAAGCCGATCCGTGAGACCCGCGCCGCCGACCTGCCGCTGGCGATCGACCATTTCCGCTACTTCGCCGGCGTGGTGCGCGGCCAGGAAGGCTCGATCGGCGAGATCGACCACGACACCATCGCCTATCATTTCCACGAGCCGCTCGGCGTGGTCGGCCAGATCATCCCCTGGAACTTCCCGCTGCTGATGGCCTGCTGGAAGCTCGCGCCCGCGCTCGCCGCCGGCAATTGCGTCGTGCTCAAGCCTGCCGAGCAGACCCCGGCCTCGATCATGGTCTGGGCCGAGCTCATCGCCGACATCCTGCCGCCCGGCGTCCTCAACATCGTCAACGGCTTTGGCCTCGAGGCCGGCAAGCCGCTGGCCTCGAGCCCGCGCATCGCCAAGATCGCCTTCACCGGCGAGACCACGACGGGCCGGCTGATCATGCAATACGCCAGCCAGAACCTCATTCCCGTCACGCTGGAGCTCGGCGGCAAGTCGCCGAACATCTTCTTCAAGGACGTCACGGCCGAGGACGACGATTTCTTCGACAAGGCGATCGAAGGCTTCGTCATGTTCGCGCTGAACCAAGGCGAGGTCTGCACCTGTCCGAGCCGTGCGCTGGTCCATGCCGACATCTATGACCGCTTCATGGAGCGGGCCTTGAAGCGCGTTGCCGCGATCAAGCAGGGCGACCCGCGCGATGCCACCACTATGATCGGCGCGCAGGCCTCGGGCGAACAGCTCGCGAAGATCCTGTCCTACATCGACATCGGCAAGGAGGAAGGCGCCAAGGTGCTCGCAGGCGGCGGACGGGCCGAGCTCGGCGGCGATCTCGCCGGCGGCTTCTACGTCAAGCCGACCGTGTTCGAGGGCCACAACAAGATGCGAATCTTCCAGGAAGAGATCTTCGGTCCCGTGGTCTCGGTCACGACCTTCAAGACCGACGACGAGGCGCTCGAAATCGCCAACGACACGCTGTACGGCCTCGGGGCCGGCGTCTGGAGCCGCGATGCCAACCGCTGCTACCGCTTCGGCCGGGCGATCCAGGCCGGCCGGGTCTGGACCAATTGCTACCATGCCTATCCCGCCCACGCGGCGTTCGGCGGCTACAAGCAGTCGGGCGTCGGTCGCGAGACCCACAAAATGATGCTCGATCATTATCAGCAGACCAAGAACCTCTTGGTCAGCTACAGCCCGAAGAAGCTCGGCTTCTTCTGATCGGGAATGCGGAGAGGGCGGCGCCATGTCCGGCGCCGTCCGCTTCGACGACTGGGATCGGCATGATGCATAGTTCTTGAGCTGGTCGCAGCTCCACATCGTGACGCGTAGATTTGTTGCCCGATCGGCGCCAAAGATTTTCCAATATTTCGACCACGTTGCAGTGCGGCATAATGAAAGTCGTGCCAAGTCGCCGCGGTGCTTTCCAAGGGCGTTTGACTTGGGTTAGAGAGGGCGAAAGTTTTCTCTGACCCGGAATTCCTATGGCCGCACCCAAGAAAGCCGCCGCAAGCACTCCACAGGACAAGACCGACGGCGGTTCGCCTCCGGAATTCACGAGGGAGCAGGAGCTCAAGGCGCTCCGCGACATGCTCCTGATCCGGCGGTTCGAGGAAAAGGCCGGCCAGCTCTACGGCATGGGCGCGATCGGCGGCTTCTGCCACCTCTATATCGGCCAGGAGGCCGTGGTGGTCGGCATGCAGATGGCCCTGAAGCCGGGCGATCAGGTCATCACCGGCTATCGCGATCACGGCCACATGCTCGCCACCGGCATGGACGCCAACGGCGTCATGGCCGAGCTCACGGGCCGCCGCGGCGGCTATTCCAAGGGCAAGGGCGGCTCCATGCACATGTTCAGCAAGGAGAAGCATTTTTACGGCGGCCACGGCATCGTCGGCGCCCAGGTCTCGCTCGGCACGGGTCTGGCCTTCGCCAATCACTATCGCGGCAACGACAATGTCAGCGTCACCTATTTCGGCGACGGTGCGGCCAATCAGGGCCAGGTCTACGAGAGCTTCAACATGGCGGAGCTCTGGAAGCTGCCGGTGATCTACGTCATCGAGAACAACCGCTACGCCATGGGCACCTCGGTCTCGCGCGCCTCGGCCCAGCAGGATTTCTCCAAGCGCGGCGTGTCCTTCAACATCCCCGGCAGGCAGGTCGACGGCATGGACGTCCGCGCCGTGAAGGCCGCCGGCGACGAGGCCGCCGCCTGGTGCCGCGCCGGCAAGGGCCCCTACATCCTGGAAATGCAGACCTACCGCTATCGCGGCCACTCCATGTCCGACCCTGCAAAATACCGTACACGCGAGGAGGTCGAGAAGGTCCGCCACGATCAGGACCCGATCGAGCAGGTGCGCAACCGCCTGTTGGCCGCGAAGGTCAGCGAGGCCGATCTCAAGGCGATCGACGCCGAGGTGCGCGACCTCGTCAACGCCTCCGCCGATTTCGCCCAGCATGATCCCGAGCCGGATGCCGCCGAGCTCTGGACCGACGTTTACCGCTGAACGCGCGCAAGCTTTCGTTTGGAGAAGACATGCCAATTCAAGTGCTGATGCCCGCGTTGTCGCCCACGATGGAGAAGGGCAACCTCGCCAAATGGCTGAAGAAAGAGGGCGAGACCATCAAGTCGGGCGACGTCATCGCCGAGATCGAGACCGATAAGGCGACGATGGAGGTCGAGGCGACCGACGAGGGGACGCTCGGCAAGATCCTGGTCCCCGAGGGGACCGCCGATGTCGCCGTGAACACGCCGATCGCGACCATCCTCGCCGACGGCGAGAGCGCTGCCGATCTCGCCAAGGCGCCCGCGCCGGCCGCGCAGCAGAAGGCCGCGGAATCCGCCGCCCCCGCCGCTGCGAAGGCCGAAGCGCCTCAGCCCAAGGCCGCACCGGCGCCGCAGGCCGTCGCCGAACCCGATCCGGAAGTGCCTGCGGGCACCGAGATGATCACGCAGACCATCCGCGAAGCGCTGCGCGATGCCATGGCCGAAGAGATGCGTCGCGATCCCGACGTCTTCGTGATGGGCGAGGAAGTCGCCGAATACCAGGGCGCCTACAAGGTCACGCAAGGGTTGCTCCAGGAGTTCGGTGCCAAGCGCGTCATCGATACTCCGATCACCGAGCACGGCTTCGCCGGCGTCGGCGTTGGCGCCGCGATGACGGGCCTCAAGCCCATCGTCGAGTTCATGACCTTCAACTTCGCCATGCAGGCGATCGACCAGATCATCAATTCCGCGGCCAAGACGCTCTATATGTCCGGCGGCCAGATGGGCTGCTCGATCGTGTTCCGCGGCCCGAACGGCGCCGCCGCGCGCGTCGCCGCCCAGCACAGCCAGGACTATTCGGCCTGGTACTCCAACGTGCCCGGCCTCAAGGTCGTCGCCCCGTTCTCGGCGGCCGACTACAAGGGTCTGCTCAAGGCCGCGATCCGCGATCCCAATCCGGTGATCTTCCTCGAGAACGAGGTGCTGTACGGTCACACCGGCGAAGTCCCCAAGCTCGACGATTTCATCGTCCCGATCGGCAAGGCCCGCATCGTGCGCGCAGGGACCCACGTCACCATCATCTCCTGGTCGAACGGCATGACCTATGCGCTCAAGGCCGCCGACGAGCTCGCCAAGGACGGCATCGAGGCCGAGGTGATCGATCTGCGCACGCTGCGGCCGATGGACACCGAGACCATCATCAACTCGGTCAAGAAGACCGGTCGCGCCGTGACGGTGGAAGAGGGCTGGGCCCAGAGCGGCGTCGGCGCCGAGATCGCCGCGCGCATCATGGAGAACGCCTTCGATTATCTGGACGCGCCGGTCGCGCGCGTCTCCGGCAAGGACGTGCCGATGCCTTATGCCGCCAATTTGGAGAAGCTCGCGCTGCCCACGGCGGCGGAAGTCGTCGAGGCCGCCAAAGCCGTCTGCTACAGGTAGGCCATGGCGGGCCCGAAGGAGCAGCCACTGCCGCCCGACGTCATGAGCCGCGACGACGCGGTCGAGATCCTGCGCGTGTTCGTGCTGGACGGCGGGCTGTCGATGGCGTTCCAGCGCGCCTTCGAGGAGCCCGACATGTGGGGCCTGCTGCTCGTCGATCTCGCCCGCCACGCCGCGCGCGCCTATGCGCGCGAGAGCGAATACACCGAGGAGGACGCGTTGAACCGGATCCTGGAGATGTTCCAGGCCGAGATCGAGCGTCCCACCGACACCGGCACCACGACGCCGCGCGGCAAGGGGCACTGACCATGACGATCGAATCCTTTCATTTCGATTTCATGCTCGAGGCGATCCGCGAGGCCGAGGCTTCGATCGCGCAAGGCGGCCTGCCGATCGGCGCGGTATTGACGCGCGACAACAAGATCATCGCCCGCGGCCACAACAACCGCGTGCAGGAGAACAACCCGATCCTGCATGGCGAGATGAGCTGCCTGCGCGCGGCCGGCGCGATCTCGTTCCACGACACCGTCATGTACACCACGCTGTCGCCCTGCGCGATGTGCGCGGGCGCGCTCGCGCTGTTCAAGGTCAAGCTGGTGGTGATCGGGGAGTCCGTCACTTTCGAAGGCTCCAAGGACATCCTCGACAAGTTCGGCATCCCCTGGATCGACCTTGCCGACGACCGCTCCATCACCATGATGAAGAATTGGCGTTCCAATCCTGCCAATGAGCGCCTGTGGCAGGGCGACATCGGCAACTAAACCTGGTCTGTTCGTCTTCGGTTGTCGAAGACGACGTTTTGCAAAGTTCTTCTTGAGGTCAGCATGCCCATCAACATCCTGATGCCCGCTCTCTCGCCGACGATGGAGAAGGGCAACCTCGCCAAGTGGCTGAAGAAGGAAGGCGACAAGGTCAAATCCGGCGATGTCATCGCCGAGATCGAGACCGACAAGGCGACCATGGAAGTCGAGGCCATCGACGAGGGCACGATCGCCAAGATCCTGGTGCCCGAGGGCACGCAGGACGTGCCGGTCAACGACGTGATCGCGGTGCTCGCCGGCGAGGGCGAGGACGTGAAGGCGGCGGGTAGCGCCAAGCCGAGCGCTTCGGCCGGGCCGCCGAAAGCAGACAAGCCCGCAGAGACTCCGGCGGCTGCGCCCGCGCCCGCCGCGCCGAAGGCCGCTCCGACTGCCGCCGCACCCGCGCCGCAGGCCGCAGCTCCGGCCGCGCAGAGCAACGGCCATGGCGGTCGCGTGTTCTCATCGCCGCTGGCGCGGCGTCTGGCCAAGGAAGCCGGCATCGATGTCGGCATGGTCACCGGCACCGGTCCGCACGGCCGCGTGGTCGCGCGCGACGTCGAGCAGGCCAAGTCGGGCAAAGGCCTCAAGGCGCCCGCGGCTGCGCCCTCCGGCGCGCCCTCGATCGCGCCCACCATGTCGGACAAGCAGATCCTCTCGCTGTTCGAGCCGGGCTCCTACGACATCGTCCCGCATGACGGCATGCGCCGCACCATCGCGCAGCGCCTGACTGCCTCGATCCAGAACGTTCCGCATTTCTATCTCACCATCGACTGCGACATCGGCAAGCTGCTTGCCGCGCGCGAGGAGATCAACGCGGCAGCGCCGAAGGACAAGGAGAAGAAGCCGCTCTACAAGATCTCGGTCAACGACTTCGTCATCAAGGCGATGGCGGTGGCGCTGCAGAAGATTCCCAACTGCAACGTCAGCTGGACCGAAAGCGGCATGGTCAAGCACCACCATTCCGACGTCGGCGTTGCCGTGGCGATGCCGGGCGGCCTGATCACGCCGATCATCCGCAAAGCGGAGACCAAGACGCTCTCCACCATCTCCAACGAGATGAAGGATTTTGCCGCGCGCGCCCGGTCCCGCAAATTGAAGCCCGAGGAATACCAGGGCGGCACCACCGCCGTCTCCAACCTCGGCATGTACGGCATCAGCCACTTCACCGCCGTGATCAACCCGCCGCATGCGACCATCCTCGCGGTCGGCACCAGCGAGGAGCGTCCCGTCGTGCGCGGCGGCAAGATCGAGATCGCGCACATGATGAGCGTGACCTTGTCCTGCGATCACCGCGCCATCGACGGCGCGCTCGGCGCCGAGCTGATCGGCGCCTTCAAGCAGCTGATCGAAAACCCCGTGATGATGATGGTCTGACGCGGCGGCAGAGGGCGCAACCTTGCATGTCCGGACCCGCTGGCCATGGATATCGCTGCTGCTCGGCGCGGTCGTCGCGCTCAACTCGGTTGGGCTCGATTTTCTTCATTCTGCGTTCTTTGCCGGTGAGCAACTGGCACGGAACATCGCCCAGCCCATCGTGCTCACCGCTCTGGCCGTCATGGTCGTGGCGGTGACGTTCGAATGGCTGTTGAGGTCTTTTCTGGTCAAGCGCCGCGCCCGCGGCGCCTCTTGAGCTGAACGGGAGCCGCCATGGCCGACACATCCTTCGACGTCATCATCATCGGCTCCGGTCCCGGCGGCTATGTCACCGCGATCCGGGCCGCGCAGCTCGGCTTCAAGACGGCGATCGTCGAGAAATCCTATCTCGGCGGCATCTGCCTGAACTGGGGCTGCATCCCGACCAAGGCGCTGCTGCGTTCGGCCGAGATCTACCATTACATGCAGCATGCCGGGGATTACGGCCTGTCGGCGGAGAAGGTCTCGTTCGATCCGAAGGCCGTCGTGCAGCGCTCGCGCGGCGTCTCCAAGCGGCTGAACGACGGCGTCGGCTTCCTGATGAAGAAGAACAAGGTCAGCGTGATCTGGGGCGCGGCTTCGATCGACGCGCCGGGCAAGGTCACCGTGAAGAAGTCCGACGTCGAGGCGCCGAAGGGCGCGCTGGGCGAGGGGAGCTATCAGGCCAAGCACATCATCGTCGCAACCGGCGCACGGCCGCGCGTGCTGCCGGGGCTCGAGCCCGACAAGAAGCTGGTCTGGACCTATTTCGAAGCGATGGTGCCGGAGCGGATGCCGAAGTCGTTGCTGGTGGTCGGCTCCGGCGCGATCGGCATCGAGTTCGCCTCGTTCTTCCACACCATGGGCTCTGACGTCACCGTGGTCGAGGTGCTGCCGCAGATTCTCCCGGTCGAGGACGCCGAGATCGCTGGCCTCGCGCGCAAGCGCCTGGAGAAGCAGGGCATCAAGATCATGTCCTCGACCAAGGTGACCAAGCTCGAGAAGAAGGCCGACAGCGTCCTCGCCACCATTGACGACGGCAAGGGCAAGCCTGTCACGACCGAGTTCGAACGCGTGATCTCGGCGGTCGGCGTCGTCGGCAACATCGAGAATCTCGGCCTCGAAAAGCTCGGCGTGAAGACCGACCGCGGCATTGTCGTGGTCGACGGCTACGGCAAGACCAACGTTCCCGGCATCTACGCCATCGGCGACGTCGCAGGTCCCCCCATGCTCGCCCACAAGGCCGAGCATGAAGGCGTGATCTGCATCGAGGCGATCAAGGGCCTCAAACCGCACTCCATGGACAAGAACATGATCCCGGGTTGCACCTATTGCCATCCGCAGGTGGCGTCCGTCGGTCTGACGGAAGCCAAGGCCAAGGAGAACGGCCGCGAGATCCGCGTCGGCCGCTTCCCCTTCGTCGGCAACGGCAAGGCCATCGCGCTTGGCGAGGACCAGGGCCTCGTCAAGGTGATCTTCGACAAGAAGACCGGCCAACTGCTCGGCGCTCACATGGTCGGCGCGGAAGTCACCGAGCTGATCCAGGGCTACGTCGTCGCCATGAATTTGGAGACGACGGAAGAGGAGCTGATGCACACCGTGTTCCCGCATCCGACCCTGTCGGAGATGATGAAGGAAGCGGTGCTGGATGCGTATGGACGGGTGCTGAATATTTGACGCACGCGTCATTCCGGGGCGCCTCGAAGAGGCGAACCCGGAATCTCGAGATTCCGGGTTCGATGCTTCGCATCGCCCCGGAATGACGGACAACAGAGATCATCGGCATAACGAAGAAGAAAGAAGCCATGCACGACAACGACAACCTCACCATCGAGCGCCCGACCTTCGTCACCCATCTCGAATGTGCGATGGAAGGCGATCACTACGCCGCTGACCAGGTCCACAATCTCTCCAAGGCCGGCAAGCCGCTCCTCGTCCGCTACGATCTCGCCGGCGTGAAGAAGGCGCTGTCCAAGGACGCACTCGCGCAGCGGCCCGGCGACATGTGGCGCTACCGCGAGCTGCTGCCGGTGCGCAAATGCAAGGACATCGTCTCGCTCGGCGAGGTGACCACGCCGCTGATCCGGCTGCCCAAGCTCGGCAACAAGCTCGGCGGCGGCGAGATCATCGTCAAGGACGAGGGCCGGCTGCCGACTGGCTCGTTCAAGGCGCGCGGCCTCGTGATGGCGGTGTCGATGGGCAAGGCGCTCGGCATCAAGCACATGGCGATGCCGACCAACGGCAATGCCGGGGCGGCGCTGGCGGCCTATGCGACCTCGTGCGGCATCAAGACCACGATCTTCTGCCCGGCCGACACGCCCGAAGTGAACGTCAGCGAGATCGAGCTGCAGGGCGCGACCGTCTACCGCGTCAACGGCTATATCGACGATTGCGGCAAGATCGTCGGCGAGGGCAAGGCCAAGGTCGGCTGGTTCGACACCTCGACGCTGAAGGAGCCGTACCGCATCGAGGGCAAGAAGACGATGGGCCTCGAGCTCGCCGAGCAGCTCGGCTGGGACGTGCCCGACGTGATCTTCTATCCGACCGGTGGCGGCACCGGCCTGATCGGCATGTGGAAGGCGTTCGACGAGCTCGAGAAGATCGGCTTCATCGGGAGCAAACGCCCGCGCATGGTGGCGGTGCAGGCCTCCGGCTGCGCGCCGATGGTGCGCGCTTACGAGGCCGGCACCGAGCATGCGACGCGCTGGGAGGACGCCCACACCATCGCCTCGGGCATCCGCGTGCCGCAGGCGATCGGCGATTTCCTGATCCTGCGCGCCGTGCGCGAGAGCAAGGGCTTTGCCATCGCGGTCGACGACGACAAGATCTCGGCGGCGCTGAACGAGGTCGCCCGCGAGGAGGGGCTGCTGCTGTGTCCCGAGGGCGCCGCAACCTACGCGGCCTACAAGGAGAGCCTCGCCGACGGCCGCGTCTCGAAGGCGGACCGCGTCATGCTGTTCAACTGCGCCACCGGCCTGAAGTATCCGCTGCCGCCGGTCACCCGCACGCTCGACCGTCACAAGCCGATCGATTATTCCCAATTCTAGCGCGGCAATACGCCACGAACGATCCCTCTTCCCGTACGCGGGAAGGGCAAAAATAATATCGACATCGCTGGGGAGAAGACAATGAAGGCTGCCTGGGCTGCGCTATTTGCCATTCTCACGTTCACCGGCGCCGCGCGCGCCGATGACTATCCCTCCCGTCCCATCACCATCATCGTGCCGTTCGCGGCCGGCGGCCCGTCGGATGCGATGGCGCGTGTGCTCGCCGAGCGGATGCGCACCTCGCTCGGCCAGCCCGTCGTGGTCGAGAACGTCACCGGCGCGGGCGGCTCGATCGGCGTCGGCCGCGCCGTGCAATCGCCGCCGGACGGCTACACCATCTCGTTCGGCCATCTCGGCACCCATGTCGCCAATGGCGCCGTCTACAAGCTGAAATACGATCTCGTCGCCGATCTCGAGCCGGTCGTGCTGCTGCCGAGCAACCCGATGATCGTCGTCAGCAGGAACGCGGTGCCCGCGACGTCGCTGAAGGAGCTGATCGAATGGCTGAAGTCGCGCAGCTCGCCGCCGACCGCGGGCACCGCCGGCGCCGGCTCCGGCAGCCACATCGCCGGCGTCTATTTCGAAAGCGTCTCCGGCATCAAGCTGCAATACGTGCCGTATCGCGGCACCGCGCCTGCGCTGAACGATCTGATCGCCGGCCAGATCGACATCATCGTCGACCAGACCTCGAACTCGATCGCCCAGGTCCGCGCCGGCACCATCCGCGCCTACGCCATCACCGACAGCAAGCGCCTGTCCTCGGCTCCGGATATCCCGACCGCGGAGGAGGCAGGCCTGAAGGGCTTCAACATGACGCTGTGGTCGGGCATGTGGGTTCCGAAGGGTACGCCGAAGGAGATCGTGGCAAAGCTGAACGCCGCGGCCGTCGATGCGCTGAACGATCCCGCCGTGCGGAAGCAGCTGGAAAACCAGGGACTGGAGATGACACCGAAGGACCAGCTCGCGCCCGAAGCGCTCGGCACCCGTCAGAAGGCCGAGATCGCAAAATGGTGGCCGATCATCAAGGCGGCGAACATCAAGGTGGATTGAAGCGGGCGGTGCTGTTGTCACGCGCCGGCGCTCACGGCCGGGCGATCACTCCAGGTTTTCGCGACCTGCTGCCAGCGCATGATCCAGGCATTGCATCAGATCCGAGGCGGCGAAGGGCTTGGCGAGAAAACACGTTGCGCCCGCTTTTAGCGCACGCGCACGAACGCTCTCGTCCGGGAAAGCTGTGATGAAGATAAACGGCGGAGCCGAACCCTGCGCGCGCATCTGCGTCAAGAGATCGATCCCGTTTATCGGCGGCATCTGCACGTCGGCGATCACGCAGGAGGTGTCATTCGAATCGGTCGACCTCAAGAACTCCTCGGTTGAGGCGAACGTGCGGACGACGTACCCGCGCGACTCCAGGAGATTGTTGATCGCAGCCCGAACGTAAGGGTCGTCGTCCAGCACCGAAATGACCGAAGCCGCTGACAAGACGTCCGCTCCTCGTCCGGGATTGCGCTCGCCGCCGCTATGGCCCGACATCAACTCAGGGTGGACCGGCCAGTCACCGTTGGAAACTCATACTTAGGTTTGTACGTCGGACTTGTTCGGCCCGATTCCGAGCGCCTCGCTCATTCTCACGAGGTCTGCCAGCGACTTCGCGCCCATCTTGCGCATGATCTGGCCGCGATAGATCTTGACAGTGATTTCCGCCAATCCGAGTTTGGCGGCGACCTGCTTGTTCATCAGGCCGGACGTCACCAGCGACAAGACGTCCCGCTCCCGCGAGGACAGTGACTCGAAGCGTGATCTGAGCGTGGAGACGGTCCTGTTGAGGTCGCGCCGTTTGCGATCTCGCTCGATCGCGGCCTGGACTGCGTCCAGAATATCCTGGTCGCGCACCGGCTTCGTCAGGAAATCGATCGCGCCGCTCTTCATCGCTCGAACGGTCATGGGAATATCGCCATGACCGGTAATGAAGATGATGGGCGTGTGGATATTTGCCTTGGCAAGATCGGCCTGGAGGTCAAGGCCGCTGACTCCAGGCAGGCGGATGTCGAGCACCAGGCAGCTGGGGACTTCCGGCGGCTTCGCCTGAAGGAGTTGCGGCGCCGAGCCGAATGCCTCGACCTTGAGGCCGACCGACTCGAAAAGATTGGTGAGCGCCCGGCGCATGGAAGCGTCATCGTCGACCACGAAGACGATTGGCTCATCGCCGTCCTCCTGCGGAGGGGAATGCCCCGCGCGCTCGGTCACGATGTTCCCTCTCGATCAAGCGGCAGGGTGATCTGAAAGGTCGCGCCGCGCCCCTGGTTCGGTGCGGCGGAAAGCCGTCCGCCATGGGCTTCGATGATGGAGCGACAGATCGACAGCCCCATGCCCATGCCGGTGGATTTCGTGGTGAAGAACGGCGTGAACAGGCGGTCTATCGACTGCTCACAGATGCCGACGCCGCAGTCGGAAACGCTGAGCAGCATCGTGCCGTCACCGCACGCTGCCGAACGGATCGCCAGCTCGCGCGGGCGATCATTGACGCTTTCCATGGCCTCGATCCCGTTCATGATCAGGTTGATCAGAACCTGTTGCAATTGGATGCGATCGCCAACGATCTTGGGCAGCGCCGACGACAGCTCCATTCGAATCGACACGGCGTGACTGGCCATCTCGCGCTGAACGAGCGCGACCGCCTCCCGCACGACGCCGTTGAGGTCGAGCGGAGCCATCTCGACCTCGGTCCGCTTGGCGAGTGCCCGAACCCGGCGGATCACGTCGCTGGCACGCGTGCCGTCCTCGATGATCCACTCCACGGAGCGGCGCGCCGCCGTGATATCGGGCGGACTGCGCTGCAGCCAGCCGAGGCACGCGTCAGCATTGGCTATCACTGCGGCGAGCGGCTGGTTGATCTCGTGCGCAATCGAAGCGGTCAGTTCGCCCAGTGTCGTAACGCGCGTCACGTGGGCGAGTTCGGCTTGAGCCTTGCGCAGCGCCGCTTCCGCCTGATCGGCACGGATGGCGGCGGTCACGTCGGTGCAGACGCCACGATATCCGAGAAAAGTGCCGTCGGCGCCGAAGATCGGCTTGCCGCTGGTCCGGACATAGATCGGCTGCCCGTTGCGGTCCTTGCTGCGATACACGAGGTCGCGGAATGGGACGTGAGCGTCGAGCGCCGCGCGATGTTCTTGCCACTTCTCGGGCTCGAGAGCGGCGTCCGGAGCAATGTCCCACCGCGTCAGTCCGATCAATCCCGCAGGTGCGGTGATGGTATCGGAGTGTTCCGATATCTGGGTCACGCGATGGTCGGGTCCCGTCTCCCAGAACCAGTCGGAGGCGGTTTCGGCATAATCGCGAAAGCGCTGCTCGCTGTCACGCAGCCTGCGCTCGGCATCTTTGGTTGCCGTGATATCGGACACCGACCCGACGAATTCGACCTGACCGCTGGCATCCCGCGCCGCCCGGGCCACCGCGCGGACGTACTTGATCGAGCCGTCGCCCATCACGAGTCGGTACTCGTGATCGTAATCCTTGCACTCGCGTGCCGCCCGACCCGTGGTCCGGAGCACCGCAGGCCGGTCCTCGGGATGGATGCGCTCGAGCATGCGCGGGATCTCTGGCTTGGTTCCCTCCTCGAATTGGAAGATGCGATAGGTTTCCTTGGACCAGGTGATCTCGCCGGTTGCGGCGCTCCAGCCGAAACTCCCGGTGTGGCTCAATTCCTGCGCCTGCGCGAGGTAAGCCTCGCTCTGTCGCAGTGCATTCTCCGCTTCCTTGCGCTCGGTGATGTTCTCGCAGGCCACCAGCACGAGCGGCTCGCCATCGGCCCGCAACATGGCCTTGGCGTTCTCGCGCACCCATAGCACCGAGCCGTCCTTGCGAACCTTCCGGATTTCCCAGGTGTGTGACTGATCAATGGTCTTAAGGCATAGCGCGACACACGATCGGACGAAGTCGCGATCTTCCTCGAAGAAGACACCCATCACCGATCGGCCGATCAATTCCGCGGCCGTATAGCCCAGCTGTGCCGCGCCGAAACTGTTCACGTTGATCACGGTTCCGGCCCGATCGACCATGAAGTACATGACCGGGTTGTGCTCGAAGACCTGCTGCCACGGCGTGACCGCCTCGAGCAGACCAGCGTCAGGCTCAGTGCGAGGCCTGGCAGTGACAACCTGCCTGACGCAGCCGACGAGGAATTGCGCGGCTGACTTCCCGAACGTTGCTGCCCGGCCCGACTTCATCGCAGACGCTCCCGGCGCTCTCTGCGTGAGCACGAGTAGAGCACGTTGCCGCGAGAGGAGCAATTCCGGCCAAAGTGGGGGGCAGGGAGGGGCGTTTCGCCTTTGAAGGACTGCGCGCGGGAGGATGCACTCCGACGCGTCAAGCACGCCGTTCCGGACCGATTTTTTTCGCGGTGCCCGTGCAAGGCGCGCATCGTGCGTCGTCTCGTTGAACGGGAATAAGCCGTTGGTCCCCGGGCGACTACGGGGCAAACCTAGGTATAGCTCCTCCATTCTAAGTCATGCTGCACATTTACCTCCGTACAATTGAGCGCTTCGTACCGGGGACCTAGTGTCGGGACCATCGGGAGTGTCGACACCCAAGAACGGGCCGCTTCATTTCTCGACAGCCGTGGCGCGGCAATTCACGGCCCGCATGAAGTCGAGGGAACGACCAGCGCAAGCAAGAGAGGGAGAGAACAATGTGCGATACGTCGCAACTTCCTGAGCGTTGCCTATCCGAGTCCGAACGTTGCTCTTCGGTCAATGGCTGTGCGGTGTGCGGCGGCAAATTCGGTCTGATCCGTTACTATTCCTGGCGCACCGCGCTCTGTTCCAAGAAGTGTGTCGATCGCTTCCGCACCCGCCGCGAACGCGACCGCCGATGGTTGTTCCGGGCTCAGGTTGCCTGAGGCGAATTGGAGAACTGACCTCGTTCCGAAGGTCTGACCCGGGAGCCCGTGCGTTGAAGCGCTCATGCAAGCTCTTGTGCTCGATGATTCTCCTCGGCTCCACTGCGGTCCAAGCACAGGAGATTGGACAGGGTGCCGTTCATCGCCAGCACCCACCCCAAGACCAGGCGCTGCACGAACAATTCTATTCGACCTGGCACATGCCGGACAATCCGAGCCTCAGTTGCTGCAACAGCGCTGACTGCTATCCGACCGATATCAAATACATCGACGGCCAGATCTATGCACGGCGCCGGGAGGACGGGAGATACATTCTGGTCCCACCCCAAAAGGTGGAGCGAAACAGGGATAATCCGGACGGCCGAAACCATCTTTGCGCTCCACCACCCGCACTGTCTCCGTTGGACAGCGTTTACTGCTTCGCCTTGGGAGGTGCCACATGAGATTCGCGTTCGTGCTCGTAAACGACCGTACCCCGTTCCGGCAGACCTGGTGCATGCAGTGCTGCGAGCCGATCGGCGGCAGCTATCTCCGCGAGATCGCTACCCGTCTGCCTTACTGCGACTATCAATGCTACGCGCTGTTCTGCCAGGCGCTCGCGACAAATGACGTGAGGGCGGCTTCATGAAATTCGTGGTGGTCAATCACGAGCCGCCGTCGTGCCCGGCCACCTGCAGCACCTGCTCGCGGTCGATCCGGTCCGGCTATGTCCGGCATGTGCAGACAAAGCGCCGTTACTGTGACCACGATTGCTACCGGCGAGGCGAACTCGTGAGGAGGTCGATGTATTGGTCGGCGCGGCTCACAGAGCCGGCCACCGCGAGCGTCGAGGCCGTCGCCGGCAACATTGTCGAGATGTTGGCCGTCATGACTGCCGTCTCGTGCTGGAGCTGCACGATATTTATCTGGACCTTCGCAAGAGCCTCGACCGGCGCCCACTTGGACGGTCGCGATCTGATCGCAACGGAAGGAGGTGAGATCTAGCTGCGCGACTGCACTCGCGTGGAAGCCGCAGCGACGCAACCTTGCAGGCGCCGTGTGTCCAGCCCCGGCGGCGTCGACTAGGGAGCGGGCGCTGCGGCCGCTACGGGTGCCGTTGCTCCGGCCTCGTGCGTGACGACGCGCTCGTCGCTCTTGCCGGCGACCACGCTGCCGGCTTCGAACCGCGCGCGATAGACCAGCACGTTCTCGATCACGCGCTGGACGTAGTTGCGCGTCTCCGACAGCGGGATGCGCTCGACCCAGTCGACCGGGTCGACCTTGGGATCCCGGGGATCGCCACGCGCCTGCACCCATTCGCGCACGCGGCCGCGGCCGGCATTGTAGCCGGCGAAGGTCATGATCTGGTTGCCGCGATATTCCGACAGCAGCGCGCTGAGCTCGGCCGCGCCCATCTGCGTGTTGTAGACGGGATCGGAGACCATCTTGTCCCAGTCATAGGTCAGGCCGAAGCGCTTGGCGGTATCGCGGCCCGCTTCCGGCGTCACCTGCATCAGGCCGACCGCGTTTGCGGGCGACTTGTCGCGCTGGTCGAACGAGCTTTCGGTGCGCGCCACCGAATAGATCACGCTGGTCTCGATCGCCGGCGCGACCTGCCGGTGCTCGGGGATGCCGATGGTCGGAAAAGCGTAATGGTCGAGCGCGAGCCCGCGCGCCAGCGCCGTCTTGCCGACCTCCAGCATCACGCGGGCATCGTTGCGACGCCTGGCGAGCTCGCCGAGCGCTTCGAGCGCGGCGGCGTCGGTGCTCTCCTTGGCAAAGTCCTCGGCGTAGTAGAACACCATGTCGCGCTCGCCGATGCCGTAGAGCATGTCGGCGGCGCGCACGCGCTCGTCCGCGGGCGGCGTATCGGCGGCGGCCAGGACGGGCGAGGGCGCACGCAGCTCGACGCGGTCGAGGCCGAGCTTGGCGCGCGCCAGCTGGCCGTAATAGGCGGTCGGATAGCGCGAGGCCGCCCGATAGCTCATGCGCGCATCGGCCGCAGCCCCCATCGCCTCGGCGGCGCGGCCGCGCCAGTAATGGGCGCGCGACAGCGCGATCGGATTGGCCGAGCCTTCGTCGACGGCGGCGAAGTGCACCATCGCCGTCCTGGGATCGTCGAGGAAGCGCAGCGCGATCCAGCCGCACATGAAATGATAGTCGACGCGATAGACTTCCTTGTCCGGCACCGCGGCCGTGCGCACCACGTCATAGGCGGTTGTGAACTTGCCCTGGTCGAGCAGCTTGCGCGCAAGCATGCGGCGCTCGCGCCACCAGGCATCGGTATCCTGCGCCGCCATGGTCGCGGGCGCAGCGGCCAGGATCACCTCGGCGGCGTCGTCGATGCGATCGTTCTGGAGGTGCCATTGGGCGCGGCACAGCACATAGCCGAGATCGCGCCGCGCTTCGCTCGGCACGTCCTCGAGATAATCCTTGGCCTTGCCGGCCTTGCCGGTCACGGCGGCGCAGGCCTTGACGATCGCGAGCGCATCCTCGCCGAGCCGTTTCGCGGCGCGCCGCGCAGCCGCGTAGTCCTTGGCGCCGAGCCGCCTGTCCATGCGCGCGCGATGATCGTCCGCGGTGAGGAGGTCGCGGAACGCCTCGTAGGAATCCTCCTCGCTGCGCTCGGACAATTCATCCGTGCGCCAGGCCTCGCGCACCAGCCGCGCGGCTCGGTCGGTATCGCCTTCAGCGAGCAGCACGCGGGCGAGCGCGAACTTGCCCTTGGCGCTGATCGGCCGGTCCATGGTGAATTTGTGCACGGTGGCAGCGTCGCTCTTCTCCTGCCACAGCCGCGCCTCGGCACGGCGGCGCAGCAGCGTGCGGCTCGGCCAGTCCGGATTGGCGGCGAGGAAGGTCGCGTAGCGCTTGAAATTCGCCGTGCTCTCGGAATGGCGCAGCATGAACCAGTCCGCGAGCTTCTGCCCGGCGGGATCGGCAATGCGATCGCGCGCCGCGCTTGCATCCTCGCTCTTGCCCTTGCGCGCGAGGTCGATCGCGTCCTTCAGCGCGGCGAGATCGCCGGTCAGCGGCGGCAACGCCGGTTTGCTGGACGGCGCGTCGTCGGTGTTCTTCGACTTGCGCTTGGCCTCGGCATGCTTGCCGTGGCGCGACTTCGCCGAGGACTTCGCCGCGGCGTGACGCTGCTTGCCGGCTTTCGCCTCATGCGTCTTCTTCGGCGCGGACGATTTGGGCGCGGACGATTTGTGACCGCTTTTTGCCGCCAGCTCGGAGGGAAGGAGAGCCAATGCGGCCACGGCAACGACACACGCGAGCGAGCGTAGGCACTGGTTCATTCCATGGTCCCCCCTGCGAAACCACCACAAACCAAGGTCCGCGACGACATGCGGCTTGAGAATCAAGGACACCGAATACGATGCCACGGGCATCGTCTCGCATTCCCCACGCTGTCGCAACAATGCGGCGAAATACGGATGAGATGCGGGAACTCCTGGAACTCGACCAGGGATTGTTCTTTTTAACCTTTGTTAACGATCTGGGCGCGCGCGACGGCGAGCGCGGTTCAAGGCGCCAGAAGGAACCAGATTGCGCGTGTTCCCGCAGCCGGATCGGGTGTATGGAGTTCCGTCCCTCATCCTTTTGGCCTTTGCCCGCACCTATGCCGATTTTCAACCAGTCGATCCGGCACAAGATCGTCGGTATCGCCCTCGGACTGATCGTCCTGATGCTGGTCACCTCGATCCTGTCGATGGTGATGTCGAGCCAGGTCGGTGTCCTGCTGGACGAGCTGACCAATCGCTACATCCCGGCCTACAGCCATCTGGCCCGCGCCAACATTCACTCGCTGGAGCGGGCGCTGGCGTTGCGACGGATGGTCATGACCAGGATGGAGGCCCCGGCGGACGAGCAGGCCTATGCGGCGCGCCTTCGCGCCTTCGAGGAATCCGACCGCAAGATCGAGGAGGACGCCGAGGCCGCACGCAAGCTCATCAACGCGATCATCGACGACCCCAGGACCTCTTCCGACAATGCCGCGCTGGGGCGGATCGATATCCGCATCGAGACCGCCGTCACCGAGCTGCGCCGCGACCTGAGCGAGGACCATGCGAAGCTGCTCAAGCAGGTCGACGCCAGGCAGATGACGGAGGCCCGCGGCACGCTGGAGCACATCGACGTGGTGCGCGACCAGTTCAACCGGAAGGTCGATGCGATCCGCGCCGACATGCTGACGCAGGTCTTCTTCTCGACGTCGCAGGTGATCAGCCGCCAGCATCAGGCGATCGTCGTCTCGGGCGTCGTGACGCTGCTCGCGGCGATCGTCGGCTTCGTTTTTGCGCTCATGGTGTCCAGCGGCATCACCCGCCCGGTGCGGCTGCTGCTGGCCGGCACCCGCGAGGTCGAGGCGGGTCGCTTCGACAAGACCATCACCGTCTCCACCCAGGACGAGATCGGCGAGCTCGCCGCGGCCTTCAACCGCATGACCGAGCAGCTCAGGCACAACGAGCGCATCCGCGAGACCTTCGGCCGCTACATCGATCCCAAGGTGGTGCAGGGGTTGATCGACCGGCCCGAGGTCGCGATCGACGGCGAGCGCCGGGTCATGACCATCATGTTCTGCGACATGAGCGGCTTCACCTCGATGAGCGAGGGCATGACGCCGCGCGGCCTCGTCAAGGTGATGAACCACTATTTCACCGTGATGTCCGCACCCATCAGGAGCAATCGCGGCATTATCGACAAGTATATCGGCGATGCCATCATGTCCTATTGGGGCCCGCCCTTCATCGAGGAGAACGAGCAGGCCCTCCTGGCCGGCATCGCGGCGATCGAGATGGCCGATCAGGTGCCCGCGCTCCAGCGGCAGCTTCCCGACCTGCTCGGCATCCGCGCCATGCCGGCGCCGTGCGATTTGCGGATCGGCATCGCCACCGGCGAGGTGCTGACCGGCAGCATCGGCTCCGAACTGATGATGAGCTTCACCGTGATGGGCGATGCCGTGAACCTGGCCTCGCGGCTGGAAGCGGTCAACAAGGTCTACGGCACCCGCATCCTGGTCTCGCAGGCAACTGCTGAAGCGATCGGATCGCGGCTCGAGCTGCGCGAGATCGATCGGATCGCGGTCGCCGGCCAGAGCGTGCCGCTGGCGATCTTCGAGGTGATGGCGCGGGCGGGGGCACTCACCGATGCGCAAGCCAGCTTGCGCACGCACTATGCCGAGGCGCTCGCCGCCTATCGCGCCCGGCGCTTCGATGCGGCGCGCGCTGCCTTCAACGCGGCCCTCGAAGCCGTCCCCGGTGACGGGCCTTCGCGCACGATGCTCGGCCGCATCGCGCAGTTCGAGGCGAGCCCGCCCGGCGAGGGATGGGACGGCGCCTGGCGCCTCGACAGCAAATAGGCTGCCGCACCGGAAAAATTGCTTCTGCTCGATAACGATGTTCGCCGTGACCTATTTCCCGGGCTTAGGTTGGATGTCCTTGAGGCGTTTGATGGGGACACGCCGATGCCAGAACTTGAGGACAGGCTGGAACGGTTCGAGACGCTCACCGCCGAATGCGAGCTGATCGCCAAGCTCGCCACCGATAGCACCAAGCGCGAGTTCTATCTGAAGCTTTCGGAGCAGTACCGTCAGTTGGCGGTCGACATGCGCCAGGCGATCGCGACCAAGGCTGCGGCCTGAGGCCGGCTGCAATCCGTTCTTAAGGTTTGGCGCGCATCCTGATGGCATGCGGGCGTCGCTGATCGGCGATGCCCACGGTGGGAAGGCCGGTGTTCGTTGCAATGCAGCGTGCCCCGTGAACGTCATTTGCCATGCCTGATAGGGCATCCCATGCGCCTCGTTGCCGTGATCATCATCGCGCTCATGACGGCGGCCTGCGATCAGGAGCAGGACATCACCGGCTCGACGTCGGCGGCCTGCCCGTTGCGGAACTCCAGCTACAATCCCCGCGACATGAACCAGTGCGTCAACGCCTGCAAAGCATGCGATCGCGGCACCACCGTCACCTGCTCCACCTCCTGCACCCTCAAGGGCGCGCGCTGAGCGCGCTGGCGGCTGCCTCGGAGGTGCCTCTCGCAACCGACGGTGCTTGAGCACCGGAACGATTCACTTGGCTTAATCATTGAAGAGGCGGCAGGACGCGGAGTCCGATGGAAATGGGTATGCTCGATCCCGGTCGATTTCTGGTGTCGTGCTCGCAATGCGAGGCCTGGCCGATGGCCGCCAATGTGAAGCGGTCGAGCTGGTCTGCGTCCCCGCATGAGGTCCGCTTTGTCTGCACGCGCTGCCGCCGCGAGGAAACCGCGATCGTCTCGGCCTCCGGCGAATTGACCCCGGTCAGGCGCGCCGATGTTCCGCCGCGCGACGTCGCTGTCGCCTGGGCCCAGGCCCAACGTTTGCGCGGGCGAACCTGAGCGCCCGGCACCCGCTTCATGGACTTGCATTGGCCGGTGCGTCGATGCCGGCCGCGCCGGCGGCGAGATCGATCGACAGGTCGATTGACTCTCCGGCGGAACGACGCGTAGATCATCGCGACGGTTCTCCTCACGGAGATCAAAAGGGAATGTGGTGCGGGATGTCCCAATGTCGGGATGTGTCTCAACGCCACGGCTGCCCCCGCAACTGTAAGCGGCGAATCTTTCGTCCTGTGCCACTGGGAATCTCGGTCCTGGGAAGGCGACGTAAGGTGACGACCCGCAAGCCAGGAGACCTGCCGTCAGCCGTGGTCACACGCGAAGATGTCGGTCGGGGAGTACAGACATTGGCTTCATCGGAGCAGTCCATCGCTCTGCCGTGAAACCTCGTTCGCTGTGACGTGCCACTGACGTCCTACCGAGGTTACAACATTGTCCCGTCTTTTCTGTGCCGCCCGGCGCCTCAGCGCTGGCCTGTTCGCGTCCGTCTCGCTCCATTCCCTCGACCTGCCTGCCGCCTTCGCCCAGCAGGGGCTTGCCGAGCAATTGCCGCCGATCGAGGTGAGCAAGCCCGACGATCAGAACCGCACGCGGGCGAGGGCGATCGGTGAGGGCGATGCGACGCGGCCGCGGCGAGCCGCGAACGCCGCGCCGGCAGGCGATGGCAGCGGCTCATCCGGCTCGGGCTCGCAGGCTGTCGCCGGCGACGGCGGCATCGTCGGGGCCGCCACGACCGTCATCACGGCCGCGGATATCGCGCATTCGCCGTCGCAGACGCTTGCCGAGATCATCGCGACACAAGTGCCGGGGGCCCAGATCACGACGTTCTATGGCGGCCAGATCGGTGCCAAGACCAGCGTGGACCTGCGCGGCTTCGGCGCCTTTGCCACCGCCAACACGCTGGTGCTGATCAACGGCCGGCGGCTCAACGACATCGACATGGCACAGGTGGACCTCTCCACCATCCCGCTCAATTCCATCGAGCGTATCGAGATCACGCGCGGCAATTCCGGAGCGGTGCTCTACGGCGACAACGCGGTCGGCGGCGTGATCAACATCATCACCAAGACCGGCGTCGGCGGACCGCCCGTGACCGCGCGCATCGAGGCCGGCTTCGGCTCTTTCGACACCCGGCTGGGCAACGTCTCGGCCTCGCTCAATTCCGGCCCGTGGTCGACCTCCTTCTACGGCAATACCGTCAGGACCGATGGCTACCGCGACAACAATCGCTACGTTCAGGAGAACGGCGTCGGCAATCTGAACTACACGATGCCCGGCCTGACCGCCTTCCTGACCGTCACCGGCGACAATCAGGAGCTGCGGCTGCCGGGCGGTCGCACCGTCGATCCCTCCATCGGTCTCGACGAGCTCAGGACCAATCGCCGAGGCACCAGCACGCCGTTCAACTACGCCAACCAGCAGGGCTTCAGCGCGACGGCCGGCTTCACCAAGACCCTGGTCAACGGCGTCGATCTCATCGTCGACGGCGGTGTGCGCGAGAAGAAGCAGCAGAGTGCGTTCTTCTCCGGCTCGACGCCGGTTCCAGCCTTCTTTACCTCGACGTACGTCGATTCCAATCTGACGAATTGGTCGATCACGCCGCGGCTCAGCGTGAAGAGCCTGCTGCTCGGCCTGCCGTCGCAGCTCCTGACCGGCATCGACTATTACGATGCGAGCTTTGAGCAGAACCGCGGCGCCGGGCAGGGGCTCGCCGCCTGGCACAATTACGACCTCAGGCAGCAGACGGTCGCAGGTTATGTCCAGCACACATTGGGCGTGCTGCCCACGACCGACATCTCCTACGGCGCCCGGGTGCAGAACGTCCGTCTTGCGGCACGCGACAATTTCGACGCGGCGGCGCCGTTCAACGCCGACATCGGCGCGCTGCCGCTGACCAGCGACGAGACCCAATATGCGCTGCATCTCGGGGCCGAGCATCGCCTCAACGACATGGTCTCGCTGTTCGGCCGCGCCGCGCGCGCCTTCCGCACGCCTGACATCGACGAGCGCCTGTCCTCGGGACCGTCGTTCGATCCCCTGACCTTCGCCGTGATCCCGCAAACGTTCCAGCTCAAGACCCAGACCTCTCAGGACATCGAGGGCGGCCTGCGCTTCAAGGGCGGCGGACTGCAGCTACAGAGCAGTCTCTATCTGATGGACCTCACCAACGAGGTCCATTTCAACCCGGTCCTGTTCTACAACACCAATCTCGACCCGACCCGCCGCTACGGCTCGGAGACCAGTCTGTCTTATCGCGTCAACGACGCCCTGCTGCTGCGCTCCGGCATGGCCTATACCCGCGGGGTCTTCCGCGAGGGCGTCTGGGCCGGCAACGACGTGCCGCTGGTGTCGCGCTACACGGCGAGCGCGGGTGTCACGTGGAACATCTGGCAGAACTACGTGGTGCTCGATGCCACCGCGCGCTTCTGGAGCGAGCGGCGCATGGACAACGACCAGGCGGGCACCCAGAAGCCGATCCCGGCCAATGGCACGATCGACCTCAAGCTCAGCGGCCAGTATGAGCGCTACTTCTGGTCGCTCAGCGTCAACAATGTGCTGAATGCGCTCTACTACGACTACGCCATCGCCAGCACCTTCACAGACGGCCGCTTCAGCGCCTATCCGCTTCCCGGTCGCAGCTATCTGCTGAAGGCCGGCGCGACGTTCTGACTTCGATGCACAGACGCGGGAATCGCGGAAGGCGAGTAGATTCACACGCTCACGGGATGGCGGAGCGGGCCAGGTGACCTGTGTCGCAACCTGTCAATCCCATTGCGCGAAAATATTCCACTTTACCGAAATTCGGTTTTTGCGTATGTGTCGGCCATCCCGGCTCATCCAGGAGGGGCGATCTCGAGGTCGTCTTGATCGCGAGCCGGGCTTGCGGTGGACGCGGCAGCGTCGGCACGAGATGGGGCGGGCAGGGCGGGTAGTCCCTGTGAGCTCGAACTCCGCGTGCGGACGAACGGCGCTGTTCAGTTCGTCGCGCCAACATTCGATGGCTACGTGCACGATGCCGTCGACCCTGTGGCGCTAACGAATGCGCGTACGGCAAAACCGTGTGGTCCTGGCCGTCGTTGCTACGGTCAAGCTTCTGCGAAGGTGCGAGCGAGCCCAACCGGGCAGACTGCATCATCCAATTCGCGGGGCGAGGGAGGCCAGAAGGAAAGTTCGGCTCCCGGGAGAGCACGGCATAAGGCGTCCGACCACCGCGCAGGGAAGGCCGAGTGATTGGCCACACCTGTATGCTGCTGTGCGGTTCTTTCTGCGTGTGCATTTTTCGCGCAGCGGACCGCGGGTGCGAGCTGGCACCCGGCCTTCCCTGCGCCCTCTTGGTTTTAAGAGGGTGAAGAAACAAGCAAAGCTCGGGCGAATTAAGCCGCGAGAATGCGAAGGCGTGTCTGCTTTTTGAAGGTCGACAATGCGAACTCAACTCTCTCACCCGTCACCCTGAGGCGCGCGCTCTGCTGCGCGCGGCGCTGCAGAGCAAGCCTCGAAGGGCAACGGCCCGGCTACATCGGGGCCGCTCATCCTTCGAGGCTCCCCATGGGACGCGTTGCGTCCCATGCCTCGCACCTCAGGATGACGGATTTTGTAGTGTCGTCATCGCGAGGAGCCCCTGCGACGCTCGTATTGACGCCGTTGCGAGAGCGTGCGCCCACCCTCCACTCGTGCCCCGGACGCAGCGCAGCGCCGCTTTGGCGGTGCGGCTTGTCCGGGACACGAGAGTGCGGAAGAGGCGCCGACTCACTTGCGGGCATCTCCGTCATTCAGCGCGACGCTGGCGCGCTCTCCTGGCCTTGAAATCAAAGGTTGTGGATTGTCTTCCCTCGCGAGGTATTGGAGTGTGTCAACCCGTGTCTTCCCGGTAACGATTGTGCTGTCTCCGCAACACTCGCTCCGGATTTAACCCTCATCACCGGCGGTTCGCATCACCGCCGCTTTTTGGCCACACCCAAACATGAATAAAGTCGCGCACATGTTTGAAGGGCAGCGGCGGTCCTTAAGGGGCGTCGGAAAATCCCAAGGTCGATTCAAATCTTGGTTCTGATTTTTCGGGTCTGAAAGGGTTGACCGGGGAAACTGGTTTGCGATGCGCACGAAGATTGACAAGCAGAGGCTGCCGAGCCGTCACGTGACGGAAGGCCCTGCGCGTGCGCCGCATCGGTCCTATTTCTACGCCATGGGTCTGACCACCGAGCAGATCCACCAGCCCTTTGTCGGCGTCGCGTCCTGCTGGAATGAAGCCGCGCCCTGCAACATCGCGTTGATGCGCCAGGCCCAGGCGGTGAAGAAGGGCGTGGCATCGGCCGGCGGCACCCCGCGCGAATTCTGCACCATCACCGTCACCGACGGAATCGCCATGGGACATGACGGCATGCGCTCGTCGCTGCCGTCGCGCGAATGCATCGCCGATTCCGTCGAGCTCACCGTTCGCGGCCATGCCTATGACGCCCTGGTCGGGCTCGCCGGCTGCGACAAGTCGCTCCCCGGAATGATGATGGCGATGGTTCGTCTCAACGTGCCCTCGATCTTCATCTATGGCGGCTCGATCCTGCCCGGTACGTTCCGCGGGCAGCAGGTCACCGTGCAGGACATGTTCGAGGCCGTCGGCAAGCACTCGGTCGGTGCCATGTCGGACGAGGACCTCGACGAGATCGAGCGCGTGGCGTGCCCCTCGGCGGGCGCCTGCGGCGCGCAGTTCACCGCCAACACCATGGCGACGGTCTCCGAGGCGATCGGCCTTGCTCTGCCTTACTCGGCCGGTGCGCCGGCACCGTATGAAATCCGCGACGCGTTCTGCATGACCGCGGGCGAGAAGGTGATGGACCTGATCGCACAGAACATCCGGCCACGCGACATCGTCACCCGCAAGGCGCTGGAGAATGCGGCTGCCGTGGTTGCAGCCTCTGGCGGCTCGACCAATGCTGCGCTGCACCTGCCGGCGATCGCGCACGAGGTCGGCATCAAGTTCGACTTATTCGACGTCGCCGAAATCTTCAAAAAGACACCATATGTCGCGGATTTGAAGCCGGGCGGCCGTTATGTCGCCAAAGACATGTATGAAGTAGGTGGCATACCGCTTCTGATGAAGACGCTGCTCGACAACGGCTTCCTGCACGGTGATTGCCTTACCGTCACGGGCCGCACGATCGCCGAAAACCTCAAGAGCGTTAAGTGGAATCCGCACCAGGACGTGGTGCACCCGGCAGACAAGCCCATCACCGTGACAGGGGGGGTGGTCGGTCTGAAGGGCAATTTGGCGCCAGAAGGTGCGATCGTGAAAGTCGCGGGAATGTCCAACCTCAGGTTCACCGGTCCGGCCAGGTGCTTCGACCGTGAGGAGGATGCTTTCGAGGCGGTCCAGAACCGCACCTACCGCGAAGGCGATGTCATCGTGATCCGCTACGAGGGGCCGAAGGGCGGCCCCGGCATGCGGGAAATGCTCCAGACCACCGCGGCGCTGACCGGCCAGGGCATGGGCGGCAAGATCGCACTCATTACCGACGGCCGCTTCTCCGGCGCCACCCGCGGCTTCTGCATCGGCCATGTCGGCCCGGAAGCCGCCATTGGCGGCCCGATCGGGCTGCTCGAGGACGGCGACATCATCGAGATCGACGCGGTCGCCGGTACCCTTAACGTAAAATTGAGCGACGCCGAGCTCGCCCAGCGCAAGACCAAATGGAGCGCTCGCGCGACTAACCATACGTCGGGTGTGCTCTGGAAATATGCTCAGCAGGTTGGACCAGCGGTCGGAGGGGCAGTGACCCATCCGGGCGGCGCGCACGAGAAACAGTGCTATGCGGACATCTAGGCGTGCCATAGTTGCGTTTGTGTTGGGGGCTGGTGCGCTGGCCGCGCCCGCGCTTGCCTTCGACGGCGCTCCGGTCAACCCGAAGGACGCGACCATCCCGGTCGTGACCACCTTGCCGGGGACCGCGGCGACCGTGCGCGGCAAGATCGCACCGGCAGCTGTGCCTCAGGAGACCTCGCTCAGTGCGCTGCAATATGCCGCCGAGGGTGGCCACCCCATCGCGCAGTGGAAGCTTGGCCGCATGTACGCCAATGGCGACGGCGTCGCCCAGGACGATCTGCGCGCCTTCGAATATTTCAGCCGGATCGCCAACGCGCATGCCGAGGACAGCCCGTCGGCGCCGCAGGCGCAGATCGTGGCCAACGCCTTCGTCGCGCTCGGCCGGTACTATCTCAGCGGTATCCCGAACTCGAAGATCAAGTCGGATCCGGAGCGGGCGCGGGAGATGTTCTCCTATGCGGCGTCCTATTTCGGCAATGCCGACGCGCAATACGATCTCGCCCGGCTGTACCTGAAGACGCCGGACGCCTCGCGTGAGGATTTCCGCTATGGCGCGCGCTGGCTCGGTCTTGCCGCGCAGAAAGGCCAGCACCAGGCCCAGGCGCTGCTCGGTCAGATGCTGTTCAACGGCGACCGTCTGCCGCGACAGGCCGCCCGCGGCCTGATGTGGCTGACCCTGGCGCGTGACAGCGCGGGCACGGAAGAGACCTGGATCAAGGAAAGCTACAACCGCGCCTTCGCCAAGGCCTCCGACGACGACCGCGCCATGGCCCTGCAAATGCTGGAGCAATGGGTGCAAGGCCGTCGGGAATAGGCGGGATCGCGTAGGGTGGGCAAAGGCGCCTTGGCGCCGTGCCCACCATCCCGCCGGTTAGGCCGCCTCCAGATCGAGATCCGCCCACACCGGGACGTGGTCCGACGGCTTCTCCCAGCCGCGCACATAGCTGTCGATCCCGACATTGGCGAGCTTGTCGCTGGCCTGCGGCGACAGCAGCAGATGGTCGATCCGCAGCCCCTGGTTCTTCTGCCAGGCGCCGGCCTGGTAGTCCCAGAAGGTGTACAGCCCGCCCTCGTCGGTGACCGCCCGCAAGGCGTCGGTCAGGCCGAGGCCGAGCAGGGACTGAAAGCTCTCCCGCGTCTCGGTCTTGAACAGGGCGTCCTCGGTCCAGGCGGCCGGATTATGCACGTCGCGGGCATGCGGGATGACGTTGAAGTCGCCCGCGAGGATCAGCGGCTCCTCGGTCTTGAGGCGCTCCTTCGAATAGTCAAGAAGTCGGGACATCCATTTGAGCTTGTAGGGATATTTCTCGGTCCCGACCGGATTGCCGTTGGGTAGATAGAGGCAGGCGATGCGCAGCACGCCCGATTTGAGCGTCACCACGCCCTCGAGGAAGCGGGCATGGGCGTCCTCGTCGTCGCCGGCGAGCCCCGACTTGGTCTCGTCGAAGCGGAGCTTCGAGAGCAGGGCGACGCCGTTGAAGGTCTTCTGCCCGTGCGTGACCACGTTGTAGCCGAGCGCCTCGATCTCCAGCCGCGGAAAGGCCTCGTCGACGCATTTGATTTCCTGGAGGCAGACGATGTCCGGCTGGCACTCCTTCAGCCAGGTCAGCAGCAGGTCGATCCGCTGCCGGACCGAGTTCACGTTCCAGGTGGCTACTCTGATGGTCATGTCGGCGGGCTCCGGGCAGGGGCCATGGTTAGAACAAACTGCAAACGCGCCCGTCAAGGATGCCGCAAAATCTCCCACAAAATTAACCCGGCTTAAGCAGGCGGAAGGGCATTGATCGTCGAAAGGTTCCTCGGATGGGCTGGCCGGACAAGTCGATGAAGCGAACTGCGCCGCGTGACGGCCTGATCGGCGCCTTCCTGTATTGGCTCGGCGGCTTCGAGATCGAGGACGGGCTGACCGCCGGTCTCAGCGAGCGCGAGATCCGCCGCATCCGCGCCAAGCAGATCGACGCCGTGACGCAGCTGATCCCGGTGACCATGGCGGTGACGATGCTGAACGTCGCCATCGTGCTGATCCTGTTCTGGGGCCGCGGCTGGAACGACTTCCTCACCATCTGGGGCCTGACGCTCGCCACCACCGCCTCGCTCGCGGTGCGGTCATGGCGGAGGTCGCATCAGAACCCGCCGCAGGAGGCCTCGCCCCGCGCCGCGCGGCAGATGCTGCGGCAGGCGGCCTTCCTCGCCGCGATCTGGAGCGCGCTGCCGCTGGCTCTGTTCAGCCGCATCGAGCCGACCAGCCAGCTGATCCTGGCCTGCCTGATGGTCGGGATGATGTCCGGCGGCGCGTTCACGCTCTCGACCTTCCCGCGCGCCGGCCTCGTCTATCTCGCCACCGTGACGGTCGCCTGCGCCGGCGCGCTGCTGCTGTGCGGCACCGGGCCCTATCTGGTGACGGCGGTGTTCCTGCTGCTGTTCGCATTCTTCATGGCGCGCAACATCGTCTCACAGGGCAATCTCTTCCTCGGCAATCTCAAGGCCCAGCTCGAGCTCGAGCGGCAGACCGAGATCATCTCGCTGCTGCTGAAGGATTTTCAGGAGAACGCCAGCGACTGGCTGTGGCAGACCGATGCCGAAGGGCGTCTGGTCGACGTGCCCGACCGCTTCGCCGACGTCGCGCAGGTGCCGTTGCCGCTGCTGAAGGGATCGTATTTCGCCGACGTGCTCGACATGCTCTGCCCCGAGGACAAGAGCGCGGCCTACAACGTCGTCGGCCTGATGGAGCAGAACGAGCCGCTGCACGAGATGAACCTCAAGGTCGTCGCCGGCGGCGAGGCGCGGCTGTGGTCGCTGACGGCGAAGCCGGCCTATGACCGCGAGGGACAGTTCCTCGGCTATCGCGGCTTCGGGCGCGACGTGACCGAGCGCTGGCGTGCCGAAAAGGCCGAGGCCGAGAGCCGTGCCAAGTCCGACTTCCTCGCGGTGATGAGCCACGAGATCCGGACGCCCATGAACGGCGTGCTCGGGCTTGCCAGCATGCTGCTCGAGACCAGGCTCGATCCGGAGCAGCGCGAGGCGGTCACCACGATCCGCGAATCCGGCGACAATCTCCAGCGCATCCTCAACGACATCCTCGACCTGTCCAAGCTCGAGGCCGGACGCTTCCAGTTCGAGGCGATCGATTTCGCCCCGCAGACGCTGGTCGAGACTGTCGCAAGCGTCGCGCGCGCGAGCGCCAAGGGCAAGGGCAAGGAATTGGCAATCAAGATCGAGCTTGATCCGAACCTGCCGCCGACGTTGCGCGGCGATGTCGCGCGCATTCGCCAGGTGCTGCTCAACCTCGCGTCCAACGCGGTGAAATTCACCGACGAAGGCGAGGTGACGATCTCTGCGACCTGTCAGGCGCGCCGCGACCTGCTGGCGACCGTGGAATGGGCGGTGACCGACAGCGGTATCGGTATCGCCCCCGAAAAGCTCGGCCAGCTCTTCAGCGACTTCGCGCAGGCCGATGCCTCGATCAGCCGCCGCTTCGGCGGCACCGGCCTCGGCCTTGCGATCTCCCGGCGCATCATCGAGCAGATGGGCGGCACGATCGGCGTCACCTCGACGCCGGGGCAGGGCTCGACCTTCCGTTTCACGCTGGTGCTGCCCTGGAGCCAGGCGCAGGCATCCGACCAGGCCTCGGAGCGCGACGAGGCCGACGAGCTCAAGGCCCGCATCGTCGGCCTCGATCGGCCGCTAAAGGTGCTGGTCGCCGAGGACGATGCGGTCAACCGCATGGTCGTGAGCAAGATGTTAGGGGCCTTCGACGTCGAGCTGCGGGTCGTCACCGACGGCGCCGAGGCGGTCGCGGCAGCGACCGAAGGCAATTACGACGTCGTGCTGATGGACGTGCGCATGCCCGACATGGATGGCCTTGCCGCCACCCGCGCGATCCGCGCGCAAGGCGGGCGCTTCGACGCCTTGCCAATTGTCGCGCTGACCGCAAATGCCTTCCCCGAGGATGTCAGGATCTGCCGCGAGGCCGGCATGTCGGACTTCCTCGCCAAGCCGCTGCGCAAGCCGGCGCTGGTCGCGGCCCTGCTGCGCGCACTGGATGGCTACACGATGTCGGACGACGCGCCGCTCCAGCCGGACCTGATGCCGGTCGAAATGGAGTGGACGGACGAGGAAAGACAGGCGACCGGCACGTAGCCGGGTCAGACCGAGAAGCTGGTGCCGCAGCCGCAGGACGCTGTGGCGTTCGGATTGTTGACACGGAACGAGGCGCCGATCAGATCGTCGACGAAATCGACCTGCGATCCCGCCAGGAACGGCTGCGAGGCGGAATCGACCAGCACCACCGCATTGTCCTGCTCGATCACGAGATCGTCGTCGGTCCGGGCACGGTCGATGTCGAACTTGTACTGGAAACCCGAGCAGCCGCCGCCCTCGACCGAGATGCGCAGCATCGCGCCAGACCCTTCGCCCTTGAGGATCTCCCCAATCCGGCGTGCGGCCCGGTCGCTGATGGTCACGGCAGTGGTCATTGTCGGTCTCCGATAGTCCGGTCGTCCTGCGTCATACCCATTTCATTTGGTATCCCGCGTCCGGCATAGTTAAGTGCAAGGATACGCAGAATCAAATGGATAGGGACTAAATTCGTCGTGTCCGTCGGAATGGCAGCCCCCCGCTCGCCCTATGCCTGCGATCCCGACCGCAGCCGTGGCCGGCTGGTCGCGGAGCCGCCAAGCCGGACCCGCAGCCCGTTCCGGCGGGATTGCGACCGGGTGATCCATTCCACCGCGTTCCGCCGCCTGAAGTACAAGACCCAGGTGTTCGTGTTCCACGAGGGGGATCATTATCGCACGAGGCTGACCCACTCGCTGGAGGTGGCGCAGATTGCCCGCGCGCTGGCGCGGCAGCTCGGGCTGGACGAGGACCTCACCGAAACCCTGGCGCTCGCCCACGATCTCGGTCATCCCCCGTTCGGCCATGCCGGCGAGCGGGCGCTCGACGCCTGCCTGAAGGAGTTCGGCGGCTTCGACCACAATGCCCAGACGCTCCGCGTCGTCGCTGCGCTCGAGCACCGCTATCCCGAGTTCGACGGGCTCAACCTGACCTGGGAATCGCTGGAGGGCATCGTCAAGCATAACGGTCCGCTGACCGATCGCAGCGGCGCGCCGGTCGGGCGTTATCGCGAGCACGGCATTCCCGTCGGCATCGCCGACTACGTCAAGACCTATGACCTCGAATTGTGGAGCTTCGCCTCGCTGGAGGCGCAGGTCGCCGCCATCGCCGACGACATCGCCTATGACGCCCACGACATCGACGATGGCCTGCGCGCCGGCCTGTTCCATCTTGACGATCTCAAGGCGATGCCGCTCACGGCGGAGATCATCGCCGAGACCTCTGCGCATTATCCTGACCTCGAAGACCTCAGGCGCGGCGCCGAACTGGTGCGCGAGCTGATCTCGCACCTGATCGGCGCGGTGTTCGCGCAGGCGCAGAAGAACCTCGCCGCGGTGAGGCCGCAATCGGCCCAGGACGTGCGCCAGCAGAGCCGGACCCTGGTCGCGTTCCCACCCGAGGTCGCGGAGGAAGAGGCCGCCATCAAGGCCTTCCTCTACCAGCACATGTACCGCCACAAGCGGGTGATGCGGGTGATGGGGGAGGCGGAGCAGATCCTGTTCGACCTGTTCGCGAAATACCTGCAATCCCCTGGCGAGCTGCCGCCGGAATGGCTGCTCGGAGCGGAGGCGGACAATGAGGGCGACAGGGCGCGCCGGATCGGCAATTTCATTGCCGGAATGACCGACCGTTTCGCCCTGACCGAGCACCAGCGGCTCTTTGACTCGACCCCGGATTTGCGTTAGGCGGCGGCCATGCCCGACACATCCTCATCCCTGCATTTGTTCGCCGACGTGCTCGCACGCGTGCATGCCGCCTGCCGCGCGCTTGCGAAGGACGCCAACTGGCCCGAGGGCATCGATTTCGCACGCGTGGTGGTCGAACCGCCGCGCGATGCCTCCCATGGCGACATGGCGACCAACGCTGCCATGGTGCTGGCGAAAGAGGCAAAGGCAAAGCCGCGCGACCTCGCCGAGCAGATCGCCGAGCGACTGCGCACCGACGCGCTGATCGCCAAGGTCGACGTCGCCGGTCCCGGCTTCATCAATCTGACATTGAGGCCGGCCGCCTGGGCCGAGGCGCTGCGGACGGTGCTGCGCGAGGCCGCCGATTACGGCCGCGTCCGCGGCGGCTCCAAGGTCAATGTCGAATACGTCTCGGCCAATCCGACCGGGCCGATGCATGTCGGCCATTGCCGCGGCGCCGTGTTCGGCGATGCGCTGGCGAGCCTGCTCCAGTTCGGCGGCCACGACGTCACGCGCGAATATTACATCAACGACGCCGGCGCCCAGGTCGACGTGCTCGCGCGCTCCGCGTTCCTCAGGTATCGCGAGGCGCTCGGCGAGGACATCGGTGCGATTCCGGAAGGACTCTATCCCGGCGACTACCTGAAGCCGGTCGGCGCGGCGCTGGCCAAGGAACATGGCGACAAGCTCCTCGCCATGAGCGAGGCCGAGTGGCTGCCGACGGTGCGCGCCAAGGCGATCGCGATGATGATGGACGAGATCAAGGACGATCTCGCCGCCCTCAACATCCGCCATGACGTGTTTTTCTCGGAGCGCTCGCTGATCGAGACCGGCAACAACAAGGTCGCCGAGACCATCGATTTCCTGAAGGCGAAGGGCGACATCTACGAAGGACGCCTGCCGCCGCCGAAGGGCGCGCCGGTCGAGGACTGGGAAGACCGCGAGCAGTTGCTGTTCAAGGCGACTGCTTACGGCGACGATGTCGATCGTCCGCTGATCAAGTCGGACAATTCCTACACCTACTTCGCCTCCGACATCGCCTACCACAAGAACAAGTTCGACCGTGGTTTTGCGGAGATGATCGACGTCTGGGGCGCCGACCATGGCGGCTACATCAAGCGGATGCAGGCGGCGGTGAAGGCGACGACCTCGGGCAAGGGATCGCTCGACGTCAAGATCGTCCAGCTCGTCAAGTTGCTGCGCAACGGCGAGCCGGTGAAAATGTCGAAGCGGAGCGGGGACTTCGTCACCTTGCGTGAGGTGGTGGATGAGGTCGGCCAGGACGCCGTCCGCTTCATGATGCTTTACCGCAAGAACGACGCGGTGCTCGACTTCGACCTCGCCAAGGTCATGGAACAGTCGCGCGACAACCCGGTGTTCTACGTCCAGTACGGCCACGCCCGCGGCCACTCGATCTTCCGCAATGCGCGGGCCGAGGTGTTCCCGGAACTCCCGGAGGATGCGGACAAGCGGATCGCCTGGCTCAGTGAGTCGGCGGTGGAGCGGTTGTCGGACCCGGTCGAGCTTGAACTTCTCAAGCGCCTCGCAATATATCCTCGTATGCTCGAAGCCGCTGCCGCGGCCCACGAGCCGCACCGAATTGCCTTTTATCTCTATGATTTAGCCAGCGAATTTCATGCACTTTGGACGAAGGGGCGCGATTTGCCCTATTTACGCTTCATTATCAATAATGATGCAGATCTAACGAAGGCGCGGCTGGCCATGGTCCAGGGCGTCGTCTCGGTTCTGGCATCGGGCCTCGCCATCCTCGGCGTCCATGCTCCGAACGAGATGCGGTAGTTTGGGGCGAACTACTTAAGGGGAATTCGGGGGTAACCGGCAGAAGCCGGATCGCTTAAACTTGGTTGGAAGCCTTGTGGGTCGAAAGCCGTGCCTTGGTCGAGGGGCGCGCGGCTTTCCCGAAGGGACGCATCATCACGATGGCCGAACGATATCAGGACAGACCGTTTCCTTCCGATGACTATGGTCGCGGTGGCAACCCGCATGGCAGGACGGAAAGCGATCCCTTGGCCGAGCTCGCCCGCCTGATCGGACAGACCGATCCATTCGCAGCGCAGGGACGGCCGGCTGCGCAGCCGCCGGCAGCGCCCCCCCAGAGCTATCAGGATCACGACGACCTGCAGGACGATTATCAGCAGGACTATTCCGAGCCGGCCGCGCCGACGCCGCCTTCATGGATGCGACGCGCCAATGTGCAGCCGCAGCCGGCACCCGAGCCGGAGCCTGACTATCCCGTCTCCGTGAGCCCGGTGCATCCGCTGCATCGCTATTCAGCCCAGCCCGCCGCGCCCGAGCCTGATTTTCATCAGCCGCAGGCCTATCAGGATCACGCCTATCAGGGGCAGGCTTACCAGCAGCCGGCCCACCAGCAGCAGGATCACGCCTACCAGCAGCAAGCCTATCAGGAGCCGTATCAGCAGCCCGATCCGTCGCGCTACGACGATGCGCTCTATGGTCGGCTCGAGGCAGGCGAGCAGGACTACCAGCGTGAGCCGGCTTATCCTGACGATCCCTACGCCTATCAGAGCGACTATCCCGAGGCCGAAGCCGAGGAGCCGAAGAAGCAGCGCGGCGGCATGATGACGGTCGCGGCGATCCTGGCGCTTGCCGTGGTCGGCACGGGCGCAGCCTTCGCCTACAAGACCTATGTCGGCTCGCCCCGCAGCGGTGAGCCGCCGATCATCAAGGCCGATAACACCCCGACCAAGATCGTGCCCGCGCCGACGGATTCCTCGGCCAAGGTGCCGGATCGCATGGTGACGGGTGATGGCACCGAGAAGATCGTGCCGCGCGAAGAGGCGCCGGTCGACGTCAACGCCAAGGCGGGCGGTCCCCGCGTGGTGTTTCCGCCGCTGAACCAGAATGCGAACCCGCCGTCGGTCGCGAGCGTGTCGCCGTCCGCGGTGCCGCCGCCGGGCGCGAGCAACGGTACGCTGCCGAACAATTCGCCGCGCGCGATCAGGACTGTGGCGGTGAAGGGCGATCAGACTGACAGCGCCACGCCGCAATCGGCCGCTGCCGCCAGGCCCACGACCGCTGCACCGAAGCCTGTTGCTGCGCCGGCTGCACCTGCCGCGCCGCGCAATCCGCCAACCTCGGCCAATGCCAGCGCCAACCAGCCGATGTCGCTGGCGCCGCAATCGGTCCCGGCGGCCGAGCCGCCGCAGCAGCGGATGGCCGCGACCGCCCCGACGCAGATCGCACCCGCCACCAGCAGCGGTGGCGGCTACATCGTGCAGGTCTCCTCGCAGCAGAGCGAAGATAGTGCCGCCGCGTCCTACCGCGTGCTTCAGGGCAAGTATGGCAGCATCCTCGGATCGCGCTCGCCGGTGATCAAGCGGACCGATCTGACCGACAAGGGCAAGGGCATCGTCTATCGCGCCTTCGCCGGCCCCTATGGCTCGGCCGAAGAGGCGACGCATGCCTGCAACAGCCTGAAGTCCGCAGGCCTGCCGAACTGCTTCGTCCAGAGGAATTAACGGCCGTTTCCTTGACCCCCTCGCGGGTCAGGGTTAATCGGCCGTTATGAGCACGCGGGCCTTCATTACCGGCGTTTCCGGAACCGAACTGACCGCCGACGAGCGGGCGTTTATCCGCGCCGAACGTCCATGGGGCTTCATCCTTTTCAAGCGCAATGTCGCTACGCCGGCTCAAGTGGCTGCTTTGGTTGCGGAATTGCGCGCCGTGGCGGGGGGCGCCGACGCGCCCGTGCTGATCGACCAGGAAGGCGGACGGGTGCAGCGGCTGGGTCCGCCGCACTGGCCGGTCTATCCGCCGGGGGCCGTTTTCTCGACCTTGTACGACACTGATTCGGCTCTCGGCCTCACCGCCGCGCGCCTGTCGGCCCGTCTGATCGCGGCCGATCTCGCCGATCTCGGCATCACCGTGGATTGCCTGCCGCTCGCCGACGTGCCGGTTTCGGGCGCCGATGCCGTCATTGGGAACCGGGCCTACGGCACCGAGCCGGCCAAGGTGGCGGCGATCGCGCGCGCGGTCACCGAAGGGCTGGAGCAGGGCGGCGTGCTGCCGGTGCTCAAGCACATTCCCGGCCATGGCCGGGCCACCGCGGACACCCATTTCAAGCTGCCGACGGTCGATACGCCGAGGGATGAGCTGGAACGGACCGACTTCGCCGCGTTCAAGCCGCTGGCGGACCTGCCGATGGCCATGACTGCACATGTTGTGTTTAGCGCGGTCGACCCCGCCCATCCGGCGACGACATCTGCGACAATGATTGCTGACGTGATTCGCGGCGCAATCGGGTTCCAGGGTTTGTTGATGAGTGATGACGTGTCGATGAACGCGCTGTCGGGGAATATCGCCGAACGGACCCGCGCCATCTTCGCGGCCGGCTGCGATGTGGCCCTGCATTGCAACGGCAATATCGAGGAGATGCGTGCGGTTGCCGGTCAGACGCCTCTGCTGTCGGGCCGGGCGCTGGAGCGGGCGAATGCCGCGCTCGGCGCGCGCAAGGCGCCGCAGCCGCTCGACCGCGAGGCCGCACGCGCTGAGCTGGACGCATTGATCGCACGGGCAACCACGGCATCCGCATGACCGCAGAAATTCTATCCTTCGAAACCGGGCGGCCCGCAGAGCTTGCCGAGGGTGAGCCGGCGTTGGTGGTGGACGTCGAAGGCTATGAGGGCCCGCTCGACCTGCTGCTCGCGCTGGCGCGGCAGCAGAAGGTCGACCTCGCCAAGATCTCGATCCTGGCGCTGGCCGACCAATATCTTCACTTCATCGAGGCGGCGCGAAAGATCCGGCTCGAGCTTGCCGCCGACTATCTCGTCATGGCGGCGTGGCTCGCCTTCCTGAAGTCGCGCCTGCTGCTGCCCGAGCCGCCGAGCGCGGAGGGCCCGAGCGCCGAGCAGATGGCCACCGCGCTCGCCAACCGCCTGCGCCGGCTGGAAGCCATTCGCGAAGCCGCCAACCGGCTGATGAACAGGCCGCAATTGCAGCGCGACATCTTCCCGCGCGGCGAGCCCGAGCAGATCGCCGAGATCAAGCATCCGAAATACACCGCGACATTGTACGATCTGCTCACCGCCTATGCCGCGCAGCGCCAATCGCGCGTGCTGGCGAGCGTGCATCTGGCCAAGCGCACGGTGTGGTCGCTCGCCGAAGCGCGCGCCACGCTGGAGCGGCTGGTCGGCAGCCTCAACGAACAGGACGACTGGGGCGTGCTGGACGATTTTCTGGTCAGGCATGTCGCCGATCCGACGCAGCGCGCGACGGTGTTCGCCTCGAGCTTTGCCGCCGCGCTGGAACTGGTGCGCGAAGGTCAGCTGGAACTGAATCAGAAAGAGGCGTTTGCGCCCATTTATTTCCGGAAGGGGCGCCCAAAACCGGTCCCGGACGCAGCTCCTGCGCCTGATGCGCCGGTCGCTTAAGTGCAAGAAGGAGAATCTGCCATGGCAAGCCTGGCTGAAGTGCGGGTAGAAGAGGCCGAGCCGATGGAGAACGAATCCCAGGCACGTCCCGAGGAATTGCGGCTGCTGGAAGCGCTGCTGTTCGCTTCGAGTGAACCGCTGGACACCGCGACGCTGGCCAAGCGCATGCCCGAAGGGGTCGACGTCAAGGCCGCGCTGGAACAGCTCCAGGCCGACTATTCCTTGCGCGGGGTGAATCTCGTCCGCGTCGCCAACAAATGGACGTTCCGCACGGCCGGCGATCTCGCCTGGCTGATGACGCGGGAGAGCACCGAGACCCGCCGCCTGTCGCGCGCCGCGATCGAGGTGCTGGCGATCATCGCCTATCACCAGCCTGTGACGCGCGCCGAGATCGAGGAGATCCGCGGCGTCGTCACCTCGAAGGGCACGCTCGACGTGCTGCTGGAGACCGGCTGGATCAAGCCGCGTGGCCGGCGCAAGACGCCGGGCCGTCCGCTGACCTTTGGAACCACTGAGGACTTCCTGTCGCAGTTCACCCTGGAACAGCTCGGCGATCTGCCGGGCCTCGAGGAGCTGAAGGGCACGGGCCTCCTGGATTCGCGCCTGCCGACCGGATTCAGCGTGCCGACACCATCTGACGATCCGACGCTGCGCGAGGACGAGGATCCGTTGGAACCGGGCGATGAGCTCGATTTGGCGCTCGCGCCTGCGGTCGAGCCCGAGACTTCGGACGCAGCGCCGGAAGGCGGCCATGACGATGGCGGCGAGGCTGGCAGCAAAGGCGGCGCCGAGGACTGACATACCGTCCGCATACGGGCCCCTGCGACCGGTTAACACTAGCAAGATTACGTAGCGCTCACAGCGAATTGGCGCTGCCTTGGTCCTTGTTTTTGAGGCCTGCCAAGCCTAGGTTTCGGTGAAGATCGGCCGGGTCCCCGGCTATGCGCGTTTGGAGGGTTGCAGGATGGGTTCACTCAGCATTTGGCACTGGATCCTGGTGATCGCAGTGGTCCTGCTGCTGTTCGGCCGCGGGAAGATTTCGGATCTGATGGGCGACGTGGCGCAAGGCATCAAGGCGTTCAAGAAGGGCATGCAGGACGACGACAAGCCCGCCGAGAAGCCCGAGCCGGCCAAGTCCATCGAGCACAATGGTGCACCGACCGCGGCGCGGACCGACGTCGGCAGCAAGGCCGTCTGAGCCGAAAGCAGCACGCGAGACGTGGGTAGGGCGGCCCCGATCCTGCGCGCAAGGGATTGGGCCGGTTGCGGCTTCGCGTGAACGGAAGACCTCATGTTCGACATCGGGTGGAGTGAACTGGTCCTGATCGGGGTCGTGGCCCTGATCGCCATCGGCCCGAAAGAGCTGCCGGGCGTGCTGCGCATGGTCGGACAATGGATGGGCAAGGCGCGCAAGATGGCCGCCGAATTCCAGGGCCAGTTTCAGGAAGCGATGCGCGAAGCCGAGATGGCCGACCTCAAGAAGAGCTTCGACGAGGTCAAGGAAGCTGCCACCGGCTTCAATCCGCTGACCTCGCTTCAGAAGGACGTCAGCGACGCGCTCCGCGTCGATGCGCTGGACAAGCCCGCAGAGACGCCGACGACCACGACTGTCGAACCGCCGGCGACTTCAAGTGAAGCGCCTGTCACTCCTACCACTCCGGAAGCGCCGACGCCCGCGACTTTCATGGAAGCCGAAGCGCATGCGGCTGCCGACGAGCCGCTTGCGATCACCCGTGAGGTCGAGCAGGCAAAGGTGGCGCAGGACACCGCGCCCTCCGAAGCGATCAAGGACGCCAAAGCGTCATGACCGACGCCGATATCGAGGCCAGCAAAGCCCCGCTGATGGACCATCTGATCGAGCTGCGCTCGCGGCTGATCAAGGCGCTGCTCGGCTTTGGCGTGGCTTTCATCTTCTGCTTTTTCTTCGCCAAGCAGATCTACAACGTGCTGGTCTGGCCGTTCGTGTGGATCGCGGGCCCCGAGAACTCCAAGTTCATCTACACGGCGCTGCTGGAATATTTTATCACCCAGCTCAAGCTCGCGTTGTTCGGCGCGGGCTTCATCTCGTTCCCGATCGTCGCGACGCAGATCTACAAATTCGTCGCGCCCGGCCTCTACAAGCACGAGAAGCAGGCCTTCCTGCCGTATCTGGTCGCGACCCCGTTCTTCTTCGTGCTCGGCGCGGCGCTGGTCTATTTCGTCGTGCTGCCGATGCTGGTCCGCTTCTCGCTCGGCATGCAGCAGGCCGGCGGCGACGAGACCGCGCAGATCCAGCTCCTGCCCAAGGTCGGCGAATATCTGTCGCTGATGATGTCGCTGATCTTCGCCTTCGGCATTGCCTTCCAGCTGCCGGTGATCCTGACGCTGCTCGGCCGGATCGGCATCGTCAGCTCGAAGATGCTGCGCGAGAAGCGCCGCTATTTCATCGTCATCGCCTTCGTCATCGCCGCCGTGCTGACGCCGCCCGATGTGCTCAGCCAGTGCTCGCTCGCGATCCCCCTGATGGCGCTCTACGAGGGCTCGATCATCGCGGTCGGTATGGTCGAGAGGAAGGCCGCGGCCTCGCAAGCGGCCACCGGCACCGACGTATCGACGCCGGCCAATCCGGCGGAGTAGGGGCGGCTAGCTCTATCATGTCGCTGCTCAGCCGATGATTCGTCATGCCCGGGCTTGACCCGGGCATCCACGACTTGATCTAAGGCGGCATATACGTGGATGGCCGGGATAAACCCGGCCATGACGGGAAGACAGCCATGCACGACATCAAATCGATCCGCGACAATCCGCAAGCCTTCGACGCCGGTCTTGCCCGGCGGGGTCTGAAGCCGTTGTCGGCCGCGCTGCTCGCGATCGACGAGAGGCGGCGTGCGGCGATTCTCGCGTCGGAGCAGGCACAGGCGCGGCGCAACGCGGCCTCCAAGGAGATCGGCGACGCCAAGAAGGCCAAGGACGAGGCGCGCGCCGCCAAGCTGATGGCCGAGGTCGCCGAGCTCAAGACCACGATGCCGCAGCTCGAAGCCGCCGCGAAGGCCGCCGACGAGGAGCTGAGCAGAGAGCTGTCCGCGATCCCGAACATTCCGTTCGACGAGGTGCCGGATGGTGTCGACGAGCACGGCAACGTGCAGCGCCACGTGTTCGGCAACAAGCGCAACTACAATTTCGCGCCGAAGCTGCATGACGATCTCGGCACCGCGCTCGGCTACATGGACTTCGAGGCGGCGGCAAAACTCTCCGGCGCGCGCTTCGTGGTGCTGAAGAAGGGCCTCGCGCGGCTCGAACGTGCGATCGGCCAGTTCATGCTCGACCTGCACACCACCGAGCACGGCTATACCGAGATCAACCCGCCGCTGCTGGTGCGCAACGAAGTGATGTTCGGCACCGGACAATTGCCGAAATTCGAGGACGATCAGTTCTGGGCGATCAAGGGCGAGCTTCTCGTTGCGCCCGACCAGGAGCGGCTGAGGACCGAGCGCCTCGGCCTCATTCCGACCGCGGAAGTGTCGCTCACCAACCTCGCGCGCGAATCCATCCTCGACGAGAAGCAGCTGCCGATGCGGCTCACCGCGCTGACGCCTTGCTTCCGCGCGGAGGCTGGAGCTGCCGGGCGCGACACGCGCGGCATGATCCGCCAGCACCAGTTCACCAAGGTCGAGCTGGTCTCGATCACGACGCCGGAGACCAGCAAGGACGAGCTGGAGCGGATGCTCTCCTGCGCCGAGCAGGTGCTGCAGAAGCTCGATCTGCATTATCGCGTGATGACGCTGTGCGCGGGGGACATGGGCTTCTCGTCGCAAAAAACCTATGACATCGAGGTCTGGATGCCCGGGCAGGGCGAGGGCGGCATGTTCCGCGAGATCTCCAGCTGCTCGGTCTGCGGCGACTTCCAGGCGCGGCGGATGGATGCGCGCTCGCGCGGGCCCGACGGCAAGCCGCGCTTCGTGCACACGCTGAACGGCTCCGGCACCGCGGTCGGCCGCGCGCTGATCGCCGTGATGGAGACCTATCAGCAGGAGGACGGCTCGATCGCGGTCCCCGACGTGCTCCAGCCCTATATGGGCGGGGTGAAGGTGATCGCGCGCGAGTAGGGTTGCGAAGATCGGGCGGCCGGCTATCCTGCCGGCCCCTCAACGCGAACCCGCCCCTCATGGCCTTGCACCGCGACATCTTCTGGATCGGTCGACAATGGGCGGTGACGGGGGCCGGCATCCAGGCCGTCGATCAGCGCCTGCGCGGCGTGCTCGACATCGACATCGCGCAGCTCTGGGACGACCATCTCGTGCAGAGCCGGCGGGCCAAGCCCGGGGTGAATGCAGCCGATTTCGACAAGGCGCTGACGGTGGCCCGCGAACGCTTTCCGCAGGCGCCGGCGTCGGACCCGTTCGTCGCGCAGCTGAGGGCGCTCGGCGTGATCGAGGCCCCCGTCGTGAGCCCGGCCGTACCGGCAATGCGGCTGCGGGCGGAAGGTCGGCTGGCGCGCTTTCTGCCGCAATGGCGCATCCGCCGCTGACAGGCCCCGGCCGGGAACTTGCCGCCAGACCGCAATCACCCGGTTTGCCTGATCGGCCCCAGCCGGATAAGACGGCTCAGACCCCGCTTTCCGGAATCGAACCTCTCGCATGCGCATTCTCTGCACCAATGACGACGGCATCCACGCCCCCGGCCTCCAGATCGTGGAGGAGATCGCGCGCGCTCTGTCCGACGACGTCTGGGTGGTGGCGCCCGAGCTCGACCAGTCCGGCGTGTCGCATTCGCTGTCGTTGAACGATCCGCTGCGCCTGCGCGAAGTCGGGCCTCGGCATTTTGCCGTGCGCGGTACGCCGACCGACTGCGTCATCATGGGGGCCCGCCATATCCTGGGTGCCAAGCTGCCTGATGTCGTGCTGTCCGGCGTCAACAAGGGCCGCAACGTCGCCGAGGACGTGGTCTATTCCGGCACCATCGCCGGCGCGCTGGAGGGCACCATTCTGGGCCTGCCGTCGTTCGCACTGTCGCAGGAATTCAGCGTCGAGACCCGTGAACGGCCGCCGTGGGACACCGCGCGCAAATTCGGGCCCGACATTCTGCGCAAGGTGATTGCCGCCGGCATCCCCAAGGACACCGTCATCAACGTCAACTTCCCGTCCTGTGCGCCGGAGGATGTGCTCGGCATCCGCGTCACCCGCCAGGGCAAGCGCAATCTCGGCTTCCTGCGGGTCGACGAGCGCAAGGACGGCCGGGGCAATCCCTATTTCTGGATCGGCTTCGAGCGCGCCGCCATGATGGACACGCCGGCCGACGGCACCGATCTGGCGGCGCTGCGCGAGCGCTACGTCTCGGTCACGCCGCTCAGGCTCGATCGCACCAATGAGGCGTTTTCGGAAGAGCTCAGCGCAATGCTGAAATAGCGCCTATCCGCCGCCGCGGAGCGCGGCTTCGATGGTCTTGCCGAGCGCGTCGAGCTGAAACGGCTTCTGGAGCGCCGGCCGGTCGCGGTACTGCTCGGGCAGGCCGGAGGAGCCGTAGCCGGTGGCGAAGATGAACGGGCAGCCCTTGGCCTTGATCACGTCGGCGACCGGCGAGATGACCTTGCCGTTGACGTTGACGTCGAGAATGGCGATGTCGAAATCGGTTGCCTGGGCGAGCCGCATGGCCTCGTTGATGTCGCCCGCCTCGGCCGCGACCTTGTAGCCGAGCTCCTCGAGCATGTCCGCGACCATCATCCTGATCATCACCTCGTCCTCGACGAGGAATACAGAGCGGCCGGAAAGCCCTGTCGCGGTCATGGTTGAGTCCTTGCCCATTGCCGAAAACGTTCGCAGATAACACGAATTGACGCAATGCGCGTTTCGACCGACGGATGCCTGAAAATGGTCGTCGCAGCTCGTCCGCGGCAAGCCAATCTGTGGTTAAATGCGTCGTACGAACGCTACCATGAGTTCCTGAGCAGGAACACGATTCTCCTGCCCGGGCTTGACGCCCGCCGGGCCGGCCGAGACAGCACAAGCAGGCAATGACCTCCCATCAGCATCCGCCGGAAAAGATGATGTTTCAGCTCACGCTGAGGCGTCGGGGCATCAGCGATCAGGCGGTGCTGCGAACCATGGAGGAGGTGCCGCGCGAGCAATTCGTCGACGAGGCCGATCGCGACGGGGCTTACCGCGACAGCGCGCTGCCGATCGCCTGCGGGCAGACCATCAGCCAGCCCTTCGTCGTGGCCTACATGACCGAGCAGTTGCAGCTCCAGAAGCAGCACCGCGTGCTCGAGATCGGCACCGGTTCCGGGTATCAGGCTGCCGTGCTGTCGCGGCTTGCCGGCCAAGTCCTGACGGTCGAGCGCTATCGCAGGCTCGCGGACACGGCACGCGCCCGGCTTGAAAAGCTCGGCTATCACAATGTCGAGGTGATGCTTGGCGACGGCCTCAATCTGCCGCCCAATATCGGCCCGTTCGATCGCATCATCGTCACCGCCGCGATGGAGCAGATCCCGGAGAATCTGATCGAGCGGCTGGAGGTTGGCGGCATCCTGATCGCGCCGGTCGGCCCGCATCAGGGCGTGCAGACGCTGATCCGCCTGACCCGCAGCGCTGCCGGGATCGAGCGCAAGGAACTCGTCGATGTCCGTTTCGTGCCGGCGCTGCCCGGGGTGGCGCGGGAGCTGTAGATTTCCGGATCGGCTGTCCGGCCAACATCTTATTGGGAGGGTTAAGCCGTTATTTACTCGGCGCGTGTTTACTTAAAAGACCAGTTCTGTTGCGTACGAGTGAGTAACCATGTCCGCTGTCGCCGAGTTGCTTTACTCGCGCCGCGTACCGCAGGTCGCGGTGCTGGCGCTGATCTCCTTCAGCTTCGCAGGGTGCAGCGCCGACAT
>Ga0209758_1000511_pt1 | contig 62490 bp, 19 predicted proteins | sample AraplaMF_Col_mMF_FD_184258 | JGI IMG/M metagenome (GOLD analysis project Ga0209758, IMG submission 184258) | Arabidopsis root microbial communities from the University of North Carolina, USA - plate scrape MF_Col_mMF (SPAdes) (version 2) | ecosystem: Host-associated > Plants > Roots > Endosphere... | reverse complement strand
GCAACTGGCGCGCACGCTGCCGGACTACATGCTGCCGGCGCAGACGGTGTGGCTGCCCGCGCTGCCGCTGACGCCCAACGGCAAGATCGACCGCCAGGCTCTGCCGGCCCCCGAAGCCCTCGCTTCGGAAACCGAGTTCATCGCGCCGGGCACGCCCGCCGAACGGCTGCTGGCGTCGCTGTGGGCCGAGCTGCTCGGCGTCCCCCAGGTCGGGCTGCACGACAACTTCTTCGCGCTCGGGGGCGATTCCATCCTCAGCATCCAGTTGTCCGAACGGGCGCGCCGCGCCGGCCTGCCGCTGAACCCGCGCGACCTGTTCCTGCACAGCACGGTCGAGGCGCTGGCGCGCCATGTCGGCGACGTCGAGCTGGCGGAGCAGGGCGAGCTGCACGGCGAGGTGCCGCTGACGGCCGGGCAGCAGGACCTGCTGCAGGGGGGAGGGCGGCAGGCGCAGGTCGTGACGCTCGCGCTGGACCAGGCGATCGACGCGCCGGTGCTGGCCGCCGCCTTCGACCACCTGCTGCGCCAGCACGATGCGCTGCGCCTGCGCTTCGGCGGGCGTGGTGCCGGCTGGAAAGCCTGGTATGCGTCGGCGGAAGAGGCCGGTGCCCGCGCCCTGCACAACGCGTTGACGGTCGACCTGCAGTCCGTGCCGCCGCCGCAGCAGGCCGCCGCGATCGAGGCCGCGCAGGAGACCGCGCTGGCCGGCTTCGACCTCGCCGGCGGGCCGCTCTGCGCGCTGCGACAGTTCCGCTGCGACGCACAGGGCGCGCTGCTGTGGTTCGCCTGCCACCCGCTGGTGGCCGACGCGGCCTCGTGGCCGCTGCTGCTGAAGGACCTGCAGCTGGCCTGCGCCGCCTTGCAGAAAGGCCTGCCGCCGCGGGTCGAGACCAAGGGCGGCTCGTTCCGGCAGTGGGCGGCGCTCCCGGCGCCGGGCCCTGGCGTGCGCCCGGGGGCCGCCGCGCCGGCCGCCTGGCCCGTGCGGGCGGCGACGGCCCGCCGCGAGGTGCTGCGCTGGGAGCAAGGCCCCGGGTCCGCGCCGCTGACCGCGCAGGACCTGCTGCTGGCCGTGGCACGCGCGGTGGCGGAGTGCAGCGGCCGGCCGCAGGTGACGCTGCTGCACGAGGCCGACGGCCGCGCGGCCACCGGCAGCCCGCTGCGCTTCGACCGCAGCGTCGGTGCGTTCTCGTCGCTGCAGCCGCTGCACCTGGACACCACGGCCCCAATGCCGATGCTGGTGGCCGGAGGCGAGGGCCGCAGCGGCCTGGGCCATGCCGACGAGGCCTCGTCGGTCGTCGTCTCGGTGCTCGACGCCTCGGCGCTGCAGCCGGAGCAGGCGGCCTTCGCGCGCTTCGCCCGCCTGGTCGAGCCGCCGCAACGCATCGGCAGCCCGGCGGCCCTGCGCATCAGCGCGGTGTTGCGCGGCCGCGAGGTCCTGGTCGCCCTCGACGCCCGGACCTCGTCCGACCTGCAGGCCTTCGCGCAGGCGCTGCGGCGGCACGCGCTGGCCGCCGATCCACCCCGGCCCGCCTACGACCTGTCGGGCCTGGACGGGCAGTCGCTGCAGGCGCTGCTCGAAGACCTCCCCAGCGCCTGAGCGCTCCCTCACCCTGACCGGCACGCCTTGGAGTTCCCCGTGGACAAGAACATCGAAGACCTGTACCCCCTGACGCCGATGCAGCAGGGCATGCTGTTCCACACGCTGATGACGCCGGGCGAGGGCATGTACGTCGAGCAGTGGCACTGCCGCATCGGCGCCGAGATCGACCTGCCGGTGTTCGAGGCCGCGCTGCAGGCGCTGATCGAGCGCCACGCGGTGCTGCGCACGGTGTTCGTCTGGGGCAAGGTCCAGGAGCCGATGCAGGCCGTCTACCGCAGCCTGAAGGTGCCGGTGCAGCAGCACGACTGGCGCGGCATGGCGCCGGCCGAGCAGGCGGCCCGCTACGCGCAGTTCCTGCTCGACGACAGGAACCTCGGCTTCGACCTGATGCGCCCGCCGCTGCTGCGCTTCCACCTGCTGCGCATGGACGACGCGTCCTGGCGCTTCGTCTGGACCTCGCACCACATCCTGTACGACGGCTGGTCCTTCGCGCGGCTGATGGGCGAGTTCGTGCAGGCCTACGGCGCCCTGCTGCGCCGGCAGCCGCCGGTGCTGCCGGCGGTGCGGCCGTACCGCGACTACATCGGCTGGCTGAAGACGCGCCCGCTCGCCGATGCACAGGCCTGGTGGACCCAGGCGCTGGCCGGCTTCCGCAGCCCGACGCCCATCGACGTGGCGCGCAACGGCGGCCTGCCCGCCGCCGCCGGGTCCGGGTTCGGCGAGCTGTGGATGCGCACGCCGGCCAACGCGACGCAGCGCCTGCTGGCCTTCACGCGCAGCGCCGGCATCACGATGAACACCCTGGTGCAGGGCGCCTGGGCGGTCCTGCTCAGCCGCTGCAGCCGCGAACGCGACGTCGTGTTCGGCGCCACGGTGTCGGGGCGAGCGCCGGAACTCGACGGCGTCGAGGAGATGGTCGGCCTGTTCATCAACAGCCTGCCGGTGCGCGTCGACGTGGACCCGCAGGCGCCGGTGCTGGGATGGCTGCAGGCGCTGCAGCGCCGCAATGCCGAGCTGCGCCAGTTCGACCATGCGCCGCTGTGGAAGCTGCAGGAGTGGAGCGAGGTGCCGGCCGGCGGCACGCTGTTCGACAGCCTGCTGGTGTTCGAGAACTATCCGATCGACGAGCTGCTGCGTGCCGGCGGCGACATCCTGCCGATCACCGAGGTCGGGCTGGCGGAGCAGTCCAACCACGCGCTGACCTTCGGCGTGGTCCTGACGGACCGGCTGGAGGTGCTGGCCAGCCATGACCGCAGCCGCTTCGACGAGGCGACGGTGCAGCGGCTGCTGGACCAGCTGCAGACGCTGCTGTTCGCGATGGCCGAGCAGCCGCAGGCCCGCCTGTCCTCGCTCGACCTGGTGGACGCTGCCGAGCGGGCACGGCTCGCCGCCTTCAACGACAGCGCCGCCCCGCGGGACGACACGCCCCTCGCGGCGCTGTTCGAAGCCCAGGTGCGTCGCACGCCCGAGGCCGTCGCCGTGGTCGACGGCGGCACCGAACTGAGCTATCGCGACCTCAACGCCCGCGCCAACCGCCTGGCGCACTGGCTGCGCGGCGAGGGCGTGGGGCCGGACCAACTGGTGGCGCTGATGCTGCCGCGCGGGGCCTCCACCATCGCGGCGCTCCTGGCCGTGTGGAAGGCCGGCGGTGCCTACCTGCCGCTGGACCCGGGCCTGCCGGCCGAGCGCCTGGACTACATCCTGCGGGACGCCGCGCCGCGGCTGGTGATCGACGAGGCCCGGCTGCGCGCGCTGCAGCCCGTGCTGGACGGGTCGCCGGCGCACGACCCGGCGCCGGTCTCGCTGGCCGGCCACCTGGCCTATGTGATCTACACCTCGGGCTCGACCGGCCGCCCCAAGGGCACGATGGTGTCGCAGCGCGCGGTCGCGAACCTCGCCGCGGCCCATCGCAGCGGCCTGTACGGCATCCCGGCGGCGGGCGCGGGGGCACCGATGCGCACCAGCGTCAACGCCCCCTTCATGTTCGACGTCTCGATCTCCGAGTTCGTCCAGCTGTTCGACGGCCACACCCTGTGCATCGTGCCGGACGAGGTGCGCCAGAGCACCGAGGCGATGATCGACTTCCTGCGCCGCATGCGGCTGGACGTGCTGGAGTGCTCCGCACTGCAGCTGCGCCACATCGTCGAGCAGGGCGGGGCGTCGCAGCTGCCGCGCTTCGTGCTGTTCGGCGGCGACGCGGTCGATGCCGGGCTCTGGAAGCAGCTGCACCGCATCGCGGCGACGCAGTTCTTCAACCTCTACGGCCCCACCGAGTGCACGGTGGACGTGTGCGCCGGCCGGCCCGTGCCGGCGCGCCCGCTGCCGGTCATCGGCCGCCCGCATGCGAACCTGCGGCTGCACGTGCTCGACGCGCAGGGCCGCGAGGTGCCCGTCGGCGTGCCCGGCGAGCTGTACATCGGCGGCGAAGGCCTGGCCCGCGGCTACCTGGGGCAACCCGGCCTGACGGCCGAGCGCTTCGTGCCGGACCCCTTCGCCCGCGGCGAGCGGCTCTACCGCAGCGGCGACCTGGTGCGCTGGCTCGAAGGCGGCGACCTGGAATTCCTGCGCCGCGTCGACGACCAGTTGAAGATCCGCGGCTTCCGCGTCGAGCCGGCCGAGATCGAGGCCGTGCTCGCGCAACTGCCCGGGGTGCGCGAGGCGGCGGTGCGGCTGCGCGAGGACCGGCCGGGCGAGCAGCGCCTCGTGGCCTACGTGGCCGCGGCGCTGGACACCGAGCAGACCGCCTACTGGGGCCAGGCCTTCGACGAGATCTACGCCGAGGCCACGGCGGCCGACCAGAAGTTCAACACGGCCGGCTGGAACAGCAGCTACGACAACGTGCCGATCCCGCCGGCGCAGATGCAGCAGTGGCTGCAGTCGACGCTGCAGCGCATCCTGGCGTCGCAGCCCCGCCGCGTGCTGGAGATCGGCTGCGGCACCGGCATGATCCTGCACGGCATCGCCGCCGCCTGCGAGCGCTACCACGGCATCGACGTGTCGCCGCAGGTGGTCGCGCAGCTCGAGGCCGGGCTCGACCGCTCGCACTACCCGGCCTGCGAGATCGTGCTGGCCACCGGCGCGGCACACGAGCTGCACTGGCCGCCGGGCACGTCCTTCGACACCGTCATCGTCAACTCGGTGGCGCAGTACTTCCCGAACGCGTCCTACTTCGCCAGGGTGGTCGAGCAGGCGATCGAGGTCCTGCCCGAAGGCGGCACCGTGTTCCTCGGCGACATCCGCCACGGCGGGCTGTTCGAGACCTTCCACAGCTCGCTGGAACTGCACAACGCCCAGCCGTCGACCGACCTGCAGCGCGTTGCGCAATCGGTCTCCCGCATCATGCAGGCCGAGAGCGAGCTGCTGGTCGACCCGGCCTGGTTCTATGCGCTGCAGGCGCGCCTGCCGCGCATCGTGCACGTCGAGCCGCTGGCGCGCAGCATCGACGCGGTCAACGAGCTCACGAAATTCCGCTACGACCTGCGGCTGACGGTGGCGCCGCGCGCCGGCGCCGCCGTGCCGGCGCGGGTGCAGCCGCGGTGGCGCGAAGCGGGCGGCGAGTCGCCGGCCTCGCTGCGCATGCTGATCGAGGCGGCCGACGGGCCCGTGCTGGCCCTGGCCCACCTGACCGATTCGCGCCTGCAGGCCGACCTCCTGGGGCGCGACTGGCTGCGCCGTGCCGCGCAGGAAGGCGGCGGGCGGAGCGTCGAAGCCTTGCGCCGCGAACAGGCCGCCCTCGGCCAGCGCGGGGTGACCCCGGCCGAGGTGTGCGCCTGGGGCGCCGCCCGCGGCTGGCAGGTGCAGGTGGGCGTGTCGTCCGGGGACGGCGGCAGTTTCCATGCCGTGCTGTCGCGCGAACCGGTGCGGGTCGACTGGCGTGCGCTGCACGAGGCCGAGCTGCGCCGCGCGCCCGGCATGGACCACCTGGCCAACGTGCCGGCGTCGAGCCAGCTGCACCGTGCGGCCCGCGACCGGCTGATGGCCCACCTGAAGGCGCACCTGCCCGACTACATGCTGCCGACCCAGCTGGTGCTGCTGGAGCGCATGCCGCGCACCGCCACCGGCAAGCTCGACCGCCAGGCGCTGCCGGCGCCGGAACTGCCGGAGGCGTCGGGCGGCCCGCAGCTGCCGCGCACGCCGACCGAGGAGATCCTGGCCGGCATCTGGGGCCGGATCCTGGGCCGCGAACGCATCGGCGTCGACACCAATTTCTTCGAGCTCGGCGGGCACTCGCTGCTGGCCACGCGCGTGGTCTCCGAGGTGCGCGCCAAGCTCGGCATCGAGCTGCCGCTGCGTTCGCTGTTCGAGGCCCCCACCGTGGCCGAGCTCGCGGCCCGCGTCGAGCTCGCGCTGCAGGAGCAGGCCGGCTCGGCGCTGCCGCCGCTGGCGGTGCAGCCGCCGGACGCGCCGCCGGTGCTGTCGTTCGGGCAGCAGCGCCTGTGGTTCCTGGACCAGCTGGAGACGGCGGGCACGGCCTACAACATGTCCGGCGCCGTCCGGCTGTCGGGCCGGCTGGACCGGCCCGCGCTGCGCCGCGCGGCCGACGAGATCGTCGCGCGCCACGCGGCCCTGCGCAGCCGCTTCGAGACGGTCGAGGGCCAGCCGGTGCTGCGCATCGCACCGGCGCTGCCCTCGCTGCTGCGCGAGGTCGACCTGGGCAGCCTGCCCGCGGACGCCCGCGAGGCCCGCGCCCGCGAACTGGCGCGCGAGGAAGGCGCCGTCCCGTTTGCACTGGCCCGCGGCCCGCTGATCCGCGTCACGCTGCTGCGGCTGGAGGAGACCGAGCACCTGCTGCTGTTCACGCTGCACCACATCATCGGCGACGGCTGGTCGATCGGCGTGCTGGTCCACGAACTGGGGACGCTGTACGCCGCCTACGTGCAGGGCCGGCTGTCGCCGCTGCCGGCGCTGGCGATCCAGTACCCGGATTTCGCCGCATGGCAGCGGCAGTGGCTGGGCGGCGAGCGCCAGCAGGAGCAGCTGGACTACTGGCGCGCCCAGCTGCAGGGCGCGCCCGCGCTGCTGGCCCTGCCGACCGACCGGCCGCGGCCGGCGGAGCAGCGCTACCGCGGCGCGACGCTCAAGTTCACGGTGGATGCCGCGCAGACGGCGCAGCTCCAGGCGCTGTGCCGGGCGCAGGGCGTCACGCTGTTCATGGCGCTGCAGGCGGTGTTCAGCCTGCTGCTGTGGCGGCTCAGCGGGCAGGCCGACATCAGCGTCGGCACCGCGATCGCGAACCGCACGCGGCGCGAGGTCGAGCCGCTGGTCGGCCTGTTCGCCAACACGCTGGTGCTGCGCAGCCGCATCGACCCGGCCATGAGCTTCGAGGCGCTGCTGCAGCAGGTGCGCGCGACCACGCTGGCCGCCTATGCGCACCAGGACCTGCCGTTCGAGCAGGTCGTCGAGGCGCTGGCCCCGGAGCGCAGTTTGAGCCACCAGCCGCTGTTCCAGGTGATGCTGCTGCTGCAGAACACGCCGCCCGAGGACATGCGGCTGCCCGGCCTGACGCTCTCGGTGGTCGAGGCCGAGGGCGCCACCGCCAAGTGCGACCTGACGCTGAACATCGTCGAGGGCGGCGGCGAGCTGCACGCCGGCCTGGAGTACGACACCGACCTGTTCGACGCCGCCACCGTGCAGCGCTTCGGCCGGCGCTTCGCGACCCTGCTGGCCGGCGCCGTCCGCACGCCCCAGGCCGACGTGCGCCTGCTGCCGGCACTGGGCGCCGACGAGGCGGCCCTTGTCGGGCAGGCCTGGAGCCGCGGTCCGCGGCCCGAGGGCGAGGCCCCGGACGTGCTGTCCGTCTTCGAGGCCCAGGCCGCGGCCGGGCCGCAGCGCATCGCCGCGGTCCATGCCGGCGAACGCCTGAGCTACGCCGCGCTGGACGCAGCCTCGAACCGGCTCGCGCACCACCTGCGCGCCCTCGGCGTCGGGCCGGAAGACCGCGTCGGCCTGTGCATCCCGCCCTCGCTGCCGGCGATCACCGCCATCCTGGCCGTCATGAAGGCCGGCGCCGCCTACGTGCCGCTGGACCCGCAGCATGCGGGCGAGCGCTTCCAGCGCGTGCTGGAAGACGCCGACCTGCGGCTGGTCGTGACCGACCGGGCCTCGCGCGCCGCCGTCGAGGCGGCGCCTGCGCCGCTGCTGTGCCTCGACGATGCGGCGGACGCCATCGCCGGCCGGCCCGCCGACGCACCGGCCCGCCGCCTGCACCGCGACCAGCTGGCCTACCTGATCTACACCTCCGGCTCGACCGGCCTGCCCAAGGCCGTGCAGGTTCGGCACGGCGCGCTGGCCAACCTGATGCGTTCGATGGCGCGCGAACCCGGCATGCGGGCCGGCGACGTGCTGCTCAGCGTCACCTCGCTGGCCTTCGACCTGGTGATTCCCGACCTCTTCCTGCCGCTGGTGTGCGGCGCCTGCACCGTCTACGCCGGCCGCGAGGCCTCGGCCGACCCGGCCCGCATCGCGCGCCTGATGGAAGAGGAGCGGGTCAGCTTCATGCAGGCCACGCCGTCGACCTGGCGCATGCTGGTCGAGCAGGGCTGGCCCGCGGTGGGCGAGGGCTTCACGCTGCTGTGCGGCGGCGAGGCCTTGCCGCCCGAGCTTGCGCAGCGGCTGCTGGAGAAGCTGCCGGCCTTCTGGAACATGTACGGCCCGACCGAGACCACGGTCTGGTCGACGCAGCGGCGCATCACGGCCGACAGCGCGTCCAACGCCATCGGCCTGCCGCTGGACGCGACGCAGGTCCACGTGCTCGATGCCGCCGGGCTGCACGCGCCGATCGGCGTGGCCGGCGAACTCTTCATCGCGGGCGACGGCCTGGCGCGCGGCTACTTCCGCCGGCCGGACCTGACCGCCGAGCGCTTCGTGCCGGACCCGCACGGCGCGCCCGGCGCGCGCATGTACCGCACCGGCGACCTGGCGCGCTGGCTGCCCGGCGGGGCGCTGGAGTACCTGGGCCGCATCGACCACCAGGTGAAGCTGCGCGGCTTCCGCATCGAACTCGGCGAGATCGAGGCGGTGCTGGCCGCCCTGCCCGAGGTCGCCGAGGCCGCGGTGCTGGCGCGCGAGGACCAGCCCGGCGACACGCGCCTGGTGGCGTACCTCGTGGCCCGCGGCGAGCCGGCGGACGAGGCCGTGCTGCGCCAGGCGCTGGCCGCCCGGCTGCCCGGGTACATGCACCCGGCGCACCTGGTCTGGCTGCCGCGCATGCCGCTGTCGCCCAACGGCAAGCTGGACCGCCAGGCCCTGCCGGCCCCCGACCCGGCGGCCCGCCGCGCCGGCTTCGTCGCGCCCCGCAGCGCGCAGGAGCAGCAGCTCGCGGGCCTGTGGGCCGAGGTGCTGGGCGTGCCGCAGGTCGGCGTGCACGACAACTTCTTCGCGCTCGGCGGCCATTCGCTGCTGGCGACGCGGCTGGTCTCGCGCATCCGCAGCGCGCTGCAGGTCGAGCTGCCGTTGCGCGCGCTGTTCGAGTCGCCGACCGTCGCCGGCCTGGCCCTGCAGCTCGCGACGGCGGGCCGCGACGTGACCCGCATCGAGCCCGTGCCGCGCGACCGGCCGCACGCGCTGTCGTTTGCCCAGCAGCGACTGTGGTTCCTCGACCAGCTCGAGCCCGGCGACGCCTCCTACCACCTGCCGTTCGCGCTGCGCCTGCGCGGTGCGCTGGACCGGGCCGCGCTGCAGCGCGCGCTGGACGGGCTGGTGGCCCGCCACGAGGTGCTGCGCACGCGCTTCGTGGCGCAGGGCGACACGGTGCTGCAGCAGGTCGATGCGGCGCGGCCGGTCGAGTTGTCGCAGGCCGACCTGTCGGCCTTCCCGCCGGCCGAGCGGCAGGCGCGCGTCGAATGGATGGCCCAGGAGGCCGCGCGCACGCCCTTCGACCTGGCCGCCGGCCCGCTGCTGCGCGCCGGCCTGGTCCGGCTCGATGCGGACGAGCACGTGCTGCTGCTGACGCTGCACCACATCGCCTGCGACGGCTGGTCGCTGGGCGTGATCGTGAGCGAGATGGCCGCGCTGTATGCCGGCCGGCCGCTGCCGGCGCTGCCCGTGCAGTACCTCGACTACGCGGCCTGGCAGCGCCGACGGATGGAAGACGGGGGCCTGCAGCCGCAGCTCGCGTACTGGCAGCGGCAACTGGCCGGCGCGCCGGGCCTCATCGCCCTGCCGACCGACCACCCGCGGCCGGCCGTGGCCTCGCACGCCGGCGACGTGCTGACCTTCGTCGTGCCGGCCGTGCTGACGCAGCGCCTGCGCGCCCTGGCGCAGGGCTCCCAGGCGACGCTCTTCATGGTGCTGGCCGCCGGACTGCAGCTGCTGCTGGCGCGGCTGTCCGGACAGGCCGACATCAGCCTCGGCACGCCGATCGCCAACCGCCGGCGCAGCGAGGTCGAGGGCCTGGTCGGCTGCTTCATCAACCTGCTGGTGCTGCGCTCGCGGATCGACGCCCGGGACCGCTTCGCCGACCTGCTGGCCCAGGTGCGGACCACGACGCTGGACGCCTACACGCACCAGGACCTGCCCTTCGAGCTGCTGGTCGAGACCCTGAAGCCGGAACGCGACGCGAGCCATGCGCCGCTGTTCCAGGTGATGCTGGTGCTGCAGAACACCCCCGGCGCGGCGCTGGAGCTGCCGGGCCTGGTGATGGAGCCGCTGCCGGTGACGGCGACCGCGGCCCAGTTCGACCTGACGCTGACGCTCACCGAGGGGCCGGAACAGCTGTACGCCGCCCTCGAGTACAGCACCGACCTGTTCGACCGCGCGACGGTCGAGGCCCTGGCGCAGCGCTTCGTCCGGCTGCTCGACGCCGCCTCCGCCGCGCCGCAGGCGCGCCTGTGCGAGCTGCCGCTGCTGAGCGGTGCAGAGCAGCAGGCGCTGGCGGCGTGGAACGCCACGGCCGTCGACCACCCGCGGGGCGGCACGCTGCACGGCCTGTTCGAGGCGCAGGCGGCCCGCACGCCCGGGGCCACGGCCCTGGTCTTCGGAACGGACGAGCTGACGTATGCCGAGCTCGACGTCCGGGCCAATCGGCTGGCCCACCACCTGCGCGCCCACGGGGTCGGGCCCGACGCGCGGGTCGCGCTGTGCCTGCACCGCAGCGTCGAGATGGTGGTGGGCCTGCTCGGCATCCTGAAGGCCGGCGGCGCCTACGTGCCGCTGGACCCTGCGTACCCGGCGGAGCGACTGCGCTTCATGCTGCAGGACGCGCAGCCGCTGCTGCTGTTGACGCAGCAAGACCTGGCCGAGGCCTGGGCCGGCGCGGACCTGCCGGTCCTCAGCCTCGACAGCGAATGGGAGCGGCTGGCGGACCGCCCGGCCACCCGCCCCGAGGGCGGGGCCGCGCCGGGCCACCTGGCCTACGTGATCTACACCTCGGGCTCCACCGGGCGACCCAAGGGTGTCGCCATCGACCATGCCGGCATCGTCAACCGCCTGCAATGGATGCAGGACGCGTACCGACTGACGCCGGCCGACCGCGTGCTGCAGAAGACGCCCTTCAGCTTCGACGTCTCGGTGTGGGAGTTCTTCTGGCCGCTGCTGGAAGGCGCGACGCTGGTGATGGCCCGCCCGGGCGGACACCAGGACGCCGGCTACCTGTCCGGGCTGATCGCCGCCCAGGGCATCACGACGCTGCACTTCGTGCCGCCGATGCTCGAGGCCTTCCTCTCCGCCGCCGACCTGGCGGCGTGCGGCTCGCTGCGCCGCGTGATCTGCAGCGGCCAGGCCCTGCCGCTGGAGACGACGCAGCGCTTCTTCGCGCAGCTGCCGCGCTGCGAGCTGCACAACCTGTACGGGCCGACCGAGGCCTCGGTAGACGTCACGGCCTGGGCCTGCCGCCGCGACACGCCGCTCGCCTTCGTGCCGATCGGCCGGCCGATCGCCAACACGCAGATCCACATCCTCGACCCGGACCTGAACGAGGTGCCGGCCGGCGTCGCGGGCGAGCTGCACATCGCCGGCGTCGGGCTGGCGCGGGGCTACCTGGCGCGTCCCGGCCTGACGGCCGAGAAGTTCATCCCGAACCCGTTCACGGCCACGCCGGGCGCGCGCATGTACCGGTCGGGCGACCTCGCGCGCCGCCTGCCGGACGGCAGCATCGAGTACCTGGGCCGCCTGGACCACCAGGTCAAGGTGCGCGGCTTCCGCATCGAGCTCGGCGAGATCGAGGCCGCGCTGGCGGCGCTGCCGCCGGTGCGCGAAGCGGTGGTGATGGCGCGCGAGGCGGGGCAGGGCGACCAGCAGCTGGTGGCCTGGGTCGTGCCGGACGGGGCCGCAGGCGAGCCGCCGAGCGCCGCATCGCTGCGCGCGGCGTTGTCGCGCAGCCTGCCGGAGCACATGATCCCGACGCACGTCGTCTTCCTGCCGCAACTGCCGCTCTCGCCGAACGGCAAGGTCGACCGCACCGCCTTGCCGGCGCCCGACGCGGCGCGCGGCGCCGCCGGCTACGTGGCGCCGGGCACGCCGGCCGAGCAGGCGCTGTGCACGCTGTGGGCCGAGCTGCTGCGGCTGGACCGCGTCGGCGTGCACGACGATTTCTTCGCGCTGGGCGGCCATTCGCTGCTGGCGACGCGGCTGATGTCGCGGCTGCGCGCCGAGCAGGGCGTCGAGCTGCCGCTGCGGGCGCTGTTCGACGCGCCCACGCCGGCCGGCCTGGCGCGCGCCGTCGTGGCGGCCGGGCGCGGCCAGCAGCTGTCGCCCATCGCCGCGGCGCGCCGCGACCGCCCGCTGCCGCTGTCCTTCGGGCAGCAGCGGCTGTGGTTCCTCGACCAGCTGGAAGCCGGCAGCACCGCGTACCAGATCCCGGTCGCGCTGCGCCTGCGGGGCGCGCTCGACCTGGCCGCGCTGCGCCAGGCCTTCGACGCGATCGTTCAACGCCACGAATCGCTGCGCACGCGCTTCGCCACCGTCGACGGCCAGCCGGTGCAGGTGATCGGCGAGGCCCGCCCGCTGGAGCTGCCGCTCGTCGACCTGGGATCGCTGGCCGCCGAGGCCCGCGAGGCGCGTGCCCGGGCGCTGGCGGACGAGGAGGCTGCCACGCTGTTCGACCTGGCGCGCGGCCCGCTGCTGCGGGTGCGCCTGCTGCGGCTGGACGCGGCCGAGCATGTGCTGCTGGTGACGATGCACCACATCGTCAGCGACGGCTGGTCGATCGAGGTGCTGACGCGCGAGTTCGTCGCGCTCTACGGCGCGTTCGCGACCGGGCAGGCCGCGCCGCTGGCGCCGCTGGCCCTGCAGTACGCCGACTTCGCGGCCTGGCAGCGCGAGCACCTGGCCGGTGACGCGCTGGAGGCACAGCGCCGCTACTGGGTGCGCCAGCTGGGCGGCGCGCCGACCCTGCTGATGCTGCCGACCGACCGGCCGCGGCCGTCGGTGCAAGGCTATGCCGGTGCGAGCGTCGATTTCGTGATCCCGTCGGCGACCACCGCCGCGCTGGGGGCGCTGGGCCAGCGCCTGCAGGCGACGCCGTTCATGACGCTGGCAGCCGCCTTCAGCGTGCTGTTGTCGCGCTGTGCCGGCCAGGCCGAGGTCTGCCTCGGCACGCCGGTCGCCGGCCGCCAGCGCGCCGACCTGGAGTCGCTGATCGGCCTGTTCATCAACACGCTGGTGCTGCGCTGCCGGGTCGACGGCCAGGCCTCGTTCGAGGCCTTGCTGCGGCAGGTGCGCAAGACGGCGCTCGACGCCTACGCGCACCAGGACCTGCCGTTCGAGGCGCTGGTCGACTCGCTGAAGCTGGAGCGCCACCTGAGCCACGCGCCGCTGTTCCAGGCGCTGATCCAGTTCGACACCGCCTACGCCGGCGAAGCGCAACTGCCCGGCCTGGTGCTGGCGCAGATGCCGCACGAGAGCCGGGTCGCCAAGTTCGACCTCAGCCTGTTCGTCGTGCAGAAGGGCAGCGAGCTGCACTGCTCGCTGGAGTACAAGACCGAGCTGTTCGAGGCCGCGACCATCGAGCGCATGGCCGGACACTTCCGGACCCTGCTCGACGGCATCGCCGACGCCCCGGCCACGCCGGTGGGCGACCTGCCGCTGCTGGCGCCGGCCGAGCGCGAACGCATCCTGCGCGACTGGAACCAGACCGAAGCGGCCTGCCCGGACATCGGCCTGCACACGCGCTTCGAGCAGCATGCGCTGGCCCACCCGTCGCGCCCGGCAGTCGTCGTCGGCCGCTCGGCCCTGACCTACCAGCAGGCCAACCTGCGCGCCAACCGCCTGGCCCACTGGCTGCGCTCGCGCGGCGTCGGCCCGGACGTCAAGGTGGCGATCTGCATGGACCGCTCGGTCGACCTGATCGTCGCGATGCTCGCGGTGCTGAAGGCGGGCGGGGCCTACGTGCCGCTGGATCCGTCCTTCCCGGCCGACCGGTTGGCCTACATGGTGGAGGACTCGGCCGCGGTCATCGTGCTGACCCACGACGCGCTGCTGCAGCACCTGGTCGAGGTGCGGGCCGAGCTGTTCCGCATGGACGAGGACTGGTGGGCGAAGGTCGACCGCCTGCCCGACACCGACCCGGTCAACCTGGCGCACGGCGACAACCTCGCCTACGTCATCTACACCTCGGGCTCCACCGGCCGGCCCAAGGGCGTGCAGATCACGCACCGCGGCATCGTCAACTACCTGCAGTGGGGCCTGACGGGCTACCCGCTGCGCGACGGCGAGATCGGCTCGTTCACCCACCTGCCGCTGATCTTCGACGCCTCGCTGACCACGCTGATGATCCCGCTGTGGGGCGGCAAGGACGTGCACCTGCCGCTGCCGGGCGGCCACGAGCGCATCGTCGATTCGATGCGTGCCGAGCAGTCGCTCAGCATGGTGAAGATCACGCCGGCGCACGTCGACCTGATGGCCGCCGCCCTGTTGCCCGCCGAGGTGAAGACGCGCGTGCGCACCAGCGTGATCGGCGGCGACGCGCTGATGCCGGCCCAGGTGCGGACCTGGCTGCGCTACTTCCCGGACACCGTCATCGTCAACGAGTACGGCCCGACCGAGACCGTGGTGGGCTGCTGCGTCGAGTACCTGAACGGGCGCTCGCCGCTGCAGGGCAGCGTGCCGATCGGCCGGCCGATCGCCAACATGCAGCATTACGTGCTCGACGGCCGCGGCCACCCGGTGCCGGCCGGCGTGGTGGGCGAGCTCTACATCGCCGGCGCCGGCGTCGCGCGCGGCTACCTGAACCGCCCGGGCCTGACCGCCGAGAAGTTCATGCCCGACCCGTTCGGGCCGCCCGGCAGCCGCATGTACCGCGCCGGCGACCTGGCGCGCTACCTGCCCGACGGGCGCATCGACCTGCTGGGCCGGCGCGACAACCAGGTGAAGATCCGCGGCTTCCGCATCGAGCTCGGCGAGATCGAGGCGGCGATCGCCGAGCTGCCCGGCGTCGGCGAGGCGGCCGTGCTGGCACGCGACCATGCCGGGCAGAAGCAGCTGGTGGCCTACGTGGTCACGCAGGCGAACCACGGCGCCGCCCCCGACCCGCGGGCCTGGCGCGCGGCGCTGCAGGAATCGCTGCCGGACTACATGATGCCGGCGCACTTCGTGCTGATGGAGGCCCTGCCGCTGACGCCGGCCGGCAAGGTCGACCGGGCGGCGCTGCCGGAACCCGGCCAGCACGAATCCGAAGCGGCCTACGTGGCGCCGACCACCGCCACCGAGGCGACGCTGGCCGGGCTCTGGGCCGGGGTGCTGGGCCTACCGCGCGTCGGCGTGGACGACAACTTCTTCGACGTCGGCGGCAACTCGCTGCTGGCGGTGCAGCTGTCGTCGCACGTGACGCGGGCCTTCGAGGTCTCCCTGCCGCTGAGCCTGATCTTCGAGGCTCCCACCGTGGCGCGCATGGCGCGGCACATCGATGAAAGCCGCTTGTCGATCGCGCTCACCGAATCCTCGGGCGACGCGGACGGCGGTGCCGACAGCCTGGAAATCTGACATGGCCCTGCTCACGATCCTGGAAGAGTTGCGCGACCTGGCGATCCGCGTCGAGGTCAAGGAGGGGCAACTGCTGCTGAAGGGCAAGACGGACCGCATCGGCGCCGAGCTGATCGAGCGCATCCGCTCGAACAAGCCGGCGCTGATCGACCTGCTGTCGCGCGGCAAGGCGCAGGCCCAGCCGCCGGCCCCGGCGATCCGCACGCGGCCGGCGGAGCGGCGCTTCGAGCCGGCGGCGCTGTCGTTCGCCCAGCAGCGGATGTGGTTCCTCGACCGGCTCAACCCGGGCCAGTCGGTCTACAACCTGGCCGACGCCTCGCGCATGAGCGGCCCGCTGGACGTCGGCGCGCTGCGCCGCACGCTGAACGAGCTGGTGGCGCGGCACGAATCGCTGCGCACCGTGTTCCCCGAGATCGACGGGCAGCCCCGGCAGCGCGTGCTGCCCCGGCTGGAGGTGGCGCTCGACGTGGTCGACCTGGCGGGCCTGCCGGCCGACCGGCTGGATGCCGCGCAGCGCCAGCACGTCGAGGCGGAGGCGCAGGCCCCGTTCGACCTGGCGCACGGCCCGCTGGTGCGCTTCAAGCTGCTGCGCCTGTCGGGCAGCGAGCACGTCGTGCTGTTCACGATGCACCACATCGTCTCCGACGAATGGTCGATGGGGTTGCTGCTGCGCGAGATGGCGGCGCTGTATGCGGCGCATGTCGACGGCCGCACGGCGGTGCTGTCGCCTCCGGCGCTCCAGTACGCGGACTACGCGCAGTGGCAGCGCGAAAGCCTGGGCGGCGACACGCTGGCGCGCCAGCTGGCCCACTGGACCGAGGCCTTGCGCGACACGCCGTCGCTGCTGGCGATGCCGATCGACAAGCCGCGGCCCGCGGTGCAGGGGCACCGCGGCGCGCTGGTCGAGTTCCAGCTCGACCTGCCGACGCTGCAGGGGCTGCAGCGCATCACCCGGCAGGCCAATGCGACGCTCTTCATGACGCTGCACGCGGCCTACGCCGTGCTGCTGGCGCGCTGGTCCGGCGAGGACGACATCTGCGTCGGCACGCCGGTGGCCAACCGCAACCGGCCCGAGCTCGAGTCGGTGGTGGGCTTCTTCGCCAACACGCTGGTGATGCGCACGAAGGTCGTGCGCGCCCAGCCCTTCGACGAGCTGCTGGCCCAGGTGCGCGCTTATGCGCTGGCGGCGCTGTCCCACCAGGACCTGCCCTTCGACCACCTGGTCGAGGTGCTGCGGCCGGAGCGCCACGCCAGCCACGCGCCGCTGGTGCAGACCATGCTGACGCTGCACGGCGTGCCGCGCGGCAGCGTCGAGCTGCCCGGGCTGGCGCTGACCCCGCTGCCGGGTTCGCACACGGTCGCCAAGTTCGACCTCGCGTTCAAGGTGACCGAGCACGAGGACGGCCTGGGCATCGTGCTGCAGTACAACGTCGACCTGTTCGAGGCCTCGACCATCGAGGCGCTGGCGCGTCGTTTCCGGCAGCTGGTGGCCGGCATCGTCGCGGCCCCCGACACGCCGGTCGGCGACCTCGCGTGGATGGACGAGGCCGAGCGCCAGGCGCTGCAGGCCCGTCTGCGCATCGCCGCGACCGACACCCTGGTGCAGCGCGCGCTCGGGCGGCCGGACCTGGCGTTCGACCCCGAGGCGGCGGACGCGCGCGCCGACCGGCTGGCGCACGGCTTGCGCGCGAACGGCGTGCGGGCCGAGGTGCCCGTCGGCGTGTTCATGCCGCACTCGCCCGAGCGCGGCATCGCCGCCGGCGCGGTGATGAAGGCGGGCGGCGCCGCCGTGCTGCTGGAGCCGGCCCTGGCCGACGCGGAGCTGGCGCGCGTGCTGGAGGCGGTGCGGCCGCTGTGCGTGCTGACGCAGCGCCGGCTGCTGGCGCGCTTGCCGCAAGGCGTGACCGGCGTGTGCGTGGACGCCTTGCCGGCCCGCTTCGACCTGCCGGCCGACGGCCCGCCGGCGCCCGAGGTCCACCCGGACCAGCTGGCCTGCATCGTCCACGACGCCGACCCGGCGCGCCGGGCGGCGGCGCTGCCGGCGCTGGAGATCCGGCAGCAGCTGCGCCGCAGCCTGCCCGACTACATGCTGCCGCAGGTCGTGCTGCTGGAGCGCATGCCGGCAACGCTGAACGGCAAGATCGACCGCGCGCAACTGCCGGCGCCGGCCAGTGCGTGGCAAGGGCCCGGCGCGCCCGCCGATGCGGCTGCGGTGCCGCCGGCGGTCCGGCCGCTGGCCGGGTTGCCGGCCGTCTGGGCCGTCTCGGCCGACGAGGGCGAGCGCCTGGTCGCGCAGTGGAACGACACGCGCGGCGGGCCGGTGCTGTCGCCGCAGCCGGCCGCCTTCGGTGCCGGACTGTTCGAGCCGCACGCCCACGCGCAGGCCGTGGCCCTGCAGTTCGACGGCGGCGAATCGCTGAGCTACGGCGAGCTGGAGGCCCGCGCGAACCGATTGGCGCGGCAGTTGTGCGCGATGGGCGTGCAGGCCGAGACGCCAGTGGGCATCTGCCTGGAGCGCTCGGTCGACATGGTGGTGGCGGTGCTGGCGGTGCTGAAGGCCGGCGGCGCCTACCTGCCGCTGGACCCGGCCCAGCCGCCGGAGCGGCTGGCGTACATCGTCGAGGACGCGACGGCCCCGCTGGTGATCACCCGGTCGCAACTCGCCGGCCGGCTCCCCGCCGCGGTGTCGACACTGCTGCTGGACGAGCGCGCGCCGGAGATCGCAGCGCAATCGGCCGAGCCGCCGGACGTGCAGGTGCTGCCGGCGCAACTGGCCTACCTCATCTACACCTCCGGCTCGACGGGGCAGCCCAAGGGGGTGCAGCTCGCGCACGCCGGCCTGGTCAACCTGGCGCAGGCGCAGTCCCGGCTGTTCGGCGTCGCGGCCGGCCGCAAGGTGCTGCAGTTCGCGTCCTTCAACTTCGACGCGTCGACCTCCGAGATCTTCATGGCGCTGTGTTGCGGCGCGACGCTGTGCCTGGCCGCACGCGACCAGCTGATGCCCGGCTTGACGCTGGAGAAGACGATCGCACGGATGGGCGTGGCGATCGCGACCTTGCCGCCGGTGGCGCTGGCGGCGATGGATCCCGCGTCGCTGCCCTCGGTGCAGACGCTGGTGACGGCGGGCGAGGCCTGCTCGGCGGCGCTGGCCGCGGCCTGGTCGGTCGGCCGCAAGCTGATCAACGCCTATGGCCCGACGGAAGTGACGGTGTGCGCCTCGGCCTTCGAGGTGCCTCCGGGCGACATCGCCGCGCCGCCGATCGGGCGCGGGCTGCGCAACATGCAGCTGCACGTGCTGGACGAGAAGCTGCAGCCGCAGCCCCTCGGGACCGTGGGCGAGCTGTACGTCGGCGGCATCGGCCTGGCGCGCGGCTACGCGGGCCGCCCCGGCCTGACGGCCGAGAAGTTCGTGCCGAACCCGTTCGGCGAGCCCGGCTCGCGGCTGTACCGCACCGGCGACCTGGTGCGCTGGCTGCCGCAGGGGCAGCTGGAGTACCTGGGCCGCAATGACCACCAGGTGAAGATCCGCGGCTTCCGCATCGAGCTCGGCGAGATCGAGGCCAAGCTGCTGCAGCTGCCGGCGGTGCGCGAGGCCGTTGTGATGGCCCGCGAGGACGTGCCGGGCGACAAGCGCCTCGTCGCCTACGTGGTGGCGGGCGAGGGTTCGCCGGCGCTCCTGGCCCTCACGCACCGCAGCCTGCGGGCCGACGCGCCGCGCTGCTACGTGCTGGACGAACGGGGCCACGCCGTCCCGGCGGGCGTGACGGGCGAGCTCTACCTGGCCGGGCCGGCGCTGCACCGCGGCTGGTTTGGCGATGCGGCGATGACCGCGTCGCAGTTCCTGCCGGACCCCTTTGGCGCGCCGGGCGAGCGCATGCTGCGCACGCGGCAACGCGTGAAGGTCTCGGCCGATGGCACCCTGCACCCGGTCGGCGCGCTGGACGGCCAGGTCCGGCTGCGCGGCTACCGGATCGAGCTGCAGGCGGTGGAAGCGGCGCTGGCGGCGCTGCCCTCGGTCCGCGAGGCCGCGGTCGCGCTGCAGCCGGGGCCGGAAGGCGACCTGCTGGTGGGCTACTGCGTCCCCCGCGATGCCACGCTCGACGCGGCGCAGCTGCGCGCGCAGCTCGGCGGCCTGCCGTCGTACCTGATGCCGCAGCATTTCGAGCCGCTGCCGGCGCTGCCGCGCCACGCGCTCGGGTGGCTGGACCGGCAGCGCCTGCCCCGGCCCGGCAGCAGCCAGCCGGCGGCGAGCCGGCCGCTCACCCCGGTGCAGGAGACGCTGACCGGGTTGTGGGCCGAGTTGCTGTCGCTGCCGGTGGAGGCGGTCGGCCTGCACGACGACTTCTTCGCGCTGGGCGGGCATTCGCTGCTCGGCACCCAGCTGATCACGCGCATCCGCACGCTGCTCGACGTCGAGCTGCCCTTGCAGGCGCTGTTCGAGGCGCCGACGGTGGCCGGGCTCGCGCAGCAGGTCGACGAGGCGATCGGCCTGCTGGCGCCCGAGCCGGCCGCGACGCTGCCGCGCGCGGACCGCAGCCGGCCGCTGCCGCTGTCGTTCGCGCAGCAGCGCCTGTGGTTCCTGGACCAGTTCGAATCCGAGGCCGCGTCGTACAACATCGGCGAGGCCCTGCGCCTGCAGGGCCCGCTGGACCGCGCGGCGATGGAGCGCACGCTGAACCGGCTCGTGGCGCGGCAGGACAGCCTGCGCACCAGCTTCCCGACCGGGCCCGGCGGGCCGGTGCAGCGCATCGCCGATCACCTGGAGATCGCGCTGCCGCTCGTCGACCTGTCGACGCTGCCGGAGGACGAACGCGAGGCGCGCGCCCGCGAGCTCGCGGCCCGCGAGACCCAGATCCGCTTCGACCTGGCCCATGGGCCGCTCTTCCGCGTGCAGCTGCTGCGCATGGCGGCGGACGACCACCTCGTGCTGTTCACGCTGCACCACGTCATCTCCGACGGCTGGTCGATGGGCGTGCTGGTGCGCGAGGTGGCCGCGTTCTACGCGGCAGAGGTCTCCGGCCGCCCGGTCGAGCTGGCACCGCTGGCGGTGCAGTACGCCGATTTCGCGGTCTGGCAACGGCAGTGGCTGACCGGCGAGGTGCTGGAAAGCCAGGTCGCCTGGTGGACCGAGGCCCTGCGCGGCGCGCCCGCGTTGCTGGCGCTGCCCACCGACCGCCCGCGACCCGCGGTGCAGACCTACCGCGGCAGCCTCCACCGGTTCGGCATCGCACAGCCGGTGGTCGACGGCCTGCAGGCGCTGGCGCGCGACGCACAGGCGACGCTGTTCATGGTGCTGAACGCCGCCTACAGCGTGCTGCTGGCGCGCTGGTCGGGCCAGCACGACGTCTGCGTCGGCACGCCCATCGCCAACCGGACCCGCGCCGAGACCGAGGGCCTGATCGGCTTCTTCGTCAACACGCTGGTGCTGCGCACCCAGGTCGACCCGGACCTCCCGTTCGATGGGCTGCTGCTGCAGGTGCGCGACCGCACGCGGGCCGCCTACGCCAACCAGGACCTGCCGTTCGAGCACCTGGTGGACGTGCTGAACCAGGAGCGGCAGGTCAGCCACTCGCCGCTGTTCCAGGTGCTGCTGGTGCTGCAGAACGCGCCGATGCAGGCGCTGGAGCTGCCGGGCCTGCAGCTCGGCCCCTTCGACAGCCCGGCCACCACCGCCAAGTTCGACCTCTCGCTGTACGTGATGCAGCTCGAAGGGCAGGGGCTGGCCTGCAGCTTCGAATACAACACCGACCTGTTCGACGCCTCGACCGTCGAGCGCCTGGCCGGCCACCTGCAGGTGCTGCTGGCCGCGATCGGCGAACGGCCGCAGGCGCGTGTCGCCGAGCTCCCGCTGCTGACCGGCGGCCAGCGCGACCAGCTGCTGCTGGGCTTCAACGACACCGGCCTGGACGTGCCCGCGCCACTGATGCCGCAGCGCTTCGAGGCCCAGGTGCGGCGCACGCCCGACGCGGTGGCCGCCGTCTGCGAAGGCCGGCAGCTCAGCTACGCGCAGCTGAACGCGCGCGCGAACCGGCTGGCGCACCGCCTGCGCGAACTGGGCGTGGGCCCCGAGGTGCGCGTCGCCATCTGCCTGGACCGCTCGCTCGACCTGCTGGCCGCGCACCTGGCGGTGCTGAAGGCCGGCGGCGCCTATGTGCCGCTCGATCCGGCCTACCCGCCGGAACGCCTGAAGTACATGCTCGGTCATGCGCGACCGCGCGTGCTGCTGACGCAGTCGCACCAGCGGCGCCACCCCGGGTCCGACGCGACCGAGGTGCTGGACCTCGACCTCGCGTGGCCGGACAGCCCCGAGGCCGACCCCGTGCCGCTGGCCGCCCCGAACAACCTGGCCTACGTGCTCTACACCTCCGGCTCGACCGGGCGGCCGAAGGGCGTGATGCTGGAACACGCCAGCCTGCGCACCTTCATCGCGTGGGCGCTGCAGGAATTCGACGCCGCCAGCCTGCGCCACGTGCTGGCCTCGACCTCGAACTGCTTCGACCTGTCGGTGTTCGAGATGTTCGTGCCGCTGTGCAGCGGCGGCACGGTGCACGTGGCCACGAGCATCCTGGACCTGCTGGCCGATCCCGGCCGCCACCCGGTGACGCTGATCAACACCGTGCCGTCGGCGATCGCCGAGCTGCACCGCCAGGGCGCGCTGCCGGCCACGCTGGGCGCCATCAACCTGGCCGGCGAAGCGCTGGCGGCATCGCTGGTGAAGGCGCTGCACGACGCGCTGCCGGACGTGCTGGTGCGCAACCTCTACGGCCCGACCGAGGACACCACCTATTCCACCTGCGCGCGGCTGCCGCGCGACGCCTCGCAGCAGGTCGCGATCGGCGTCCCGCTGGCCAACACGCAGGCCTACATCCTGGACCTGGCCGGCCAGCCGGTGCCGGTGGGCGTCGCGGGCGAGCTGTTCCTGGCGGGCGAAGGCCTGGGGCGCGGCTACCTGGCGCGCCCCGACCTGACGACCGAGCGCTTCCTGCCCAACCCCTACGGCGCGCCCGGCTCGCGCATGTACCGCACCGGCGACCTGGCGCGCTGGCGGCCCGACGGCCAGATCGACTATCTCGGCCGCATCGACCACCAGGTCAAGCTGCGCGGCTTCCGCATCGAGCTGGGCGAGATCGAGACCGTGCTCAACGCCGCGCCGGCGGTGCAGGAGGCCGTGGTGGCCGTGCGCGAGGACAGCCCAGGCGAGAAGCGCCTGGTGGCCTACGTCGTGCCGGCCTCGGCCGACAGCAGCAGCGCGGCGCAGGCCGGCGACGAGCAGGTCGCGTTCTGGAACGAGACCTTCGACCAGGTCTATGCCGATTCGGCGCTGCAGGCCGTGGCGCAGGACGACTTCACCGGCTGGAACAGCAGCTACGACCACGAGCCGATCCCGCGCGACGAGATGCGCGAATGGGTGCAGCAGATCGTCGCGCGCATCGCCGCGCTGTCGCCCGGGCGGCTGCTGGAGATCGGCTGCGGCACCGGCCTGCTGCTGCACCGGCTGGCGCCGCTGTGCCGGCACTACCACGGCACCGACATCTCGGCCGTGGTCATCGAGCGGCTGGCCGCCGGCGTGCAGGAGCGCGAGGAGATCCGCGGCCGCGTCACGCTGCGCCAGGCGCAGGCGACCGACCGCCCTCCGGTCGCCGACGGGCAGCCCTTCGACACGGTGGTGATCAACTCGGTGGCACAGTACTTCCCGCACGGCGAGTACCTGACGCAGGTGATCGAGCGCGCGCTCGAGGCGCTGCCCGAGGGCGGCCACGTGTTCGTCGGCGACGTGCGCCATGCCGGCCTGCTGGAGGCCTTCCATGCCTGCGTGGAGCTCTTCCATGCGCCGGGCGCGACCCCGCTGCGGCAGCTGCGCCAGGCCATCGAACTCGGCGTGCGGCGCGAGACCGAGCTGCTGGTCGACCCGGGCTACTTCTTCGCGCTGCAGCAGCGCCTGCCGCGCATCCGCCGGGTCCAGGTGCTGACCAAGGCGGGCCATGCGAACAACGAGCTGACGCAGTTCCGCTACGACGTGGTGCTGAGCGTCGACGGCGCGCCCGCGGCCGCGACCGGCCCGCTGGGCTGGCTCGACTGGGGCGCGCTGGCACGGGACGGCGGCGAGCCCGAGGCCGTGCTGGAGCGGCTGCTGCAGCGCGCCCTGGAGGCGCCGGTCGCCTTGCGCGACATCCCCGACGCCGCCCATGCGCGCGCGCTGGCGGTGCTGCAGGCGCTGCGCGGCCCGGCCGACGGCGGCACCGTGGAAGCGCTGCTGCGCGGCCTCGACCTCCGCGCGGTCCGCGCGCTGGACCGCACGCTGCTGCAGCGGGCCTGCGCGCGCGCCGGTTGCCGGCTGCTGATGGCGCCCGCGACCGGCAGCCAGGGCCTGTTCCACGCGGTGCTGTCGCGGCATCCGGTGGTCGTCGACTGGAGCGCGCTCTACCCCGTCGCGGTCGGCGCGGACGCGCTGGCGCGGCACGTCAGCCACCCGGCGCTGTCGCGCAGCGAGTCGACCTACCGGCGGGCCTTGCTGCAGCACCTGCGCAAGGCGCTGCCGGACTACATGGTGCCCTCGCACGTGGTGGTGCTGGACCGCTTCCCGTTGAACGCCAACGGCAAGGTCGACCGCGCGATGCTGCGGCCGCCGGAGCAGCCGCCCGTGGCGGTGGCCGGCGGCCAGGCCCCGCGCACGCCGACCGAGGAGATCCTGGCCGGCATCTGGTGCGAGGTGCTGGACCTGCCGCGCGTCGGCATGCAGGACAACTTCTTCTCGCTCGGCGGACATTCGCTGCTGGCCACGCGGGTGACCTCGCGCATCCGCCAGACCTTCGGCGTCGAGCTGCCGCTGCGCGGCGTGTTCGAGGCGCCGACGGTGGCGGAGCTGTCGCGCCGCGTCGACGCGCAGCGCGGGCAGCAATCCGGCGTGCCGGCGCTGCCGATCGTGCGCGTGCCGCGCGGGCGGCCGCTGCCGCTGTCCTTCGCCCAGCAGCGGCTGTGGTTCCTGGAGCAGTTCGAGCCGGGCAGCCCGTCATACAACATGCCGTCGGCGCTGCGCCTGCGCGGCGAGCTGGACCTGCCGGCGCTGGTCGACACCGTGAACGAGCTGGTGCGGCGGCACGAGGTGCTGCGGACGCATTTCACGTCGGTGGCCGGCGAGCCGGTGCAGGTGATCGCCGAATCGCAGGCGGTCGAGGTGCCGCTGGCCGACCTGTCGGCCTGGCCCGACGACGAGCGCGAGGCGCGCGCCCGCGGGCTCGTCGAGGAAGAGGCCCGCACGCCCTTCGACCTGGGCCGCAGCCCGCTGCTGCGGCTGCGCGTCGTGCGCCTGTCGGCGCAGGAGCACCTGCTGCTGCTCACCATGCACCACATCGTCTCCGACGGGTGGTCGATCGGCATCTTCGTGCGCGAGATGGTCACGCTGTACGCCGCCTTCTCGGCGGGGCAGCCTTCCGGGCTGCCGGCGCTGGCGGTGCAGTACGCGGACTTCGCGGCCTGGCAGCGCAGCTGGATGACCGACGACGTGGTGCGGCAGCAGCTGGCGCATTGGGAGGAGGCGCTGCGCGGCTCGCCCAGCCTGCTGACGCTGCCGACCGACCGGCCGCGCCCGGCGCACCAGACGCACCGCGGCGCCGCGCTGCACATCGGCTATCCGCCGGAGCTCGGGCTGGCGCTGCAGGCGCTGGGCCAGCGCGCGGGCGCCAGCCTGTTCATGACGCTGGCCGCGGCCTTCGGCGTGCTGCTGGCGCGGCATGCGGGCCAGGCCGAGGTGAACATCGGCATGCCGATCGCGAACCGCCACCGCGTCGAGCTGGAGCCGCTGATCGGCTTCTTCGTCAACACGCTGACGCTGCGCGTGCGCGCCGAGCCCCAGGCGAGCTTCGAGGCGCTGCTGGACCGGGTGCGGGCCGATGCGCTGGCCGCCTATGCCTACCAGGACCTGCCTTTCGAGCAGGTGGTGGAGGCGCTGAACCCGGTGCGCACCACCAGCCATGCCCCGATTCACCAGGTGTCCTTCAACCTGCAGAACGTGCCGATGGGCGCGCTGGAGCTGCCCGGCCTGGTCATCGAGCCGCTGGGCTCGCACAGCGCCACGGCCAAGCTGGACCTGTCGGTGAACCTGACCGAAGGGGAGGGCGCCCTGTTCGGGGCGGTCGAATACAACACCGACCTGTTCGACGAGGCGACGATCGCGCGCCTGTTCGAGCACTACGAGGTGCTGCTGCGGGCGGTGGTGCAGGCGCCGGGGACGCCGCTGTGGCAACTGCCGATGGCGTCGGCGGCCGAGCGCGAGCGGATGCAGGTGCAGTGGAACGACACGCACGGCGGGCAGCCGCTGCGGCAGGAGCCGGCCGCGTTCGGCGTCGGGCTGTTCGAGCCGCAGCTGCATTCCCACGCGACGGCGCTGCAGTTCGACGGCGGACAAGCGCTGAGCTACGGCGAGCTGGAGGCTCGCGCGAACCGATTGGCGCGTCAGTTGTGCGCGATGGGCGTGCAGGCGGAGACGCCGGTGGGCATCTGCCTGGAGCGCTCGGTCGACATGGTGGTGGCGGTGCTGGCGGTGCTCAAAGCCGGTGGCGCCTACCTGCCGCTGGACCCGGCGCAGCCGTCCGAGCGGCTCGCGTACATCGTCGAGGACGCGAAGGCGCCGCTGGTGATCACGAGCTCGGAACTCGCCTCGCGCGTGCCGGACGTGATGTTCCAGCTGCTGCTGGACGAGAGCGCCGACGAGATCGCGGCGCAGTCGGCCGAGCCGCCGGACGTGCGGCTGCTGCCGGCGCAACTGGCCTACATCATCTACACCTCCGGCTCGACGGGGCAGCCCAAGGGGGTGCAGCTCACGCACGAGGGGCTGGTCAACCTGGCGCAGGCGCAGGCGCAGCTGCTGGGCGTGCAGCCGGGGCAGAAGGTGCTGCAGTTCGCGGCGTTCAACTTCGACGCGTCGACCTGGGAGATCTTCATGGCGCTGTCGAGCGGCGCCACGCTGTGCCTGGCCGCCCGCGACCAGCTGATGCCCGGCTTGACGCTGGAGAAGACGATCGCCCGGATGGGCGTGGAGATCGCCACGCTGCCGCCGGTGGCGCTGGCGGCGATGGAGCCTTCGTCGCTGCCCTCGGTGAAGACGCTGGTGACCGCCGGCGAGGCGTGTTCGGCGGCGCTGGCCGCGGCTTGGTCGGTTGGGCGCAAGCTCGTCAACGCCTATGGCCCGACGGAAGTGACGGTGTGCGCCTCGGCCTACGAGGTGCCGCAAGGTGATGCCGCCGCGCCCCCGATCGGCCGCGGCCTGCGCAACATGCAGCTGTACGTGCTGGACGAGCACCTGCAGGCGCAGCCGATCGGTGTGGTCGGCGAGCTCTTCGTGGGCGGCCTCGGCCTGGCGCGCGGCTACGCGGGCCGCCCCGGCCTGACGGCCGAGAAGTTCGTGCCGAACCCGTTCGGCGAGCCGGGCTCGCGGCTGTACCGCACCGGCGACCTGGTGCGCTGGCTGCCGCAGGGACAGCTGGAGTACCTGGGCCGCAACGACCACCAGGTGAAGATCCGCGGCTTCCGCATCGAGCCCGGCGAGATCGAGGCCAAGCTGCTGCAACTGCCCGCGGTGCGCGAAGCCGTGGTGATGGCGCGCGAGGACGTGCCGGGCGACAAGCGCCTCGTCGCCTACGTCGTCGCGAGCGACGCGCCGGCCGGCAGCCAGCCGCCGGACGAGCAGGTCCAGCAGTGGCAGCAGACCTTCGAGAAGACCTACGCCGAGCACGCGCCGACGGACGACGCCTTCGACATCGAGGGCTGGAACAGCAGCTACGACCACCAGCCGATGCCGCGGGTTCAGATGCAGGAGTGGGTCGACCAGACGGTCGGCCGCATTGCCGCGCTGCGCCCGAAGTGCGTGCTGGAGATCGGCTGCGGCAGCGGGCTGCTGCTGCACCGCCTGGCCCCGTCGTGCGAGCGCTACCACGCGAGCGACTTCTCGGCCGCGGTGCTGCAGCAGCTGCAGCAGTCGGTGGCCCACCGGTATCCGGCCGGCCGCGTCACCCTGCAGCAGGCGCAGGCCAACGATGCGTCGGTGCTGCAGCAGGGCCCGTTCGACACCGTGGTGCTGAACTCCGTGGCGCAGTACTTCCCGGACGAGGCCTACTTCCTGCAGGTGATCGAGACCGCCTTGCAGGCCGTGGGCGAGGGCGGCTCGCTGTTCCTCGGCGACATCCGCCACCTCGGCCTGCTGCCGGTCTTCCACACGTCCCTGTCGCTGTTCAGCGAGCCGGCCACGGCCACGCTGAAGCAGCTGCAGTTCGCTGTCGCGCAGCGCGCGGCGCGCGAGTCGGAGTTCGCGGTGGCGCCGGCCTGGTTCTTCGCGCTGCGCGAGCGCTTCCCGCAGATCGCGCAGGTCGAGGTGCTGGCCAAGGGCGTCGACGCCCACAACGAGCTGACCGACTACCGCTACGACGTCGTCATCCGCGTCGGCCGCGTCGGCCGCGCACCGGCACCGCTGCGCCCGGACTGGCAGGCGTGGGACGGCGCCGACCTGGGCACGCTCGAAGCGCGCCTGCTGTCGCATTTCGAGGACGAGCACGCGCCACTGCTCGCGCTGCAAGGCATCGCCGATGCGGCACTGGCCTGGGACGTGGCCGTGGCGCGCGCCCTGGGCGAGGACGGCGACCTCGCGTCGCTGAGGGCGGCGTTCGCCCCGGTCGCGATCGACCGCCACGCGCTGGCCGCGCTGGGCGCGCGCCTGGGCCTGCACGTCGCGCTGGCTCCGGCCGGCGACGGCAGCGGCCGCTTCCACGCCGTGGTGTCGAAGGCAGCGCAGGTGCTGGACTGGTCGGCACCGTACGCGGCGGTCGCGGGCCTCCCGCTCGCCAACGTGCCGGTGCGCATCGAGCGCGTCGCCTTGAACGGCCGCGACCTGCAGCGGCAGTTGCGCCAGGTGCTGCCCGACTACCTGGTCCCGGCGCACGTGGTCGTGCTCGCGAAGATGCCGGTCACGCTGAACGGCAAGGTCGACCGCGAGGCCCTGCCGGTGCCGGAGGCCGCCGAGGTGCGGGCCGACGACGGCGCCGGCCGCAGCCCCACGGAGGAGCGCCTGGCGGCGCTGTGGGCCGAGGTGCTGGGCCTGCCCCGGGTCGGCGTGCGCGACAACTTCTTCGACCTGGGCGGCCACTCGCTGCTTGCCATCCAGCTGATGACGGGCATCGGCGAGCAGTTCGGCGCCAGGCTGCCGCTGTCGGAGCTGTTCAACGCGCCGACCGTCGCCGAGCTGGCCGCGCAGATCGATGCGCTGGCGCCGCAGCGTCGGCTGGCCGTCCCGCTGCGGCGCGAGGGGGACGGGGAACCGTACTTTTTCCTGCACCCGGCGAGCGGCGAGGTGTTCTTCTATGCGAACGTCGCGAAGGCCTTGGACGGCCGCCGCCCGGCCTACGGGCTGCAGTCGCCGCTGGTCGCCGGCATCAGCCTGGCCCGCAACGACCTCGACGGCCTGTGCGAGGCCTGCATCGCCGAGATCGATGCGCTGCAGCCGCACGGCCCGGTGCACCTGGTCGGCTGGTCGCTGGGCGGCACGCTGGCGCTGCGCATCGCGGCCTTGCTGGAACGGCGCGGCCGCACCGTGCGCTGGGTGACCCTGCTGGACACCTGGGGCCGCGCCGGGCCGCCGGCGGACCCCGAGCCGCTGACGCTGGAGGCCGTCGTCGAGGACCTGGTGGGGCTGCCGGACGACGACCCGGTGCTCGTCAAGCGGCCCGAGTTCCGCCCGCTGCTGCAGGCGCTGCGCAGGCTGGTGGACGCGCTCGGCGCGGCCGGCGTGGCCGAGGCCGTGCGCGAGGCGCCCGAGTCGCTGGTCGCCCGCGGCCTGCCGAAGGAGGGGCTGGCGCACCTGGACGACTACTTCCGGACGCGCTTCACCGCCTGGCAGTTGTCGGTGCAGTTCGAGCCTTCGGTGCTGGACGCGCCGATCCACACGCTGTGGGCGGAACAAACCTTGCGTGATGGCGCGCAGCCCGGCTTCTGGCTGTCGTACACCCGGCAGCCGCAAGCCTGCTGCAGCCGCGAGCTGCCGGGGCGGCACCTGGACTTCGCCGAAGGTCCGAATGCCGTGCCGATCGCCCGCATCCTGGACGAACTGGGGACGCCATCTTCGTGACCGCGTGGAGGAGCTTCCGCAAGAACCCGTTGCCGATCCGGCTCGACCGCCGGGCCTGGTGGCGGGTGGCCGTGGCCAGCGCCGGCGGCCTGGTGAGCGGCCTGAGCGGCGCCGGCCTGGTCGCGCTGATCGGCCAGGCGGCCGAGACCCGCACCGCCACCGGCGCCATGGCGGCGGCCTTTGCGGGGCTGTGCCTGCTGCACCTGGCCAGCAAGGTCGGCTCCGAGCTGGCGCTGCTGCAGGTGGCGCAGACCCTTGTGTTGAAGCTGCGCATCTCGCTCAGCCGCAAGCTGCTGGCGACGCCGCTGCGGCGCCTGCAGTCGCTGGGCAGTGCCGGCCTGCTGGCGATCCTGACCGAGGACCTGGCCGTCTTCGCGCAGTGCTCGCAGCTGCTGCCGGTGCTGTTCTGCAACGCGGTGGTGGTGCTGGTGTGCCTGGGCTACCTGGCCTGGATCGCGTGGCCGGTGTTCCTGGCGCTGCTGGCCTTCTTCGTGCTGGCGGCCGGCTGGTTCGTGTGGGCGCAGCGCCGGCCGGCGCGCCACTTCGTCGAGGTGCGCGAACAGACCGACGTGCTCTACCGCGACCTGCGCAGCCTGGTGGAAGGCAGCAAGCAGCTGCAGCTGAACCCCAAGGGGGCCTCGCACTTCCTGAAGCAGGTGCTGCAGCCGGGCGCCGAGCGGCTGCGCCGCACCTTCGTCGCCGGCATGGGCGGCTACATCTGGATCGCCAACCTCGGCGCGGTGCAGTTCTTCATCGCGATCGGGCTGGTGATCTTCGCCGTGCCGCGCTGGCTGCCCGGGTATGCCGCGGCGCTGCCGACGGTGATCGTGATGCTGCTGTACCTGGCCCAGCCGATCGGCGCGCTGCTGACGGCCGCGCCGACGCTGCGCCAGGCCCTCGTCTCGCTGCGCAAGGCCCAGCAGCTGGACGACTCGCTGGACGAGCGCCAGCCCTTCCAGGCGCAGTCGGCCTCGCCGTTCGGCAAGGGCGTGCAGACGCTGGTGGTGGCCGGGGTGACGCACGCGCACGAACGCGGCTTCTCGGTCGGGCCGATCGACATGACGATCCCGCTCGGCAAGGTCAGCTACATCGTCGGTCCGAACGGCAGCGGCAAGACGACGCTGGCGCTGCTGCTGCTCGGGCTCTACCTGCCGGACCAGGGCCGCATCCTGCTGAACGGCGTGCCGGTCACGCCGGAGAACGTGCTGCACTACCGCAGCCGCTTCTCGGCGGTGTTCGCCGACTTCCACCTGTTCGAGCGCCTGCTCGCGCCGATCGACCCGGCCACGGCGGCCCGCGCCCAGCGCTACCTGCACCGGCTGGACATGGACGGCAAGGTCTCGCTGGTGGACGGCAGCTTCTCGACGCTTGCGCTGTCCACCGGCCAGCGCAAGCGCCTCGCGCTGCTGGTGGCCTACCTGGAGGACCGGCCGATCTACCTGTTCGACGAGTGGGCCTCCGACCAGGACCCCGTCTTCAAGCGGCTCTTCTACACCGAGCTGCTGCCCGAGCTGCGGGCGCGCGGCAAGACGGTGATCGTGATCACGCACGACGACCAGTACTTCGAGCACGCGGATTGCGTGATCGAGCTCCACGACGGCCAATCCCGGCTCCGCACCGCATGACCCGAATGCCTGACACCCCTGCTTCTCCCTGGCTCGTGACGCACGGCCCGCGCCCGGCCGGCACGCCCCGGCTGCGCCTGGTCTGCTTCAGCTATGCCGGCGGCAGCGCCGGCATCTACCAGCCCTGGCGCGCCGGGCTGGACCCGTCGATCGAGCTGTGCGCGATCCAGCTGCCCGGGCGCAGCACGCGCATCCGCGAGGCGCCGCTGCGCGACTTCCCGGCGCTGGTGCGCCAGCTGTGCCCGCTGTTCGTCGGCGACCCGCGGGTGCCGTTCGCCTTCTTCGGCCACAGCCTGGGCGCGCTGGTCGCCTTCGAGGTGACGCGCCAGCTGCGGCTGCGCCAGTACCGCGGGCCGCAGAAGCTGATCGTCTCGGGCGCCGCGGCCCCGCAGCGGCGCAGCGTCATCGAGCCGCTGGACGAGGACGACGACCGCAAGATGGTCGAGGCACTGGCGCGCTACAAGGGCACGCCGGCGGCGGTGCTCGAGAACCGCGAGCTGATGCAGCTGCTGGCGCCGGCCATCCGCGCCGACTTCGCGCTGGCCGCCCACTACCGCTACAGGCCCGGACCGTCGCTGGACCTGCCGCTCAGCGTGTTCGCCGGCCGGCAGGACGAGAACACCCCCGAGCAGGCCGAGGCCTGGCGGCTCGAAAGCCGCGGGCCCTTCGGCCTGCACTGGTTCGACGGCGACCACTTCTTCCTGCACGCGCGGCAGGCCGAGGTGGTGGCGCGATTGAATGCCGAGCTCGCGCCCGAGGCGCTGGCCCCTTCCATCCTCCCATCCCCCACCGTGATGTCCCTATGAGCGAAGCACTCTATCTGCGGCCCGACGTGCAGGTCGAACCCCTGTGGGACTCGTGGTATGCCTGGACGCACCTGATCTCCCCGCCGACGGCGGCGCGCCAGTTGACGCACCGGCACCTGAAGATCATGGACTCGTACATCGTCGGCCCGCAGTTCCATGCGAACGCGATGAAGGACCCGAAGATGATCGGCGGCCCGTTCATCGACCTCGGCGGCAAGCGCGTCGACGAGATCGCCGCGCTGCGCGACCGCACGAAGAAGGAGCGCGCGCCGCTGCTGGCCCTGTCGGCGGCGCTGGCCGAACTCGACCTGATGCTGCAGGAGCAGGCCAAGGGCGGCTCGCTGCTGCCGCTGTACGCGGCGGTGCCCGAGCCCTTGAAGGGCAGGGTTGAGCTCGCGTACGACCTGAACCACCACCCGAGCTTCCGGCCGATCGAGGCGCTGTTCTACCGCAGCGAGTTCTACGACCGCGGCGCGCAAAGCCTGATGCTGTCGGTGACCGAACGCGACGCGCGGCCCTTCGTCACCAGCACGCCGCGGCTGGACAGCCCCGAGTCCTGGCGCTGGACGGTGCCCTTCGACGACCCGCGGGTGGACCGGTTCTACGCGCTGGAACGCACCCCGGCGCCGTGGGCGCAGATCCGCGAGCTGCTGCAGCCGGAAGGCGTCGAGCAGGAAGCCTTGCTGCGCAGCTTCTTCACGACCCGCAAGCCGCGCAGCACGCCGCGCTGGGACGGCGAGGGCGTGCGCTGGCGCTACTTCGGCCATGCGAGCCTGCTGCTCGAGGGCGGCGGCGTCAGCATCATGCTGGACCCGAGCGTCAGCTACGACTACCCCACCGAGCTGCCGCGCTACACCTACGAGGACCTGCCGGAGCAGATCGACTACGTGGTGCTGACCCACAACCACCAGGACCACGTGATGTTCGAGACGCTGCTGCGGCTGCGCCAGCGCATCAAGACCATCGTGGTGCCGCACAACGCCGGCGGCGGGCTGCAGGACCCGTCGCTGGCCCTGCAGTTGCGTGCCATCGGCTTCCGCAACGTGGTGCAGCTGCAGGAGCTGGAGACGCTGGACTTCGGCGCCGGCAGCATCACCGGGCTGCCGTTCTTCGGCGAGCACGGCGACCTGGACATCCAGGCCAAGCTCGGCCAGGCAATCCGCTTCGGCCGCCATTCGATGCTCTTCGCCACCGACTCCTGCGCCATCGAGCCGGCCGTCTACAGGCATGTGCGCGAGATCGTGGGCCCGGTCGACAGCCTGTTCATCGGCATGGAGTGCGACGGCGCGCCGCTGAGCTGGATCTACGGCCCCCTGATGAGCAAGCCGATCGAGCGCGCCCTGGACCAGGCCCGCCGACTCAACGGCTCGCATGCCGACCAGGCGATGCAGATCGTCGACCAGCTCGGCTGCAAGGATCTCTACGTCTACGCGATGGGCCAGGAGCCGTGGCTGGGGCACGTGATGGGCCTGAAGTACACCGCTGAATCGCGGCCGCTGATCGAGTCCGACAAGCTGATCCAGGCCTGCCGGGGGCGGGGCCTCCATGCCGAGCGGCTGTACGGGCAGCGCGAAGTGCTGCTGGGTGCCTGAGTGCAGGAGCCGGCCATGACCACCCCCCTGCGTCGCCCGCTCGCCCGCCTCGACAACCCGTCGCCCGCCGAGTTCGAACGCTTCGCGCTGCGGGCCGAGCCGGTCATCATCGAGAACGCGCTCGGCGGCTGGAAGGCGCTGGCCGACTGGTCGGTGGAGTATTTCGCGCGCCGGCTCGGCAGCCTGCCGGTCACCTTCAAGCAGTCGAGCAACCACATCCACCCGGACCTGGGCTCGTACTACGTGCCGCCGGGGCCGCTGTCGACCTGGAAGTTCCTGCTGGGCCGCCTGAAGCCCAGCCCGCTGGCCCGGCTGACGGTGCGCAGGACCACGCGGCTGGACGAGTACCTGAGGCTGCTGACCTCGTCCGCCGACGCGGCGAACTACTACCTCAGCGGCGACGAGCTGCTGATCTACGACGAGGGCCGCTGGTCGCCGGAGCTCGCGCCGCTGCGCGAGGACTTCAGCCTGCCGCCGTTCTTCGCCGAGGAGAAGATGCTGTCGGCCGGCGTCTGGGTCAGCGCCAAGGGCGTGCGCTCCCACCTGCACTACGACGGCAACGGCTGCCACAACCTGAACGCCCAGGTGACCGGCGAGAAGCACGTCGAGCTGTTCTCGCCGGACCAGATGGACGCGCTCTACCCGCACTATGTCTCGAAGCTCGACCCGATGAACTTCTCGCAGGTCAACGTCGAGGACGTCGACCCCGTGCGCTTCCCGAAGTTCAAGGACGCGCGCGGCTTCGAGGGCACGCTGCGGGCCGGCGACCTGCTGTTCATCCCCGCGTACTGGTACCACTCGTTCCGGCACCTGGGCGAGTTCAACAGCAACATCAACTTCTGGTGGCACCCGGAGTTCGTGCACCTCTCGCCGGTCGCGGTGCGGGCCGAGCTCGGGCGGGCCGCGGCGAAGCTCGTGCGCAAGAACGGCTGGCTGCCGCCGATCGGGCTCATCAAGTGGGCGGGCCGGCTGGAGCACGAGATCATCGACAACGAATGAGGCGGACGGGAATCCGCCGCTGCGGTCGGCCCGGCGTGCAGGTTTCCGCGCGCGGCGGGAACGGGCGACGGCGCGTCCCCCCGGGGACGGCGCCTCGGCTTGCGTGACCGGCCGGTGGCACAGACATTGCAAAACGACCGCCGATCCCGGGCCGGCACCGGCCGCGAACTTTCCACGGACATCCAAGGAGAAGAGAGCATGACAGCTTCATCGACCGAGTCGTTCGACGTGATCGTGATCGGGGGCGGCCCCGGCGGCTCGACGGCGGCGAGCTTCGTGGCGATGCAGGGACACCGCGTGCTGCTCCTGGACCGGGACACCTTCCCGCGCCACCAGATCGGCGAGTCGCTGCTGCCGGCCACGGTGCACGGCATCTGCGCGATGCTGGGCATGACCGGGGAGCTGGCCGCGGCCAACTTCCCGCGCAAGCGCGGCGGCACCTTCCGCTGGGGCAGCAGCCCCGAGCCGTGGACCTTCACCTTCGCCAAGAACACCGATGCGCCCGGCGGCTTCGCCTACCAGGTGGAACGCGAGCGCTTCGACAAGATGCTGCTGGACAACAGCCGGCGCAAGGGCGTGGACGTGCGCGAAGGCCACATGGTGGAGGACATCCTGTTCGAGGACGGCCGGGCCAGCGCGGTGCGCTTCACCGACGACAAGGGCAACGCCAAGGTCGCGACGGCGCGCTTCATCGTCGACGCCGGCGGCAACCGCTCGCAGAAGTACTGCGTCGACGTCGGCGAGCGGGTCTATTCGAAGTTCTTCCAGAACGTCGCGTTGTACGGCTACTTCGAGCATGGCAAGCGCCTGCCCGCGCCCAACCAGGGCAACATCCTGTCCTGCGCCTTCCGCGACGGCTGGTTCTGGTACATCCCCTTGTCGGACACGCTGACCAGCGTTGGCGCCGTCGTCTCGCGCGAGGCGGCCAAGCTGATGCAGGGCGGGCACGAGGAAGCCTATGCGGCCTTCATCCAGGCATGCCCGCTGATCAGCGACTACCTGGCCAACGCGAAGCGCGTCGAGACCGGCGCCTATGCCGGGCTGCGACTGCGCAAGGACTACTCGTACTGCCACACCAAGTTCTGGACGCCGGGCCTGGTGCGCATCGGCGACGCGGCCTGCTTCATCGACCCGGTGTTCTCGTCCGGCGTGCACCTGGCGACCTACTCGGCGCTCCTGGCCGCGCGCTCCATCAACACCAGCCTGAAGGGCGGGGCGGCCGGCGTTCCCGAAGAGGCCTGCTTCAGCGAGTTCGAGCGCCGCTACCGCCGCGAGTACGGCAACTTCTACCAGTTCCTGGTGGCGTTCTACGACATGCACCAGGACCCCGACTCCTACTTCTGGACCGCGCGCAAGATCCTCGGCACCGAGGAGCGCGCCAACGAGGCCTTCGTGCGGCTGATCGCCGGCGTGTCGTCCGAGGACGAGCCGATGTTCACCTCGGACGACTACTTCAAGGTGCGCGTGGGCCTGGGCGACTGGTTCCAGGACCACATGGGCAAGACGGCGGAGAACGGCGTGCGCTCCGACAAGAATCCGGCCTTCGACACCTCGCGCTTCGACCCGTCGAAGTTCATGCAGGGTTTCACCAGCGAGATCGTGCAGTTGCAGATGCAGGCGATCTTCAAGGACCAGCGGCCGCAGGACCAGCCGATCCTGGCGCAGGGGCTGGTCCCGTCGCGCGACGGCTTCCACTGGGAGCGGCCGGTGGCCAGCACCCGCAAGCCCGTGCCGGCCCACGCCTGACGACGGCATGTTCCTGCAGGTCCTGATCGTGCTGCTGGCGGCCAAGGCCCTGGGCCGGGTGCTGCGCGTCTTCAGCCAGCCGCCGGTGATCGGCGAGATGGCCGCGGGCTTCGTGCTCGGGCCCATCGTGTTCGGCTGGATCGCCCCGGAGTGGCAGCTGCAGCTCTTCGGCCCCGGCAGGCTCGGCGAGCTGAAGGGGCTGGGGCAGCTCGGCCTGGTGCTGTTCATGTTCCTGATGGGCGCCGAGCTGCAGCTCGATGGCCAGGCCGGCCGGCGGCACCTGCGGGCCTCGGGCACCATCGCCGGCTTCGGCCTCCTGCTGCCGATGCTGCTGGGCCTGGCGATCGCCGGCCCGCTGCATGCGGCGATGGCGCCGCCCGGCATCGCGTACGGGCCGTTCGTGCTGTTCGTGGCGACGGCGCTGTCGGTGACCGCACTGCCGGTGATGGCGCGCATCCTGAAGGAGCGCGACCTGGCGCACAGCGAGCCCGGCCGGCTGGCGCTGTCGGCGGCGGCGCTGACCGACGGCGTGGCCTGGCTGCTGCTGGCCGGCATCGTGGCCGCGGCGCGCCCGACCGGGGGCGGCGGGCTGGTCCTCGCGCTGGTGCTGCTGCTGGCCTTCTGCGGGCTGGTCTTCGGGGTCGTGCGCCCGCTGGTCGCGCGCTGGCTGGCGCGCGGCGCCGTGACGGCGGCCGGGCTGGGCGTGCTGCTGATCGGCGCGCTGGCCTGTGCCTGGGTCACCGAGCTGCTGGAGGTGCATGCGGCCTTCGGCGCCTTCCTGTTCGGCCTGAGCCTGCCGCGCGACAGGAAGCTGGCGGCGGCGCTGGTCGAGCGCGTCGAGCCGGTGGTGCTGCTGGTGCTGATGCCGTGCTTCTTCGTGCTCGCGGGCCTGGGCACGACGGCCCGGGCCTTTGCCGGCACCGGCCCCTTCGTCGTGGGGCTGGTCCTGTGCGCGGCCATCGTCGGCAAGGTCGTGGCGGGGGTGGTCGGCGCGCGCCTGGCCGGCGAGTCGTGGCGTGCTTCGCTGGTGGTCGGCGCGCTGATGAACACCCGCGGCGTGACCGAGATCATCTTCCTGAAGGTGGGCCTGGACGTCGGGCTGATCGGCCCGGAGCTGTTCACCGCACTGTTCATCACCGCGCTGGTCACCACCTTGATGACGAGCCCCGCGCTGGCGCTGCTGTCGCGGGGTGCCCTGAAGCCGCTTCACGCCTGACCGGAGCTTGCCCATGCTGATCGCACAGGAGAACGAGTCGCGCGGGTCCGAGCGTGCCGGCCAGGCGGAGATGGCGCGCGTCGACCACGAGGCGTCTGCCGTGGACCGGCGCTGCCGCGAGCTGCGCCTGGCGATGGAGTCGCTGGTGCAGCGCGAGCTCGCGCTGATGTGCGACCTGGACCGTGCCGTGCTGGCGACCGGCCCGAAGCTGCGCCCGCTGGCCGACATCGCGGTGGAGCTGGGCAGCGTGCGGCTGGGCCTCGGCGAACTCGACCGGCTGGTGCGCGATGCCGAGCGGCGGCGCAGCGAGCTGCAGCGCCGTGCGATGGACCTGGGCCTCGCGATGTCCATCGGCCGCGGCCCGGCCCGAGCCGGCTGATTCCCACGCACCCGAGACAAGACATGGACACCATCGGACAGCCGCAGGCCATTGCCCACATGGAGAGCCTCATCGCCCAGGCGCCGGGCGGCGGGACCACCTTCTTCGACCTGGCGGAGTTTCCGTGGACGGCCGAGGTCGAGGCCCACTGGGCCGCGATGCGGCAGGAACTGCATCGCCTGATGGGGGCGGTGGACCATCTGCCGGGCTTCGAGGAGATCCAGGCGGAGCAGGTGATGCTGTCGCGCGACAAGCGCTGGAAGATCTTTCCGCTGCATGTCTACGGCGCGTGGCACAACCAGCAGCGCTGCCCGGCGACGATGAAGGCCCTGCAGTGCATCCCGGGGCTCAAGGTCGCGATGTTCTCGATCCTGCAGGCCGGCAAGGAACTCCCGCCGCACCGCGGGCCTTACAGCGGCGTGCTGCGCTACCACCTGGGCATCGAGGTCCCCGAGCCCGCGCTGTGCGGCATCCGCGTGGGCAACGACGTGCGGCATTGGGAAGCGGGCCGGAGCATGGTCTTCGACGACTCGCACGACCATGCCGCCTGGAACCGCGGCGAGCGCGACCGCATCGTGCTGTTCGTCGACTTCGCGCGGCCGCTTCCCCCGGCGCTGCACGCGCGCAACGAGTTCGTGCTCCAGCAGATCGGCCGGAGCGATTTCATCGTCGCCGCGACGGAGCGCTGGCAAGCCTGGGAGAAGGTGCATGGGGCGGCGATCGATGCGCTGATCCGCGTGTCCTAGAACGCGTACTGGATCCCGAAGGAGACCAGCACCGGCAGCTGGTAGACCTCTTCGCGGGTCGCGTAGTCGGGGCTGTAGCTGTAGCCGGAGACGTTCTTCCGGTCGTAGGCGTTGATCAGCTCGACGTACTGCGTGAGGCGGGGCGACGCCTTGCGGTCGAGCCGCAGGTCGAGCCGGTGGTAGGCCGGCACGCGCTGCGAATTGATGGCGCCGTAGAGCGGCCTGGCGCGACCGTCGGGGTAGGTGCCCGTGCCCACCACCGGCGTGTACGGCGAGCCGGTGTGGTAGCTCCACTTGGCGCCCCAGGTCCAGGCATCCGACTGCTTGTACTGGCCCACCAGCGTGGCGATGACGGGCTGGTCGAAGTCGAAGCGGAAGCGCTCGCCCGTCAGGTCGTTGCGGCGCCGCGCCTGCGAGACGCTGAGCGAGAAGAAGCCCGACAGCTTCTCGTTGCCGTCCTTCTTCACCAGCAGCTCGAACCCGCTGGCCGTGCCGCTGCCGCCGTTGCGGTACTTCAGCGCCGGGTCGTCGACGGCATAGCCGTCGAAGGTCTTGCGGTAGACCTCGGCCCGCACCGACCAGCCGGCGTCGAGGGCCTGCGTCACGCCCAGCACGTACTGCGTGCTGCGCAGGTGGGCGAGCTGGGGGTTGCCGAGGTCGCGCAGCACCTGCTCGAGCGGCGGGGGCTGGTGGTGCCGGCCCACGCCCGCCGACACCAGGGTGCGGGGCGACAGGTTCCATTCCAGTCCGACGCGCGGTTCGGTGAAGGTCTGCCGCAGGTAGGCGTCGCGGCTGGCCCGCAGGCCGCCGGTGGCCGTCCATTCCGGCGACAGGCGCCACCGGTGGCTGGCGTAGGCCTCGGCCTGGTTCTGGCGTGTCTTCTGCAGCGAGACCACGCGGCCGGCGGTGCTGATGTCGCAGTCGGGGTTGAACTCGGTGCAGCGCGGGTCCTGGAGGTCCAGGTCGAGGTCGACGAGGCGGCTGTTCAGCGCGCCACCCAGCGTCGTGGCGTGCTCGGGCGTCCAGGCCAGGCGCACCTGCTCGCGCAGGTAGGTCGTGGTCACCCTGGCGTCGTAGAAGCCCGCGCTGCCGATGCGCACGAAGTCGCGGGTGGCCATCTGGCCGAGCGCGAGCTGGTTGCGGATGGACTCGTCGAAGTCGCCGTCCCAGCTGAGCGCGAAGCTGCCGTACGACTGGCGCGAGCTGCTGTTCCCCAGCAGCACCGGGTCGCGCTGGGCCGCCCGGGAGCCTTCCTTCGTGGTGAAGTCGATGCGGTCGTTGGCCGTGCTGAAGTCCAGGCGCAGGCGATGGCGGGGGTTCAGTTCCCACAGGAGCCGGCCCTGCGAGTCGGTGTACACGGGCACGGTGAGGCTGACGCCTTCCTTCTCGTCCTCGACCGTCTTGACGGCCAGGTCGAACCAGCTGCGCCGGCCGGCGATGAAGAAGGACAGGCCCTCGCCGAGGGGACCTTCGGCCAGCACGCTGGCCCCGAGCAGGCTGAAGTCGACCTTGCCGCCGAGGCGGTCGCTGCGCGGGGCGCGCAGCGAGACGTCGAACACCGCGCCGACCACGTCGCCGTACTCGGGGCTCCAGGCGGCGCTGGCCAGGTCGAAGCGGCGGATCAGGTCGGGGTGGAAGGTGCTGGCGAAGCCGCCCAGGTGGAAGAGGTAGCCCACGGGCAGGAAGTCGACGTAGTAGGCGTTGTCCTGCGGCCGCGCGCCGCGCACGGCGGGGGCGCTGCTGCCGTCGTCGGTGGTGGTCACGCCGGGCAGGGCCATCACGGCCTTCATCGGGTCGCCGCTGCTGCCGGGGATGCGCGACAGCGCCTCGCCCGTCAGGGTCTGCCGGCCGGCGGCGTTGTGGACGCGCTGGCCCTGGACCTCCACGGTCTCGAGGCGGATAGGCTCGGCCGGCGCTGCGGCCTCCTGGGCCCAGGCGGCGGGGTGGCAGGCGAGGGTGATGGCGCTGAGGGCGAGGCGGTGTGGGCGGCGCAGGAGGGGCATTCAGCACGGGGCACAGTGGGGAAGGGCGCGATGTTCGCCGCAGGCACCTTCGGGTTTCCTGAGGACGGGGCGCCCGTTCGAGGGGTTGACCTCGAGCGGGAAGCAGCGCCAGTGCGTCGGCAAGGTCGGCTTGCCTTCATGACGCGCGCCGCCCTCCGCACAAACCCGTCATCTCTTGGTGGGATGGATTCGACCCGCCCTGTGAGGCAGTATCCGCGCTCCGCAGAAAAATCCAGTGCAGGGAGACCCATGGAAGAAGTCACGCGCTTCATGCTGCTGCGCCCGGCGTCGCTCGTCGATTTCGCGCAGACGACCATCCCGGTGCGGCCTCGTGAGTCGGTGATCCGGGCCATCCACGCCGGTCGGGGAAAGGCCGAATCGGGCAAGTGGCTGCGGTCCAACGTCGGGGCCCAGCGGGAGCAACTGGGGTTCGCGTCGTGGGACGCGCTGCCGCTCGCCGGCGCGCTGGCCCGGTGGGGCGCCGAGGTGACCTCAGCCGCCGACGACACCGTCGCGGCCGCGCTGGCCTCCGCGGCGAGCGTGCTGGGCCAGGCCCCCACCACGCTGGTCGGCGGCGACACGCTCACCCGCACCCGGGACGGGCTGTCGGACTGGGTCGCCTGCGACAAGCACCGCGGCCATGCCGACGAACAATCGGAGCCGGCGCAGCGTGCCCTCAAGGCCGTCTTCCTGCTCGAGCTGCTGGTCCGGCACCCCGGCCAGGTGGGCTCGCCGAAGGCGGTCATGGACCGGACCCTGCTGATCGACGTGCCTCGCTCGCCGCGAACCGTCACGCCGCCGCGCCCGACACGCCCGAGGGAACCCGATCCGCGGACCGTCCGCGCCACCCTGGACAGGAACCTGGCGGCCCATCGCGCCGCGATCGCGGAGATCGATGCCGCGCCGGCCTACCTGGTGCGAACAGCCGAGGCGACCGGCACCGGCCGAACCAGCCCCACGGCACCCGACCCCGCGGAGGACGAGGCGGGCGCCCCTGCACGCCGGCCTCGCATCTCCCAGGAGCTGGTCAGGACCCTGACACCGGAGACCCAGGCCGTGCTGGCCAGTCGGAAGGTGCGCGTCGGCATCGATGACACCACCTCCGCCCATGCGCGCCTGCTCGAGGGCCTGCGCGACCTGTCGCGCCAGCAGCGGGCGTTCGAAGCCAAGCACGGCCAGGCCTCCTACGTGGTCCGGTTCGGCGGCGCGCTGTTCGAGATCGAGACCAGCAGCAGCCAGGCGGAGGCGCTGGCGGACAGCCTGAAGAACGACGTCCCGACCTCCCACTCGCACCTGCAGTCGGTGGGCGTGGCCGACCTGATGGTGGTGCGCCAGCAGCTGGTGCGCTACGAGGCCAGCGATCTCTCGTACATCGAGAACGTGCTGATCGGCGAGAAGCGCTCACGCGAGCACCGCGAGTCCCTGTCGACCCAGCGTGTCCAGGTGATCGAGACCGAGACCACGCAGGAAGAAACCCGCGACCTGGAAACCAGCGATCGCAACGAGCTGTCGCGCGAAGCCAGCGACGCCATGAAGGACCAGCTGTCGATGAAGTTCGGCACCAAGGTCTCGGGATCCTACGGGCCCGCGGTGCAGTTCTCGGTGAATGCGGACCTGGGCTTCGACCACAGCAAGGAAGAGGCGCACAAGTTCGCGAGCAAGGTCGCGAAGGAGAACACCCAGCGTACATCCACCAAGATCAGCCAGCGTTTCAAGCAATCGCTGACCGTGACGACGACCAGCACCACCGAGGAAAACAACATCCACGCCTTCGACAACAGCACGCGCGACCAGCACGTGGTGGGCCTGTACCAGTGGGTGGACAAGGTTTACCAGGCCCAGGTGTTCAACTATGGCCTTCGGGCGCTGTACGACATCGTGATCCCGGAGCCTGCCGCCCTGATGCTCTACGTGGTGGCCGGCCAGGGCCCGATCACCCTGATCAAGGCGCCGCCGAAGTTCGACGTCACCCTCGACGGCATCGATGAAGGCAACTACACCGACCTCGCCACCAAGTTCGGCGCCTCGGGGCTCGAGGCCTGGCCGGAACCGGTGCTGGTGGTCTCGAAGGTGCTGGAAGGCATGGACGAGGACGTCGACCGCGGCGTGACCCACCAGACCGCCGACCTGCCCATCCCCGAGGGCTACTACGCCGACGGCGCCAGCGTGGCGGTGGATTACTGGCGCAACAACATCGACGACAAGCACAAGGCGGCGGTGATGATCCTGGTCAACGGCCATCGCATCGGCTTGAACGACGGCAAGCGCACGGGCTCCGTCGACCTGGAGAACGACTGCGGCTCGGTGTCCGTGGCCATGCATTCCTTTCGCACGCCGAGCGTGGTGGCCACCGTCGCGGTGACCTGCCGGCGCACCCCGCGCTCCGTGGAAGCGTGGAAGCTGAAGGTCTACACGGCGCTCAAGACCGCGTCGGACATGCAGCACCAGGACCACGACGAGAAGGTCGCCCGGGCCAAGGCCGAGGCTGCCGATGCCGCCGCCGGCGCCAAGCCCCTGCGCCGCACGGAATCGGACATCCGCAACGAGCTGAAGCGGCAGGCCATCTCCATGTTCACACAGCAGTCCTTCGCCTCGTTCGATTCCATCATCGATCCGGGGCAGGGCGGGTTGCCGGAGATCGACTTTCCCCAGGCCGAGGCCGACGAGCCGTACATCCGCTTCTTCGAGCAGGCCTTCGAGTGGGAGCAGATGATGCACGTGTTCTACCCCTACTACTGGGGGCGCACCTCGCGCTGGAAGACGCGGCTGTTGCTGGATGAGCCGGATCCCGACTTCGCTGAATTCCTCAAAGCGGGCGCGGCGCGGCTGGTGATCCCGGTGCGCGAGAACTTCGTCGAGGCGGTGGCGCATTTCTTCGAGACCGGCCAGGTGTGGTCGGGCGGACCGGTGCCCGACGTGACAAGCCCGGAGTACGTCAGCATCATCACCGAGATCAAGGAACGCACCAAGGCGCCGGGCGATGAAGTGCCGGTGGGCGACGCCTGGGAGGTGCGCCTGCCGACGCAACTCGTCAAGCTGCGCAACAGTCCCACGCTGCCGACCTGGCAGAAGGGGGCCGATGGCGTTTACCACCCGGTCGGCGAGTAGGCGTGGGCACGCCCGCGGAACCGGCCGAACCGACGGAGCCGGCGACCGCTGCCCAGCCCAAGGCACCGGACCAGGTGCAGCAGCCGGCGCAGGAGCTGGCACGCCGGGCCGGCCCCGGCATCAGCGCCAACGCCGTGCTGGGCGATGCGGGGCAGGCCGCGGGCGTCGTCATCGGCGACACCGTCCAGATCAAGGTGACGCTGCCCGGCGACAAGCCGTACACGCTCGAAATCCATGCGGACGACGTGAATCCCCGCGATGGCCGGCCCGTGCGGCCGATCGCCAGGCTGGGGGTGCTGCAGGGGGTCGGCGGCGAGGTGGTGTTCCCGTGGAAGGCCACGCCGCTCGGGGTGCCGGTGTTCCGCCTCCGGTTCGAGGTCAGCGCCGGCGGCCAGTTGGTGGAAACGCGCCTGTCGACGGTGGTCAATCTCTTCGACTGGATCGACGTGAGCCTGGCGGACCCCGACTTTGTGGACAGGCTGGCGCGGGAAGGCCTGCCGCGCCCCGAGGTGGCCGTGGACAGCAGCAGGATTCCCACGGTCACCGTGACCCAGCCCCGCGCGGCGTGGGCCGATGCCGTGGGCGCCGTCGAAGACGGCGGCAAGGTCGCGGGCGGCATCCTCTTCGACGACCAGGGCAGGGGGCGGGGGCTGTTCCCGCACTACGCCGACAAGGCCTACACCGCCCGGGTCGGCCATGGGCAGGTCGTCTACGCCGACGTGAAGCCGGGTTCGGACGCCTTCGGCTTTCACCCGCGGATCCAGCCGCGCACGCGCAAGGATTTCCTTCTGTCCACCCGCCTGAGGCTGTCGATCTGGGCCGATCCCGGGCTGTTCCAGGTCCCCGTGGCGAACCCGGACAAGAAGAGCGAGAACGACGGCAAGCCCCAGTGGGTGGGCAGCGGCACGTTCTCTTCAGCCGCGATCGATGCCGGCGGCGACAAGACCGCGGCGCTGGATGATTTCACCATGCTCAGGGTGTTCGACATTCGCCCGGTGCTGACGGCCGAGGAGAAAAAGGCGGGGACCCGGCGCGTCGACTTCCACGGCAAGCTGGGCGCCGATTTCTGGTCGAAGGTGGTGGCGCTGTGCCACGGGAAGGGCATCCAGGCCCTGGCGGGCTGCGTCGAGATCATCCACGGCAAACTGTCGGAGTCGAGGTTCCTCGGCTGGCTCGATTCGGCGCAACTCAGCACCCGGGATATCACCGGCCTGGCCGACGAGCTGGTGGAATTCCTGACCGCCGACATCGCCTGGGACGGGGTCGACTTCGACATCGAGCACCTCACCCGCACCGGCGGCTGGTCGACGCCCATGCGCCGCAACGTGCAGGCCTTCTTCGCGTACCTGGGGGACAAGCTGCTCGAGCGCGACATGCTGCTCGCCATCGCCGGGACGAGCTTCATCGACCACACCCACGTGCAGTCGGCGTACGTACCGGCCACGGGCTCGGCGACGGGGCTGCCGGTCACGCTGGCCCACCTGGCGCCCAACATCCTCTACCGCCCGATGGCCTACGACAACGCCTACCTCGGCGAGGAGCTGCGTGCCTTCCACCGCAAGTGCGTGCGCTTCGCGCTGTCGCCGGTCGACGAGGAGGGCGCCGGCCTGTACCCGGGCGGCTTCCAGCTGGGCGTGAAGGTCTTCCGGGGGACCAACAACGGCCCGAAGGGATCGAAGGCGCCTGGCGGCGGCGATGCCTTCCAGGGCTACATGACCGGGATGCCGGAGGAGCTGCAGCGGACCTGCCTGTCGGTGCTCCGTCCCCATCGCACCGGCGTGATCCTGTTCGCGTGGGGCGTGCAGAGCCCGACGGGGGCGCCGAACTGGGACGGGGTGGTCCGCCTGGACGAGGCCCTCAATGCCGTGAAGCCGGCGCCGATCCCGGATCCGGTCGACAAGAAGGCGCTCGATGCCCTGGTGGGCGCGGTGCGCTTTCCGCACGCCACGTCGGGCCAGCCGATCCAGGGCCCGTTGACGGAGCAGGCGAGGCAGCGGCTTCAAAAGCTCAAGTTTTGATGGAAGACGAGACGTGCAATACGCTTCTGAACTTCCATGGTGAGAATGGGTAGGATGCAATGCGCGTAGTGATCATCGTCGCCGACGGAGAGCCCTACGAAAAGCTCGCCAGCAAGCCCACCGCGGAGATGGTGGCTGTGGGCGACGCCTACAAGGTCGAGCGAAAAAGGAACAAGGACCAGAATCTCCAGGCGATGGAGTTCTGGAATTCGGGGGTGCAACTGGCCCAATCGTTGGCCCAGCCCCTGGTGATCCTGGTTCCGAGACGGGTCTTCGACTATGACAATTCGGACGAGCAGAAGCGGCCGCGTGACGAAGAGCAGAAGCACCAGGCTCCCGAATACGCTGAAGTCCGGCCCTATGTCTCTGCCAGGAAAGTTGCCGATTTCCTGGAACAAGGCGCAGAGGATTGGCAGCTCATCGTTGTCTTCGGACACGGCGCACAGAATGCCCGATTGGGCGAGGAAGGCGCCGCGGATGGTGCCGTGGAATTGTGCGCCGAGGGAAACAGCACGCAGCGGTGCCTCGACGCCGCCGACTTCGCGCGCATCCCGAAATGCGTCTACATCGGCCTGCACTGTTACGCACTCACCTTTGCCAAAGGCGTTCCCGGGAACACACCCGCATTCCATCTGAGCGGCGAGGAAACGACCACGCACGGCAAGATTGCTGGATTCCTCGAGCGCTGTACGGCCTGCGTCCGGCAGCTCTGCCTCGATCTGGCAGAGCTCGATGAAGCCGGCCCGAGCGAGTGGCAAGAGAAGCGGGACAAGGCCCAGGAGACGCTCGATGCTCTGGACGAAGCCGGCAAAACGATCGAAGACACGCGAGCCGGCGTACTGCACCCACTGCCCGACCAGCCGCCGACGACAAGCGCGCCTCATCCCGAAGCCAGTCGCGCCAAGATATCACTGCCGCAACCGCCCGTATTCGATCAGGGAGAACTGGGAGAATACGCAGGACGGAAGTCGAAAGGCAGGAATGCCCTTTCGCGCGTTTCACCTGTCGCCATACGAAGCGGCTATCGGGTGGGAATCGCTACCTGGAATGCACATGGCCTCTCCAAGCGAAGCGATGAGAGTGCGGATGAGGACGATGACGACACTCCGCTGGCGGTCATCACAGCGCAGGACCTGAAGACCATTCTGTGGCTCATTGAGGCGCGCACCGCGCTGAAGGAAGGCATCAAGGAAGTACTCGGGCGAGTCGAGGAAGAAGAAGACGACGTGGACGTGCACGCGCTGGCCGCGCAGTTGGATGTTGCGCTTGGTCCGTGGTCGCAGCCCTACGTGGGCAAACAGATGCTCTGCTATCAGCAACTCGCCGGCCCCCTCCTGAGGCAAGCGGTGAATAGTCCCACCGATCGGAAAGCGCTCGACACCCTTGTCGCAATGATTGAGAAGGAACTTGACGGGATCAATCTGGAAGTCGTTGTGCCCCGCCTCCTGACCCGCAAGCTGGCCTGCCTCGCCATATTGGAATTGTTTCGACGGCACACATGGCTCGACATTCTGGTGGTCCAGGAAGTGAAGTTCACCGGGATTGATTTACTGATCCAGCAGGTCAAGGACGAGCTTTCGGTCTACGCCGGCCCGCTCATGAAAAGCAGCGGATCGAGAAAGGGCGGCGAGCATGAATACTATCCGCTGATCATGCGCAAGGACTCGCGCAGCAGGAATCATCAGCGAGAGCGGCACCTGGTTGTCGACCGGATCTGGTGGCTCACACCCAATGGGGTGCCCGACGAACTCTCGCCGGAACGCGTCGCGCCCAATGCTTTTCCCGAGACCACGTGGAAAACTGTGACGACCGCAAGGCGGCAGAAGAAGCGCCGCGTGTCGGTGCCGCCGACGCCCGATCTGACATGGAACAAGCATGCCAAGAATGCCTCATTCCGCCCTGTAGTCAACTACGACCTCGTGTGGAAGGACACTGCGGTCAAGTTCCACGTGGGCGTCGTTCATACCACTCCGGGAACCGGCGGCGAATTCAATCGTGAATACGAATTCGATCAGATCGAGTCGATGTTCGAGAATGTCTCGACCCGGGCGACCAGCAGCAAGGAGGAGGATGCAGCCTTCGCCGGCCCGTGGCTTCTCGCCGGCGACTACTATCTCTTCAAAGATTCCCGCATAACGGCGAACGCGAACGAAGCAGTCAAGACCGAATTCAAGAATCGTCTCGATGAGTACCAGGAAAACGGGGAGAATGCCAGCGATTGGTTGAGGCTGCGCAATACTTGGCGCGCGGTTTCGCGGGACGCGGAGAAGTGGGGGAAGACGCGCCTCCTCGCGGCGTTGTACGGTGGGTCTCAAGCGCTCGCCAGGTGCGCCGTCGAAGGCACCGCACTGACACGGTCGCGAGTACGCGCGCATCGCGAGTGCTGGTGGATCCCAGAACGGGGTTATGCGGAAATCGCCAACGACGATCCGAGGGAGCTTTTCGAGTTGTGCAGGAAGCGTCGCGTCCTCTACAGCGAGCTCTACGAGTTCTGCACCTTTCACCAGGAGCGGGCACAGTACCTGAACGGCAAGGCGCGCCTGGATCGCTTTGGGAAGTGGAGTGCTCTGCTGAAGGACAATGCTGCCGTGTTGCGCTTCCGTCCTTCAACCTTCAAGGATCCCAAGGCTCCCTGGGGGCCCGCGAAAGGCCCGGCAAATCGAAGAAGCCAGGGCAAGCGCAAGAGAAGCGGCAAATCCGAAATGGACGTCAAGATCTCGGTGGAGGCGGATCCGACCCGAGCAACTTTCGGCCAGCGCTTCGTGGATTTCGTCGACGGTACGCCGATCGAGATCTCGCAGGCCGTGGCGGGCACCAATACGCACCTGTTCCACGACTTTCTGCTCGATGATCCGCCCGACCCGGAGCAGGAAGCCGCCTATGACCTTTACCTCGAGAAGAAGGCCTATTATGCGGCGCACTTGAAGGTCGCCGACTTCATTGTGCATACCGCCTACGACGAAGGCCTGGCTGGAACCGACGGACATTGGCGCGGGTGGTGCCTGGGCCTGCTGTGTCCGGATGTCGGGCGAATCGTACTTGCCGACAGCGACGATCTCGCCGTGTCGCGATTCTGGGCCTGCTTTTCCGATCACTTTCCGGTGGGCGGTCTGTTCTCGACGGGCCAAGGCCAGGACGAAGAGAAACACCTGTACAAGAGAATCGTGCGCCAGGATGAGTCGCCCTGCCTCCTCGAGAAGGCAGGGAAGTTGGAGAAGGAACGGCTGCTTCAGAAATGGGACGATCTCCAGATACTCGCCGAGCTGCTCGGAAAGCCCGAACTCCAAACGGAAGCTCCTCCGCCAGAAGACCAACTGGCCGCCGGAATCCGTGAACTCGAAGCCGTGCTCTACCCGCATGAGGAAGATCGCGGCGGCGAGGATTTCGCGATTGGGGAGTTGGAATACGGGTGGAACGGCGTTCTGGATTTCCTGCGCTTCGCCGAGTTTGCCGAAGAGAGCGACGCCGAAGATGTCGAGCACGAAGAAGAGGACAATCCCGAGCGAGAACACCGCCGGCTGGTCGCCAGGGCCAACGCGCTTTTCGAAGAGGCTGAAGCGAAAGGAAAGGAGAGGAAGGTCTCCAAGCTCGAGAGCGTCGATTCGGTAGGGGACGATACTGATCGTCTGAGGACGCTGGTGGCCAACCTGGAGAAGGTTGTGAATGGGATGGAGGAGAACTGAGCCGTGACGACATTGTTCCGCATTCGAGATGAACAGCTGGCTCGCCTGGCGGCATCACGGCACGAGGCGCTCGTTGAAGAGTTGGCTTCCCGGCTGCGGAAGCAATTTCCTGTGCAGGTGTCCTCGCTCGGGCAGAGCGCGCTGGGGCGCTGCGTGGACGCGAGTCTCTATTCCGCGCAGCGTTTTGGCATCTCCGCCAATGCGCACCTTTATCGGTTCGTGTGCCTGTGCGCATGTTTCGGCTGGGATTTCGAGACGAGGCCGGAGAGCCGGTGGATGCTGGACATGCTGCGCGATCCGGAGATCACGGATCCGCACAGTCGGTTGCTCCGTCTGTACAAGGAGTGCATTCGCCGGCTCGAGATTCGTCTTCACAACGAGCAACTGCGCCAACGATTCGGCGCAATGGGTGCAGATTGTTCCTCCGGCCCTGAAGGCACGGCGTGAGCCCCATGGATCCGGCGATGCTCGACAGCTTGCGCGATGCGGACCGGGATGCGCCTTCGGGCGATTCCGGCGCCCTCGTCATGCCGTGCCCGCGGGAGCGGGAGGCGGTTGAGCTGCGCATCATGGATGAGGCGGACGAGCCTCTGCCAGACATCATCATTGAACTCGCAAAGGGCCCGGACGAGGTGATCCGCACGAAATCCGACGCCTATGGACACGTGCGGTTCGATGGCTTGGTTCCGGGTTCCTACTCGATACGTCTGCCGCGCACGGATGCACGCGCCTGGGAGCCGATCTCGACCGCCACCCTCGGTGCAGCGACGCTGAGTTCGGGAGATGCGACATGGGCGCCACCGGCTGCGGAGCGTGAGCCGGAGCCCTGCGTAGTCGTGCTCGGGGACTGCGTGGAAAGCATTGCGTTCCGGCACGGCTTCCTGCCGGACACGGTGTGGGGCTATGGCGAAAACGGCGCGTTGCGCGCCGATCGCATCGACATGCACGTCCTGAGTCCTGGCGACATTCTGCAGATTCCTCCGCGCCAGGACAAAGAGATTTCCGCGTCGACCGGCCATCTTTATCTTTTGCGGCGTAAAGGCGTGCCGGCGAGCCTGAACGTACAGATTCTCGATTTCGCCGATCAACCGGTTGCCGGCGCCGCCTTTCTTCTGAGCGTGGAACTGTGCGACGGGTCGGCGCTCCCTGATCGCACAGGCGTCACCGGCAAGGATGGTTTTGTCCGCTCGCCTATTCCACCCCACAGTGCACGCGGCACGCTCACGGTAAAGGATGACGATGAGACGCGTGTGATCGAGTTCGATCTCGGGCGGGTCAATCCGGTGGACGAGATCAGCGGACTGCAGGGGCGCCTGCGAAACCTGGGGTATTACTTCGGCGATGCGGACGGCGTCTTCAATCGGCGGACGGCCGCGGCGCTGAAGCTGTTCCAACTCGAAAGTGGCCTGTCCGCGACAGGCAGGTTGGACGCAGCTACGAAATCCAGGCTGGTTGCCCGCTTCGGCTCCTGATTTGATGGGCCGGCGACGGCTGCACAAACACACGGCGGAGAACAACGTCGTCGTCCCGTCGCGCTTGCAGTCATGTGACGGTGCCGGCGCGGCCGGCCTTCATCGGGAGTCATTCCTGCCGCGTGGCGTCTACTGCGTCGAAGGTGAGCCCGCTCGACCCTTCGCCCCGACCCACGCGGTTGCGCAGCGAGGTCCACAGCCAGGTCGAGCCGTCCGACCAGCGCGTCAGCCGGCGCTGGCGCGTCACGCGGGCGCCCTCGCGCGGCACCTCCTCGTCGTACAGCAGCAGCGGCGTTGCGGCGTTCAGCACCTCGCCGACCGAGGTGTGCACCGTCCTCGTGCCGTCGGTCTGCAGCACCGCGCCTTTTTGCAGGCGCGAGACGACCTGTGCCGGGTTGTTCGGGAACAGAGGGTTCGGCTGCTCCACCGGCAGCAGGGGGACCCAGTTGAAGGGCACGGAGGTGGACAGCCGGTAGTGCGGCCACGCGCTGGCCGGGGCGCCGGCCGGCGGTGTCGTGCCGGCCGCCTCGTCGCGCTGCGCCGGCTGCTCGATCGGGTTCTCCACGCTGCGCTCGACCGCCCATGCGAGGTTGGCCATCTCGTCGCGCATGAAAAGCACCTCTTCCAGAGTCCCGCTGTCCAGGCTGCGGCCAAGCGAGGACGGCAGGAAGAAGCGGTTCACCGCGGTCTGGAGCGTCGAGCCGGCCGGCGGCTGCGCGTAGCTCGACTGCCACATCGAGAAGTACGGCGGCGGCAGCGCCGCGTCACCGATCGCCCGCACCAGGCTGCGCACGCCGAAGGTGTCGGTCACGACGAGCGACTCGATGCGCGTGACCGAGCCCACCGGCAGCGTCAGCGGCACCGCGAACCAGTCGTTGCCGTAGCTGCTGGCGTACTCGATCATCATCAGGTGGGCCAGGTCGGTGGGTCCCACGGGCACCAGGCCATAGGCCACCTGGCCGTCCTCCATCTCCCAGAAGCGCGGCGCCGGCGCACCGCGGAAGCTCACCGGCGACGGGATCGTCGCCTCGACCACCGAGGTAACAGCCGGCGACGCCGCAGTGCCGAGTGCGGCCTGCGCATGCAGGTCGAAGCTCGCCCAGTCGACCGGGCTGCCGTCGAGTTCGCCTGCCACGTAGGTGATGTCGTCCTGCGCCGCGGCCGACAGCCGCGTGCCCACTGCCATCGCGTACTCCAGGCGCGACGGCAGCCAGGCATCACCCGACGCGGCCGTGGGCTCGCTGCACACGGCGTCGTACCAGGCGAGCCACGCCGTCGCGGTCGCCTGCACCTTGGGCTGGTCGAGCGTGGCGATGGCCAGCAGCGGGTCCGCCGCCAGCAGCGCCGCGCCGCCGGGGCTTCGCAAGCGGACGGCGAGCACGCGGCCGTCGGGCGCGCGGCCCTGCATGCTGTCCAGGTAGCGGCGCGTGGCCTCGTCGGTGGTCGGGCCGTCGGGCGGGCGCTGCAGCGCGAGCTGCGCGATGAAGGCGCTGCGGTAGTTCTTGCTGGGCGCCTGCAACTCCAGCATGCGCAGGAAGTGCAGGCCAGCCTCGACCGCCAGGCTCAGCATGCGGGTGTCGCCGGCATCGGCCGGGCGCATGGGCCGCCGCTCGGCGATGACCTCCAGCGGCGTGCGCGTCGGGTCGTAGGGCACGCCGGCCACGCTCACGGCAGAACCGGGCGCGACCGGCCGCGGCAGTTCGCCGACGAAGCTGCGCGTCAGCATCGCATTGGTCGCGCGCACGCGGGCCATCGCCGGCGTGCCGGCATCCTCGCCCTGGAACTCGCCCATCTGCCACTGGCGCGTCATCAGCCACAGCGGGTCGAACACGCGCGCGCTGGCGCTGGTGCCGATGTCAGCACCGCTGCTCTGCGGTTCCAGCCGGGTCCAGCTGGTGATCGACGAACCGGTGGGCGCGCCGGTGAGCGTGGTGCGCCCGCCCGGCGGCACGACGATGGGCGTCTTCGGCTGGACGTTGATCGGCTTGGCGATGCTCGACGCCGTGCCGAAGCGGTCGATCGCGTTGACCCGCAGCAGGTGCTCGCCCGGCGGCACCGGCAGCGAGACGCTCCAGTTTCCGTAGTTGTTGCCGTTGTTGACCACCGACAGCGGTCCCTCGACCCAGCCGTCGACGGCGTACTGCACCGTCAGGATGGGCGCGTCGATGCCGACGGCCGTGCCGCTGAAGTTGACCGTCTTGGGCAGCTCGTCGGTCACGATCGTCAGCGGCGAGTCGGGCGGCGCGATGGTCAGCGCAGGGCCCACGGGCGGCGGCAGCACGACCGACACGCTGGCCGATCCGCCCACGTCCTCGATGTCCCACGAGCGGTCTGCGGGAATGAAGAACTTGAACGATGCCGAGGCCGAGGCGGTGATCACAATGGGGGTGCTCGGGTGAATGCCGGCGGCCGGTGACCCGGTGCACACCCAACTGGAGTCGCCGGTCACGGTGGCGGCCACCGTCGGCCCGTTGATGCCGAACGAGACCGACACGCCGGCATGGCCCACCAGCGTGTGGCCGCCGCTCGGGTGCAACGCGAGGCCGCCGCGGACCGTGATGCTGCGCGAGCCCACCGTGGTGTTGGGCGCAGGCGAGGTGATGGTGACTGTCAATGTGGACATGATCGATCCGTGCTGGAAGCGGCTCAGGCCGCGGGAACCGTCAGCGGCTTGAAATCGGTCGACACCGCGTGGTCGGCCGGGTTGAAGGCGAGGTAGAGGCCGGGCAGGTGCTGCGCGGCGGCGCCCAGCGCGCCGGTGTCGACCGCGCGCAGCTTGGACAGGTCCAGCGTCTCCACCAGCACGCGGCGCAGCGTCTCGGCGGTCCAGTCCTGCCCCGGCACCGGCGGCACGGCGAGCAGCACGCACTGCGGCGCGGCGGCGTTCGGGGTGTCGTACTGGAAGGCGATGCCGGTGGTCTCGCGCGTGGAGGGCACCACCTCCACCCATTCGTCGACCAGCAGCCCGGTCAGCACCTGCGCCGGCGCGACCGGGGCGACGGTGTGCAGCACCAGCGACAGCTTGCTGGGCGGCAGCGTCGCGCCGTCCGGCACCGGCAGGCCCACCCAGCGTTCGCCGCTCACCCACGGCAGCTGTGCCACGCCGAGCGCAAGCCGCGCCGGCGTGCCCAGCACCTCGGCGCGCTGCAGGCAGGCGCCCAGTCGCGCCACGCCGTCGCGCACGCGCTCGCTGCGGGCGAACCAGGTGTTGGCGGCCAGCGCGTCGCCGCCCTGGGCCGCGGTGCTGCCCGCCAGCGCGCTCGCCATCTCGGCGGCAGCGGCCGCAGCCAGGCTGAAGCGCGGCAGCACCACGAACGAGTCGCCGAACACCGCGCGCAGCCGCTCCACCAACTGGTCGCGCCGCGCCCGCGGATCGGTCGCCGCCGGCTGCGCCCGCAGGGCGAGGAAGCGGTCCATGCGCACGGCGCTCAGCTTGAGCAGCGCACGCGCCTGGTCCGACAGCGCCGCGATGGCCTGCGCGTCCTCGCCGGCCACGCTCACCGGCACCGCCGGATCCAGGCCGAAGGCACCCAGCTTCACCAGGCCGGCGCGCAACTGCTCGGCCGTGGTGGCCGCCTTGCCCGGCAGCGCCTCCAGCCCCTTGTGGGCGGCGTTGAGCAGGTTCTCGGCGCGCACCGCGCGGGCTTCCAGCTCGGCCAGGTCGACGCTGCCTGCGCCGCCGCGCTCCGGCGGGTTCAGGTCCTCGGGGTCGGCGCCGCGCGCCACGCCCAGCAGGCGGCGCACGCTGCGCGCCTGCTCCAGGGCGTCGAACAGCGTGATCTCGCCGGCCGCCAGGTCGGCTGGCCGCGCGTGCTGCAGCCGCAGCGTTGCCTGCGCGTCGAAGCCGCCGGGCTTGCGTCGCACGTGATACAGGAGCTGCTGCTCGACCACGCTGAGCGCCGCAGGCTGGCCAGGGGCCGGCGTCGCGACGCTGTTCGGCGCCTCGACGCCATAGACCATGTCCAGCGCGCCGATCGAGAGCTCGCTCAGCGGCAGCCTGCGCACCTCGGCGACCTGGCCCGCGGCGTCCAGCCGCTCGATCGTGCAGCGCACCTTGCCTGCGTCGCCCAGCAGCTTGGCGACCCAGAAGTTCAGCAGCTTCTCGACGCTCGCTCGCGTTCCGCTGTCGGCGGCCTGCCAGCCGGGCGTGGCCAGGTTGCTGGTGCCGCTCATCAGGACCAGCAGGCGGTGCGTGAGCGCGGTGCCGGTGCGCGGCGTGCGCGTCACGTCCAGCTGCGGGGGCGGGGCGTTGCCATCGGCGACGGCGGCCAGCGTGCCGGCGAGCCGGGTGGTGTTGCCGCGCACCATCTGGTAGGCCGTTTCGGCGGTGAGCGCGTCGCCCAGGCCGTCGATGCTGTCGCCGATCCGGTCGAGCAGCGTCCTCAGCGCAGCGAGTTCGCCGCTGCCCGGCGCTTGCGCCGCCAGCGCGGCCAGCACCGCCTGCGGCTCTTCCTTCCAGCGTCGGCCGAGCACCTGGCCGTCGACCACGTTGCCGGCCGCGATGCTCTCCAGCGGCGCGGTGCTGCCGGGCGCCGGTCGCGCGACCAGCGGCGCCAGGCGGCGCAGCGGCGCGATGAAGCGGTCCAGGTGCAGTCCGCCCTCGACCACGGTGTCGTGCAGCGCGCGCTCGAAGCGGTAGCCGAGCAGCGCGCCCAGCGGCTGGCCCTGGCGCATGCCGTCGAGCAGCCGGTTCGCCTCGCGCACGCGGCGCGACGAGAGGTCGATGGCGAACGGCCCGTCGGCCGCCGCGACGCCGGTGGTGCCAAGCTGCGCGTTGCGCAGCAGGGCCGCGGTGGCCGCGTGCGTCAGCGACGGCGCGTGGATGAAGCCGCTGTCGTTGGCCGCCGTCTGGAGCGGGCCGGGTTCGCCGGCGGGCAGGGCGGTGACGGCCTTCACGTTGGCGGCCGGCATCGGCCGCAGGTTCTCGACCCAGCCGTAGGCGCCGACGGTCTGGCCGCGGGGGCCGTCGGCCTGCATGGCCGCGAGGCGGCGGGTGGCCACCGAGGTCACCCACGCATCGAGCCGATGCGCCGACAGGTCGAGCGTGCCCTGCATCAGGTGCTGCAGCGCCTCGCTGTCCAGGTCCTTCAGCCGGCCGAGCGCGGCCCGCATCTCGCCCAGCATGGCGAGCGCCGGCGTGTCGAAGCTGGCCTGCGCGTCCAGGAAGTCGCGCAGCGTGCCGTTGCCCTGCGGGCTGTCGAGCAGGCGCAGGCTGTGCAGCGTGGGGGCCGCGCCGGCCACCAGGTCGACCAGTTCGGCGTCGCGCAGCAGCGCAGTGGGATCGGCGCCCGTCGCGGCGGCCCGCAGCTGCGCGGCGGCCTCCACGGTCTCGCGCAGCAGCGCGTGGCGCAACAGGGCCTGCAGCAGGCTGAAGCCCGCACCGTTGCCTTGCGGGTCGGGGCGCAGCGCGGTCAGCGCGTCGATCTTCGCGGCCAGCAGGTCGGCGATGTAGTTGGGGGCGAGCGGCGCCCAGGGCGACACCTCGCCGGCCTGCACCAGCGGCGTGGTCACGCGGGAATTCCAGCTCGCGTTCCACAGGTGCGTCGAGCGCGGGCGCCACGCCAGGCCCAGGCGCTGCAGCAGGTCGACCTGCGCCGGGTCGCTGTCGGCCAGGCCCGAGGCCACCAGCCGGTACAGGTGCGACAGGAAATGCCGGCCGAACACGCTGCGCGCGAAGCAGGCGTTGGACAGCGCGTCGGTGCGCATCACGTCGACGAGGTCGGCGTCCGGGTCGGGCGGCGCCTGGCGGCTGCCGATGCGCGCCGCCGACGCGGCGGCCGGACGCCACACCTGGTCGCGCAGCGTGACCAGCATGCTCTTGAGCCAGCTGTCCTGCCGGGTGACGCCTTCGCCGGCGCCGGGCTGCCACAGGTCCAGCGAGGTGACCGGCAGCAGTCCGTAGGGCTGCGGGCCGCAGGCGAGTGTCGGGAAGGGGCCGAAGCAGCGCACGTGTGCCGTGAAATGCGCGCGCGCCCAGGCGATGTCCGCGGTGGTGAGGCCGGCCTCGCTGCCCATCATGTTGCCGAGGAAGTAGCCCCAGCCGACCTGCCACAGCGCGGTGTTCATGCTGCCCATGTCGGTGTCGTCGTGGGCCATGCCGCGCTCGATGCGCGCGAGCGTGGGCTCGATGCGGTCGGACGGCAGGCCGAGCGCGGTCCCGACGCGCAGCGCGTTGCTGGGCACGGGAGCGGCGAACGCGGCCGTGCTCTGCGACTGCAGCGCGAAGCTGCGCTGCTGGCCAGGGTCCTTGCTGCTGTAGCCGGTGCGCCGGTCGTCCGAGTTGTTGGTCGGCGTGCCCGGGCGCAGGAAGGCCAGGCCGTCGGTATGCCGGTGCGCGTCCAGCAGGTCGGCCAGTTGACGGGCGCTGTCCGCGGGGGCGAGCGACCCGGCCACGCCGAACACCACCAGGCTGTCCAGCCCGGCCGCCAGCATTGCGGGCGTGACGGTGATGCGCAGCGCCATGCCGCGCTGCTCGGCGGCGCCGAAGTCGACCAGCCAGTTCATCCCCGGGTCGATGGCGAGCCTCTCGCCGGCCTGGACGGCGGCCTCGGTCGCGGCGTCCATGGGAGCGGCGGTGGGATCGGGGCCCACCGGCAGCGGGCCGTGCACCTCGGCGCCGGTCACGCTGGCCGCCACCCGGCCGCCCGAATGCAGCACCGCCATGAAGCGGTCCGGCAGCAGGCGGGCCTGCGGCGCATGGCGCCAGGTGGCGTCGCCCTCGGCCACCGCGATGGTCGGGAACACCGGCGGCGTCGCGAGCGCCTGTCCGGCCGGCGTGGCCGCGGTCGGACGCTGCGCCGCGTTGGTGGGCGTCAGCACGCGGACGATCCAGGCGGCACGGGCGGCGCCGAAGCGGTCGGCGAGCTGCCGCCACGCGTCGGCCCGGCCCGCGTCCGAATCGCCCGCCGTCCAGTCCTGCACCCAGTGGTGCCGGCCCCAGGACTGCTCGTCGGCGGTGAGCTCGCGCTCGTGGGTGTCGATGTGGATCTTGTCGGGATAGATGCGCACGCGCAGCTCGGTGTTGCCGCCGGGCTGCGGGAAGAAGCGCGTCTCCAGCCGCACCGGCAGCAGCACCAGCGGCAGGTCGCTGCGGCACAGCGAGGCGGGCGGCGGGCCGTCGCCCGGCACGGCGGGGGCGGCGGGGATCGCCAGGCTGCTGTCGAAGAGGTCTTTGCTCATGGGGTGGGTGTCCGCAAGGTCAGGAGGAAGGCAGGAGCTGCGACGCCCGCAGCAGCACGCGCACCGGCTGGCGCCGCGCCAGCCCGGCCACGTGGGCGGCATTGCGGCCCCAGGTGTAGGCCGGGTTGGCCGGAATGCCGCCCGGCAGCGCGTTGCCGATCGGCAGGTGGGTCAGCCCCGGCGGCTGGTGCCCGGCGTCCAGGCCGAAGCGCGGCTCCGTCGGGTGCTCCTGGAACACGACGTAGTAGCCGGTGGTGCTGCCGTTGCCCGTCACCACGGCCGACGGGAGCGGGAAGCCGAAGAAGGCGATGTCGGGGTCCATCGCGCCGTTGAAGATCGGGAAGACCTCGGGCGTGGCGGGCGTGACGCCGCCGACCGGCGTCAGGTAGACCAGCGCGTTCGGGTAGCGGCGCAGCAGGCTGCTGCGCAGCAGGAGCACGAACTCGTCGGCGGGCGCGCCGGGCGGCGGGCTGCCCAGCGTCCGTGCCGGGCGGTTGCGCAGGTCGTCGATGTCCACGCCCGCCGGGTTGCCGGCGTCCTGGCCCCAGAAGTTGCGGAAGCAGGTGCCCTGCTGGTCGGTGGGGAAGCCGCGCCACAGCAGCTCGCGGCCCATCTCGACGTTGAGGCCGACCATGTAGGCCTCGACGAACGCGCGGTTGGTGCGCAGGCCCAGCACGGTCTCCGGCTTGACCGCGTCCAGGCCGGGCAGCAGCAGCTCCTGGCCGAGTTCCTTCAGCGGCTCGTACATCGGCTGCGGGAAGCGCGGCACCATCTGCACCGTCTCAACGCCCACCGGAACGACCCCGTTGGCGGCGGCCGGCAGCACGCGGCCGGCGTCGGTGGCGACCACCGCCTGGGCCAGCTTCTTCAGCGCCGCCCGGGGGTGCATCTGCGCAAGCACCAGGCCGGCCGCCTGGTCGAGCGTGAGCTGCGGCCGGATCGCCACCGCCATCGGCAGGCGGATGCGGACGAGGTGCGCAACCGCGGCGGCCCGGAAATGGCCCGGCCAGTCCCACGAGGCCGGCAGCAGGTCGACCGGCGGCAGGGGGGCGAGGGCCTGGTTCTCGGGCGCGACCTGGAAGCCCCGGTTCCACAGCACGGCCGTCACGTCGGCCACCGTCGGCAGTGAGGCCAGCGATGCGCAGACCCGCGCCGGCGGCGGCATCTTGGGGGCCACCATCCCGCCCTCGTTGAGGCGGGAGACCCAGGTGTAGACCGGCGAGCGCGCGAAGCCCTGCGCGAGGATGCGGCGCGTGAGCGGCCCGCGCTGCCGGCCGATGCGCCGCATCGCCGTGCGCACCGCGGGCACCGGCAGCGGCGAGTCCATCATCTGCGCGTAGAGGGTGCGGCCCGGTGCGGCCGGTGCTGCAGCCACGCGCAGGGCCGGCGCCGCGATCGGCATGCGGATGCGCGCCATCGCCGGCGCGGCGATGCGCAGCATGCGCTCGGCGGTGGCCGGCGTCGCGAGCCGGGCCAGATGCCGCGCGTGCAGGCTTTCGCCCACCGCCAGGCTCATCTGCAGCTGGCGCAGGCGCTGGTTCACCGGCTGCATCTGAGCGGCCTGCTCCCAGGCCGAGGCCATCAGCGCCTCCTGGTGCTGGCGGACCACCTGCGTGCCGATGCCGGCGGCAATGCGCCAGCGCGGGTCGAGGTTCAACGCGTCGAGCCAGTTCGTCGCGCCGGGCGCGACGGTGTTGCGGCCGGCGTACCAGCGGCCGTACAGCGGCGGCGCGAGCAGCGGCTGGTCGCGCGGGTGCTGTGCCGGCTGGTTGACGATGTCGGCCAGCGCCTTCTCGAAGCGGGGCGCGGCCGCATCGGCCCACAGCACCGGCGCGGCGGCGGAGCCGACCGGCTGCAGGGCGCCTTCCACCTGCACCAGCACCGGGGTGTCGGCTGGCGTGCCGGCGGGCAGGTCGGCAGGCCAGTCGAAGCCGGGGTGGCGGATGTCCACGCTGCGCTGGCCCAGGCCGGGCGGCACCACGTGGGTGAGGCCGGTGGCCAGCGCGACGAAATCGCCGCCCGGGCCGGTGCGGAAGCGCCAGGCGTGGTAGACGGGCAATTGCAGCGTGCGCAGGGGCGAGACCGGTGCCACGCTCCAGGCCGGCGTCAGCGCGCCGGCGGCGGCGACCTCGGCATCGGTCACCGGCTGGCCCAGGCCGACGCGGCGGCCGAGGTCGAAGGTCGGTACCACGCAGGCGATGTAGTCGGTGTCCGGGGTCAGCAGGCGCGGGCACACGAGGCGGGACAGCGAGAGTTCGGGCGCGCCGTCCAGTGCGGCGCGCATCGCGCCTTCGGTGGCCTCGCCCGAGGCGGCCTGCGCATGGGCCCAGGCCCAGCTGTCCGCCAGGTCGGGCAGCTCGACGAAATGGCGGGCCGGTGGCGCGATCGTCAGCGTGGGCAGCGGCGTGCCGGGCGTGCTGTCGAGGGCGACGCCGTCCTGCTGGCGCACCACCACCAGGCACAGCCAGGGGCGCAGCCTGGAGCCCTTGGCCGGGTTGGCGGCGGCGGGCGTGAACAGCCACGGGAAGTCGGGCCGGTCGAACTCGATGCTCGGGAAGAAGTTCGATTCGAAGTCGGTGCTGCCGGGCCGCGGATCGGTGCGCACGATCTGGTGAGCGTCGATGCCGACCACGTCGGCCGGGCCGCGCAGGCGCACCGTGGTGTCGGGGACCAGGGGCTGCCCGTTGACCGCGAGCGTGACCTTCAGCTGCACCGCGCCGGGCATGGCCGCCAGCGGATCGGCGGTGCCAATGGCGGTGGCGACCCCCTGGCGGACCCAGGGGAGGAAACTCAGGTGGGCGTCTGGAACGTCGGGCATGGCGTGGCCTCAGGCGAGGAGTTCATGGGCAGGCAGGAGCTGGTAGAGCGCCTTGCCGCGGTTGAGGGTGGAGAGCGTGGCGTTGAGCTCGCTCCAGGTGGCGGTGCCGGCGGCGAGGGCGGGCAGCGGTGCGCCGCCGGTGTTGGGCGTGATGACCCATTGCAGGCGTTGCAGCGTGGCGGCAGGGGCGGCGGTGTTGCGGAAGCGCGCCCGGCCGACGCGGCGCACCGGGGCGCGCGCGGCCGCGCCGCTGCGGCCGAGGACCGGCAGTTGCCCGGCGGGCAGCACATAAGGGGCGGGCGGGGCGGGCTCGCCCATCACGACGGTGCGGTAGGCGAGCGGCGCGGCCACGCTCTGGGTGGCGTCGAGCGCCGTGGCGTTGCTGCCGAAGACGCAACCGGCGTCCAGGGTCTCGAAGGCCGGGGCGGCGAGCTTCTCGTCGTCGGTCATCGAGAAGTACTGGGCCGGCGCGAAGGAGGCGGCCTGGGCGGTGCTGGACAGCGGTGCGCCGTTGAGCGAGGCCGTCACCGCGAAGCGGCGCGCGCCGAGCACGGGCGCGCCGCCGAAGGTGTCGATGTCGCGCGCCGTGTTCAGCGGCACCACCTGCTGCGTGATCGCCAGCCGGCCCAGCGGGTCCAGCACCAGCCCGGCCGACGCAGGCAGGCTGCGCAGCGCCACGCCGTGCGGATGGTCTTCCGTGCGCTCGATGTGCCAGGCGCTCGGCGCCGCGAGCGCCTGCTTCAACTGCGCGAGCACGTCCACGGCGTTCGGCAGCGGAGGCGGCTCGCCGCTGACCAGCGTGGCGTCGAAGTGGACCGAGAAGTGGAACCAGAAGATCTTGAAGCTGGCCTTGCCGCTCAGGCGCAGCGGGCGGGGCCCTTCGAGCTCGCCGGCGACCTCCACCATGAACAGGTTGCACGAGCCGCGCTTGAGCTGCAGCCGGGCGTGGTAGTCGGCGATGAAGTGCAGCGGCGCGAGCTGCACCAGCACGTCGAAGCCCACGTCGCCCTCGACGCTGAAGCCCGCGGCGCTGGCATGCAGGGCGGCGTGGGCACCGAACTGCACCGTGTTCGACGTGATCGCGAAGTAGGCGTCGCACACGAGGCGCGGGTTGCTGCCCGCGCTGAGCGCGATGGCCACGCGGTCCAGCGCGGGGAAGCCCGCGGGTGGCGCGAAGTGCGGGTTCAGCCCGCCCACCGCCAGCACGAAGCTCGGGCCCGAGGCGAAGCCCGCGCGCAGCGCAGCCGACCCGGTGATCGCGAACTTGTGCGCGAGGCGCGAGTCGACGAGCACCGCATCGACGGCGGCGGTGCCGGCGTCGAAGTCGATGACGCCCATCGCCTCCATGTTCAGGCGCACGAGGTCGTTGCCGGCCGACGGCAGCAGGGCGCTGATGCGCCCGAGCGCGAGCAACCGGGTGCGCGAGCCGAACTCCAGGACCAGCGCCAGGTCCATCAGCACCAGCGTCGG
>Ga0209758_1000509_pt1 | contig 62676 bp, 56 predicted proteins | sample AraplaMF_Col_mMF_FD_184258 | JGI IMG/M metagenome (GOLD analysis project Ga0209758, IMG submission 184258) | Arabidopsis root microbial communities from the University of North Carolina, USA - plate scrape MF_Col_mMF (SPAdes) (version 2) | ecosystem: Host-associated > Plants > Roots > Endosphere... | reverse complement strand
GGGCTATCTCCCCCGCCTCGCCGAAAGGCAGTGCGCGCCCGTAGCTCAGCTGGATAGAGCATCAGACTACGAATCTGAGGGTCGGACGTTCGAATCGTTCCGGGCGCGCCATTTTCTCCAAGAAAATCAATACTTTGCCAATCCCTTCGGGGTGGGGCCCGGACTAGTAGGTCGTTTAGTACGGGTTTTAGAACGGGGGCATCGGCAGGACGGGTCCCACGCCCGATTTTTCCCGCTGGCGCCGCGACGCCTTCGCCCGCCTTTCCGGCAATGATTCTACCGGCGAACCGATGGCCTAGAGCGTGGCCGATTTTACCTCCGCTCGGGATCGCTCGTTCGAGATCGTCGACCACCGGCCCGTAGGTCCGGCCGCGCTCAGCGGCTCTGGAGTGGTCCGACCAGCATGCTCCAGTAAAGCTCGGCCCCGCCCTCGAAAGAGAGCTTCTCCTGTTCGGGACTGCGACCCATTCGAGCCATCCCCATGCTTCGTAGGAACAGCATCTGGTCGTCGGCTTGCACCGAGAGGTTTTCGTTGAAGCTGTTGTTGTCGGTGGTTTCGCTCGACGAGTAGGCGATGCCGGACCCGAGTAAGGAGCCGCCCATGAAGATCGTGCAGCGCGAGCGCGCTTTGCCGTCCTTGTAGACCGTGGCGGTGAAACGGTTGGCGTCAATCCGGGTGAAGCTGGAGTCTATATCCGCGTTGCGCGTCGACAGCTCTGCCAGCGAGTTTTCGAAGTAGCTGGCGATGTAGTTGAACGCCTCGCGGCGGAAGGCGTCGCGGTCACGGTCGGTGAAGGTCTTGGCGAGGCGTAGATTGCTGGAGCGCGCCATTGGCGCAGGGCTTGGAACAGGCTGAGGAGCTGCGATCGCAGCTTTCGGCGTTTCGGTAGCAGCTTGGCGTCCGACCATCAGCCGCTCGGTGGCGCCGCGGACGGCGCGGGCGACCTCCAGCATGGCCTGGTCGCGGTCGGGCCATTGAGTGATAGGCCTGCCGTCCGGCGGTGTGGCCATCAGCTTCCCGAACGGCGCGCCATGCCAATCGCAGGCGCGCAAGATCACGGGAATGACGATCGCCTCCCCGCGTGTGTGGCGCTCCATCGCTCGGGCCATCTCCCGGTCATAGCAATAGTCGGAAGCCAGAAAGTCGGCGCTGACCAGGAGTAGGATGACATCGTCGGTTTCGACGTGGCTGCTGATCTCATGGTCGAGCTCTTGGCCAGCGCCGATGCGGCGGTCGTGCCAAGTCTTGATGACACCCTGCCGCTTGAGCAGGGCCAACTGCTTTTCCAGTTGATCGCGCAGGGCCTCATCGGCGTGGGAATAGGAAAAGAAAACGCTGACCACGCTGCCTCCCGAACGATTCGCTCCTACCCTTAACTTTAACAGCACGGAGGACGAGAGGGATGGACAAGCTAGAGCGCGTCGCGCGAGCGATATGTGTAGCCCGAGGTTTAGACCCGGACGCCGATTCCGGAGAAGGGCCGTGGGTCACGAGAACACGCTCGATGGGGATGGCGCAGTCCTTTTCCCGAGAGCGAGACGCTTGGCCGAATTGGCGACTGTTTGAGACTGAAGCCCGAGCTTTCATCGCCGCTCACAAGGCGCTGACCGAAGACGCCTGATGCGTCCGATTCTGGCGAGCCGAGTGCTGAAGCTGGAGACTCGACCTGATAGATCCGGCAATCCAATCCGACCGGAGACCACGATGATCCGACTGTCCAGCCTGCGCATGGCGTTACCCTCCGAGTTCACCGCCGGGACGCTTGTCCTGTCCTATGGCTATCGTCACGCCAGAGGGCGAACTCCATCGGTCGGCATCCGGGTCGGCTCCACCAACAAGGTGTTTGCGGTGAGCGACTGGTATGAGGGGCGCCTCCGGGCCGGCAAGGTCTTCGAGCCCGACGCCGTCGTTTGCGGCGTGTCTGCCGCAGAGTACGATGTGCAGGCGGTCTATGATTTGACCGCCGCCTCTGTCGAATGGGTCTCGGACTATGACGGCGCTGGCCAGATCGGCTTCAGCAACAAGGGAGTGAGGATTCTTTCCTCTATTGGGGAGATGCAGAACCGGCGCGCGATCGTGATCGACCCGGCCACCTGGGAGGTGGAGGCTGATTTCGATGCCGAGTGGACCTTACCCGGTGGAGCGGTGCGCATCGTCGACCGCCGGCTAAACGCGGTGGCCGAGACATTCTGCTGGCCGAAGGGCCAGGACGCGCCGGCCTAGGTCTCCTTGGCTTCACCTGATGGCCCTCCCGACGCCGCAGGTCGCCTAGCGACGCACGGTCCGGAAGGTCACCGAGTAGCGCAGGGCCTCTACCTCGGGGATGCTGTGTTCCCAGTCGCTGCGCGCAGGGCCGCTCATCACGTATGCCGAGCGCGGGGCGGCTATGATCGAGGCCCGGTCCCACTTGTCGCCCACCTTGCGGCGAAGCCGGAACGTGCAGGGCGAGACCAGCGAGACGCCGGCGATGGCCACGGCCGGCGGCCGGTCGCGATGCCAGCCGATACCGGCGCCGGGCGAGTACTCAGTGACCAGCGCGTGGCGAAAGGTCTCGCGCGCGAGGCCCGTGAAGGCGGAGACCTTGTCGAGGAGGGGCAAGAGGATCTCGGGAATCGGCTCGCCGGTCTCGACCATCCTGCCGTTAGCGTCCTGGCGCCATCCGAACCCCGCGATGCGGCGATTGCCGAAATAGCCCAGGTGCTCGTAGGGCTTGAACGGCAGGTCCTTGAAGCTGGCGACCAGGCTGCGCTCCTCCTCGGGCGTGACGAGGTCGGCCTGGTAGCGGAAACCCTCGGGCATCGGCCGGCGCGGGGCGAACGGCAGGTCAAAGAGGCTGGGTTGGGCTAACTGGCCGGGGAAGCTCATAGGCCGACCTCCTCGGGCAGGACGCCCGCGTCGAGCAGCATCGTCACAACGTGGGTGCGCCGGGCCTCCGGCGTGTCGGCATGGTCGTCGCGATACCCGCCCTTCATCAGGCGAACGATCGGGCGATGGCCACCGCAACCGCGTTGCGGGCAGAAGACGCTCGCCTGGGACCGGGCAAGCGTCCAGGCAAGCCGCCCGCGCAGCCTCCGACCCAGGAAATCCTGGCGCGTCCAGGTCCGCTCCATGCCGCAGTACTGGCACTGGAAGCGCACATCAAGGCCCTGGGCCAGGCAATCGACCAGCCGGGTGTCCGCCACGGCCGCCGGAAGCTGCGCGGCCTTGCGCCGGTCACTTTCGCTCGGCTCAGGCATCGCGGCTGGCGGTCGCGCCGGCGCCTACGGTGAAGAAGCTTCGCTGGCGCGTGAAGAACTCGGCGGCTACGTCCATCGCCGCGATGATCACGAACATCATGTGGTACTCGGGACTGGACGGGCGCAGGTTTCGCAGCTGGTCGATGCAGGCTTGGCGGGCCGGGCGCAGGCCCTCGAAGAAGGCGATCGGGTCGCGCAGGCCCGAACGGCTGTGTCGCTGGGTCTTGGCCGCCTCAGTCGTAGAGTTCGGCCGCCGAGCGGACCTTCAGCCCACTAGTCCCAGGTTCGCCGGGCCACACCTCGAACCAAGCCTGCCGACCGCCGCAGCTGCAACGTAGCCGGCCTGAAAAGTCCTGCAGCGCCTGGAAGCCCAGGCCCCGGTCCATCCAGGCGCGTGCGTCGAACTCGGCGCGCTCGCCGCAAGGGCAGAGCGTCTCGATATGCTGGCCGGGCGCCATGGCCTGCGCCAGGGTGAAACCGTCGGCGCCTTCGGGCACGAAGAGGGGACGTGGAGGCGCGCGCGCAGGCTCGCGCGAGTGGGCGCGTTGTTCAGTCATGGGAGAGCTCCAGATGTTCCCTTATTGTTCTCATTTGGGGCTCTAGTGAGTCAAGGCGGCTTGGACGACACGCGCATGCGAAGCCGTGTTCGCCTCGCGGGCGAACTGTCCGCATGTGGCCAATTATTCCGGCTTTCGCCGCCTAACTGGCCACATGCGGACAACTTATGACGGCTAGTTCCACACTTGATTGAGGACTTGGGCGGCCAGGGCTGCCTTGTCCTGCGGCAGGAAGCGGCCGTAGTGCTCGGCGATGGTGTCCGGGGTGTCCTGGATCGCATAGCTGGCCTGCTCGTAGGAGCCGGTCTGCTTGAGCACGTGCGTCGCCAGGACGTCCCGGACGTTGTGCGGTCCGTGCGGCAGCAGGCCCTCGATGGTGCCGCGACCGGTATAGGGGTTGAAGATCCCGTACCGCTGGATGGCCAGGCGCCAGGCCTCGTAGAAGGTGTTCTGGTCGTACTCTGCGTCCTTGCTTCTGGCCTTCATCGTCTTGACGAAGAACACCCGTGGATCGGGTGCGCCCCGCAGAAGGATGGGCCGATCGCGCGTCACGTAGCCGTCGATCTCCGCGTACAGGCCGCCGAGGTCGGGTAGCGCCAGGCGGAAGGGGTTCTTGCGGAAGTAGGATGAGCCCGCGTTCTTGAACGCGGCGGCCGGGATGAGGACTTCCCAGGCTTGGTCGCGACCGTTCCACCGCAGCTCTCCGCGCTTCAGCGCCTCCAGCTGTCGCTCGCTGGTCGGAATCCCCTCCCGGGCGCAGACCAGGAGCTGGCGCAGGTTTTTCTGGCGCAGCCCAAGATGCAGGCCCAGGCGCAGCATCAGGAAGGCGCGCGTCGCCTCGGCCGCCGCCGTGGGATAGAGCCGGCCGTCAGGCCGGCGGCGGAGCACCTCTTCGGTGATCTTGCGGTACTCGCCCACCGGACTGTCGGCCTCCAGGATCGGCAGGATGGGTTCGAACGGATCGCGGTGGATCCGCGCCACCCTGGCGACTTCCTTGGCCCGCAGCAGCAAGTGCTGGCGCTGGGCGTCGCAGGCCTTGTCCCAATCCTCGAACGCCGCGCGCACATCGCCGGCCGACACCAGGCCCTCGATCGGGCGCAGGCGCTCGGCCAGCCGGGGCGTCTGCCGCAACCATCCGGTCTCGCGCCGGCTTAGCGAGGCGCCGACCGTCAGCATCTCGGTTTCCCACTGGGTGAAGAAGCCGCGACGTCCCTCGCGCCAACCGAGATACCAGTCCCAGACCGCCGGAAAGACGAGCAGTCCGAAACTGACGGCGTCGACCGGGGCGCCGTATCCTCGCACCGGGCCTTCTGGACAGGCGGCAAGCGCGCCAAGCATGAGGCCCAGGTGCTCCATCTTTTGCGCGGCGGTTTCGCTGTTCCAGACGCCGTTGCGCCGACGGCCGCGCGAGGTGAGCGTGGCGGTCTTGAAGGCCAGGAGATCGGCGGCCTCCTCGTCGAGCTGGGCGGGCGCCGGCGTCGCACCCAGCGGGCGGCCGATGCGCCGCAGGCCCGGATCGGCCAGGCGATCGTCCAGCGACAGTCCTGGCGATAGCTCCATGACGCCGCCCTTGCCGGAGAACTGGAAGGCGAACCGCTGCTTCATCGCTTCGGCCTGGTAGCGGCGATAGTCGGTGTGGCCCGACAAGATCACCGAACGGACCCAGGCCTCGATTTCCTGCCGCTTGGAGAGTGGGAGCTGGGCGAAGTCGTCGGGCAGGTGCCAGGCCATCCGGCGCCGCTCGGACATCGGCAGCGGCAGGCAGGCCTGGGTGCTGATGTAGCGTCCGGGATGAGGGAGCTTGTCCCGGAAATAGCCTGGCGGCAGTTTCCAGCGGCGTTCGAGCGCGGCCAGGATGCGCAGGGACGCCGCGCCGCGCGGAGCCTTGGCCCCCCGCCGCCAGGCCGTGAACGTGGTGGTTTCGATCGTCTCGCCGCGCTCGCAGACCGCGCGCCGCAGGCCATACCCAGTGTCGCCATGCCGGCGCATGTGCAGGTCCAGGGCCTGGCTGAAGGTCGGCGGGTCCTCCCATTCGTCCCACAGCGCCTTCGGGTAGGCGATGACGGGACGGGCCGGATATCCGGTTTTACGCCTCTGTGGCTTTGCGCCTTCACTTTTCTGGTTGGCACTTGGTTGATTGGAGACACGCTTTTGGCCCGCCTTGCGCGGCGGTTTTGATTTGTTGGTCATTTCACTGGGATCATGCGCGGAACGGTTCGTCCGCCGCGGCTAGACGCGCCAAGCGGTCATTTTCCCTGGCGTGGGCCGGAGGCTTTCGCCAGCCGCTTTCGTGGCTGGCTTCGCCCGGTACGGAGAGCGGCCGGCGGTCACGCTCGGTCCCGCGGCTTTCGCCGCTCCCTCGGCGTGACGCCTGGCGGGCGCCTTTGGGGCGCCGCCGGCCGCTCGACGCCGCCTCCCGCCACGCGCGATGCGCGGGCTCCTGTGCAGGCTTCATTGTCATGAGCGCCCGCCCTGCGGGCGCGCGGGCTTGGGGCTCCGCCCCCGGCGCACTTCGGATCGGCTTCCGCCCAGCTTCGGGCGCACCGCGCCGCCTCGCCAGATCGCCACCCGACGCCCTGCAGCCGGGTCCCCGCGAAGCCGCCCTCCGTTTGCACCCCCGGTCTCGCCGACGGGCAAGGCCGCAGGCGCGCCTTGCGCCTGCGACCAGCCCCAAGGAGGCAGACATGACCCGACAAGCCCAGACCGCCCCGACCGCCGGCAAGGCCGTGCGGCCCGTGATCCAGACCGGCGAGGTCTTGGAGATCGCTCTCGACAAGCTTAAGGCCTCGCCGCGCAATGTCCGGCGCGTGAGCCACAGCGCCCAGGACATCGAGGCCCGCGCGGCCAGCATCCGCTACAAGGGCCTGCTCCAGCCCCTGGTGGTCGAGCCGGAAGTGAAGGAGGGCGGCGAAGTCAGCGGCTACTACCTCGTCACCATCGGCGAAGGCCGCCGCCAAGCCCTGCGGCTGCTGGCCAAGCGCAAGCTGCTGAATAAGCACGAACCGGTGCGCTGCGTGGTCGATACCCTGAACGACCCCGGCGAGATTTCCCTGGATGAGAACACCTCGCGCCGCGACATGCACCCGGCCGACCAGTTCGAGGCCTGGAAGGACCTTGCCGAGCGCAAGGGCTACAGCGCCGAGGAGATCGCCGCCCGGTCGGGCGTTTCGCCCCACGTCGTGCGCCAGCGCTTGCGCATGGGCGCGGTCGCCCCCGCCCTGCTCGACATCTACCGCGAGGGCGGCCTGACCCTTGATCAGGTCATGGCCTTCGCGGTAAGCCCCGACCCCGAGCGGCAGATGCAGGTCTACGCCCAGCTCGCGCCGCACCAGCGCCAGACCTACGCCATCCGCCGGGCTATGACCGAGGCCAAGGTCCCGGCCGACGATCCCCGCGCCCGCTTCGTCGGGGTCGACGCCTATGTCGCGGCGGGCGGCGCCCTGCTCGTCGACCTCTTCACCGAGAACGGCGAAGGCTGGCTGGAGGACGTCGCCCTGCTCGACCGCCTCGTCGCCGAGAAGCTCCAGGCCGAGGCGGTCACGCTTCGGGAGGCCGAGGGCTGGAAGTGGACCGCCGCCTTCCTGGCCTACCCGCACGACCACGGCTGCGGCCGCATCTGGCAACGTCTGCTGCCGCGCACCCCCGAGGAGGAGGCCCAGCGCGCGGCGCTCTACGCCGAACGCGACGGGGTGATCGAGCGCTACCCCGACCTCGCCGACCTGCCCGAGGCGGCCGAGGAACGGCTGGCCCAGATCGATGAAGCGCTCGATGCCCTGGCCGACCGCTATGGCTTCGATCCGCAGGAGAAGGCGCGCGCGGGGGCCTTCGTGATGCTGGGCCATGACGGCGAGGCGCGCATCGAACGCGGCTACGTGCGGCCCGAGGACGAGCCCTCGGCCGAGGTGGAACCTGGGGCCGAGGCGGAGGATGATGGCCAAGCCCCGGCGCCAGACGAGGCCGACGAGGAAGGTGGCGGCGAGGAGGACGAGGACGGGCCGGGCGAGGTCGAGGAGTCGTTCGGCGAAGCCAATGCGCCGATCTCTCAGCGCATTCGCGCCGACCTCACCGCCCATCGCAGCACCGCCTTGCGCTATGCCTTGGCGCAGGACCCGGACCTTGCCCTGGTCGCGCTGACCCATGCCCTGCTGCTGCGGGTGTTCCGGGGCGTGGGCGGCTACGCCTCGTGCCTGGACGTCCGGCTGGGCTCGCGCAACCTCGCCGCCGATGGCGACGGGATCGAGGACAGCACCGCCGCCCGCGCCAATGCCGAGCGCCATGAAGCCTGGGCTCGGCAGATGCCCGATGACCCCGAGGCCTACTGGGACTTCGTGGTCGGGCTCGGCGCCGACAGCCGCATGGCCCTGATGGCCCACTGCGTCAGCCTCTCGCTCGACGCGGTGCGCGGCTGGGACAACCGGCCGATGGCCTGGAAGCACGCCGACCGCTTGGCCAGCGCGCTGGACCTGGACATGAGCGACTGGTGGTCCCCGACCGCCGAGCGCTATCTGGGCGCCGTGACCAAGGGCCAGATCGTCGATGCGGTCACCGAAGGCGTCTCGCCCGAGGCGGCGGCGCGCCTCTCCGGCCTGCGCAAGACCGAGATGATCGAGGCGGCCCAGCCCCAACTGGTGGCAGCGCGGTGGCTCCCGGCCTGCCTGCGCACGCCGGGTCGTCCGCTGCCCTGGGGGCAGCCTTCGGGCGAGGCTGAGGACACGGCGTCCGGTGGCGGGGATGGGGGCGAGGCGCCCAGTCCGGCCGAGCCGCCCCGGGCGGCGCAGGTCGCAAGCGAGGCGGCCTAGGGAGTGTCGGGGCGGGCGTCTTGTCCGCCCCGACACGGCAAGACCAGGCGCGGCCGATCCCCAGGGATCGGCCGCGTCTTCTTGTGTGGGCCAATCGGCCCGAACGGCACCGACCAGATCTCGGCACGGGCGGGACACCCCTGGCGAGGCGTCCCTTGGACGTCAGTCGGCCTTGGCGGTGCTACGCGACCGGGCCAGGGTGTGGGCGCCGTCGATGACCACCGGGGCGGCGTTGACCGGTTCGCCGAAGCTGATGTCGGCGGCTTTACCGAAGGACGCATTCTTGTCCTGGCGGGTCGCCCTCCAGGCCACGACCAGGCCCGCGCCGTCAGCCGACACCCGGTAGCCGGGGCCGCGCTCGCGCGTCTTCTCGCGGGATCGGATCGGACGGTCCAGGCGCAGAGCGCGAGGGCGCGGACAGCCCCCGATCCCGAAGCGCCGGCATTGGCGGTGAAGGTCCCGATCTGGCCTCGAAGCCTTCCGGCTGGCTTGGGGCGCGTCCATCCGCGATCTCTCATGGCCCGATCTGACCGGGGCCGGAGGCCCGGCAACCTCGTCGAACGACTTTCTTCCCCTGGCGGCGCGCCGCCATTCCTCGCGATCCAAGAAACTCGCCGCCATCTGTCCTTCGGCAAGCCTGCGGGCGCGCGAGGCGCGCTGCCGGACCTCCTGTCGCCCCCGGTCCTGGGATCGCCATCGAGGTCGCGATGGTCGCGGCCCGAAGACAGAAGGAAGACTTCAATGGCGACGATCGGGACCTTCACCGCCAATGCCGACGGTTCGTTCTCGGGGGCCATCCGCACCCTCACCCTCAACGTCAAGAATGTCCGCATCCGCCCCTGCGAGAAGACCGGCGAGCGCGGCCCCGACTACCGGGTGTCGGCCGACGGCGCGGACCTGGGCGCGGCCTGGAAGAAGACCAGCAAGGACAACAACGAGTACCTGTCGATGAAGCTCGACGACATCAGCTTCGGCGAGCCGGTCAACGCCGCCCTGGTGGTCATCGACGGAACGCACACCCTGGTCTGGTCGCGCAGCGCCGCCAAGGCCGACTGACGTCCAAGGGACGCCCCGCCAGGGGCGTCCCGCCCGTCCTCTCAATCGCCGTCGCCGGAAGGGCCGTCCGGCAAGAAGGCCTTCACCACGGCCAGCACCTTGCGGCGCATGAGCGGCGAGAGCCGCGCCATCGCCATCGCCAGCTGCGCGCCCTCGCGGCTGGACATCAAGGTCGCCACGACGTCGGCGGAGCCACCGTCCGCAGGACCGGTCGGCTCCAGGCCCTCGAACATCCACCCGACCGGCCTGCCCAGGAATCCGCAAAGCCGGAAAAGCGCCGAAGCGGATATCCGGTTAGCCCCACTCTCGTACTTCTGCACTTGCTGGGCCGAGACCCCGATCGACTGGCCCAAGGTCTCCTGTGAACAGCCCTTCAGCGTGCGGGCCAGGCGGAGACGGCCGCCGACATGGACGTCGACGGGATGGGGGACGGGGGACGGCGTCAAGGGAAGCTCCGGCGCGAGGACGGCCAGCGCCGTCGGGGTGCATTGACGCGCCAGGCCTCGCCGATCCCTGGCCTGCGCCATCCGTCCGTGCCGGGCTGTCTTCGCCAGCGCACGCCAGCGCCTGTCTTTGCCGCACACGGGCGGCGCGGCCCTTGAGGTCCGGCCGTGCGCCCAACATCGTCGGGACGTCGCCTGGGTCAGCCCGGGCGGCTTCGCGCTCGCCACCCGGAGCGCAGCGGCGGCGCGCGCCTCCCCCCACCTGGCACCCGCGTCGCCGCACCCCTGCCCAAAGGAGGCTCCATGACCACCATCGGCTACTTCCGGCGCGACGGCGAAACCTTCGTCGGCCGCCTTTCCACCCTGCAGATCGACGCGGCGGTGAAGCTCGTGCCCATCGAGCGGGTCTCGCCGCGCGCCCCGGCCTTCCGCGCCTATGTCGGCGACAACGAATGCGGCGCAGCCTGGCGTCCGCTCGATCCGGCCAGCGGCGCGATCCTCAATGTCGAGCTCGACGACCCGACCTGGTCCGAACCGGTCAATGCCCGGCTGATGGCGGGCGAGGAGCCCCATCCGCTGGTCTGGATCCGCCAGAAGGCCGATCGGGCGCCGGAGCGGGGCGACAAGCCGGCAGACGACACCAGGCCGCGCCCGCCGACCTGACCGGCCGCTCTAGAGACGGTGGGGGGTGATGCCACGGACGCATCGCCCGATCCCTCTTCGAGGTCGTCCCCTGGCCCGCGCGATCGCCTAGGATCGCCGGCGGGGGAGGAACACCATGATCCACGGCGACCTGCGCGACACGCCGATCGACGATCCGGTGGTCACGCCCTACGACCACGCTCACCTGCTGGTCTATTTGCGCCTGCTGGACGCCGCCGCCGCCCACGCCGACTGGCGCGAGGCGGCGGCCATCATCCTGGACCTCGACGTGGCGGCCGACCCAGGGCGGGCCCGCCGCATCCACGACATCCACCTCGACCGCGCCCGCTGGATGGCCCGCGCCGGCTACAAGCACCTCTTGAAGGACAGGCCGCCAGGGTGATGCCGCGACGGCATCGGGCGATCGCGGGGGACAGGCTTCCCGGGGAGTCCGTGCGCGGAAAGAACCGATCGGCAGCTCAATCTAGAGTGAGCTTCGTCGGAGGTTCTCATGTCGCCAGACACCTCTCGGTGGCGGTCCGCTGAAGCCTATGGCTATGTCGACAACCTGTCCGGGGCGGATCTGGCCTGGGAATATCTTCGGCGCAACCCAGATTACCAGAACGACTTCGAGACCGCGAGCCGGGCGCGCGACGCCGAACGGCTGGACGCCCGCTGGGGGCTGCGATTTCCCCGTCGATCCATCGCTTGAGGCCGACCGCGCGCAGGTGTGGTGGCGTCCGGAGGTCGACGCCGAACTGATCCAGTTGCAGGCCGCGCCGGCCGGGTCCGGGGCGCGGCTCCTCAGTCCGGCGGCCAACGCCCTCGGCGAGGCCTGGTGGTCGCTGGGCGCCGGGCGCGACAAGATCCGCCTGGCCCTGCTCGCCCACGCCGCCAGCCCCGGCCAGCCGCTCGCCGCCATCGTCCCGCTCGACGCCGCCGCGCCCAGCCGCCTGCGGGCCCTGGCCCGTCTCCTGCGCCACCTGGACGGCGCGCCGCCAGCGCCCGACCCGATCACCGCCCAGCGCCGCGCGCGGCTGAAGGCGATGTTGCGCGCCCTTGATGGGCGAGCTTGCGGCGCGGTCCACCGGGAGATCGCCGCCGCATTGTGGGGCCAGGCCCGCGTCGCCGCCGAGCCGTGGAAGACGTCGGCCTTGCGCGACGCGACCCTGCGCCTGGTCCGGGACGGCGGCGCCATGGTGCGCGGCGGCTATGTCGCCCTGCTGCGCCCAGGCCCGACGCGCACGACCGCCTGAGGTCCGTCCGCCCGGCGCGGCCGGGGGTGCGATTATCGGATCGCCGCCTTCGCACTCCCCGGCCAAGGCGCGGCTTCGCCAGCCTTCCCCGGTCCGCGCCCGGCCATCCGGCCCCGCGCTACCAGACCAGGGAGATCGCCAATGCCCGCCTCGCCGATCCCGGGCGCGCCACGCTTCGTGCGCACCCAGCAGGCCGCCGCCTATCTGGGCCTGTCGCACCGCACCCTCGAGAAGCACCGGACCTACGGGACCGGCCCAGCCTACCGCAAGCTGGGCGGGCGGGTCCTCTACGCCATCGACGACCTGCAGGCCTGGGCCGATCGCGGCGCACGGGTCTCCACGACCGATCCTGGCGTCGGCGAGGTCCTGCCGGCCAAGCGCCATCCGCTCGCCACCTTGTCGGACCGCGCCTGACCATGGCCCGGCCCCCGCTTTTCGACGCCTCGTCCGCCGATCTCACCACCGACGGACGGCTGGATCCGTTCGTCGTCGTCGCCGGCGACGCGCGGCCCCGCGACCAGCGCGACCTGATGGAGCGACCCTTCTTCTCGCTCTCCAAATCCCGGCGCGTGCGGCCCATCCTCTACCGTGCCGGGGGGATAGAGGTCTGCGTCCACGGCCTGCCCGAACACGGCATGGCCACCATCTGGGACGCCGACGTGCTGATCTGGGCCGCCTCCCAGATCGTCGAGGCCGAGGACCGGGGCCTGCGCACCTCGCGCCGCCTGCGCTTCACGCCCTACCAGCTCCTGACCGGCGTCGGCCGGGCGACTGGCGCGACCGAGTACCGCCTGTTCAAGGCCGCCCTGCGCCGCCTGCAGTCGACGGTAGTGGCCACCACGATCCGCCAGGGCGAACACTGGCGCCGCCAGCAGTTCTCCTGGATCAACGAGTGGGAGGAGCGCAGCAACCGCGCCGGCCGGGTCGAGGGCGTCGAGATCGTCCTGCCCGACTGGTTCTATCGCGGCGTGGTCGATCGCTCGCTCGTCCTGACCATCGACCCGCGCTACTTCCGGCTGACGGGCGGCATCGAGCGCTGGCTCTATCGCGTGGCGCGCAAGCACGCCGGCCGCCAGGTCGGTGGCTGGGTGTTCGAACTCGCCCATCTCCACCACAAGTCCGGCAGCCTGGCCCGCCCCTCCGACTTCGCGCTCGATGTGCGCCGCATCGTCCAGCGACAGCCCTTGCCGGGCTACCGGCTGCTGCTCGATCGCGCCCAGGGCCGCGAGCGCCTGCGCATCCTGCCCCTGGTCGTCGAGATCGCGCTCGACGCGCCTGTGGAAGCGCCTGTGAATGTACACGGGATATCGGGCGCATCGCCCATCGGGACATCAGGCGCACGGGTATCGGGAGATCAGGCGCAGGCGGCGGGCCCAAACCCTTTCGGCGCAAGGCCTTCCGCCGCGCCTAACTTGGACTCTAACCTCGACTCTAACTTCTTGGCGGCCACCGTCCTCGGCGCGCAGGCACCGGACCCGGAGGCGGACCGGTGATCCTGGCCCTCCTCAACCAGAAGGGCGGGGTCGGCAAGACCACCCTGGCCTTGAACCTCGCCGCCTATTGGGCCGCCCAGGGCCGTCGCGTGACCGTCGTCGACGCCGATCCGCAAGGCTCGGCCCTGGACTGGGCGCAGGCCCGCAGCCACGCCGGCCTTGCCCGCGCGTTCGGGGTGGTGGGCCTGCCGCGCGACACCCTCCACCACGAAGCGCCCGAGCTGGCGCGGGCCGCCGACCATGTGATCATCGATGGCCCGCCGCGCGTCGCCGCCCTGCTGCGCTCAGCGCTCCTGGCCGCCGACCTGGTGGTCATCCCGGTCCAGCCCTCGCCGCTCGATGGCTGGGCGTCGGCCGAGATGCTGCGCCTGCTCGACGAGGCCCGCGTCTACCGGCCCGGCCTGCGCGCCCGGTTCCTGCTTAACCGGTGCGCCGCGCGCACGGTGATCGCCCGCGAGACCAAGGACGCCCTGGCCCTTCAGGACACCGGCGCCCTGCGACACACGATCGGCCAGCGGGTGCTGTTCGCCCAGGCGATGGCCGCTGGCCGCGTCGCTGGCGAGCTTGAGCCCGACGGTCCGGCGGCCGCCGAGATCGCCGCCGTCGCGGCCGAGATCGGGGCGCTTGGGCGATGAGCGCCAAGCCCTTCGCCGCCCGTCCGCCCGGCGCCGAGGCCTGGGTCCAGGACCAGGGCGACCGGCCCGGCGCCCGGCCAAGCCCGTTCACCGCCCGGCTGACCATCGACGTCACCCCGGCCTGCCGGGGACGGATCAAGATCGCCGCCTTCGCACGCGGCCAGACCGTGGCCGACATGGTGCGCGCGCTGCTCGACCGGGAATTCCCGGAGGAGCGGGCATGAGCGCGATCGCTGAAACCGAGGTCGACCTCAGCTGGTGGCGCGGACAGGTCGAGGAGTGGCTGCGCTTTGGCCAGCCGCGAGAGGAGATCTTGCACGATCGCCGCCGCCGGACCCTCGTGTTCCGCCCTGGCGCGGTCTTTGCCCGCGTGCGCTGGACGGGCGGCGCCTATGGCACGACCGCTTCGGTGCTGGAGGTGCTGCGGGCGCCGGAGGCGGGCGAGGCCTTCATCACCCTGCCGGGCGTGCGACCTGGCGCGCAGGCGCTGGTGTGGCTCGACGGCTGGACGCGTGTGCAGCGGGGCCTGGCGGTCATCGACACGATCGAGGCCGCCGGCTTCGCGCCCCACGCCATCGCGCCCGACCACTGGCGCCATGTGCACAACCGCCTTTGCGCCGGACTTGCGCCCCGCGCCTACGATGCGCGGCGCCATCGGGCCTGGCGGCTGCGCCAGCGGGTGTCGTCATGAGGCGCTGGGTCCTGGCGGCGGGCGGCCTGGCCTGCCTGGCGCTCGCCGCCGCCCCGGCGCCGCGCCTGCTGCTCAATACCACCGCCAGCGTTCCCGTCGGGCTCTATTACCTGTCGCCGCCTGGCCCCGCCAGGCAAGGGGAGCTCCTTGTCGTGCGGCCAAACCCGGCGCTGGCCGCCTTCCTCGACGAGGGCGATTGGTTGCCGCGCGGGGTGCCGCTGATCAAACCGGTGGGCGCGGTCGCCGGCCAGTCCGTCTGCCGCCTTGGCCGCGACCTCTTCATCGACGGCCGCCTGGCGGCGCGCGCCCTGGAGGTCGACGGACCGGGGCGGACCCTTCCGGCCTGGAGCGGATGCCAGGTCCTGGGCCCCGGCGAGGTCCTGCTGCTCGCGCCGACGTTCGGCAGTCTCGACGGGCGCTACTTCGGGCCGACCTCTGAGGGCGCGATCCTGGCCCGCGCCCGACCGCTCCTGGTCGCGCAGCCGGAGGCGGCGCGGTGAGGCCGCTTGCACTGGCGCTGGCGCTTCTCCTTCTTGCGACGGGACCGGTGCGCGCGCAGGACGCCGTGCGGTCCCACGTCGAGGCCGCGGCTGCGCGTTTCGACCTGCCGTCCGACCTGATCGAGGCCGTCATCGCCGCTGAGAGCGGGGGGCGGGTCCGGGCGGTCTCGCCGGCGGGCGCCATGGGCTTGATGCAGCTGATGCCGGGCACCTGGTCGGACCTGCGCGCGCGCCTGGGGCTCGGCGCCGATCCCTTCGACCCGGCCGACAACATCCTGGCCGGCGCGGCCTATCTGCGCGATCTCCTCGACCGCTACGGCGCGCCGGGCTTCCTGGCCGCCTACAACGCCGGACCCGGGCGCTATGAAGCCAGCCTCGCGGGCCGGCCCCTGCCGTTGGAGACGCGCCTCTATGTCGCCCGGCTCTCGGGCCCGCGGGGAGCAGCGACCCCGGCGCGCCCCGACTGGCGCGCCGTCGGGCTCTTCCCGCCCGCCTGGTCCGAAGGCCTGGGCGTGACCGGCGCGCCGCTGGTCGGGGCGCCAGACAGCGGCGGTGCGGGGCTTTTCAGCCAGCGGCGGGAAGCTGGACGATGAGCGCCGTGGCGGATGAGGGCGGGTTCCAGCGTGGGGGGCGGGGATGGCCAGATAAAAGCCGCGCCGTCGGTCGGGCGGCAAGGGGTTGGTCGGGTTGGGGTTTTTGCGCCGTCGCCCGCTGGGCGCGGCCAGCGCTCGCCGGGCCTTTCCCTGTGCTTTCAATCGCCGCAGCGCCGTCGGTCCGGCCATGAGCGAGTTCGACGACGAATTCCTGCTGCGCCCAGGCCGGGTCGGCTTCGACCGCTCGGCAAGGCCGGTCCGCTTCCTGGGCCAGGTGCGTCGCGCCGTCCAGGCGGCCTCGGATCCGGGGCCGGGGCATCGCGGCGGCAACCGAACGCGCTCGGGCGGTCGCCTCGCTCGCGGCGCCGGCAAGGCCAGGGCTGGCGCGGAGGCCGGCCGCCGGGTGGTGGTCAAGTCGCGCATCGTGCGCCAGTCGGGCAGCCGCTACCGGACCGCCCCCTTGGCCCGCCACATCGCCTACCTGCAGCGCGAGGGCGTGACCCGCGACGACACCGCCGCCCGCATGTTCGACGCTCGCGGAGAGGACGCCGATGTCGCCGCCTTCGCTGAGCGCTGCGAGGGGGACCGCCACCACTTCCGCTTCATCGTCTCGCCCGAGGACGCCGTCGAACTGGCCGACCTGCGCGCTTATTGCCGCGACCTGATGGGACGCGCCGAGCAGGACCTGGGCACCCGCCTGGACTGGGTGGCCATCGACCATTGGAATACCGACAGTCCCCACCTCCACGTCCTGGTCCGCGGCCGCGCCGAGGACGGCAAGGACCTCGTGATCGCCGGCGACTACGTCGCCCGCGGCCTGCGCCAGCGGGCCCAGGACCTGGCCACCCTGGAACTTGGCCCACGGACCCAGCACGAGATCGACCGCGCCCACGACGCCGACGTCACCGCCGAGCGCTGGACGCGCCTGGACCGGGCCCTGGCCGCGGCGGCCGACCCCGGCGACGGCGTCGTCGACCTGCGCCGCCGGGACGATCACGGCCGCGACGAGGCGAGGCTCCTCGGGCGTGCGGCCCACCTCGAAAAGCTGGGGCTCGCCGAGGCCGCGGGACCCGGTCGTTGGCGGATCGCCCAGGATGTGGAGCCGCGCCTGCGGGACCTGTCGACGCGCGGCGACATCATCAAGACCTACCACCAGGCCATGGCCCGCGACGGCCGCCATCCCACCCCCGAGCGACTGGTCATCCACCGCCAGGATGCGGCTGTTCCGGTAACGGGGCGCCTGGTCGAGCGCGGCCTGCACGATGAGCTGGTCGGTTCGGCCTATGTCCTGGTCGACGGCCTCGATGGGCGCCAGCACCACCTGACCTTCCCTGATCTCGCCGCCGCCACTGACGCGCCGATGGGGGCGATCGTCGAGCTGCGCGCCTACACCGACCGCGACGGCGCCGCGCGCCAAGCCCTGGCCGTCCGCAGCGACCTTGACGTTCAAGGCCAGGTCGAGGCGCGGGGCGCGACCTGGCTGGACCGCCAGATCCTCAAGCGCGCGCCCGACGACGGCGCGGGGGGCTTCGCCAGCGAAGCCGCGGAAGCCATGGCCAAGCGGGCCGGCGTCCTCGTCGGTCGGGGGCTGGCCTCGGTGCGCGACGGGCGCCTCGTCCCGGCCCCCGGGCTGCTGGCGACCCTGCAGGCCGAGGACCTGGAGCGGGCCGCCGCGAAGCTGGCGCGCCAGGCCGGCCGGCCCGTGCGGACGGCCGCCCCCGGCGAGGCGGTGAACGGCGTCTACCAGCGTCGCCTCGACCTGGCCTCCGGACGCTTCGCCGTCCTGGACGACGGCCTGGGCTTTCAGCTGGCGCCGTGGCGGCCCGCCCTGGAAGGTCACCTGGGGCGAAAGGTCAGCGGGGTCCTGGAGCCCGGCGGCATGCGCTGGTCCTTGGGGCGCTCACTCGGACCAAGTCTATGACTTCTCGCCTGGAGGATCGGGGGCGTCGCCCGTCTCGTCCTCGCCGCCGTCGTCGCCTTCGCCGTCCGTCTCATCCCCTTCAGGACCACTGGTGGCCGGGAGCGCCCCGCCCAGGCCGACGCGCGGGGCGTTCTCGGCCAACCAGGCCGCGTCCTGGGCCTGGGCGGCCAACGCCTTTTCCGACAGGCCCTTGAACATCTCCCGATAGGCCGACACCCAGGTCGTCGTCTCGAGCCGGACCATCGCTTCGCCCGTGTTGTCGACGAACTCCTCCAGCGTGATCATGAAGGCGATCATCGCCTTGTTCTGGGCGACCCAGGCGGCGAACTCGGGCTTGCCGATCTGCACGGCCGCCAGGATGCCGAACGGGTCGGCGTCATTGGCCTGGGCGAAGGCCTTGACGTGCTCGATGTTGAGCTGGCCGCCGCCGGCCTCGAAATTCTGGTAGCCGCGCAACGACAGGCCGAGGGCCGCGGCCAGCGCCCGGGGTTTGACCTTGCGGATGGCGCGGACCGCCCGTAGGGCGCGCGACAGGAGGGTCGAGCGCTGCTTGTCGTCGGGATCCTTACCGCTCATCCAATCCACGCATACTGATCTACCTTAGGTGTAACAAGGCTTGGCGGTGTAGCGGAAGCCGCAAGCGCCAAGGTTGCCGCTCGACCACCGGACAGGTTGAGCGTGCCATAGGGGCAGTTTATCGAAGCTGCGCCTAGTAAATATTCGCAGAACAATATGACGCAGAAAAATTGCGCAAGTGCGCAAAACTTCTGCGCTATTCTGTAAAATGATAAATAAGTAGCCTAGAGTTGCATTGTATGTGTTTTGTGACTATTTAGCAGTTGTGGAGAACGGTGGCGAAGTCTGGCGTGCGATCTCCGTGTGGGAGGTCCGCGTGAGAGTTGGCGCGTCTGGGAAGCCCAAGGATCCGTTCAGCGCCGCCTTGGACGCGTTACGTGATCAGTTGCGGAGCGGCCGTCTCGTCTCGGGCGAGCCCCTGACGATCACCGACCTGGCCCATGACCTTGGTCTCAGCGCCACGCCCGTCCGCGAGGCTCTGTCGCGACTGGCCGGCGAGCGCTTGATCGAGGACCGTCGGGGCCGGGGCTATTTCGCGCCGCGGCTCGATGTCTCCGACCTTGTCGAACTCTACGGCTTGCGGAGGCTTTACCTCGTCGAGGCGCTGTCCGCCGATGGGGGACCATCGACCTTCCCCCCGCCAGAACCGCGCGATCCGACACACGCCGCCTTCGTCCAGATGATCCAGCTCTTCGACTGGATCGTCGCCCGCGCCGGTAACCGCGCCCTGTTTGACGTCTACCGCCAGCTTGGTGAACGGCTTGCCCCGGCCGTTCGCGTCGAGAGCCGGGTCTTTCCGCTTGCGGATGAACTCGCCGAGCTCGCCGCCGGCCTCGATGACCCGGCCCGCCTGCGAACCATCCTGGCTCGCCTGCACGCCGCACGGCGCGCCCGTGCGCCGGAACTGATGCGCGCTCTGCGCGCGGGCGAGAATATCGCATCCTTATAGCTGCAATATACTGCCAATGCAGAGCGGGCGGTGCCCTTGATGAGAGGCCGCAATGACGCGGCGATCTGACCGAAGGAGCGCGTCATGACCAAGACCAGCAAGACCCGTCTCGTCCGTCTGGGCGACGCCAAGAAGCTGACCCAGGGCGAAGAAGGCCCCAGCTTCGAGAATGGCCTGATCCGCAAGGACGTGGGCTGACGGCCAGGCCGGCCTTTTGCCGGTGACGTCGGGCGGCTCCCTTTTGGAGCCGCCCATTCCTTCGGCCACGCCCCAAGGAGACCACGATGACCAAAACCACTCCCCGCAAGATCCGTCTCGTTCGCCTCGGCGAAGCCAAGCGTCTGACCCGCGGCGAAGAAGGCGCGGGCCTGGAGATGGCGACGTTCCGCTGGGAACAAGGCTGAACCGATCGCGGCGCCGGCGACCCCGGCGTCGCGCTTGCCCAGGAGACGAGCCTTGGCGTCCTACCTTTCCGATCAAGCCGCCGTTGTCGGCCTAGGCGATGACCTCGTGCTGCTGGACGCCCGCCGGAACGCCTACTTTTGCCTGCCCGGCGCCGCGTCGCTGGTGCGGATCGAAACGACGGGTGTCCGCGTCGAAGATGCCGATCTCGCTGCCGAGCTCTCCGCCGCCGGCTTGCTCAGCGACGCCGCCGGGACACGACCTTTGATCCTGGTCCCGCGCCCTGCCCGCGACCTTGGCCTGAACGTCGCCAAGCGCCTGCGCGCCGCTGATCTCGTGCTGATCCTCGCGGCTTGGGCGACGATGTTCATCGACTACCATCCTCGCCCGTTCGGCCATGTCGTGCGGAGGGCGCAAGCGTGGCGTTCCGGAAGCACGGAAGAGCACGCGGCCCGCCAGCCGGGACACGATCTCGCAAGACTGGTGGCGACCTTCGAGCGATTGTTGCCATGGCTGCCGTTCCAGGGCGTCTGCTTCTATCGCGCCTTTCTGCTGCTGCGCGTGTTGCGCTGGCGGGGTCATGACGCGCGCTGGGTGTTCGGGGTCAGAACCTGGCCTTTCATGGCCCATTGCTGGCTTCAGGTCGGCGATCTGGTGCTCGACGACACCGCCGATCGCCTCGAAGCCTTCAAGCCGATCCTGGTGGTGTGATGGACGGCTTCCTGTTCCTGGCTGGGCCGCGCGCTGTAGGCGACGAGCCGGCGCTCCTCAAAACCCTCGCCCCGGCAGGCTGGCGGGTCGCGCGGACGACCGCTGATGCCCTGCTCCTGGCGCGCGACCGCACGCTGGTCCGCGACCTGGGCCGCGCCATCGTCGTCGGCGAACTGTTCGTGCGGGGCAGCGGCCGGCCCGCAGCGCTAGCCTTGCCGCCCTGGCCTGACGATGGTGACTTCGCCGCGCTCTGCACGGAGTTCCTCCAGACATACTGGGGACGATACGCGCTCATCGCGACGCACCAGGGCGCGGTTCTGCGTGATCCCTCGGGGGCCATGGACTGCCTTGTCTGGGAGAGCGCCTGGGGATGGGCGGCCGGCTCGGACCTGCCCGAAGGATTGCCGCCTCGCGCCGCGCCGCTTGATCTCGCCATCGACTGGCCGGCCCTGGCGCGCGGCGCTCTGGCGGGCGCCGGTTCGATAGGCCTGGTTGGAGTCACGTCCGTCATGCCGGGCGCGCTTTGGACCGGGCGCGATAGAGCGCAGCAATCGATCTGGCGGCCTTCGGTCTTCGCGCGCGATCCGCACGGCTCCTACGCGGCGGCCCGTGAGGCGGTGCGCGCCGTCGTCGACGAGGTCCTGTCGGCCGAGCTCTCCTCGGGAGCGCCGATCCTCGCTGAGATTTCCGGTGGGCTCGACTCCGGCATCGTCTCGACCACCCTGGCGCGGCTGGGGGGCGGTGGCCAAGACACCGTGTTCATCAACCTGCACGCGGCCGACCCCGCCAGCGACGAGCGCCGCTTTGCACGCGCCATCGCCGACAAGGCGGGCTTGCGGCTCCTGGAACGCGAGAAGCCGGAACTGACGCTCGACGAGGACGCGCTCGACCGCCTTCCGATCGGCGTGCGGCCGTCGGTCAACGGCTTCGACCATCACTACGACCGGGGCATGGCCTCGGAGGCCCAGGCGGTGGGGGCCGAACGGATCCTGACTGGGCAGGGTGGCGACATCGTCTTCTTCCAGAGCCCGTCTCCAGCGGTCGCCGCGGAGCTGTGGGGACGCTGGCGGCGCCATCCGCGTGCCGACCCAGCCTGGCGCCAGCTGGAAGCCGCGGCGCGGTGGAACCGGCGTTCGGTCTGGTCGCTGCTCGGCGAGGCGGTGCGCGAGGCCTGGCGGCCAGCCCTGGCAGTCGAGGCCGCCGACCATCCCTGGCTGACCGAACCGGTGGCGCCCGCAAAGCGACGGCAGATCCGCAGCCTTATTCGCGCCCAGCTGTTCCATGGCGCCAGCCTGCGCGGCCGCGCCGCCCAGCTGGTCCATCCCCTGCTGCACCAGCCTGTGCAGGAAGCCGTGCTGGCCACCCCGGTGATCGACCTCGCGCGGGGTGGACAGGGCCGCGGCCTGGCGCGTGACGCCTTCGCCGACCAGTTGCCCGAGCTCGTGCGGACAAGACGGTCGAAAGGCGATCTCACCGCCTATTACGGCCGGATGATCCTGCGCAGCCTACCGACCTTGCGGGGCTATCTGCTCGACGGACGGCTCGCCGACCAGGGCGTGCTGGATCGCGCCGAGGCGGAGGCCATGCTTGACCCGGACCAACTCATCCACGTCGGCGACTATCCCCGCCTGTTCGAGGTCCTCGCGCTTGAGGCCTTTGTGCGTCATTGGGAAGCGCGCGCCGCGGCCTGTGCCGATGGCGGCCGGGCAAGGCGATCGGCCAGCCATGGCAAGACCGTTGCATAGATCGCCCGGACGTTGGCGGGACTCGTCGGCAGATGGCCTTCGCCAAATAGCGAAAGCAGCGTGGCGTCCTTGTCCTGGCGATAGAGAGCGTTGAACATCGCCTGGCCCTCCGAGAGGGGCACCTGGTCCTGGTCGGCATAGATCAGCATCAGTGGCGTGGTGACTTTGTCGGCCTGAAACAGCGGACTGTTGCGCAGATAGCGGTCGGTCTCGCGCCACGGCGGCCCCAGGAGCGCGCCCTGTCCCGTCTCGCCATAGCCCATATAGCTGGCGTTTGGCGCGCCCTCTTCGGGCGCGGTCCAGAAGTAGGTCTGGATCGCACCCCACCGCGCGACATAGTTGGACGGCCCGGACTGGGCGATGATCGCCTTGAAGCGGCCGGTCTGGGTGGCTGTCATCAGGGCTGCATAGCCGCCGAAGCTGTGCCCCCAGAGCGCCAGCCGGTCGGGATCGGCGTAGCCCTCGGCGACGACGGCGTCGACAGCCGCCAGGATCTGGTCTGCCAGGCCTTCTCCGGGTTCGCCGCTGGCGCGGTCGCGCGGCAGGGCGGGATTGAGCACCGCATAGCCTCGCGCGGCCAAAAGGGCGGCGTTCGGGGTGAGGGTCAGGCTGGTCGTGCCGAGGCGAAACGGGACGCGCTGCGGGGCAGAGCCGGGATAGGGCACGACCACGAGCGGCGGATGCTGCCCGGGCCGCCAGGTCGGCGGCAGCAGCAGCCAGTGCTTGAGCATCCGGCCATCCGGTCCGCGCGTCTCCACGGCGCGGACTTGGCCAAGCTGTTTCTCGCCAAGGTCGGGGTTCACCGTCAGCAGCGGCTTCTGGGTCGTTCCGGCAAGTCCGACGAAGGCGCGTCCATCGGGCTTGCGGGCTTCGACGATCGCGCGATCTCGCCAGATCGCCAACGCCGTCGTCTCCGGCGCCAACGGCACGCGATGGCCCGCAAGATCTTCGAGCCCGTCGGTCGTCACGCGCCAGATCGAGGCGGCGCGCATCGGCGCGGCGGCCAGCCGGGTCCCGGCGCCGAAACGCGCGGGGCGGAAGACGCTCTGCCCGCGGCCGGGCAAGGGCCGGACAGACCCCGCCGTGTCGATCCGCCAGGCAGTTCCGCCAGCCAGCGCCACGATCGCCGCGTCGTCGATCAAGGCGATTTCGCTGGGCGCGCTTGGCAGCGCCGCGGTGAGATTGTCGTTCTTGGCGCCGGCCAGCGCGAACCAGTCCAGGCGATCGTTGGCGGCGCGTCGCGCCAGAACGATCGGCCGCTCGCCCAGCCAGGCAGCCTGCACGCTGGCCGAGCCTTCACCGCCATAGTCGATCGCCGGGACAACGCTCGTGTCGAGGCGGGTCCGGCGCTGCGTCACGGCGTCGATCTCGAAGAGGCCGCCGCTCGTTTCGGGGGCGCCGGCTTCGTGCTGATAGACCAGCAGGCGGTCGCTCTCGGCCGCCCACGCCATCGGCCGCACCAACATTGTGCATCGCGGGCAGGCCTCGAACCGCGCGCCGGAGGCGAGGTCGACGACGGTGAGGTTGCGCCGCCGGGCAGGCGCGCCCATCCGGACCGCCTGCGTCGACGCCAGGCCGATCGGCTCGGCCTCGCCCAGGGCCGCCACGAACCGGCGACTGCCCGACAGCTCGAGATCGAGGAAGCCGCCCGTTGCGAGCGCTCGTCGCCGACCGGTGACGAGATCGTAGAGGACGAGGCTGCGATCCCGTCGAGGCTGGGCGTCCCGGCCGCGGCCGGCGCCCATCACCGTGACCGACGCCTCGCGGCCCTCCGCTTGCCGCCGCCACAGGGCGCTGGTCCGCGTCTGGTTTTGCCAGGCCAGCTTGATGTGCAGAGGCGCATCGCCGGGTCTTAGGGCGATAGCGACGAAGGCTCTATCGGAGAGCCATTGCACACTGCGGCCATAGGAGCTCCGGTCGAGGCCGAAGCCGAGCCAGCGCACCGCGCCCGCCTGCAGGTCCACGACGCCGCTGTCCCAGCGACGGTTCTTCCAGCGATAGACGATCATCGACCGTCCACTCGGTGAGAATGGACCGGCCAGGTAGCCCGCCGCCCGATCGGCGGGCAGCAGCCGGCGCGGCTGGCGGTCCCCGCCAAGGTCGATGACGCGAAGCTCGCCCAGGGCGGCCGACGACAGCGCGAAGTCGAAGCGGGCGGCGGTGTCGTAGGGGCGCTCTGTTTCGACGACCAGATGGCGACCGTCAGGGGACAGGGCGCTGGACCCCAGGCTCTCGATCTTGAGGAGCCGATCCAGGGTGAGGGGCTGGGCCCCGGCAGCACTTGCGGCCAGGACCAGCCAGGCCGCCGCGAGGCGACCTGGCCAGGTCGGGGAGACCGTCATGGCTACCAGCGCTTGGTCAGTTGCAGGGAGACGAACCGCCCCAGCGGGTCGGCGTTGGCGGTGTCATAGCCGATGCCTTGCGGCGTATCGTAGAACGGCGGATCGCTCGCCAGGAGGTTCTGCACCGACAAGGCTAGCGACAGGCCCTTGGCCAGCCCCTCGCCTGGGGCGCGCCAGGCCAGTTGCGCGTCGATCGTGGTCCAGCGGTCGATCCTGACCCCGGCGGCGGTGGCGTAGTCGTCGACATAGTTTAGGCCGCCGGTTGCCGACCACGCGCCTTGCGTCCAGGTCGCCGAAGCCTTGGCCCGCAGATCGACGGGCTGGCCGGCGGTGTCGACCAGGGACAGCCAGGCGCCGGCGGGGGTCAGCTTGCGCTTGTAGTCGATCAGGTAGGTCGCCGCCGCGGTCAGGTCGAGCCGTCCCGGGCCGATCGCGCGGCCAAACCGGGCCGACACATCCAGCCCCTGGATATGCAGGCCGCCGGTATTGACGTAGCGGCCATCGACGATCGCGGTATAGGCGTTCGCCGGATAGAGGCCGCCGCTCGTCGTCGTGGCCAGGAGCGCGGCGATCTTGGCTTGATCAGCGGGATTGCTGGCGCTCAGCGTCTGGACGAAGGGCGCGTACACGGGATTGCCGAGCACATTGTAGATGTTCTCATAGACCGGTGTGCCGATCTGGCCCGTGAAGCGGGTGTCGAACCAGGTCGCCGAGAGCTTCAGGCCCGGCCAACGCCCCGACACGTAGTCGACCCCGGCCGTCCAGGACTTGGCCTTCTCAGGTTGCAGGGTCGGATTGCCGCCGGCCCGCAACAGCACCAGCCTGTTGACGCCGGCGTTGGGCAGGAACACCGGGCCCGCGTCCTGCGGTTCGAACACCTCCGGCAGCGACGGCGCGCGAAACGAGGTGCCATAGCTGGCGCGGAACGTCGTCGAACCGGTCGGGGCCCAGAGCACGCCGAACTTCGGGTTCTTGGTGTCGCCGACATCGTCGTAGTGCTCGATGCGGCCGGCCAGGGACAGCTCCAGCCGTTGGACGCCGGGCAGCGCGTTGCCCGGGCCGACCAGCGGGACCCGCAATTCCAGGAAGCCGGCGCTGATCTTGCGTTCGAATGGCCCGGTCACCGTGCGGGTCTCGGTCGCGCGCGAGGTCTTGGCCAGGGTTCGGGTGTCGAAATGCTCCTGGCGGAACTGACCGCCGATGGCCAGCTTGACCGAGCCGCCCGGAAGCTCCAGCAAGGTTCCGTCAAGCTGGCCGTTCAGTGTCGTGACGGTGCTGACATACCGGGTATGGATGTAGCCGCTGCCGATGAAATCCAGCACGGCCTGGCTGTTGGCGGCGCCGTCGCCGAACGGATTGAAATAGCCGTCACGCGCAGCGCTGTAGGCGGTCGCGGGATCGTCGGCGATGGTCCCGAGCGCCTCGCTCAGAAAGCGGGTGTTGAGGCGATGGTCACTGGCTCGCCGTGTCACCTCCTCGGCGTAGGCGCCGTAGAGATCCGCGCGCCAGGTCCGGCCGATGTCGATCGCCGCCGCGAGCGAAGCGCCCAGGCTGTCGGCCTTGCCGCGCGAGCGCAGCGGGCCAAGCTCGTCGGTGAACGAATAGCCGATGACGTGCGAGGCGGAACCGTTGGGCGAGACGAAGTAGGGATTGGCGCGGGTCACCGTCAGGTTGCTGATCGAGCCGGGCATGGCAAAGGCGTTGCGGCGCTTGCTGGCGCGCAGGTCGCCGCTGATCTCCAGGCGCGACGCCAGACGCTGGCCGAAGGCGAGATAGACCGCGTCCCGGTTCTGCTCGGGCAGGATGTCGGTGGCCAGCCGCTGGTTCTCGAGGTTCAACGTACCGGCCTGAAAGCTGGCCGGCGTCAGTCCCACGCCCGACTGCCCGGCGGGAATGGCCCAAGTCGGAACATAGGTCCCGGAGGCGGCGTCGAGTACGAGGATATTGCCCGGATGGCTGGCGACCTGCCGATGGTCGGTTCCGCCCAGGTCGCGCAGGTCGGCGTTGGCGGTAAAGGCACGATCGGCGCTGGCCAGCCGGTCGCGCTGATAATGCTCGTAGGAGATCAGCGCGTGACCGCCGTCCCAGGCCTTGCCGAGGGTCTGGGCTACCGAACGCTCGAAGGCTCCGCCGCCTTGGGCCACCCCGACCCGCGCGCGGCTCTCGGCGCCGGAGAAGTCCTTGCGAAGGATAATGTTGACCACCCCGCCGACCGCATCCGAGCCATAGAGCGCCGAGGCCCCATCGAGCAGCACCTCCACGCGGTCGACGGCCGCCGCCGGGATGGCCGAGGTGTCGGCGAACGCGCCCGTCAGGCCCGAGCCGGCCATCCTTCGGCCGTTGACCATGACCAGGGTCGCCGATGGGCCAAGGCCGCGCAGGTTGACACCTGTCGACATGGCGAGGTTAGAGCCGTTGCCGTCAGTGGCGGCCAGCGCGGTGTCGGGCGAAGCGCTGCCGCCGAAGGCCTGGGGCAGGTCGGCCAGCAGGTCGGAGATGTTGGCACGTCCGGACCGGTCGAGCTCGTCCCGGGTGACCGTGACCACGGGCGAGACGCCATTGCCCGCGCCGCGGATCAGAGACCCGGTCACGACGAGCTCCGCGAGCTGGTTGGGCTCCTCGGCGATGAGGCCTTCGATCGGCGTGGGCGCCTCCAGGGTGGTGGTCGGCGAGAGGCTGGCCCTTCGAGCCTTCAGCACGAAGCCCTTGTCGCCGCGGCGATGAATGTCGATGCCGGCTCCGGCGATCAGACGGTCAAGCGCGGCCTCGGGCGTGAAGCGTCCACGCAAGCCGTCCGATCGCCGGCCGGCGACGAGCGTCGGCGAATAGGCCACCGTGCGGCCGCTCTGGGTGGCGAAGGCGACCAGGGCCGCGTCGAGCGTACCTGCCTTGATGTCGAACACGGTGGTCTGGGCCGCCTCGTGGGGCGCGGCCGAGGCCGGCGCGATCAGCGCCGGGGCGAGAAAGACGGTGGTGGCCAAGCCGACCAGCAGGCGGCGGCGAAGGGAAGACTGCAGCATGAAAGGGACCCCCTTTGACGCTGCGTCGGCGTCCGTCGCGGGACGGATCTTCTGTGCACGGCGCAAGACGTCGGGGCATTGACGCGCCACCCCGTCGGCTTCCCTGGCGGTGTAGAGAAAAAACCTACCGAGCGCCGTCGCCGTCTCCCGCGCGCGTAAGACGGATGGTCCCGTCCTTGTCGGACCGCACGACGTTCAGGTCGTGCAGGTCGGCCATGGAGCCTACGAAGGTCTCGCTGTCACCCACCGCAAAGACCCCGGAGACGAGTTCGTCGCCCACCGGGCCGTCCGCCACCTCGATCTTCTGGCGCTCATAGCGGTTGAACTCGGCCACGGCCGCCCGCAGCGGCACGGCATGGAAAACCAGTCGGCCCGACGCCCAGCTGGTGGCGGTGTCGACATCCACCCGGCTGGGCCGCGGGGCGGCGCCCTGGGTCGCCACGCGCTGGCCCGGCGTCAGGCGCCAGACCTGCGAAGTGTCTGCTGCCGAGCCCTGCCTGACCTCGACCGCCCCGCGGACGAGGGTGACGGTGGCGCCGCTGGCCTCGCGACGGACGTCGAAGCGCGTGCCCAGGGCCGTCACCGAGGTCGCGCCAGCGGTGACGACGAAGGGGCGGCGGCCGTCGTGGGCGACGTCAAACAGCGCCTGGCCACGGCCAAGGCGGATGTCGCGTCGTGCGCCCGTCAGCCGGACGGAGACCCGACTGTCGGTATCGAGCACGACGGTCGAGCCGTCGGACAGCTGGATCGTGCGCTGTTCGCCCACGCCGGTGGAATAGACCTTTGGAGCCCAGAGCACGTAGCCGCCGGCGATGGCCGCGACCACGCCCATGGCGACTGCGGCGGTGAGGCCCCGCCGGCGCGGCTTGGCCGCAGGCGCGGTCGGCGTGGCGCGGCCAAGGGCGTTGGCGACGGCGGCCTTGATGTCGGGATCGTCCTTGAGCGCCTCGCTCTTGCGCCAGAACGCGTCGACCTCATCATAGGCCGCCTTGTTGCCCGGCGCGTCCAGCCAGAGCTTCCAGGCCTGCATCTCGGCGAGCGGGACGTCGAGCTTGTTCAGGCGGGCGAACCACTCGGTCGCCTCCCGCCTGGCCTGGTCCGTCGGGACAGTCGAAAGACTCATCTGTCGCTTCTTCCGCTCAGTCCTGCCTGCGCCGCGAGGGCATGTTCTACCGCCCGCGCCAGACGCCATTCTACGCTCTTTACAGTTAAACCGCAGCGTGTAGCGATCTGTTCATAGGTCAATCCATGGAAGCGCCTCAAGACGAAGACGTCGAGATAGGGCTCGGGGATTTGCAGGATCGCCTCCTTGGCCAGGAGGATGTCGAGGGCGCTGGCCGCCGCCTGGACCGTGTCCGGCTCGCGTTGGACCTGCTGGGCGTGCCGGGTGCGGACCGCCCGCCGGCGCAAGAGGTCCGTGGCGAGGTTGGACGCAACCCTCATCAGCAACGCCTGCGGGCGTTCGATCCGGGCGGTGTCGTGCGGCGCCAGCCGGGCATAGGTCTCCTGCACCAGGTCATCGGCGTCGGCCTCGATCCCGCGGCCGAACCGCCGGCGCAGCATTGCCCCGAGCCAGGGCGCATAGCGCCGGTAGAGCCGATCCAGGTCGTCGCGTTCGTCCCAGCTGCCCTCGGGCTGGGTCGCGACGCGCGGAAGCTTGGGGTCCATCGCCTACTCCGTCGGTTCGACGGGGCGCTCGGAAACGCAAGGGCGGACAAGGGCGCGTGGCCGCAAATCGCGGACACGAGGGCGCAACCCGGGGGCATGGGCGCTATCGACGCGCCGCTGTGATCGGCGCGCCTCTATGGCTCTTAGACATCGCACGGGGTTTCCACGCCCCACCCGCGCGCATTCGCGCGGGCGTTGGAAACCTGAATCAATCAGGCCAGCGGCGCAAGGCGCAGATCGCTGTTAGGCGAAAATGCCATCCAGGGGAAAAGGGGCGGGCGTTGGAAACCTTGCGATGGCGAAGGCCCACCGACTTCAGCGCCGACCGCCGCCGATGACCCCCGGCTCCAGGTCGGCGCCTATAGGGCGGCGCCCGCGGAGGGAGAGTAGGGCACGCCCGTGTCCGTGCAAGTCACTGCCAGCATCAATATCGGGTTCTCTACCGGTAGGGTCTCGCGGGCGGTGGCCTTCTGGACTACTGCGCGAAGGAGCAGCCTCAGCGTGGCTTTGCAGCCGCTTGCCTGATGATGTCTAGCATCCAGCGCCGCTGGCTCGGGTTCAGGCCGCCGAGGATGTGCTCAATTTCAGTGAGCGTTTGGTCCTGAGCGCCAGGCGCCTGTCCACCGAACATCACCGCGACCGGAACATCGAGAGCCTTGCTGAGGGCCTCGAGGGTCCCGAAGGATGGGGCGCTGTCCCCACGTTCAACGCGCGAAATCAAATCCGTTGAGCGGCCGATGGCCTCGGCCAGTTGCGATTGCGTCAGGCCGCGCTGCGTCCGGAAACGACGTAGGCTCTCGCCAAAGCGGGTCTGCAGCTCGGTCATCGCGCCTCCGTCCACCCCGATACGAGGCCAAGGCTGCGCTGTAGAGGGAATAAAATTCTGCTTTTATACTTAACTAAGAATGATATTCTGTGTTTGTGATTGTTACCTGCGCCCCTTGCGCAGCCGGAGAGGGAGCGATGCGTTGGCAGGCCATGCGTAAGACTTCCGGTCCGGCTCTCGGGGAGCGCCCGAACTTCGGCGATGTAGCGCCCGCCCGCCGACGCAACATGCAGGCTGTCCGCCACAAAGACACCGCGCCCGAAATGCGTCTGCGTCGTCTGCTGCACACCCTGGGCTACCGCTTCCGCATTCATGTCCGGGATCTGCCGGGCCGGCCCGACATTGTTTTTCCTGGACGACGCAAGGCGATTGAGGTCAGAGGATGCTTCTGGCATCGCCATCCTGATCCGGAGTGCCGCAACGCGGTGTTGCCGCGAACCCGTCGGGACTGGTGGAAACAGAAGCTCGACGCCAACGTCGCCCGCGATGATCGCAACCTCCGGGCGCTTGAGGCGGCGGGGTGGTCCGTATTGGTGATCTGGGAGTGTGAGTGCCGCGATGACGCGGCTCTGCAATCACGCCTCTCAGACTTCCTCGGACCGACGAAGAGACCGGTTTCCGGGAACAAAACGAGTTCCGATCCTAAACCCCTTGGGCATACTCTCGATCATGACTAAGACCCCGATTCGAAACGTCGAAGCCCGCGAGGCCAACGACATCATGGCCCGCGTGGCCACGCAGATCGGTGTTCGTGGTCTGACGGTTCGCGCCGCCGCCGAGGTGATCGGCGTCAGCACCAATACCCTTGAAAAGCACCTCGCCGGCGAGCATGTCCGTAGCGATTCCGCGCTCAAGTACGCCAACTGGCTGGAAGGGCGCGGTGCGCCGCAAAACATTTTCGTGCTCGCCCCGCGTGATACAGTGGTGGAGACCGACGCCGAGGTGGCCCTGCCGCCGCCGCCTGAGCGCCCGCATCTGGTGGTCGATATATTTTCGGGCTGCGGCGGTCTGAGCCTCGGATTCGACCTCCTGGGAGACGGGCGTCACTTCCGCACCATCCTGGCCGTCGACAATCAGGCCGCGCCGATCGCGGTGCTCAATCACAATGCCGCTGCTTTCGGCCATGCGGACATCGGTCCCGGTCGTCAGATGGACCTGACTGAGTTCACTAACGAAGCGGAGTTCCTGACCTTCTTCCTGGGCCATGTTGCGACGGTCGAAGGTGATGGCAGCATTTCCCGCCGACTGGATGGTCTTGCCAACGGCGCTTTCCCAAAGTTCCGGGCGGCCATCGCCGTGGCCGACGCCGCCTACGTCCATGATCTCAACATGGTGCGGGCTTCAGCCGAATGGCGGGCGGCATGCGAACATCTCGACCGGTCCGCCCTGGGACAGACTTCGGTCCTTGGTTTCCACGATCAGATGCGCCTGCCGCGGACCAGCACCAAGCCGACCACGCTTCCGGCCGTCCTCTGGGGTGATCGCGATGCGACGCCGGCGCCGTCCGACATGGACGCGCCAGCCAAACTGGTGCGCGCTATGGAGCGCGAATGGGACGCAGCCGTCGCCGGACTCTCAGCGCGTCAGGATGCTTCCGGCCGCGGCCAGCTGACGGCCTCGGCGCGCCGCGTCAGCGCCTACATGCAGCTGCTGGAATCGAAGGCCATGCGGCCCGTTCGCGCGGCTTGGACGCGTTGGCGCGCCCGCCGCGTCGAGCTGCGGGCGGGCCTTTTCGAGGACGTGACCTTCAACGCAGAGCTACGGGCTCTTTATACGGCCACCTGCCCGGTCTCGGTTCTGGTTGGCGGGCCGCCCTGTCAGGGCTTCAGCCGCATCGGCCGCGGCAAGATCCGCAGCCTTCGCGAAGCAATGGTTCACGTCCAGGGCGACGCCGAAGCCGGTGACGCGCGCAATCTCCTTTTCCGCCAGTACGTGATGGTGCTCGAGGCCCTACGCCCCGACGTTTTCCTGTTCGAGAATGTTCAGCACTTCCAGTCGACCGTGAAGGCTGAAGGCGTTGAGTTCCAGGCCACTGAGGTTTTGGCCGAAGCGATCGCCAACATGTCTGATGGTGAGGTCGCCTACGATGTCGCTTCGCGGATCCTCGACGCCTCGCGACACGGTGTGCCCCAGACCCGTCAGCGCTACTTCATGTGCGGTGTGCGCCGTGAGGCCGCCGAGACGACGGGGCAGGCCGAAGATATTCTTCGCCTGCGGCGCATGAATGAAGTGACCCTCGGCGAGGCCCTTGCGGGTCTGCCGCAGCCGGACTTCGTGGGCGGCGACAACGCCGTACGCGAAAACGGGCAAGGACGCGTGCGTGTCGGTGACACCGGTCTGGCCAACGATGGCTTTGCAGGTTGGATCCGGCGCCCGGCGCCCGGCGCTTCGCCTGCGATGGAGGTCGATGCGCACATCGCCCGTGCTGCTCGCGCCGATGATGCGGCGTTTTTTGCTCTCATGGGGCCCGGCAAGCGGTGGCTGGACTATCGTGCCGACGAGGCCCCCACGATGAAGGCCATGCGGGGCCTGCTCGATGTGCTGAGCGCTCTGCCCGACCAGGCTCTCGCGGATCTGCGCAAAGCCGCTACGGCTGCAGGTCAGATCTTGCCCGATGAGGCTGAACTAAGCGAGCTCCGCGGACGCATGGATGGTTCGCTCAGCCTGCGCCTTCTGTTGGAGCAAGCCGGGGCCAAGCTGAACCAGCCTCATCACCTGCTTACCGACACCTATCTGGCCAAGCGCGAAGGCCACCATGGCGATTGGGTTGCGCGCATGGATTCGGGACGTCCATCCAAGACCATGGTCAGCCACATGGGCAAGGACACCTATGGCTACGTGCACCCGTCGGCCCCGCGTACAATTTCGGTCCGCGAAGCCGCCCGCGTGCAGACCTTCCCCGACTGGTTCTCGTTCGGTGATGCGGCCCTGACCGACGCCTTCAAGATGGTCGGTAATGCGGTGCCGCCGCTGCTGAGCCACGGAATTGCGGCCAAGGTTTCCCTGGTGCTGGCCAGCCGTGCCGTCTCGCGTCGGCCCCAATCGCAACGCCGGATCCGCGGCTGAGGCTCAGGCCGCAGCACTCGCGGCGATGAGCCTGCCAGTGACATGCCCACACAGCGCGGCCCTGGCGGCCGCGCCCCGGGCGCCGCGGGCGATCAGGGCAGGCAGGTTGACGCCGGTAATGCTCAGGCGAGCGTTCAGTCCGGTGACTGTGAAGTCCTGAAAGACCGGCGCCTGGTCAGCGGTCGCCGAGGCGGTCGGGCAGAAAACGAAGCCTTCGGACGCCCGGTAGGCCGCCAGATAGGTTGTCAGCTGATAGGCGTCCGCCTCCGACAGTGACGCCGCCCCGGACGGGCCGTCGAGGATACGCTTCCACTTGGCGTCGCCTACGGCTGTGACGGAACCCTGAGGGCCGAAGAGGAGGTCCGGCTTCAAGGGCAGCGCGGCATGCCCGTCGCCGGCGGCCCCGGAGAGCAGCCGCAACGATTGGCGATGGACCTGCAGCCCGCGTGCCGGCAGCCCATCACGGAAGACGCGCCGCAGCACCCGTTCGAAGAGGTCGTGCAGCCGGAAAAGAACAGCCACTGCGTCGTGCCGGCCGGCCCGCGTCGGGTCGGGAGAGACCTGGCGAAGAAGCATATCAGCGAAGTCCAGCAGCGGCCGCCAGTGCAGCTCGGTCTGCTGCAGAACAATCCTCTGAACGTCGCGGCGGTCGGGTGCCGCGTCGCCCACGTGCGCCAGGTCCTGCAGGACGCGTTGGGCCATCCGGCGTGTGGCGACCAGACGGGTGCGGCTGCTGACCTGGACGAGCAGCCAGCGCACGATCCGGCTTAGCGCATTGTCCTCGCTGAGCGGCGCGTGCCTGACGTGCAGCTCGAACTCCCGTCCGGGCCCGCGACGCGCAAGCTGGCGCATTTCGATGCGGCCGCGAACAGCCGTTGAGGTCTCGTTGCGCGTTTCATAGCGGCGCGGCAGACCTTCGCGGACATTACTCAGAGCCTCCCGCACCACCCACGCCAGAACGATTTCGAGCAACATCCGCTCGCCCGGAGAGGTCCGGGCGTCGACGACCGACAGGCGATCCATCACGCCCCCGAACTGCAGCAGCTCCGACAGGAAGATCGTCGCCTCGCCAGGTGTGTCATCCTCGTGGGTTCTGGGCAGGATCTCGACGATGAGATCGCCCAGATCGACGACCCCGACGACCCCGAGCGCGTGCAGCTGGCGTCCTCGTATCTCGAAGGCCCGGAAGCCTGCACGCAGCGCGGCCTGATCGAGCCGCTCACGAACCGTTGCCGTGTTCCAGGCCTCGGGCAGCTGCACGCGGCTGTACTCGAACGCCCGGACAAGCGTCGGTCGCGCCGCCTTCATCGTCAGGCCTGCTTGACCGCCGCCAGGCAGTGCTGGCGGAAGGTGTTGGGCTTCCACTCTGCGCCCGTTGGATCCCACCAGGTCGCAGGGCGAACCAAACCGATCGCGTCACCGTGGCCCAGCTCCTGAAGCTGACTGGCCAGGTCGGTCAGTTCATCGGTCTCGAACAGATCCTCGCCGGCCACGAAGCGAACCTGCAGCCAATCCGACCTGAAGAGATCCACGAGGAAGGGCGTGGTCTTCTGGCGCAGCGTGTGAGCCAGCGCCCTCAGCCGCCCGTCGTCATCGTCATTATAGCCTTCACGCAAGCGCAGCTCCTCGAGCTTGCTCTCCATGTAGTCGGCGTGGCCCACGAGATTTTCAGCGCCGTTGAGGGCGGCCAGGCGCCGGTTGATTGTGGTGTAAAGCGCCCGGACATCAACGCCACCATACGAGGTCGGCGTCAGGAGCGGATCGGGCGGAGTCATCACGAACTCGAAACGCCGCCGCAGGGCCAGGTCAACCGTCGACAGCGATTTGTCGGCCGTGTTCATCGTGCCGATGATCGAAAGGTGCGCGGGCACCGTCAGCGGTGTGCCGGAATAGGTGAGCTTGACGCTACGCTCCTCGCTGGCGCCCTGGCGTTTGTCGAATTCCAGCAAGGTAATGAGTTCGCCGAACACCCGGCTGAGGTCGGCCCGGTTGATCTCGTCGATGACGAGCACAACGGGCGTCGGCTGCGGGTCTTTCTCCAGATACTCGTAGACCGCGGCGTGCCGGCTGCTGTTGGTGAAGAAGGTCGTGGGCAACATAGTCTGGCGGGTGACTTCACGACGCTGCTCGGCCTTTGTCCCGCCAAGCCGCATGTCCGCGACCGTCAGGCCAAGCTGCCGGAACAGCCGCAACGTCCAGAAGTCCACGAACTGGCGTCCGGCGCCGGTGACCGCGTCATCACGCTTGACGGAGGAGGTCAGCACCACGCCGCCGGGTTCGACATGGCTGACAGTATAGACGCCAAGCTGCTGTCCGACGTGGAAGCGGCTCGGGCCGACCGGCATGTCGGCGGTGGCGCAGGCCTGCAGAAATGGACCAGGCGCGACGGAGTACACGACGTTACCCTCCGGGGTTTCGGTCGGCCGGAAGCCCTCGACGAAGTCCTCGTAGCTGTAGCTGGGATGGAACGTCACCCAGATGATCAGGCCTTGCTCAACCAGTTCCTGGTGCACGCGCTGAACATCTTCGGGGGCGGTATCAGGGCGGAGGATCCGCACGGCCTCACGCGCCGCGCCGTAGGTCTTGCCCGTGCCGGGCGGACCGGCAAACACCTTCATAACCGCCATGGATTTCCCCGACTCAGCACAGGGCGAAGGATGAGCGGTTTACGGCGGGGAGTCACGGTCGCCGACCGACCGAACCCGGAACGAGCTCAATTCGCAGATGCGCTGTGCGTTTTTCACAGCTTCTGCGAGGCAAGGCGATTGCAGCTGGCGCAATGCGCACCCATCATCGGTTGAGGGGGAGAGCAATGGCAGGCAAAGACGCGCCGCATATGCAGGCTGAGTACGACATCGCCAATCCAGGCGCTGTCGAGCTCTTCGAGTCGTTGCGCGCGTTTGGCTACGATCTGCCGACCGCTCTCGCCGACATTGTCGACAACAGTATTTCGGCTAAGGCCCGAAACATCTGGATCGATATGATCTGGGCGGGCGCGTCCTCGCGGATCATCATCCGCGATGATGGCCGGGGGATGAGCGAAGCGGCGCTCGTTCAGGCTATGCGTCCCGGTAGCGCCAACCCGCTCGACAATCGATCGGCCGACGATCTCGGACGCTTCGGTCTTGGTTTGAAGACCGCCTCTGTTTCGCAATGCCGGCGCCTGACGGTCCTTACCCGAAAGGCTGGCGAGGCCGACGCGATCCGCTGCTGGGATCTGGACTACATCGCCGGGTCCGGCGCAGGCGAATGGAGGCTCCTGAAGGGGCAGTCCCTGCTCGATGAGGCGGATCGCGACAGACTGGGAGAGACAGCTTCAGGCACTGTGGTGTTCTGGGATCGTCTCGACCAGTTCACTGGCGATGGCGACACTGAGGTGGCCCAGCGCCATTTCAGGGCTAGCGCCGAGGTCCTGCGTGATCACTTGGCGATGGTCTTTCATCGGTTCATGAAAGGGCGAAAGAAGCTCGCCATCCATCTGAACGGCCGGAGCATAGAGCCCTGGGATCCGTTCCTTGAGGACTGCGAAACCACCGAGCCGATGGAGACCGAGCGTCTGGGCGCCTCGGGAGAGATCGAGGTCAAGCCCTTCATCCTCCCTCACCACAGCAAGCTGACGGCAGACGAACACGCCAGAGCGTCCGGGCCGGCCGGCTGGAACGCTCAGCAGGGCTACTACGTGTATCGCAACAGGCGGCTGCTGGTGGCAGGTGAATGGCTCGATCTCGGCATCCAGAAGGAAGAGCACTACAAGCTCGCCCGAATTCGCGTCGACCTGCCCAATTCCGAAGACATCGCCTGGCAGATCGATGTCAAGAAGTCCCTGGCCCGACCACCTGCGTTCCTGAAGGCCGACCTGCTGCGGATCGCCCGGGCCGCCCGGAGCCGGGCCGCGCGGATCTATCGACATCGCGGCCGGGTACTTCAGCGCAAGGTCAGCGACGAGACCGTGTTCCTGTGGAAGCACCTGCAGAAGCACGGGAAGACCTTCTACAAGATCAGCCGCGACCATCCACTGGTGAAGCGCCTGCTGGACACCACCCACGACAAAGTTGCGCTCCGGGCGCTGCTGACCCTTATCGAACAGACGATTCCGGCACCGTTGATCGTCATCAACAGCTCCGAAGCGCCCGATGGCTTGGGTCAGCCCTTCGAGGACGCCATGGCCGAGTTCGGCGAGGCGCTTGAAGCGGTATGGAACGCCCTGATCGCCGAAGGGCGATCTCCGGCTGAATCCAGTCGGGCGATCGTCGTCATGGAGCCCTTCTGCGAGCATCCCGACGTGTTGGCTGCATTCCTCGAACAACGTGCTCAGGCGCCCGGCGCTGATTGAACGGAGACCGTATGACCCTCAGCTCTGAAGACCTGTTCGCCAGCGCCTACGCGGTGGCAAATGGCATGCTGATGTTGGAACGCCCCATCACGGTCGATGCGCTCGACAGAGCGGTGAAGGCTGTGGGCGGTATGCCGCCGTTCGCTGACATTGATCTTCAACGCCTGCGCAAGGCGCTCGAGACTGACAACAACGTCCACGTAGGTGGCTACTCAGTCATTGACGATCTGGACTTCGAAGCCTGGGTTAAGTTCAAGCGGGACGGCAACGAATTCCGCTTCTGGAAGCGATACCTCAACTATCTCGACAAAAAGAAACACATACCGCGCGAGGTTCGGGAACAGCTGGACAAGCTGACCGACGACATTCTCGATCGGTTGCGTGATCCGGAGACGAAAGGCCACTGGGATCGCCGAGGTCTGGTCGTCGGCGATGTGCAATCGGGGAAAACATCAAACTACACCGGCTTGATCTGCAAGGCCGTGGATGCCGGCTATCCGCTTATAATCGTACTGGCAGGCGTCCATAACAGCCTTCGCAGTCAGACACAGATCCGCTTGGATGAGGGCTTCCTGGGTTTCGATACCCGCCTGAACCTCGTCCACATGCCGGGCAATCAGCGCATCGGCGCCGGCGCCTTACCTGGCGCGCCGTTCCTAGTGGCTCACTCGCTGACGAGCCGCGCGGAAAACGGCGACTTCCGCAGAGGTGTCGCCGAGGGAACAAAGGTGATCCCGGGTGGCAAGGATCCGGTGATCCTGGTTGTAAAGAAGAACGTTTCGGTCCTCAAAAATCTGCTGGCCTGGGTGACTTCGGTCCGCGCGATCGATGATGAGGACACACCGGGCGGCAAGCTGATCCGCGATGTGCCGCTTCTCGTTGTGGACGACGAGGCCGATTTCGGCTCGCTGAACACCAACGAATACCGGGATGAGGATGGCGTGCCCATTCCCGACAACGATCCCACCGAGACCAACCGTCTGATCCGCCTCCTGTTGTCGGCATTCGAGAAGAGCGCTTACGTTGGCTACACCGCCACGCCCTTCGCCAACGTCTTCGTCCACCACGAAGGGTTCTCAAAGAAGGCTGGTGAGGATCTCTTTCCTCGAAGCTTCATCATCAATATCCCGGCGCCGTCCAACTACATCGGAGCTGAAAAGGTGTTCGGCCTGAAGAAGCCCGACGACGATAGTCGGACCCTGCCGATCGTCAGGCCCGTGGTTGACGCTGCTGCGCTCTTCCCGCCCAAGCACAAGAAAGAGCATCCGGTCACCGGTCTGCCCGAAACGTTGCATGAGGCGCTACTGGCCTTCATGCTCGCTTGCGCCGCCCGGCGGGCGCGAAATGACGTCGAGGTGCATAACTCGATGCTCGTGCACGTGACCCGGTTCACCCTGGTGCAGGAGAAGGTTGCAGCGCTTATCGAGGAAGAAGTCGTCGATATCCGGAGGCAGCTGGAGTTCCCCGGCACGGGCGGCGGCGCCAAAGCCCGCTTGCAGGATTTGTGGGTTCGTGAGTTTGCGGAAAAGCAGGCGCGGATTGCAGCCCTGCTTCCCGACCACGACCTACCACCGGTGACCTGGGCGGACGTGGAACCTGAGCTGCTGGAAGCGGTCAGGGCGATCAAGGTGCGCAAGGTCAACGGGTCGGCCAAGGACGCCCTGGACTATGATGAGCATCCCAAGGGCCTGACAGTGATCGCCGTTGGCGGCGATAAGCTTTCGCGCGGCCTGACGCTGGAGGGCCTGTCGGTCAGCTATTTCATCCGCACCTCGCGGATGTACGACACGCTAATGCAAATGGGGCGCTGGTTCGGCTATCGGCCACGGTACGCTGACCTCTGCCGTCTCTATACCGACCCCGAGCTGGTCAAGTGGTACCGACACATCGCTACGGCATCGGTCGAACTTCGTGAGGAGTTCGAAGTGATGGCTGAGCAAGGGGCTGACCCTTACACGTTCGGACATAGGGTTCAGACCCATCCGGATGGCATGCTGATCACTGCAGCCAACAAGATGCGAGCCAGCTCAAAGGTGCGAGCCGGCTTCTCAGGCACGATCTCAGAAACCGTCGCGTTCGACGTCGACCAGGCCGGTTGGAATCTCGAGCGGTTCAGCGAGTTCATCGCCGATCAACCGAAGATCTCGCCGATTGGCGGGCGCTACATCTGGGAAGGCGTTTCCGGAAAAAGTGTGGTCGGTTTACTCAGGACAGTCCGCACGTCCGCGGACTCCTGGAAGGCCAATGCCGGGGCCCTCAGCGACTATATCGCCGATCGGGTCGCCAACGACTGCCTGAAGAACTGGACAGTTGTGCTCGTCGCCAACGGGCGGACCTCGGAGCCAGCCGACATTGCAGGTTATTCCGTTAAGCTCACCGAGCGAAATCCAAGTTCCGAAGTGGACAGTTCCAAGTTCACCATCGGCCGGTTGGTCAGCCCCGCCGACGAAGTGCTGGATCTCGATGAGGCGCAAAAGAAAGACGCCCTGGAGCTCACGATCGCTGCGTGGAGACGCAAAAAGGATCCGAAGAACCCGGAGCCAACAGACCCAAGCGGCGCCAGTCTGCGAACCGTCCGGGACCGAACCCGGGGCCTCCTGCTGATCTATCCCATTTTCCAGGGCCCCGGGAAGACGCCGCTTATGGGCTTTGCGATCAGCTTCCCGTTCGATGAAAACGGTAAGCTGATCGAATACGCCGAAAACAGCGTCAAGCAGCTGGAGCGGAATTTCGAATGACCGCCGAAGAGCTTGCCGCACTCTGGCGCGATCTCGGCGACGAGATGACCGGCCCAAGCCCGATCATTCGCCGCCGCGTCTTGCCCGACGCCGCGATCGACCTCTTTGTCTGCGTTCTGCGGCCAGAGGGGCGTGTGGGCCTCCAGATCGAGATGGACGGCGATAGGAAGATCCCGCGCTCCCGATTGCCGACCTGCAAGGGTCTGAAAATTTCTTCCAACGGTCTGCGCGGTACGCGCTCACGCCAGAGCGTCATCATCCAGCTGGACAATGCCGCTCTGCGCGACGTCTTCTCGGTCCTCGCTGCGGATCTCCTTGAGACGGTCATGCGGGAGGCCACCGCTCAGGCAGGCCTCGATCGTTGCCTGGACCGTCTTTCCATGTGGCAAGGGCTGCTGGAGCAACTGCCCGATGCAGGCCTTGGGCCGCCGGCGCAGCGCGGTCTGATTGGTGAGCTTGTCGTCCTGCAGTCGCTGCACCTGGAGGTGCTCGATCCCGTAATGGCGATCACGGCGTGGAACGGCCCGGGGCGGGCCTACCAGGATTTCACTACGGTTGGTGTTGCGGTGGAGGTGAAGACGTCGCTGGGCAAGCGCCACGCCCAGTTGCGGATCACCAGCGAAAAACAGCTAGACGAGACACCCTTCACGGACCTCTTTCTTGCTCATGTCGGCCTGGTGGAATCGGTCTCAGGTTTGTCCCTGGCGGCGCATGTCGCCGCGGTCCGCGAGAGGCTTGCCGGGTCTCACGCTGCGCTAACCGAATTCAACCTCCGCCTTCTAACGGCCGGCTATCTCGACAGCCATCAGGAGGCCTACCGGGAACCCTCGTACGCGATCGAGCGGCTGGATTTCTATCGTGTCGATGGCGAGTTCCCGAGGCTGACGGGCACCATGCTGTCGCCAGGCGTGGGCGATGTCACTTACACTATCATCGCCGACGATCTGTCGCGCTTCGGGGTGAGCGCTGAAGATGTCGCGATCACGGTTGGGGCCGCCCATGGATGAGCTTGCGCAACTGGCGACTTTCGCCCGCAACCTGCAGCAGGATGTCATCGCTTGCGCTGAAGCGGCCGATGATGGCGCCATGCGACCCACGGTGCTGACCGAGATCCTGCTCGAACGGATGAGCGAGGTCGGCGAGATCGATGACGCCGTAGCTTGCAGCATCGAGGGGCGGGGTATTCGCTGCAACGGCTACTTCGTTTCCGAGGACGCCGATCGTCTAGATCTCTTCGTGACCGTGCCGCTATTGACCGGCTCGCCTGACAGCGTCGGGCGCACCGAAATCGATACCGCCCTCAAGCGGCTTCGAACGTTTCTGAGTCAGTCGCTTCAGGCCCCGCCAAAGGCGGAGGAAGCGCTGGACCGGTTCGAGGTGGGAATGTCGATCTGGCGTAGCCGGGATGAGTTCAGCCATATCCGACTGTTCGTGCTGACCGACGGTCTGGTTCGCATCGACCGGCTGGATGCCGATCCCGTCGGCGATATCGAAGTGTCCCATCACGTCTGGGATCTTCGGCGCTTTCATCGCGCAGCTTCGTCGGCTTCAGGCCACGAACCCGTAAAGGTGGATTTCCGTAAGCTCGCAAGCGGGCCACCGCCGTTCGTCACTGCGGCGCCTGACGGTGCTGGCTATCGCTGTCTGATCGGGTTGCTGCCTGGTGAGGCTCTCGTCGAGCTCTACCGACAGCACGGTCCGCGACTCCTAGAGCGCAACGTCCGCAGCTTTCTCCAGCTGAAGGGCAAGGTGAACCAGGGCATCCGGCGCACGATCCTCGACGAGCCCAACATGTTCCTGGCCTTTAACAATGGCCTTTCAATTACCGCGTCCGGGGTGGTGACCGAAGACGCTGGCAGCGGATCGGTCAAGTTGCTGGCGGCCGATGACTTCCAGATCGTCAACGGCGGGCAGACGACCGGTTCGATTTTCCGGGCCGCTACCAAGGACAAAGCCCGGCTCAAGGACCTCTGGGTACCGGTGAAGATCACCGAGATCCTCGACGGCGCCGCCGTCGACGATATCGCACCTCGCATCTCGCAGTCCGCCAACAATCAGAACAAGATCAACATGGCGGACTTCACCGCCAACCACCCGTTCCACCGCCGGATGGAAGAGCTGTCCCGGAGCATCTGGGCGCCGCCGCTGGCCGGGCTGCAGAAGCAGACGCGTTGGTTCTACGAGCGGGCACGTGGCCAGTATCACGACCTGATCGGCACTGCCCGGACGCCGGCTCAGCGCGCTGCCCTGGAGGTCATCCATCCCCGCCGCCAGCTCGTGGAGAAAACCGATCTGGCCAAGTTTGAGCATTCCTGGTCGCAATTCCCGCACATCGTCAGCCGCGGTTCGCAGAAGTGCTATCTCGACTTTATGGATGTGCTCGAAAAGCGTGGCGCGTTCGTGCCCGATGAGATCTATTTCCAGCGGGTCGTTGCACGGGCGATCCTGTTCAAGGACGCTGAACGGATCGTTTCGCGGCAGAAGTTCGGGGGCTACCGCGCCAACATCGTCACCTACTCCCTGGCCTGGCTGTCGCATCACACGGCCAAGCGGGTGGATTTGAGCGCCATCTGGGCGGCCCAGACCATTTCGCCGGTGTTGGCTTCGGCCATCGAGACCATTTGCGTGGCGGTCCACAAGCACATCACCGCATCACCGGAGGGTCAGGACGTCAAAGAGTGGTGCAAAAAGGAAGCGTGCTGGACAACCTTCCGCGACACCAAAATCTCTCTCCCGCCAGCCCTTGAACTCGAGTTGATCTCTCGCGAGCAGGCTGACCTGGCCAAGGCGGGTCACGCCCTCGAGGAAATCCGGACGGACACGGAGTTACTGACCGAGAAAGCCATCATCGCCGTACCGGCCGACACTTGGTTCCAGATCGCGGCCTGGGCCAAGGATACGCAAAGCCTGCTGCCATGGGAGCGCAGCCTGGCGTTCAGCCTTGGGCGGCTTGCGACATCTGCGAAGGTTCCGACACGTAAGCAGGCCAGCCACGGGGCACGCATTCTCGACGAGGCGAGGGGCCTTGGGTTCAAAGGTCAGGGACAAGGTGAGGCGTGAGGGCCTGGGCGGAGAACATCGGCAATCACGAGGTGACAGTCGTGTTCAGCGATTCGTTTCTGCAGGTGTGCGGCCTTGCTGCGGAAATTGAAGCGGGCGTCAGCGGCGGTTGAGCTCCAAAAGGCGCTGAAGGATCGTCACGTCCGGGGCCCCTTCATCCAGGCCGTAAATGTCCAGGACAGCGAGATCGAGCTCCGCACGTACCTCGAGCATCTCCTTGGACCAAAAGGGCTCGCGCTTACCCTCAGCATACGGGCGATCAACCTTCAGATGCTCGAGCCAGCGGCGAGAGAGTTCGGCAAGGCGGCTTTTTTCCTCGAGAAAGACGAGGCTCGACCCGCCGTCGGGGTCGTGGCGAACCGAGAACGGCGTTTCGATCGGGAAAGTCTCAAATGTGCGCGTTACAGCATAGCGAAGCGCCATCCAGCTCAGTGAACGGCTCGCGGTGGCGCGCGACCAGACTTCGAAGACGCGAGACTGAAGCAGCGCAGGCACGGCGCTGTCGCCGTCGACTACGAACATCGATTGGGCGGGAACTTCGTCAGGGGCCAGCACGTCCACCAGCACGGGCGATAATCCGTCGGCAACGACGAACCGTTGACTGTTGATTGGCCTGCGCCAGACCACCCTCAGGTCGGCCGGTCGCTTGGGAATGCGGGGTTTTATATCCCGAAGTTTTTCGATCTCGTTGAGGTGCGGCCGGGCGGCCAGGGTCTCGATCCAGCGATCTATGTCGCCGGTGGACAACAGGAGTTGAGGCTGTTCGTCATCCCGGAAGAAGGCAGGGCGAAAATATCGCGCTACAGATCGCAATTCCGGCGCTTCGCGATCGAGCCGTTGCTGCAGCTCAAGGTCAGGAGTCACAACGTCGCGGGAATCCGCTCCACGCGTGACCAGCCCGCGATTGGTTCGCAGACGCGCAATGGGCGGAAGCTCAAGCTCCTCGGGCAGCCAATCGCTGGCGCTTGTCGTGGCCTGAGACATCGCTCGCTGAATAAAGGTCGTGTCGGTATAGCGCGCGACCTTCCAGCCCTTTCCAGACATGACTCTGACGAGATCAAGGGAGGGCGTTTGCGCGATCAACGCGAGCGGACCACCGCCAGGCCCGGGGTCGCTCCTGACCGCAGCGACGACGGCGTCGGCGGGCATGAGTTGGAGGAGCTCTGGAGGTGGATCGGTTGCAGTCAGCGGCGTTGGATCTTCCGAATTTGAGGCCAGGGCGGCCGCTGCCCGGAAGAGGCCAGCGACGTCACCTCTCTCTCTGGCACCCAGGACCATCGTCCCCCACCGAGCCGATTTCAGCGCCTGCCGGAGCCAAACCGGTTTGAAGCCGACAGTGGTGAACCCCTTTTCGTTGAGATGCAGCAGGCCGATTTCTTCGGACGATAATGGCAGAAGGGCCCGTTGCGGACGACCGTCGTTTCCACGATCGGGGGAGAAGCCGAACGTAAAAAGAGGGCAGGCGCCCCCGGCAGACGAAGGAGGCTGTAAGTCAGGAAGAGCAGTCGCCAGCATTGCCGCGCCTAAGAGTACATCGGCCACGCGACGCTCGACTGAGCGAGAGGGATTGCCCGACCAGAATGGTGAGCGGGCTACGGATGTATCTATGATGGCCGCAAAGCCGGGCAGCTTGTCGAGGTTGGCGCGGAAGAGGCCGGAGGGTTCAAGCTTCGGTAACGCGGGTGCCAACAGGAACAACTGATGTCGGCGCTGCTCAACACTTCGGGCGATTTCCATCCGATCCATCGCCACATTCAGATCGGTCTCATCGTCGACCAGCACGACGACGACGTCGAAGCCGGCAATGTCGTCGAAAGCGCTGCCAGGGACCGCGCGGATGCGGCCTAAGTCCCTTGATTTCGCAGGCATGGGTTCAGTCGTGGTTTCGAAGCGCCATTCTTCAGCTTCGCGGCCAAAGGCGGGGTACCAGTCGGGCACCTCCACATGGCGAAGAATCTCTTCTGCCCTGGGGCCAAAGCCAACGACCAGAATATCAGGCCGCGAGGGTTGGATCGGCGGATCGGGGTCCAGCAAAGCCTCGTTCAGCTGAGCGGCGGATACTGAATCGTTGAAGCGGGCGCCGCTGATACGGGCGCCCCTGAAGCGGGCGTGTGTGAAATCGAATCCCGTCAGGTCCGTGTCGCGAAGATCAGCGCCCGAGAGATCTGCATTGCGAAAGTCGCGCCAGGGATCGAGCCCACTGACCCTGGTCAGCGTTGCGAAGTCCTGCGCCTCGCTGCGCATAACGGCCGACAACGCCGTCGCAAGTCTGGATGCGGAGTTCACGGGTTTTCTCGCCACGGAGCTCACGAGATTTCCTCCTGCGGGAACAGCCGTTGAGTGGCGTGGATTTCGGGAAAGAACCTTGAGATCAGAAGCTCGGCAAGTATCCGCTTGTTGGGCTCACGCTCCAAGCAGCGCCAATCGCCTGTGGCTTTGCGAATGGCGAATGAATGCCTGAGGGGTTCTGATCCGACGTCAACGGAGAGGACCATGTCTATTGTCAGGTTGGCGAAGTCGTTCTGCGTAAGCTCGGGCGTTACGAAGAGGGGTAGACGCGCCAGGCGCACGTTCAGGTCCGACAGGTCAGGAAATGGTCTGGCGGAGAGCCGGATGCGGAAGGCGCCGGGAGGCCGATCAAATTTGATGTGCTGAAATTCTTCAACGTACTTCGTCTGGCGATTTCGGCTCTGCTCATCCTTGGTGAGCGACTGCCGCTTGTCTTCGATGTCGGCTCCGCCCTCGACGCTCAGGAGCGGGCCACCGATTTTGCCCCGTCCGGTCAGCTTCGCCATGAGGTCGAACGAGTTCTGCTCGGTCCGGCCGCGCGTGGCGCCATCCGTTTGCTCGATGCTGGAGATCGTATCCTTGGCCGCCTCCAGAAAATCATCATCCCAGTCCCAGGCGGCCGGTTCACGCGCTCCACGGACCTCGAAGACTGCTTCCTTGAGCACCACCTCCAGATCGCCGGATGGGGTCTGCGCCTGGGCCATATTGAAGGTGAAGCCCCCGGAAAGGCCGCGGTTGCTGGTTCGGAGGTTGGCGTAGCAAAGTGCGCCGGGGGCCCGGATGCTGCCAATTGCCATTTCAATGTCCGCCAGTGACGGACCCTGGATGACAACGCTCTTCTGCTGGCGGCGTTGGAACATCTACAATCTCGGAGCTGGTAACCCGGAGGCGAGTATGCCTCCGACCGCCAAGCTACGGTAGAGGTTCGGGGAAGCCAAACTTCGTCTGCTAAATGTTGTCGGCCTCTCGCCCTGGGTGCTGAGGGTCTGGTTGCTAAAGCCAAGCCAAAGGCGGCGTCTGGCGCTAGGCGTGCTCGCCCTGTCCGCGTCGGGATGCTCGCCCTGAACCAGCTGAAACGGTGGGGCCTTCGGCGATGTCCATCATGAGCGCATCCCCTGATCGTGTTCTTCAGCCGCCAGGCCGTCGTGACGGTATGCCGGCCTTCGGCGCAGCGCTCCATCGCTGGCGCGCGTAAATCCAGGCGAAAGGCCTTCGCTCGATTCCGCGCGAGGAGGCAGATGATGTCGTGTATGACGGTCAGCTCGATCTGTTCGAGAACTGAAGGTCACGATGCGTCATCTGGCTTCGTTTTGCTCAATGCCGAGCTGACGGCTGCATGAACGACGAAGGTTGTTCCCGGTGACTTTGAGCTAGACCTTGAGCGCATCAGGTGTTGGAATTAAAAAGAGAAAATTAATCAATTCAACCCAGAGACGTGATGCGCCGCTTTTGCCGGTAGAATGGCTAGAACGGTTCGGGCGAGTCGACTAGAGCGGGGCAGGGATGGGGCGAGGCGGCACACGACTTGCGCGACGGCATGTCGTATGCCTGGTTGCTTCAAACCGCCGTTGAGAATCTGCAACGCATGGACACCAGCACCGTGACGGTCGGGAATAGCTCGTCGGAGATTACGGCGCCCAAATGGGCGAAGGACGACGTTGTCGCGGTTGATCTCTTCGCGGGCGCTGGTGGATTTTCCCTGGGAGCCTTCCTAGCCGACATCAAAGTGGCGGCGGCTGTTGAATTCAACACCAATGCCGCTAACACCTACGAGAGCAACCTTATAAGCACGGGGCTCACGACGTCGCAGCTCTACCGCGACGACATTGCAGAGCTCGATCCTGCGACCGTTCGGAAGCGGTCGGGCCTCGACATAGCTGGCTGTGACATCTTGCTGGGCGGGCCTCCTTGCCAGGGGTTCTCCGCGCACCGGATCAACGACGCTGGCGTGGGCGACCCACGCAACATGCTCTTGCTCCGATATTTCGAATACGTGCGCATTTTGAGACCGACGTTCTTCTTGGTGGAAAACGTGCCAGGTCTTCTCTGGCCGCGGCACAAGCGCTTCTTGGACGACTTCTACGATCTAGCTGAATCTGCCGACTACGGATTGTTAGAGCCGATAATCTTGAATGCGCGGGATTACGGCGTCCCGCAGAATCGGCGTCGCGTCTTCCTGCTTGGATTCGACCGGAAGAAAGTCTCGGCAGCTCCGACCTGGCCGCCAGCGGCGACACACCGCGATCCCGCCGAAGCTTCCGACCTTCCCTCGTGGGTCACCGCTGCAATCGCTTTCGACAAGCCTGCGCTGAACGGCGACATCAACGATGTTCATATGCAGCACGGACAGACCTTGATTGATGCATTTGCGAAGACGCCACACAACGGCGGCTCCCGCGTGGATTCTGGGCGTGTCCTCGAGTGCCACAAGAAGCATCGAGGGCATTTCGACGTATATGGCCGCATCAATCCTGCGCATCCGGCCCCGACCATGACGACCGCTTGCATCAACCCGTCAAAAGGTCGGTTTGTGCATCCGACGAAAAACCACGGCATCACCTTGCGACAGGCTGCCCGTCTGCAGTCGTTCCCCGAGTGGTACACCTTCGGCGGGGGCATCATGGCCGGTGGAGTCCAAGTCGGGAACGCTGTCCCGGTTGAGATGGCACGTGCTCTGCTCGTGCCGCTACGAGAGGCGGCCGCAGAGGTTAAGGCAAGGATAGCGGAGGACGAGGCCGCATGACGACGGGCGTCGCCTTCCAGACACGCGCGCGCACGATTGATCACCTCGGACGCGGCCAGATCGCTGATGCCCCGACGGCCGTCAGCGAGCTGTGGAAGAACGCCTACGACGCCTACGCGCAGAACGTGGCGTTGCATATCTTCGATGGCGTCCCCGAGCTAGCAGCGATCGTGGACGACGGGGTCGGGATGAGCCGCGACGACGTCGTGGGAAGATGGTTGGTTATTGGCACGGAGTCCAAGATCGAGGAATTCGATCTGACGCCGCCGACGACCTTCGGTCTGCCGATCCGGCCCCGGCAGGGCGAGAAGGGCATCGGGCGCCTCTCCGTTGCGTTCCTTGCTCCGGCCACGATTCTTGTTTCGAAGAAGCTGAATTCTCCCTTCGTCGCCGTGGTCGTCGACTGGAGACTGTTCGAGAATCCTTTCCTCTCTCTGGACGATATCCGGCTGCCCGTGGAGGAATTCGCGACGGCGGACGCGCTCGCGGATGGATTGCCTGGTCTTCTGGACGTCCTCCACTCGAACTTCGGCGACGGCGACGACAGCGACCGAGGCAAGCGCTTAGCCGAGGGCTGGTCCAGATACTCTGACTACGAGCGCCGGCAACAGAACCTGACGACCACGCAGGAGGCGATCGCGAGATCATGGAGCGGCATGCCGCTCAGTCGCCGCCACCTCGAGGAATGGCCTGTATTCCTCGGTGCTACTGAGCATGGCACCGCCATGTTCATGCCCGAGATAAATCACGAGCTAGCCGTTTGGGTCAGACCTGATCAGACGAGCGATGAGATCGATGAGGTGAAGGAGCGGTTGCGCCAGACGCTCACCGGCTTCACGGACCCTTACTCGGAGAGGCGTCCGCAGTTCGACTATGAGGTCATTGTCCACCGTGGCGGCTCGAACGACCGGATCATCGCGGCTACGGACGTGTTCGGTGTCGACGGGCTCCACGACCTTGAGCACTATATCGACGGTGGCTTTGACGAACGCGGCGTTTTTACGGGTCGCGTTGTCGCGTTCGGCCAGGATCTTGGGATCAAAGAGTTCGTGCCTCGCCGCCCGCCGCCGATGCGCGGCCGGGATAAGCTTGGGTCATTCCGCTTCGCGATCGGAACTTTTGAAGTCGATGAGCGTCGATCGACGCACGACGCCACGCAGCACGCCATGCTGTTTGCGCAGTCCGAAAAGTTCTCGGGCGTTGCCGTTTACCGCGATTTTCTCAGGGTCATGCCCTATGGGCGCCCGGATGCAGATTTCCTCGGTATGGAGGAGAGGCGCAGCAAAAACGCTGGCCGAGAGTTCTGGGCGCACCGGCGAAGCTTCGGCCGCATCGGGATCACTCGGGCGACGAATGCTGCCCTGAGGGACAAGGCGGGCCGAGAGGGCTTCGTCGATAACAGGGCTTTCCGCGAACTCCGCATCCTAGTCATTGAGTTCCTCAAGGATGCCGCTCGGCGTTACTTCGGATCGGATTCGGCCCTGCGCAGCGAGGTGCTGCCCGGCATCATGGAGCGCAAGGCCCTACAACGCGAGGCTGCCGATCAGGCGCGCGCGCGTCGGCGAAAGGGCATGCGCCAGTTCCTCAAGGAACAGGCCGCTCCACTGGATGATGCACTCCAGCGTACGAAGTCGCTGCTGGCTTTGGCCCAGGAGACTTTGAAGACGCGCGACCGCGTGCAGGCCACCGTGCTGGCTGCACGGGTTGGCGAGATCCGGCTACTCGGCGAGCGCCTTCGACCCCCAGCACCGCCGGCTCGTCTCGGCGATTTGGAAGATCGCTGGCGAGAGTACCGGGATGGATACCAAGAGCTTCTGGAAGAGCTGCAGGAGCTTGCCCAAGTAGCCGCCCAAGTCGAGGCGTCGCTTGAGGGAGAGAGCCCGGTCGATGTGCTTCGCCGCCGCTTTGAAGAGCAGGAAAAGGTGCTGGCCGATCAGCTCCAAGTTTATGGCACCGCCATCGATGAGCGCCTCGCTGCACTTAGAGATGTCTGGCGTATCAAGCGCGATGAGGATGCTCATGAGTTGGCCAAACGGTGTGGGTACGTCCTCGAGAACTCGGTAACGACGTCAAACCTCCTAGGTCTTCTTAACCTCGTCGACGCGAATCGGGCCGAGTTGATCGACACTTTGGCGGGTCGTTATCCGCCCTTCCTCAACACATTGGACCAGCTGGTCGAAGGCATCGATCTCGAAGGCGCCTACGCGATCACCGAGGATGATCGACTGGAACTTGAGGAGCAGCTCAAGGATCTTCGCGCCGTTGCCCAGGTCGGCGTCACGGTCGAAATCATTGGCCACGAGTTTGAGACGCTTGAGGCCGAAGTTCGTCGGAACCTTTCTAAGTTGCCCGCCGACGTAAGGCAGTCGGAAGCGTTTATCCAAGCCCTTCGATCGCACCAGGCGCTCGCTGACCGCCTTAGGTTCCTCACGCCCATGAAGATCGGAGGTTACCGGTCGCGGGAGAGGATCACTGGCGAGCAGATTGCGGCCTACATCGAGGAGTTTTTCGGGCGCGCGTTCCAGGAGCAGCGTATCGATTTTGTGGCGACCGCCGCCTTCCGGGGCATCGCCATTACCGACCTGCCGTCGAGAATTCATCCGGTCTTCCTCAACCTAGTGAACAACGCGATCTATTGGGTCTCTCAAGCGACTGAGAGAAGGATCAGAATAGACCTCGTAGACGGGCTCGTGGTCGTCGCCGACAGTGGGGCGGGTGTAGATCCCGAGGATGTGTCTCGCCTATTTGAGCTGTTCTTCACGCGTCGTCGTTCTGGCCGCGGTGTCGGCCTTTATTTGAGTCGGGTCAATCTCGCCGTTGCCGGGCATAAGATTAGATACGCAAATGCACTGGATCCGAAAGTTCTCGAAGGTGCGAACTTTATAATCGAGTTCAAAGGGGTGTCGGGGAATGGCTGAGGGGGCATACGCGGCCGCTGTTAAGGAGACCTTCGAGGTCAAGCCGCTGCGGACCGTGCTCATGATCGACGACGAGTTCCCGACGTTCGCCGATCTGGCGGATGCCGATGAGGGAAAGAAGGTCTTCGCTCAGACGGATCGGGCGCTCGCGCTCTATAAGGGCTTCAAGTCGCGGCACATGGTTTGCGACGTAGAAAACCAAATCGACGATGTTGAAGCGGACAGACTTCGGAAAAGCGACCTAGTTGTACTGGACTACAATCTTGGGCCGATTGAGGGCGACAACGAACGTTCGATTGGCATTATCCGAAGACTTGCAGGTTCGAAGCACTTCAACACCGTCGTCGTTTACACGGCTGATCCGGAACAGGACAAGGTTTGGCTGGAAATAGTAGCTAGTCTTGCTGGCGGCTGGCCCGCTGATCCGCAGGGGCTGACCGAGGACGCAGAGAAGCACTGGGATCGACTTTCTGCCGCCGGAGCGCTTCCAGAGCCGCCGAGAGAGGCGGAGCTCGCCTATGCCTCTAGGCTCGAACTTCGGGATCTTCCGCAGAACGTCCGGCGTGAGCTGCAGGAGGAGCTAAAGGCGCTCGATGTCCCGAAGGACGCCTGGGGGATGATAATCAAGTCGTTGCTCGACAAAGCAATGCGTCGGTTCGCGGGGGGGCACGCAAACGCCGATCGCCGGCGGGTCCGCGCCGGGCTCGACGAAAACGGGACGCGATGGATCCAATCGCAGAACTGTTTCGTCGCGATTATGCAGAAGGTCGATCTCACGGACGACGCCGCCGACCCCGCAGGCATCATGGCTGGGTTGGGTCGGGCGTTACTTGCATGGCGACCGAACCTCTTCCAGATCCTTATTTCCGAGATCCAGAACGTGCTGGAACTCGAAGCGTTGGCAACTGAAGACCAACATCTTCGGGATCCCGAGACCCAAGCAGCACTTTGGTACTATCTTTTGGACGCCCTGGGGAAGATGGACTTAGCTTCTCCTGAGCAAGCCCATGCTCCATTGATGGCCATTGTTGATCGAATTGTCGATGGCATCCGAAGAAAGCTGTCAAGCGATCAGGATCTCCTTGATCTCGCTAGCTCGGCGCTCGCGGAAGAAATCAGGGAGTTGGACTGGGAAAACCGTGGTTGGCCAGAGCGTGGCAGTCAGGCGCTGTTCACGGGAGCGCAAACCCTCACCCGTCCAGAACGGCCTATCGACAAGCCAAATGTCATGTTCCGGCTGAATAGCTTCCTGTCGACGGAGCGCTTCAGGCGCGCTCACATTACGACAGGAACGGTGTTCAGCACTGAAGACGGTACGAAATTTTGGGTCGCGGCTTCACCAGCCTGTGACCTAGTCGCTCGGGAGCCGAGCCCATTGCAGCCTTGGTCGCATGCGCTGCATCCAATGACGACGTTGATGGCGATCGAATTGGAGCCCTTCGACAACATCGAATCCGCGCTCTCCGACGCGTCGAAGGGCCGATACGTCTTTCTTGAACTTCCGGTTGGGAGGCGTGCATTTCGCGTTTTGGCAGACAACGGCCAACCTCCATACGAAATCCTTTTCGCGGAGAATGAGGGCCGGGTTAGCAAGGACGGCGATCGGACCGTGTTTTCTGCCTCCCGTCTCGTGCCGCATGGGGAGCCTCCGGCCCGGGGGCTATTGCGAACGACCTTCGTGGTCGTCGATCAGCTGCGGGGCGTGAATGCGACTAGAATGCTGCAGCTTGCGGGTCAGCATCTTTCTCGTATCGGGCTGGATTTCCTCGACATGCCTGCGAAGTGACGAGCTGCCCGCGTCGGTTGGTGAGACTTAGATGAAGCTCACGGGAAGCTCGAGGCAGTAGTGGCGACGAAAGGTCCATTCTGGGCGGGCTATAACCGATCGAGCCTTCTAGGCAACTAGGCGTCGGAGCGTCTCAATACGCTCGGACGCGATAGCTTTTATCGTGATCTGCAGCAGCGCGACTCGTTCATCGAGCCACGTTAGATGTTCGGGAGAAATCTCGTAGAAGTCCGAGTAGCGCGCTTCAACGTAGGCGCGCCTGATCAAATCAAATCCCTGGCGCTCAAACTTGTTCAACCCTGGCCAAATCCCCGCCAGCCGTTGATCCATCGCCTCGGCACGGTCACGCAGAAGGTTCAGGCGATGGGTCTTCGCGCTGTAAAGTGTCAGCGTCAGGATGAGGCCGTGATAAGCTCGCTCAGCAGCTTGATGCAGCAGGAAAGCCGCGTCGTTTGACATCCCACGTGCTCGGGCGTCATGGGAAAGTAAGCGAGAGTTCTCTGACCGCACGGACCACTTGTCGAAGTAACTTGTAGTTTCGGCTAAGGCGTCCTGGGGTGACAACGCTTCCGGCGTCACGAACGGAAAGCCGTCTTTCTCGAACAGCGTGATCCCGTCTCTCACGATGTCCGTAAAGAAGTAGCGGCCCAGCCGTAGCTGCTCATTTACGTCGCCCAGGCTGTGGACGATAAAATTCGGCTGCGTACGCAAGCGCTCGCCCGATGCGTACTCGCGTAGGAACGTTTTATCGGGGCCGTCCCAGAACTCCTCTAGGTCGGTCAGATCATCGTGGTTGACCACCACCAGGATGTCGTAGTCCGAGAAGTATCGGCCCTTGGGATCCTCGACCCAGTCGCCGCGCGCGTAGCTGCCGAACAGGATGATCTTGAGGATCTTGCCGTTTCGGAATCGCGGCATGGTCCGTCGGCTGACGGCCTGCGCGAAGCCGTCACGGAGGGTCTGAACGACGAAGTCCAGTTCCTTGCGCTTGGCGGCTGGCAAGTGATCGAGCGAGGTCTTCATGGGTCCGTGGTCGTTCGGCGGTAGGGCTGGGAGTCTAGGGCGTCGGGCGGTGTCGGCGCCACTGTTCGTTGCATCGGGCGGGCGAATATTCTGTCTATATTCGTTCTATAGGGTGGCCGCGCGCAGGTTGGCGCGCTTGCATGGCGTGCGGCCAGTTCGGCCGCCAGCCCGAGTTCTGCGTGTCGATGCCCGCGCCGGATCTTGCCGCCATCGACCAGGGCCAGGCCAGCGCCCGGGCAGGGCTAGGCCTGCACCACCTGCGCTATGTGCTGGCGGCGGCCGAGCATGGCGGATTCCGCCGCGCCGCCCGGCGCCTGGGCGTTCAACAGTCGGCCGTCTCGCGCCGTATCCAGGAATTGGAAGGCCGTCTCGGGGCGCCGATATTTGAGCGCGGTCCACACGGCGTGCACCTGACCCTAGCCGGTGAGGACTTCGTGCGGGGCGCCCAAGGCGCCGTCGGCGAACTGGACCTGGCCGTTGACCGCGCGACCGAGTCCGCGCGCGCCGACCACGCGACTTTGCGCGTTGGCGTGCTGGCGGGCCTTGGGGGCGGCGTCCTTCAGGACCTCCTTCGCCAGCTCGTGGCGGCGGAACCGGACTTGGCGCTCGACCTCGTCGAGGGCGGCGCCGAACCCCTGGCGGTTGCCCTGGGCCAGGGCCGGCTCGATCTCGCCTTCCTACTGGCCCCGCCCGCCGGCCTGGTGTCGACGCCGGCCTGGCGTGAGCGCGTGGTGGTCGCCGTGCCGATCGCCGATCCCCTGGCCGAGGCCACGTCCCTTTGCTGGACCGACCTGGCTGGGCGTCGGCTTCTGGTCGTCGAGCCGGTCGCCGGCCTTGTCCACGACCTCGCCGCGCGCCGCCTGGGATCAGCGGCGATCCTTGGCCGGGCGGCCGCGCCGGCGAGCCTGGCTCGGTTGGTGGCGCTGGGCCAGGGCCTGGGCCTCGTCGGCGAGGGGGACGCTTGCCGCGCCACCGGCGTGGTCTACCGTCCGCTGGCCCGGAGCTTCCTGGGCTTTGACGCGGTGTTGGGGCGGCGGCCGGAGAAGCCGGTGGTGCGCCAGCTCCTGGCCCTGCTTCCGGGCGTGACCTAGTCGTCAAAGACGATGTCGCGGGTGACCAGGATGGTCAATGGAAGGCCCGCACGCAGCGTTAGGGTCGGCTGGACGTCAAGTTGCTTGCGCACTACCTGCTGGCCGGTCTGGTTGACGGTGTCCTGCACGCCTTGGCGCAAGGCCCGAGCGATGTCGCTGTCGTCGTCGGAGCCGAGGGCTGCGCCGACCCCCAGCACACTGGACAGCAAGGCGGCCTTGCCCATGTCGCCCCAATGGGCGTCGGTCTTGTCGACAAGGCCCGAGCGGCCGGCGGCATCGGCGCCGACCAGGCGGTCGAGCTGCAGCGAGCGACCGTCGGGGAAGATCACCCGGTCCCAGGCCAGCAGCACCCGCTTCTGGCCGAACGCGACCTGGCTGTCATAGGTCCCGATGAGCTTGGCCCCCTGCGGGATCAGCACGACCCGCCCCGTCAGGCTGTCATGGACGTTGCGCGTCACCTGGGCCGAGACGGGTCCTGGAACGTCCGAACTCACCGCGGTGAGCAGGGCGGCCGGGATGACTGTCTGCGACAGGAGTACCTTTCGGCCGGCCGGCGGCTGCGGCCGAAAAGCGCTGGTGGTCGGCGCTGTGTTTCGGCTGTCAAGGAAGGCCCGACGGGCATCGGTCGTCGCGGGCTGAACCAGGGGCGGCGTCGACGCTGGTGAGGGGATGGCCGGCGGCAGTATCGGCGCGGGCAGGGTTAGGGCTGGCGCCGCGGCTGGGCTGGTGCGGCTGAAGACGGCGCTGGTGCGCGCGGCGGCCAGGGCCTGGCGGCGGGCGTCGGCCGCTGGATCTGCGGGGGCCTGCCCGATCGGCGGCGGTGCGACCGCTTCGCCGCGTTGCTGGGCCGACAGGATCGGGCGGCCGAGGTCGCCGGGCAGCGGCGGGCCGAGCTTGGGCACATCGGCATAGGTCCGGGGACCGGTGATCACGGCCTGGGGCGCACGCCCGTCGGTCTCGTCGGCCTTGATGATCACTGGCTTGGGCGCGCGGGGCTGCAGGGCCAGGGCCAAGGCTGCGCCAATCCCGGCTGCGCCGAGACCCGCAAGGCCGGCGACCGCCACCCGCGACAGGCGCGCGACCCTGGGCGGGGCGGCGCGCAGGCGCACGGCGGCCTTGGCTGCGGCTTCGGTCGGGTCCTTCGCGCTCACGGCGCGCGGCTCCCGATCCGCTCGATCCGCACCCGCCGAGCCGAGCGCTTGTCGCCGAGCCGAAGCTCGGCCCGGTCGAACAGGCGGTCGACGATGATCTGGCGGCCCTCGATGCGGTAGTCGACGAGTCCGGTCTTGCCGGCGGCGTCGAGCAGGAAGAGCGGCGGCAGTTCGCCCGCGCCGATCTGGGCTGGGAACACTAGGTGGACCTTGGCGCCGTCGTCGAAGACCTGCTGTGGACGCCAGCCGACCTTGTCGCCGGAGATCCGGTAATCGAAGTTGAGGCGGGCCAGATCGACGGCAGGCGGCGTCGGCGCGGTTGATGGTGTCGGTGGTTGTTGTGCGGCCGGGACGATCGGTTTGGCCACGGCGATCAGCGCGTCGTTGGGATAGGTCCAGGCGACCGAGGCCATGTAGGTGGCCGCCCCGGCCCGCAGCTCAAGATAATAGGTCCGCCGGTCGGTGTTGATGACGAGGTTAGTGGCCAGGCCCGCCTGGGTTGGCTTGACTAGGACATGCACCCGCCGGACTTCACCCTGGCCGCTCTCGGTGTCGCCGAGCACCCAGCGGGCGGTGTCGCCGGCGGCGATCGGACCGGGTCCCGCCAACTGCTCGCCGGGCTCGAGCACGATGTCGGTGACCCGGCTAGGCGCGGTGTAGACTTGGTAGAGGCCGCCCTCGCTCCAGGCGAAGCGCTGCATCGCGCCCAGGAAGCCGTCCAGGCGCGGCTGGATACGGGCGGCGGCGTTGGCCTTGGCGACCGGCGCGGGCGGCCGGGACGATGATGCCGCCGCGGCGGTGCTGGCGGTGGCGAGCGACAGGACCGCGACGACCGCGGCCCCCCGGAAGGCGGCGGTCATGGGGTCAGCTCCTTGGACCAGTCAATCGCGTCGACATAGAGGTGGAGGGGATTGGCCTTCAGCCGATCGACCTTGTTGGTCGGCCGGTCGACCAGGGTGAGGATCGCCGACCAACGCTCGGTCGAGGCCAGGGCCCCGTCCTGGTAGTGGCGCTCGGTCCAGGCGACGCGGAAGCTGGTCGGTGAAGCGCGCAGGACGTTGGTGACGTCGACCGAGACCTGCTCCTTGCCCACCCGCTCGCGCGGGTCGTTGGTCTTGCCGTAGGCGGTCAGGGCCGCCGCGCCCTTGTCGGTGGTGAACCGGTAGGCCGACAGCCAATTGTCGGTGACCACCACCGGGTCGGACGACACCGAGCGGACCTCCTCGATGAAACGCTCGAGCCGGGCGGCGATCATGAAGTCGCTGGGGTTGAAATCGGCGGTCGCCGGACCGACCGTGCGCGCCTCGCCGAACCGGTCGACCTCCACGACCCAGGGGACGACCTGGCCCCTGGCGCCCTGCCACACCAGCGCGCCGGCCAGGACTGCGATCACCCCGCCCTGCACCAGCGCCACGGCCCAGGCGCGCCGGCCGGTGACGGCGAGGTGCCCTTCGCGGTCGTCCCAGGCCTGCCGGGCCCGACGGTAAGGCGTGTCGGGCTCGGGCGTGGTCCCGTAACGGATCTCCGGCCGTCGAAACATCGATCACTCCTCCGAAAGGTCGACGGACGCGCCGCCGCCGGACGGACCCGACGAGGCGGCGTGGCCAAGGCTGGTCGCGCCGCGGGCTATCGCCTGGCGTTGCTGCATGCGCTGGGCCCAAGCCGGCGGCCCGGCCGGCGATGGCTCACCGGCTGGGGCGGCCTGCGCGCCGCCGGGGGCGGTCTGGCGCTGGCGTGCGGACTCGAACCGCTGACCCAGGGATTGGGCCATGCGCCGCAGGGGGCTGACAGCCGCGCTGCCGGCGGCCTTGGCCACGCCCGCCGCCCCGCCGCTCTGGGCCGCCCCGACCGTGGCGCCCGCCAGGCCCGCTGCACCGCGGGCGGTCCCAGCGGCGAGGCCAGCCGCGCCACCCACAGCCAGGCCCGCCAAGGCACCGCCCGCCGCCAGCGCGCCACCGGCGGCCGCGGCGCTGCCGACCGCCGCCCCAGCCGAGAGCTGCGGGCCGCCCGAGACCAGGCCGCTGGCGATGCCAGGCGAGAACAGGCCCAGGCCCAGCAGGCACAGCGAGGCCAGGACGACGCTCAACGCCTCCTCGATGGTCGGCTCGCTGCCGGTGAAGCCCGCCGTGAACTGGGAAAACAGCGTCGAGCCGATGCCGATGACCACGGCCAGCACCATGACCTTCACGCCCGAGGCCACGACGTTGCCCAGCACCCGCTCGGCGAGAAACGCGGTCTTGCCAAACAGCCCCCATGGCATGAGGACGAAGCCGCACAGCGTCGTCAGCTTGAACTCGATCAGCGTCACGAAGAGCTGCACGGCCAGGATGAAGAAGCTCAGGACCACGATCAGCCAGGCGATCAGCAGCACCGCGATCTGGATGAAGTTCTCGAAGAAGGCGACGTAGCCCATCAGCCCGGAGATGCTCTCTAGGAGCGGTCGACCCGCATCGATGCCGGCCTGGCCCACGCGGCCCGGACGCAGCAGGTCGTCGACCGAGAAGCCTGTCCCGGACGCCTTCAGGCCAAGTCCCGCGAAGCTCTCGAAGATGATCCGCGACAGGGCGTTCCAGTTGCCGATCAGGTAGGCGAAGGCGCCAATGAACAGGGTCTTGCGGATCAGGCGGGCGACGACGTCCTCGCCCTCGCCCAGGCTCCAGAAGAGCGCCGCCAGGGTGACGTCGATGACGATCAGGGTCGTGGCGATGAACGCCACCTCCCCGCCCAGCAGGCCGAAGCCTGAGTCGATGTAGGCGGTGAAGACGCCCAGGAACCTGTCGACGACGCCGGGACCTTCCATCTCAGCGGTCCACCCTGGCCCGGCCTAGGAACCGGGTGCGCGCCGCGTCCCAGGCCTGCAGGCACTCAGGGTCCTGCGCGCCGGCCGCGCCCAGCGCCTGGCAGCGCCGCAGCCGCGCATCGATCTGCGCCGGCGCCTGGACGACGGGGCGCGGACTGGGCGTCAGGCTAGCTGGCCGGCGCGCCTGTAGCGCCGCGACCAGGATCGCCAGCAGCGCGAAGCCCGCCGCCGCCAGCCGGAAGGCCAGGCGCGCGCTCACGGCTGGTTGAACATCTTGGCCGAGCCTGGCTGGTAGCCGGCGCCGGGCGTCAGGAAGCGGCGTAGCTGCTCGCGGGCCTGGTCCTGGGCGGCCGCGCGCTGGGCCGCCTCAAGGGTCTGGGCGCGCCCCTGCGCGGCGAGCAGCACCAGGAGGTCGGACAGCTGCTGGGATTGCAGGGCCAGGAGCTGGTTGCCGGCCTGGGCGGCCTGCAGCGCACCGCTGGCTGATTGGCTGGATGTGACGAGCTGGTCCAGCGACGTGCGCGAGGCGTCGAGGTTGCCGACCACGCCGGCCTGGACCTTCAAGGCGTCCTGGAAGGCCGCGACGCTGTTGGTCCAGCGGGTCTTGGCGTCGGCGACGAGATCCTGGCCGCTGGCCGACAGGGTCGCGGGGCGGTAGGCGCCGCCGAAGGCCGCGTCGATGTCGGCCACGCGCATCGCCACACCCTTGGCCTGCTCGACCAGCGCCCGGGTCTGGGCCAGTTGCGATTGCAGGGTCTGCAGGGCCGAGAACGGCAGGGCCTGCAGGTTGCGCGCCTCGTTGACCAGAGACTGGGCCTGGTTCTGCAGGGCGGTGATCTGGTGGTTGATCTGCTCGAGCGACCGGCTCGCCGTCAGCAGGTTCTGGGCGTAGTTGGTCGGATCGAAGACCGTGAACTGGGCGCGGCTCCCGGTCGGGGCCGTGGCGATCGCCAGGATCAGGGGGGCGGCCGCCAGCAGGCGCCGCCGCGTCGGACGCGGGGTCATCTTCAGGGCTCCAGGTCGAGTGTGGAGAGGAGGTCAGCGGCCCAGGGCAGGCTGCGGGCTCGCAGCCACGCGGCGGCGAAGTCTTCGGGCGCGCCGGCCAGCACCGCGTCGATGGCGGCTTGGTCGGTCTTCGAGGATGCGCCGGCAAAGGCCAGGGCGACTTCGCCCAGCGCCAGGTCGAACAGCCGATCACCGGCCGGGGACTGGACGTAGTAGTCGCGCTTGGGCGTGGCCCGGGCAATGATCTCGACCTGGCGCGCGTTGAGGCCGAAGCCCGCGTAGATGGCCGCGATCTGCGGCTCGAGCGCCCGGGCGTTGGGCAGGAAGAGGCGCGTGGGGCAGCTTTCGATGATCGCCGGCGCGATCGGGCTGTCCTTGATGTCGGCCAGGGACTGGGTGGCGAACACCACCGAGGCGTTCTTCTTGCGCAGGGTCTTGAGCCACTCGCGCACCTGGCCGGCGAACTGCGGGTCATCCAGCGCCAGCCATCCCTCGTCGACGATGACCAGGGTCGGGCGGCCGTCGAGCCGGCCTTCGATGCGGTGGAAGAGGTAGGCCAGCACCGCGCCGGCCCCGGGCGCGCCGATCAGGCCCTCGGTCTCGAAGGCCTCGATGCTGGCCGCGTCCAAGGTCTCCTGCTCGGCGTCCAGCAGGCGGCCCGCGGGACCGCCGACCGCGTAGGGCTGCAGCGCCAGCTTGGCGGGGCCGTCCTGCAGCAGCGCGATCAGGCCGCTGATCGTGCGCTGGTCGACCGGGGCGGCGGCCAGCGCGCCGAGCGCCGACCAGAGCCGCGCCTTGCGTTCGGGGCCGGCCTGGATCCCTTCGCGGACCAGCAGGACTTCCAGCCAGCCGGCCGCCCAGGCGCGTTCGGCCGGATCGTCGATCCGCGCCAACGGTTGCAGCGAGGGGGCGCCGCTACCGCCGAGGTCGTGGAAGGTTCCGCCCATGGCCAGGGTCGCCGCCCGGATGGAGCCGCCGAAGTCGAAGGCGAAGACCTGGGCGCCGGCGTAGCGCCGAAACGACAGCGCCATCATCGCCAGCAGCACCGACTTGCCCGCGCCGGTCGGGCCGACCACCAGCGCATGGCCGACATCGCCGACATGCAGCGCCAGCCGGAACGGCGTCGACCCGGCGGTGCGGGCATGCAGCAGCGGCCCGGCGGCCAGGTGCGCATCGCCCGCCGGGCCGGCCCACACCGCCGACAGCGGCATCATGTGCGCCAGGTTCACCGTCGAGACCGGCGGCTGGCGAACGTTGGCGTAGACCTGGCCGGGCAGCGTCCCGAGCCAGCCCTCGACGGCGTTCAGCGTCTCGGCGATGACCGTGAAGTCGCGGCCCTGGATGGTCTTCTCGACCAGCCGCAGCTTCTCGGCCGCCGCGCGCGGGTCGGCGTCCCAGACCACCACGCTGGCGGTGACGAACGCCTGGGCGACCTCGTCGGCCCCCAGGTCCTGCAGGGCCGCATCGGCGTCGGCGGCCTTGTTGGCCGCGTCGGAATCCACGAGGCTCGCGGCCTCGTTGGTCATCACCTCCTTGAGGATCGCCCCGATCGACTTGCGCTTGGCGAACCATTGCCGGCGGATACGGCTGAGCAGCCGGATGGCTTCGGTCTTGTCGAGCATCAGCGCCCGGGTCGACCATCGGTAGGGGAAGGCCAGGCGGTTGAGGTCGTCGAGGATCCCGGGGAAGGTGGCGGTCGGAAAGCCGACCACGGTGAGCACGCGCAGGTGCTGGTCGCCCAGGCGCGGTTCGAGCCCGCCGGTCAGCGGCGCGGTCGCCAGGAGCGCGTCCAGGTGCATCGGCGTCTCGGGGACCCGGACGGCCTGGCGTGCGGTGGTCGCCGCCCCGTGCAGGAACCCGAGCGTCTCGGTGTCGTCCAGCCAGGCGGCTTCGGGCATGAAGCCCTCGACCAACTGCAGCACACGGTCGGTGCGCTGGACGAAGCCCTGGGTCTGCTCCCACGCATCCAGGCCGTCCTGCGCCCGCCCTTCGATCATCAGGCCGCTGACGCGTCGGGCGTCCTCGGCGGGCGGGCGCCAGACGAAGGTCAGGAAGTAGCGGCTCTCGAAGTGGGCGCCGGCCTCGGCGAACTGCTCGCGCCGCTCCAGGTCGACCAGGGCCGAGGCGGGATCAGGGAAGCGGTCGGCGTCGTAGCCAGCGGCGGGATCACGCCGGGCCTCGACGAACAGCGCCCATCCCGAACCCAGCCGGCGCAGGGCGTTGTTGAGCCGGGCGGTGACCGCCACCAACTCAGCCGGCGTGGCGCTGTCGAGGTCAGGACCCCGGAAGCGGGCGGTGCGCTGCAGGCAGCCGTCCTTGTTGAGGACGACGCCCGGCGAAACCAGCGCCGCCCACGGCAGGAAATCGGCCAGGTAGGGCGTCGGGTCGGCGTAGGACTTGAGCGACAGCATCGCGCTCAGGCCCGCAGGTAGGGCGGATAGCGCAGGTGGCGGCGGCCGACCTCGACGAACTGCGGATCGAACCGGGCGGCCCAGACCGCCAGCCCGTGGCCGACCAGCCAGAGCATCAGGCCCACGATCCAGAGGCGCAGGCCAAGGCCCACGGCCGCGGCCAGGGTGCCGTTGGCGATGGCCACCGTGCGCGGCGCCCC
>Ga0209758_1000508_pt1 | contig 62735 bp, 50 predicted proteins | sample AraplaMF_Col_mMF_FD_184258 | JGI IMG/M metagenome (GOLD analysis project Ga0209758, IMG submission 184258) | Arabidopsis root microbial communities from the University of North Carolina, USA - plate scrape MF_Col_mMF (SPAdes) (version 2) | ecosystem: Host-associated > Plants > Roots > Endosphere... | reverse complement strand
CTCGCTGGAGCGGATCGGTTGTGTCGCGACCTATGTCGATGCGGCGGGCGCCGCGATCCCCCTCGAGGTGACACTGCGTGATCTGAAGCTGCAGCCGCTCGACCTGATCCACATCGTGCCCGACGATGCGCGCCAGGACATGACCGAGCTGAACGACCGGATCGTCAGCCATGTCGTGGAGAGCGCGCCGCTGCGCCCTGATGGGGGGGTAACGATCGCCCATATGGCAAAGTTCGCGGCCGACATCTCGATCTTTGAGGCCCTGCCACTGCTCCGCGCGCTGCGCCGACTGGTACTCCTGTCACGGCCGCTGCGCGCCGCCGATTGCGCGCTGAGCGGTGAGGCGGATTCGCATTTCGACGACGACGTCTCCATCGATCCGCAGCGCGTGACGCTCGGCCGCGATGCATTGCAGGCATTGCGCAACGATTGCAACACCTTAGCCGCGGCGTTGGCCGGGGCGCTGGCCGATCCGGTAGCCAACGGGGCCGCAATCGTGGCCGGCGCGGATGCGACGATGGACCAAGCCGTGGGCCTCTTCCGGCGCGGGTCGCAATTCAGCCTGCCGCACAGCGGATGGGGCTTCGCCTTCGCCTGGCGGCGCGGCGTGTTCACCACGCTGCTCGACAAGATCGCCAAACGCACCGCGCAATGGCAGGACAATCTTGCCGCGTTCGACGATTGGATCGCCAAATACGACGCCTTGCCCGCGGACGCTGACGACAAGGCGCGGTTCGAGATCCTGCGCCGCGCCGAGAGCGAGGTCGCGACCGCGAAGACCGATCCGCTGCCCGCCAGTGCGGACGATTTCCGCGCCACGCTGCTTGCCCTGCGCTCGATCTTTACGGCCCGGCGGCAGAGCTTCCTGGACCTGCTGTCAACAACACGAAGCAAGGCGAGCGACCTGCTCGGCGATGCGCGAGTCCTGCTGCCGGTCGCAGATATTGATCCGACGCCGCTCACCCTCAACGACGAGGAGACTGCGACGATCGTCTTCGTCCAGGAGACGCAGGCCGTCCTGACCGCGGTGATGGCCGATATCGACAGCCGCCTGGTCGCTTCGCAGGCCGCGCTCGACGCGTCCACCGCTGCGGCCAATGCGCCAGGCAGCGTGAAGTCTCTGCAAGACGCGGCCACGGCGCTGTTCGGCGAGCATTTCGTTCTTCTCCCCGAATTCGGCCTGAAAACCGCGCAGGCGGCCGAGATTGAGGCAGCACTGGCGGACGGCGCCGATGGCGGACCGCTTCTCTCTTATCTCCAGAACACTGTGGGCCTCGATCTGCCCGTCGATGAATGGTTCACGGGCGCAGCGCGGGTGCGCGAGAAGCTGCGGACCTTCGAGCAGGTCGCAGCGCTCGGCACGGCATTCGGCGCGGCCGAGCCGGTGCTGTCGCCGGCGCAGATCCCTTATCAGCCGAAGGACAGTTGGCTGGCGCTGCAATTCCCTGCCGACTACGCATTCGACAGCCAGCGCCTGCTCTACACCGCACATTACGCCGTTCCGTTCCAGAAATCGGCGCGGCAATGCGGCCTCCTGCTCGACGAATGGAGCGAGGTCGTACCTAAACGCGATGTCACCACCGGCATCACCTTCCATTACGACCGGCCGAACAGCGAGCCGCCCCAGGCCATGCTGCTGGTGACGCCACCGGAATATAGCGGCGCCTGGCAATGGGCCGATCTGGTGGACGCGCTGAATGACACGCTGGATCGCGCCAAGCGTCGTGCGGTCGAACCGACGCAGGTCGATTCCACCGCCTATGCCCGCTTCCTGCCGGCGACTATCACGGCGGTGACGGTGAACGCGCTGACGATTACGCTCAACCTCGCGCTCAACAATGCAGGCTACAAGCCGGGAGGCAGCTGAATGGCTATCATCACCGAGATCCAGGATCTGCAGCACGCGCTGATCGCACGCGCCTTCCCGACGATTACGCTGTTCAACCGCCTGGAAACCCGTCCGCGGACCGACAATTTCGCCCGCGCCCTCAAGGCCGAGGTGCGCGACGCGCTGTGGATGCTCACCCGGCAATGGCAGATGGGGGAGTTCGAGGGCGATGACGCAGGCTCGCCGATTTTCGCCAAGGTACATCTCGAGCGCACGCTGCTGGAAAAATACAAGGCCGGCGACGGCTCGGTCGAGATGTTCGACGGCACCGTGCCGTTAGAGGCGAAGGTCGAAAAGCTGGCGGTGCCCTTTGCGATGGGCGGGCTCGACGTCTCGCTCGACATCCGGCTCGCGATGGGGCGCTATTGGCTGAAGCTGCTGCGCTCCTTCGGCGATTTTACCGCCCCCTTCGCCGCCGCCTATCCGGTGCACGTGCCCGATCCGGCCAATCCGGCCGACGCACCGATCTGCGCCCATAGCGAAGCCTGGAGCAGTTTCGCCGCGGCGGCGGGCCGAGCGATGGACGGCATGAAGCTTTACCAATATGTCACCGCCGATCCGGCGCACCATGCCTATGACGGCATTGCCGGGCTTGCCGGTCAGGAGGCGCAGGTCGATGCATTGACCGCGAAGTTCGTCGCGTGGTTCGGGCGGCAATTCTATCAGCCGCAACCCGGCCAGGCCGAGGCCTGGGAACCTGCGCGACTGGAATACCGCTTCGCCTGCTCGGCGCCTGCAGCCGGTGGGGAGAAGGTGTTCACGGCCGATGAATATTACCAAGGTCATCTCGACTGGTACAGTTTCGACATCGATCCCAAGCAGAGTACGCTCGGCGGCGCGCCGTTGCCGCCAGGACCGGCGCTCGTAAACGACACGCAGACGCTGCTCCCCTCGCCTGTGAGCTTTCCCGGCATGCCCGACACGCGCTGGTGGGCGTTCGAGGACGGCAAGACCAATTTCGGCGACGTGAAGCCGGACACGACGGACATCGGCAAGCTGCTGCTGGTCGAGTTCGCACTGGTCTATGCCAATGATTGGTTCCTGATTCCCTACACGCTGCCGGCAGGCTCGCTCGCCAAGGTCGAGGGGCTGGTGGTGACCAATGTGTTCGGCGAGCGCACCTGGGTCGAGGCGGCGGGACGCGGCAAGGATGACGACTGGCAGCGCTGGGCGATGTTCATCGTCAACACGGCAGGCGACAATGGCGAAGCCGCGGATACTTCGCTGCTCGTGCCACCCTCGGCGATGAACGTTCTGGAAGGCAAGCCGCTCGACGAGGTGCTGCTGATCCGCGACGAGATGGCGAACATGGTGTGGGGTATCGAGCGGACAATCCCGCTGCCTTCGGGGCCGACGAAACCGGGCCGGGAGGCCGCACGCGAGTTGCACGCCTATCTGCAGGCCAGGATTGCGGCCGCGCCCCCGGCACTGCCGCTCTTCGAGACAACCGCCTCGATCACCTATCGGGTCATGACCACGGTGCCGGAGCAATGGATCCCCTTCGTGCCGGTGCATATGCCGAACGACGTGCGACAGACACAGCTTCAGCGTGCCGCGATGCCGCGTATCCTGGACGGCGATACTGCGCTGCCAGCCAAGGTACGGCCGCGCACGCGGCTGCTGCGCGAAGGCCTCGACCAATCTCCGTCCGTCGCCTATTTCATCCATGAAGAAGAAGTGCCGCGCGCCGGCGTACGCGTGACCCGCAGCTTCCAGCGCGCACGCTGGACCGACGGATCGGCCTGGACGTGGCTCGGCGCGCGCAAGCAGACCGGCCGTGGCGAAGGCTCCAGCGGACTGGCCTTCGACAGCGTCGTCGATGCGCCCAAGCAAAGCTGAGACACAGCGCGCCGGCAGTGGGATCCGTTATCCAATTGATCGCCCTCCACTGAGTGTTCGAGTGAGATGGCGGCTAACCTGCGTTGCAGAGGTAGTTGACGCATTCGACGGACGAGAAGTCCGGCAGCACCGCTGCCGACGCGTCCGATGGTGGCGTCATCGTTGAGAAAGATGCCGACGACCTCGGTCCTTCGCTTGATTTCTCCATTCATCGGAATGCCGGCCGGCAAGACGCTTTAGTTCTGTTTCCACGTTGCATTGTCGGGGATTGACCGACTGGGCACGACCACCTGTATGATCGACGGGCTGCTCACGTTTTCCAACGCGCCGAGGATCGCGTCCTTGAGTTCGCCGTATGTATGCGCTTCCCAGCCTTGGCACCCAAAGACATCGGCGAGTTTGCTGTAGTTCCAGCGGTGCAGGATGCACGAGTTGCGGAACGGCGTGTCGGTTCGAAAGACCGATGCATCGGCAAGCCACTGCTCGACGCCGTAGACCCCGTTGTCGATGACGAAGATGATCGGATTCAGTCCGAAACGGGTTTGCGTGGAGAGGCATTGAGCGGTCATCTGGAAGCCACCGTCTCCCGAAAAAACCATCACCCTCTGGGACGCTTCCTTCGCCAGAGACACGCCGGTGGCAGCCGGCCCGATGTAACCTATGGCCGAATAGGAGGATTGGACGATGAAGCCCCGGGGAGCGGCGATCTTAAGCAGCATGCTTCCGAAATAGTTCAGGCTTGCGTCGCTTCCGACGATCGTGTTTCCGTCGATGTAGTAACGGACAAGATCGTAGAAGCCCTGATAGGTGATCTCCTCCGTCAGATTGCCAAAGGTTGGCTCCGGGCGGATTTCCTGCGGCAGATCCCGGCGCGGGCAGATCAAGTTCTTCTCAAGCAAGCCATCGAGCAGATCAACCAGTGAAACCTGCGCGTTGAACACCGTGCCGTACTTGAACGTATCGAATGAAGCAAATGCAGTTTTTCCTAAATCGATGGGCCAGCCGAGATCGTTGATGTCTGTCAGCCAGACACCGAGAGCCAGGACGAAATCGGAGTTTTTCATCAGTTCCTGAACTGATGCAGACGAGGATTGCCCGTCGAACACGCCAGCGAACTGCGCGTCCTCTTCAGACAGTATCGCCTTGTTCAACAGCTCGGTAACATAGGGGATCTGCAACTGCCGGATCAGCTTTTCCGCCTTGTCGCGAAGCCCGAACCGGTCGATCTCAACCCCGATCCAGAGCAGCGGATTAGTCGCCTGCTGCAATCTTTCGCCGATCTGCCCGATCGTTTGGGCCAGGCTGTCCGGGTCGGACAAGACAGGTGCAGCACTCAAGGCATTGGAAGGACGCTGACATTCCAGGTCCACCATATCCTCAAGCAGCTCGATATAAACGGGACGTCGCTCCGTGATGCACTGAGTCAGCGCATAATCGATCAGCATGGGCGCCAGATGGGGGCTGTCGATACGCACCGCGGCGGCCGTTACGTATTCGAAGACTTGCAGATCCGTTTCGCGTCCACTTATGAAGTGGTGGGAACTGTAGCCGGTCTGCTCGAAGGTGAGCGTCTTCTTGATGCTGGGCGCCCCGTTGATGAGAACGACCGGCACACGCTCCACGAAAGAGCCGGCGATGGCATTGGTCGCACAGAGCGCGCCCGCGGAATAGGTGACGCAAAGCGCACCAATCCCCTTGAGCCGCGCATATCCGTCGGCAGCATAGCCGGCGTTCAGCTCGTTGACCTCTTCGATCACCTGAATGTCGCTCTTCTCGACATAGCTGGTCACCCATTCGATCGAATAGTCTCCGGCGATGGAGAACAGGTGCCGCAGACCCAATTCGTGGAGTCTATCGACCAGATACTGCCCGACCGTGTATTTCCCGTTCATGGCCCAAATGCTCCCTTTGTCCGAAAGATGAAAGCTAGAATTGGCGCGCATTGCCGAAGAGACGCGGCATGTAGATGTCGAAAATTGCCGGGCATTTCCGTTCCGGATATTGTTCGATCATGAACCGCTTGAAGTCTTCGTTCACCAGCCCCTTCCCGGCGGCGTCCATGGCGACGGTCAGGTATTCGATGTTTCGTGCAACCTCGTTCCTGTCTGCCGGAACGCCATGTCCGGCCAGAAACACGTCGTAGTCGCTAAACAGCATCCCCTGCAGAACCTGCGCCCAATGGTTCATGCTTTGCGTCAGATAGAGATGAGTGCCGCTGTAGATCAGGTCCTGTGCGATGAAGACGCCAAGGTCGGGAAGCGCGATGGTAAGAAGAAAATCGATTTCGGTATCCACGACCTCATCGAAGACATATCTGACCCCGTCGATGATTTCTTCGCCGGCGCACACCGCTTGTCCGGGTATGACGACGGTATCGGGCGCAAGATTGCCCATTTTCCAATGATCAAGTCTTGAGTCCTCGCCGTGCTCCTTCAGGAATTCGATGGTCTCGGCAAGAGCATAAATGGAAATGTCGTCGAATGCGGCTCCCAGGCCGAACCAGTGGTCTGGATGCCTGTGCGACAGATAGATCCGATCGATGGGCTTGCCGATGCCGTCGGCATATTCCCTGAACTTCAGCGCGTAAGGGACCAGAAACTGCCCATCGACGAGAACGAGTTTGTTCTCGCTTTCGATGATGTGCGTCGCGTTGGCGATATTGTTATCGGTAAACGAGGAGATGAACGTGTGAAGCCGCACACCGCCTATTCGCCGCGTAATGATGATGGGATCGGGCAGTTGCGCTACCATGAAGGTTTTCCTCTCTCGAAAATCATCGGGGGCGGCCCTCATGCGGGGGGCCGCCATGAGGGCGGGTGCCCGCAGCAAAGCGATCGCCTGTCCGCCATCACCGGCGGACGGCGGCAAACGTCGCGAGCTTGTCTTCCAATGTCTTCAGCGCGCTGCGGGCGACGTCATATGCGCTGTCGCGTCCTGTCTCAGGCTCATCCTCGCCGGGCCGCCAGAAGCGTCGGCGCGTCATCCGCATCGAGCTGTCGAAGGGTGGGATCGCGTTGAAGACCTCCACCAGATAGGGGCCAGTATAAACCGGCTCGATCTCGCCCAGCATGATGTCCCAGGGGATCCAGCTATCGGTCACGGCGCCGCGGTCCGGCGCCGAAATGTGGATGTAGTTGAGCTGGCCCTTGCGTGTGGCCCGCTCGACATTGTTCCTGAAAATCGCCGGGCCTCGACTTTCCATCACGACTTGCGCCGTGTCGATCGTCACCCCGCACATCGGAATGTTGTAGGTGTCCAGGAAATCGAGTGCGTCCGAGACCATGGTCGCGCCTGGCGTTTCCCAGTTCTTGACCGGCTCGATGGCGAGTTTTACCTTTTTTTCATGTGCATATTCCGCCAGTTCCTTGAAGGGGGAGCTGGCCGCCGCGTAACGGGGCTTCATCCAGTCCTGCAGCGCATCGCTCCAGATCCCGTCACCGGAATCGGTCAGCGGAAAGACCCCGTAGGGATAGAGGAAGGGACCCGACATGATCGCCCCCTCCCCGCCGAGCACAGCGGTGATATCGACGCGCGACTTGAGATAGGCTATCGCCTGTCCGCGCTGTTCCTCGTAAGGCGAGGTGGGATCGAACGTCCTTGTCGTGCCGACATTGGTCGTAAATTTCGCATGCCGGAAACCTGCATGATCGAACGCCTTTTTCAGGCGAACATAGCTCGCGACCTCGTCACGGTGATCGACCATGGCCGGCCCGGTGGCGATGTGCAGGTCGAAACCCGTATAGCCCATCTCGGTGAGAGCCCGCAGATGCCGGATAAGGATCTGGGTATAGGCCTCGTCATCCGGCCTCGCGTCCGCCGTGAACATGAAGAAGCTGAAATATATGTCTCGCTTGAATGGCTTTTGCATCGTCATAGCTCCAGCTGACTCTACGTTTTGAAGAGCGGTTGATCGGCGTGACTGAATTTTCGAATGAGCACGGCTGTCCCATCATCTGTAATTTCGATGCGAACGAATTCGACTGAACGGTCCCGGAACTCAAAACTTAAACGCTATACAACGCTAGAAAACATCCATAGATTGTGCTGAAAAAGACGGCGATGCCGTCATATCCGCCCTCCAGGATCACCAGCCGAGCAACTCGCGCAAATACGCCCGGCCCATTTTCGCGTATTGCAGCGGATTGGCCTTTGCCGGGTCCTGCTCGGCCTCGACACAAATCCAGCCGGCGAAGTCCGCTGCCGCCAAAGCCTCAAGTATCTCCGGAAAGGTGCGGATCGAGCCGTCACCGGGGACGGTGAATATGCCCCCCTCTATCCCCTGCTCGAAGGACAGTCCCTTCTCATGGATCTCCGCAACAATATCTTCGCGCATATCTTTCAGGTGAACATGCTTGATGCGGTGTGCATAGGTACGGGCAAGCGCGAGCGGATCGGCACCGGCCGCCGCCTGATGTGCGGTATCCAGAAGCATGTTGACGAGGGCAGGATCCGTCTCATCCATGAGCCGGTGGATCGCCTCGGTTTTCATCACCCCGGTTCCCAGGTGCGGGTGGTAGCAGAGCCGGCGATTGCGGGCCTTGGCCTTCTCGCCCGCCTCGTGCAGGCCTTCGAGCAGTCGTTTCCACTGATCCTCCGAGAAGTCCGGGCAATTGGGAAACAGGGCGACGGGAAGCGGGTTGACGGCCCCGCCGAACTCCGAGACGACCAGGTCGGCCCTTCGAGGATCGTCACTGCCGCATTCCATGGCTTCGAGAAAATCGAGTTGAGTATCGACATTGCTCAGCGTGTGCTTCTTCATCGACTTGATGGTGAAATAGGTGCTGACCCATGGTTCGGAAATCCGGAGCCCCCTCAGTTCGAGTGCAGGCCGCAGGACGTCCGGATCGGTCGGATATTTGTGCCCGACGCCACATCCGACATAACCGGCCAGCGCCATTTCGCTCAAAGCCTGTTCGTAGGGGATACCGATATCGATGTTGATGAAATCGTCATTCCACCACAGCGTGGGAATGACGCCCAGCCAGACCTTGTCGGGCGTCAGGCGATGCAGATTTGTTGTCATGACATGATCCCAACATTTTGAAGGTGAACGGAAACGGCGTCGGCTTTGGTGTCGGAAGCCGGAAAGGCCGGAATTTTAGGAGGATAGGCCCATGAACCGTATCCCGGTGCCTTGGCACCGGCAGGGTGGGCGCCGATCGCCTTCCAGAGCAACCCTTCGACATAGGCATCTGGAGAAACCACGAAGGTCGCATCCGCGGGCTTGGCCCCAAAACGCTGCGTCCAAGCGTAAGGCAACTCGAACCAGGTTCCGGAATACCAGAGCTTGATCAGGGAGCGTGCCACATCGCCCAGCAGTTCACTTCCCAAAATGGTCTGACGCAGCGCCCGGGCACGGGTGCCGTCTCCGGGCGGGGGCAGAGCAGCGAAGGCGGCCAGCAGTGTGTTGGTTGTGTCGCCGCCGACAACCGTATCGAGCGTGCCGAGATAGCGTTCTGCCAAGCCCGTTGCGAGAAGATCGAAGCGGGAAAAGGCGGTCAATTCGACGGAAAGGCCAAGAAATGTCTCGATACGGTCGCTCATGCCGCAGCCTCCGCCCGGTGGGCCGCATATGGATCAGCGGTATTTTTTCCGATCTCGTAGGTCGGGCTGCCGTTCAGACCGGGATGACCCTGCAAAGGATTGCGGATGAGTTCCAGCATCATATTGCGGAACTCGAACATGACAGGCACGGCCTCGAGCAGCAGGCTCGGTTGCCCGTTGTAGGCGCGCGTCAGAAGCGCCAGGAATTCCCCGTAACGGTGATTGAATGCGACGGTCGCCTCGCGAAGTTCCGAGCCGTCGGAAATCTCCGCCACTTTCAGGTTAGGCTTGATCGGATAAGCGCCGTCCCAGTCGATCTGCAATGGCGGACCGGTCGGGTGGCCGGGCTTGTCACCCTTCAGGTAATACCGCCCTTTGACCAGCTCTTCGAAACGATAATAATGGGCCAGTTCGTGCTCATCATCGTCGTAAATGCTACCACCATCACCTTCACCCTGCTCGATGATGAGCTCGAGGGCGTCGAGGGCGCTTTTCAGGTCGAAGACGGGAAACAGTTCGCCGCCGCCAGAATAATAGTATTCCGAAGTGATCTGGCGTGACCTGTCCCCGGTGAAGATGGTCTGGCCTTCCCGCTTCGCTTTTTCTTCCAGCTCTTTGATGCCCTCCACGATGGCTGCGTAGAACTCGCCGATACTGTAGAAATGCAGGTCCTTGTTGCGCGGATGGCTGCCGAGCACAGTTTTATGCTGCGAAGATTTGCGGTGGATCAGCGGACTTTGGGCTTTCAGATGCTCAGGCCGCGCGGCCGGCCGTTCGATTTTCAGAAAGGTCGCCAGCGCCTCCCGCCCGAATGCCTGGATGCCGACCTCGAAATCCGTCTCGCCATCCGGCAGATAAGCTGGATAGCTGGCAACGAAATCCGGTCGTGTGAGGTCCGGCGTGCCGCCAATAGCATTCAAAACATTGGCGGCGATGGTAAGGTGCAGCATCTCTTCAACGACGATCACACGCAGGATCTGTGCTGCATCCTGGTTCACGTTGGGCATGATCGAATAAAGTGCAGTCAGATAGGGTGGGATCGTCGCGTGTTCGAGCTGCATCGCCCCGTGGAGAAACTCTTTCAGCTCGTCAAGCGTCCTAATGCTGCTGTGCGTGTGCATGCTCAAGCTCCGTAGAATGTAACTTGGATACGGGGGGACTGTACCGGTTTCGCGTGCGTCGGATCCGTCTCTGCGTGCCGCGCACCCGCAGCCGGTTTCTCAGTGTAGATAGTTCAGGATGTCGCGCCCGCTGCGGAAGCACATGGCCGCCAGCGTCAATGTGACATTGGCGGTGCCGATCGTCGGCATGCTGCCACCGCCCACAAGATAGAGGTTTTCATGGTCCCAGCTGCGCTGGTTCTTGTTCACGACCGAATTGGTTTTCGTCGTTCCCATAATATGGGTGCCGGCGAGGTGATTGCCTCCACGGATCGCATAGCCCTGCCCTTCATAGGCCACATAGCCGAAGTCGCTGCGGTCGTAGCTGGTATGATCCTGAGCACCCAGGCGCGCGAAAACGGTACGGGAAAACTGCCGGGCATAGGCAGCACCTCTCATCGTATATTCCGGTACGGTGAAGGACAGGATGGGCCGCATGTTGCCCAACGCGTCCGTGAACTGCGGATCAAGCGTGATGCGATTGCTTTCGACCGGCATCACCTCCAGCATGACCGCCAACAGAAGCTGACGCGAGACGCGGTCGATCAAGCCTTGCCGCAGATCGCTACCGTGCAGGTTCCGATCGTCCACCAGCTCGAGAAGATCGGAGGTCGGCGCCCCCGTTGCCCAGCCCCAGCCGTCATTGTGGATGTCGATGGCGAAAGCGGCCTGCTTTTCGCGGAAAGGACCGTCTCTCAGATCGACAATGCCGCCCGTCGAGCTGGTGCCGCGCATCGTGCCGCAGATCTGTGGCATCAGCGCCCAGTTCAGGAGATAGGCATGGTCCATGAGGTTGCGCCCGACAAGGCCGCTGGTGCTGCGCAGGCCGGACGAAAGCATCAGGCGTGCCGTTTCGATGGCGCCGGCCGCAAGCACGAAGACCTTGCCCCTCACTGTGATCGTTTCATAGACAGGCGAGCCGGGGTCTTCATAAACCTTCACCTCAAGAGCACTGACTTTTCCGCTGTCGGGATCGATCACCACCTTGGATGCGACGGCCTGCGGCAGTAGCTCGACCAGCGGCTGGCCGCTCTTGCCGTTCATCCGGAAAGCCTTGGCCAGCGTTTTGCCCGAATGGTAACGCGCTTGTACGGGACAAAGCGGCACGCAATTTGTATTGCCCTGGCAGCGACCGCCCTCTTCCACCTGGTGGGTATTGACCGCACCGACCGGCCTGTAGCCCCTTCCGCCGTCATAGGCCGGATTGGGGATGCCGTTGCGCCCTTGCGGATAAGGCCTGACCTTGAGCGGATAGATCCGACCGTAAAGATCGACACTTGTGCCATCGATACCGTTGTTGACCTGCTGGTCCAGATAAGACAGCGGCAGGCCGCGCATGGGAAAGACATAGCCGTCGGGAAAGGTCTGTCCCAGATAGCTCTGGTCCTCGACATTGGCGGACACGCCGATTTCCTGCTCGGCCAGGCGATAATCCTCCTCGACCTCTTCGAAGCTCAGGGGCCAGTCCAGCCCCTGCCCGTAATTGGTGCGGGATTTGAAATCGGAACGAAGCATGCGGGGGGTCTTTGCCTCCCAGTGCATGGTCGTTCCGCCGAAAATGCGGGTATATGTAGTGTCACTCACATAAGGGCCGGATTGAACGATATAGGTCGAGCTGTCGGTCTCTCCCGCCTGCAGCTTTCGCAGCTGCGGGCTGCGAGGCATGGCCGCATTCGCATTCACGGGGAATGGCGATTGGTTATCCTTAGCCGCAGCCGAATAGAACGTCGTCAGGAGATCGTCGTAACCGACGAGGCTGCGATTAGCACCGGTTCCCGCCTCCAGGACAAGCACGCGCTTGCCCGCTTCCGCGGCCTGCTTGGCAATGATTGCCCCGGATATACCGGAACCGACGATCACGATATCGTAGTCGCGAGACCCGGCGACCGCCTGGGGGTCCACTCTCAGCGCCGATTCAGATGGGAAAAGCACTTCAATCCTCCATATCTCGAAGAAACGTGGGCGTCGTCAGGTGGCCGTGGCTAATGCTGCGCCCGCGAGGTTTTGAGGATTCTTGCCTTTGGCTTTGCTGCTCCCGCTGCTCACCGTCTTCCGGGCGACGGCGGAGCCGGCTCTGACCGCAGACAAGAAGGAAGCGTAGCTCCACGTCAGGTTACGCACGCTTTTCTCGTAACCCGTGCTTCCATCGAACTGCTCGCTCAGCTCGTAATGATCGCTGTGATAGACGACGGCACGCAGCATGGCGTCGGAGGAAGCGCGCAGCGCTTCCGCAGCATTGGCTGGAGTGGCCGACGAACTGATGGAGAGGCCATCGAAGAAGGGCTTGGAAAGGTCGTCGAGCGGGATGGTGCCGCCCGCCTCGATGGCATTGGCGAGGCGGTATTGAAACTCCGCGAAGTTGGCCGTGCACAGAGCCCACGGATGCCCGCCGGTGACCGGATGAGCAACATCGCCATCATAATGATCGCCGGGATAACGTCCGAATAATGGACCAACGCCTTTGCCGGCGTCAGCGCCGTTGATTGGATAGAAGGTGGCGACCGACGGATCGGCCCATTGGCGCCGCAAGATAGCAGCCGTCGCCAGGACTTTCGTATCGGTTGGCTCGATTGCGCCATAGCAAACGGAACATATGATATCGATGTTGGCATCATAGCCGGGCTGCGTATCGGCATCGAGGACGCTCACATAGAGTTGCCCGTTCCAGTGGGCGGCAAGCTGACTTTGCAGCCATGCCATCGCATCGGCCACCGCGGCAGGCACGGCAACGCCGATGGAGTTCCTTGAAATTTCCTGGAAAAACCGCAATTGCACGGCTCTCGCAAAGAAGGAGTATCCGACATACTCCTCCCACAGGTTGGCGGTCTTGTTCTGATAGGCCTGCAGGAGATAGGACAGATTGGTTTCAATCAGCTGCTTGGCGAGGCTCTGCGTATTGCCGTCAAGCTGGTCGTAGGCAATCAGAAGCGCGATCGACTGAATGGCCGGGCCGTCATTCTGCTCGGACCACGGGCGAATATCGCCGGCAACCGTGAAGCAGGCATGGCCGAGCGTCACCGCGGACGAGTTCCTGGCATTGGTTTGGCAGAGAGCGGCGAAGTTCACGTAATCGACGAGAGCCGGCACGCCTCCCCCTTTAACAGGCGGCAGATCCGCTGATGCGATCTCGATGGCCGTAATTGCGCTGTCCCGAACCCAGTTGAAAACGTAGTCCTGATCCACACCTGGTGTATTTGCGGGATAGGACGGTGCGGCGATGACGCAGCCCGGCTTGGAAAAAACGCCCGGGCTTACAGGATCTTCGATGACATAGCCGCTGCTCGTTACGTTCCGCATCAGCAGCAGCAGGAAGTAACGTGACAGAGACATCAAATCGGTCTGGGCGAAGGCCGGCATTGGAGTTTTTGCAGGCGCGTCGGCGCCCACTGCCAGACCCAAACCGGCCCGGTTCGTGTTTATCATAGCTGACTCCAAAATCGTTGTGATTAGATCGGCAAGAAAATGCTTTGCTGCCACTCACTGGAGATGCTCTCGCCAAATTGACGCCAGAAATGCATCTCAGCCCGCCCCTTCTCCCGGAACTCGACGTCCTGGGAAAACGGAAGGAACCTACACCGCTAAATACTCTCGATTAACCCAAGTATTACGCTAGGATTTGGTCTTTCAGCCTTGATCACGTAAACGCGATCCTGGGCGTAACAAAATACGCCAAGCATGAACTGTCAACGGGACCAGGGAAACAGGTCCGCTTCCAAACTTGCAGTTGATTTGTAAGATTGACCTCAGTAAGAGGTTTGGCCTGGATATAAAAATCCGGATTACCGCACGAAATACATCATCGCCTGCACGGCCAGTTGAATCCGTTACAATGAGTATTAGAAACCGTAGAGACTACTCTTCTGAGTAGCCTACGAAAGTCCAGCATCTTCCTCGTACAGAGGATATGAAATACCACCTCAGCGCGACTTCTTAGCTGATACGTATTTATCTTAAGTTGATTCTCTCTGCAACAAAAAAGTCGGCCGGAACATTATTTCCTGCGCAGCGCCTGGAAACTCGGCCGAGATGTTTGAGGGGAGCTGTCACAATGCCTGGAAAGGGCTTCGCGCTGGTGCCGAGGAGCCGCAAAGAAAATTGCTTGGATCCCCGTAAACTCAATCGGCTTTCGGTTCTGCTGCCGCTGCTACAGGAGCAACCGGCTTTGGAGGTCCGCTCTGGGCGCTAGCGAACCATGGGCTGCTCACCTTGAAGGGATGAGAACCAATGACCTGCTATTGCAGGTTCCTGCGCCATAGATTCATTGTGTGAGCCAAGAACTTGGACTGCCTGGAATGACTAATTTGGGGCCGACGCAGAACGCGACCTTTGGGTCCGAAGAACGATTCCGGCTGCTCAGCCGGCGCGACCAAGCTCTGAAACTGACCCCGCGTACCTTCGCGTCGATGACTCGGTCCCGGCTGCAGTAAACTCGAAGTGGCCATTCGCGATCGCGCCAACAGTCTCCCCGATGGCGATCAATTTACCCCTGTTCGCATTGCCCCCATTCCCTCGATCATCAGTTTCATGCCAAGCGCGCCGACCACGGCACCGGCCGCGCGATCGATCCACTGCTTGGCCCGCAGGTAGATGGAGCGCGGTCCGTTGGACGACAGAGCAAAAGCGACGATCGCATACCAGGCGAACTCGTTGCAGAAGAGCAGGGGCGGCAGCACAAGAAGCATCCATAGCGGCGGTGAGGCTGGTAGCATTGCGGCGAACATCGACGCATAGAAGATGGCGGTCTTCGGGTTCGCAAGCTGCACCAACAACGCCCGCACAAGCGCCCGCCGGAATGAACCCGCCTGCGCCGTCTCGTCATTGATGATCTCCAGGGGTTCATTCGCGCCCCGCCAGATCTTGATGCCGACCCATAGCAAGTAAGCGCCGCCGCCAATACGAAGCGCGATGTCGAGCCACGCGAGCTGGACCAGCAGCGCAGTCAGCCCGGCCACCGCAATGGCGGCAAAAATGAACCCGCCGACACCCATGCCGATTGCGGCCGCGAGCCCGTCCGTGCGCTCGCCTGAAACGGCGATGCGTGAGACGACGACGAAACTCGGGCCCGGACTCATAGCGCCGAGAAGAAACACGCCGAGAATGGAAACGATTGTGACAATTTCAGACATGGCTTTCTCCGGCGTGTCTCTGAGATTCCCTGCAGCGACTTGATCGGACGCAACCGACCTAAACCATCCTTCGGTACTATCAGGCAGAAGGTCAATGCTCCTTCAATTTCTGCGCCACAAAAGCATCGCTTTGTTCGTCCGTTTGCGCTCCTTCAGCCGTTGTCTTAAGCCTCCTCGCCCGGGCCACGAACTTCTAGAAGATCGCCTCCACCCCCCGTTTCCAGCGGCTAGCAATACAGTGATTAACAGAAATAAACAGAATCACGCACGCTTGACGCCCGAGTTCAATGGTTTCAGCACCCAGGCGCGGCCTTTTCTGCAACATATTTCCGTCGAAGTTGTGGAAATTTGTATATTGTCGTATACTAAAGGCGGTTCGCGGTCGTTAGCTGATCTCGGCGGCGCACGGATAAGGCGCCATCGAGATATGGCTTGTTGGGGTGAGACTTATGAATGATATCGTCGTGCAGTATCCCGGGCGGGATGGAACAACGCCAGACAGGCTGAGCGACGTCGTTTACGACGGGATCGTCGGCTTGATTGCGCGCGGCGACTTGATCATAAACAGCAGGCTCCCTTCAGAAACGGATCTTTCGTCAAGGTTTGCTGTTTCACGCACCGTTGTGCGAGAGGCGCTCGGCAGGTTACGTGAGGATGGGGTGATCGTATCTCGGCAGGGATCTGGTTCCTATGTGACTCGGCAACCCGACGTGGCCGTACTACGTTTTTCTCAAGTTGGATCCCTTGCCGATGTTCAACGCTGCTTTGAATTCAGAGCAGGCCACGAAGCAGCCGCAGCCACCCTTGCGGCGGAGAGATGGCAGGAAGAGGACCTGCAGCGACTTAAAGATTCGTTAGAGTCGCTGGAGAAATGTCTCAAGAACGGCACGATAGGAATAGAGGAAGACAGGCGTTTCCACGAGGCTGTGGCTCAGGCGACGCGCAACCAATACTATATTTCCATTCAGGTTTCGATGGCATCCCATATCGCGACAGGAATGAATATTACTCGTCAGCTGAGCCTTATGCGGACCCCCGAGCGCCTTCGGGCGGTTCAACTTGAGCACGATGCAATTTTCGAAGCGATTAGCCAGCGCGATCAAAATGGCGCAGGCGCCGCCATGCAACGCCACATCCTCAATGCGCGCCAGAGGATGTTCGAGGGTGTCTAGTTAGTGTCAGCCGAAGGAAATCAAACTGATGCAATCCATGTATCGGAAGGCATTCCTATGCCTCTGTCCGTATCTCATCTCGGCGGTGCGCCTTCGCTACCGATTTCGCAGCGAGCTTCATCGAATTGGCTCCTGGGCAAATCACAAGTGGCGGTTTTTACATTCTGGTTGGACGATGATCGCGTTCGGCAAGTGATACGATTAATTTGATCGAAAGGGTAACACGCATGGCCTCAAATTTCTCGACCAATCTCGGCGGAGATCCTACATCTCACACGCCGCGCATCGTTTCCGTTCGAGTGGTACCGGTGGCCGGACAAGACAGCATGCTGCTCAATCTCAGCGGTGCGCACGGCCCATTCTTCACCCGCAACCTGGCAATCGTTGAAGACGATTCCGGCCATACCGGCATCGGCGAGGTGCCTGGCGGTGAATCGATCCGCAAGACGATTGAGGACGCCGCACCGTTGCTGATCGGCCAGACGATCGGTGGCTATAATGGTCTGCTCGACAAGGTGCGCAAAACCTTCAGCGACCGCGACAGCGGCGGCCGGGGACTGCAGACCTTCGATCTGCGCACCACCATCCATGTGGTGACCGCGCTTGAATCCGCCCTGCTGGACCTGCTCGGCCAGCATCTGGGCGTACCGGTCGCGGCCCTTCTCGGCGACGGCCAGCAGCGCGATCGGGTCGAAATGCTTGGATACCTGTTTTATATAGGCGACCGCCGCAGGACGGACTTGTCCTATCGCGATGGCAAAGCCGAAACCGACGACTGGCTGCGGCTGCGCGACGAGGAGGCACTGACACCCGAAGCGGTCGTCCGGCTCGCGGAAGCGACCCATGAACGATACGGTTTCCGCGATTTCAAGCTGAAGGGCGGCGTGCTTCGCGGCGAGGAGGAAATCGAGGCAGTCACCGCCATTGCCCGCAGGTTTCCGGAGGCGCGCGTAACGCTTGATCCGAATGGTGCATGGTCGCTTGAAGAAGCGATCCGCCTCTGCAAGGGCCGTGGCGACGTGCTGGCCTACGCGGAAGATCCATGTGGCGCGGAACAGGGTTATTCCGGCCGCGAGATTATGGCCGAGTTCCGCCGCGCCACAGGTTTGCCGACCGCGACCAACATGGTGGCTACGGACTGGCGTCAGCTTTCCCATGCCATCCAGTTGCAATCCGTGGATATTCCGCTGGCAGACCCACATTTCTGGACCATGCAGGGGTCAGTCCGCGTGGCTCAGATCTGCCAGAATTTCGGCATGACCTGGGGTTCGCATTCCAACAACCATTTCGACGTGTCGCTTGCTATGTTCACCCATGTGGGTGCCGCCGCACCCGGCCGGGTCACGGCGCTCGATACGCACTGGATCTGGCAGGACGGCCAGCGGCTGACCCGCGAGCCGCTGAAGATCGAAGACGGCCATATCGCCGTGCCCGAAAAGCCGGGTCTCGGTGTCGAGCTGGACATGGGCGAGGTCGAAAAGGCGCACCAACTCTATCTGAAACACGGCCTCGGCGCCCGCGACGATGCGATTGCCATGCAATACCTGATCAACGACTGGCGGTTCGACAACAAGAGGCCATGTTTGCTCAGGAGCTGAACCTCGAGACGAGGCCGATCATTCACCATCACCACCCGTGTGCTCTCGGATGTCATGTTCTCTTTCCTTGAGGACATCGGGGCATGCGAGACCGGACGAAACTGTCGCTCCGCCCGGCCTCCGGGAGGTATTATTTTGCCGGCACGTAATCGAATTCGACATCCCGCTTGGAGGCCGCCGCATCGCGCTTGTCCGCCGGACCATAGCCGCCACCGCCAGGAAGCTGCAGGATCAGCCGGCGGCCGGCCGGAACACGCTGTCGGCCCTTGCTGGCGAGTTTCGTGCCGTCGTCGAGCAGCACGACACCTGCCGCGCCGTTCTCGCCGCCTTCGCGGCCACGCGGCGGATGCTCGACCCGGTCGAACATGGCATTAAAATGCATCTCATGCCCTTCGGTTGGCGAAATTTCCACGACTTGGCCAAGACCACCGCGGAACTGGCCGGCGCCGCCGGAACCGTCGCGCAATTCCTTGCGCCAGAAGATGACCGGACCGACATGTTCGGTTGCTTCGATCGACATGGAATGCACACCGCTGGGAAACGCGGTGGCGCTAAGACCGTCGAGCGTGGAGCGGGCACCGGCACCGCCGCTGTTGAACAATAGCACTTCGGCGCGTTGGCCACCGTCTGCCGATGCCTTTTCGCCCTGAAGCGGGCGAACGCTGACATGCAGGTTCCACAGCGCCCCTGCCCCTTCGGCCGGCACGCGACCGGGCAGCATCTTGTGGACTGCGCCGAGAACGGCATCGGGCACCAGGTGACCGAGAACGTGGCGAACGGAAACGGGCGCCGGACGCTGGGCGTTCAAAATGCAATCCTTCGGCGCGACGACGCGGAACGGAAGAAGGGAGGCGTGATTGTTGGGAATCTCCGGCGCAAGCGAGCATTTCAATCCGTAGCAGGCATAAGCCGCAGAATAGATAAGCGGGCAATTGATACCTTTCGGGCTCGGCGGCGAGGTCCCTTCGAAATCGGCGAGAATGTGATCGTCGGCAACATCGATGCGCACCGCGATATCTATTGGAAAACCATAGCCGTCGACGCGCATAACATTGGAATAGGAGCCCTTCGGCAACGCGGCGAGCTTTTCCAGCGTCGCGTCGTAGCTGCGCTTGAAGATGAAGTCGGCCAACGCCTCCAGATCGGCAAGATCGAACTCGTCCATCATGTCCATCAGACGGCGATGGCCGATCTCATTGCAGGCAGCGAGCGAATAGACGTCACCAACGACCTGGTGGCTTTCCCGGACGTTGTTGTGCAGAATGTTCACGAGATCCTTGTTGACCTTGCCGCGCTCGGCAAACTTCATGATCGGCACGAAGATGCCTTCTTCGTAAACCTCATTGGCATCTGGGCCGAAACCGCGACCACCGACATCCACGACGTGAGCCGTACAGGCGAAATAACCGACGAGTTCCCCATTGCGGAAGCTGGGTGACACGACGGTAAAATCGTGCAGGTGGCCGGTGCCCTTCCACGGATCGTTGGTGATATAGACATCGCCTTCGAAGATATTCTCAGGTCCGATATCGCTGATGAAATGCCCTACCGCCTCGGCCATGGCGTTGACGTGACCGGGCGTACCAGTCACGGCCTGGGCAATCATCTTGCCGCCGCGATTGAAGACACCGGCGGACAGATCGCCCGATTCACGCACGCTGGTGGAGAACGCGGTGCGGATCAAGGTAACTGCCTGTTCCTCGACGACAGAGATCAGCCGGTTCCACATGATCTGCATGTGAACGTCGGAAAGTGCATTGGTTTTCATAAATAGTCCTCCGGTCAGGCGGCGTTCTTGGCGCGCACGAGCAGGCAACCGTCGGCCTGCATGATGACTTCGCGGCTCGCGGTGATGATGGTCGAAGTTTCGCGTTCGGTGATGACCGCCGGACCGTTGATCCAGTCGCCCGGCTTCATATCATGGCGCGAGACGACTGCGGCGGTCTGGAAGCGGCCTTCCTGCACATCGAAAATTTGGCGAGTTCCACGCGACCTCGCCAACGCGACCTTCCCGGTCTTGCCGATCCGCTTGGGCGGCTCCACCTTGGACGTGGCGCGCAGCGACCAGCTGATGATTTCCACATCGAGCCCGTCGATCACGCGACCGAAGAAATGCTCATACTGCTGATCGAACAGGTCGCGGAACAGCACGCGGTCGGCATCCGCATAGTCGCGAACCTCGATGGGGACAGGCACTTCCCAACCCTGGCCGACGTAACGCATGTATATCGTGCATTCGAGATAGGGATCGGCGTCCGGCGCGCCGGAGCGGACGAAGGACGTGGCCTCGGCGATGAGATCGGCCATGGTCTGGTTGATCGCCTTCGCCTCGAAGCGGCTAAGCCGGCTGTAGGCGCTGCGGACGGATTCGAAGCCGAAAGGTGCTCGCAGGAAGCCGATGGCCGAGCCGACGCCGGCGCCCGGCGGGATGAGGAGCTCCGACATGCCGAGCTTTTCGCAAAGCCTTGAGGCGTGAATGGGCGCCGCACCGCCGAAGGCGATCATGGTGAACTCTGAAAGTTCCTTACCATTTTCGACCGCATGCATGCGGGCGGCATTGCTCATGTTCTCGTCGACCACCTCGCTCAGGCCGTAGGCAGCCGTTGCGCCGTCAATATCGAGCTTCGAGGCCAGATCGCTCTGTATGGCAAGGTCGGCGGCCGGGCGGTCGAGCTTCATGGCGCCTCCGGCGAATTCATCCGGATCAAGCCGGCCGAGAACCAGGTCGGCATCGGTGACGGTGGGGTTCTTGCCGCCACGCCCGTAGCACGCCGGGCCGGGTTCGGAGCCCGCGCTGTGCGGCCCGACGCGGATCTGGCGCATGCTGTCTACCGTGGCGATCGAGCCGCCGCCCGCCCCGATCTCGACCATCTCGATTACAGGGATGGAGATCGGCATGCCGCTTCCCTTCTTGAAGCGCCAGGTCCGCGCTACTTCGAAGGTCTTGGATGTTTTCGGCGTCTGCTTTTCGATCAGGCAGATCTTGGCGGTGGTGCCGCCCATGTCATAGGATAGAACCTGATCGAGACCGTAGCTGCTGGCGATATGGGCCGCAAAGATGGCGCCGCCAGCCGGGCCCGATTCCAAAAGGCGTACCGGGAATTCGATAGCGCTTTCGACGCTTATGATGCCGCCGCCGGAATGGATCATGAAGACAGGGCAGCGCGTTCCCTCTTCGGTCAGTCTGCCGACGAGACGGTTGAGATAAGACGCCATCAGCGGCTTGACGAAGGCGTTGGCGCAGACGGTGTTAAACCGCTGGAACTCCCGCATCTGGGGCGAGACTTCGGAGGAGATCGACACGGAAATGTTTGGCTTCTTCGCCAGCAGCCGTCCGCGTACCGCTTTTTCATGGGCGTCGTTGAGATAGGAATGAATAAAGCCGATGGCGACGCTTTCGTATCCGGCTGCGATGATGCGATCACACAGCGCGTCGACTTCCGCCATATCCAGCCCCTTCAGAACCGAACCGTCGGCACCGATGCGCTCGTCGAGCACGAACCGTTCGTTACGAGGCACGAGCGGGGCCGGCAGGACGATATCGAGATCGTATTGTTCAAAACGACTTTCGGTGCGCATCTCGATGACGTCGCGAAAACCCTTGGTGGTGATGAAGGCGGTTCTGGCACCGCGCCGTTCGATCAGTGCATTGGTGGCAAGCGTGGTGCCGTGAATGATCGTATCGATCTCTCCCAATTCCACCTCGGCGACCTCAGCCACCTGACGGATGCCCGCGACAATCGCATTTTCGGGATAGGAATAATCGGTCAGAACCTTGATCGAATGGAGTTCGACGCCAATCTCCATTGCGACATCGGTAAAGGTGCCGCCGATATCGACACCCACCTTGATCTGCTTGCCATCTTTCGCCATTGTTTAACTCTTGCTCCGTATGCGAGCTGTTGCGCCGCGCGTGCCACGACCTGCAAAAGGTCCGATTTCAAGCATGCGTCGGTCATTCCTCGCCCGCACAGTCGGGCGAGGGGTAGAAGCTCTTCAATTGTTGACTAGGATGTCCTGCGCGAAGGCCTTTTTTTGCGTCTCGCGCAGGACCTATGCGTTATTGCTTGCCGGTGAAGTCTACGCCGGGAAGGGTCGTCGGCAGCTTGGCGCGATCGACGCCAATCCATTTCTTATAGAGGGCGTCCAGCGTTCCATCCGCGGTCTTGCGATTAACGAAATCCGTCAGAAAGGCGAGCATTTCGGCGTCACCCTTGCGCACAGCCATGCCCTGGAAATTATCCGCAGCCTTGAATTTGCGCTCGTATTGGGCGCTGCGGCCCGTCTTGTCGATGACCAGGCCATAGGTGACGCTGCCCAGGATGGCATCAACCTGGCCGGACAAGAGCGCCTGAACCGTGGTTGCGTCGTCATCGAAGCGCTTGATCTGCGTGTTCGGCGGCGCAAGCTTGACGAGGATCGGTTCGAATGCGCTGCCGCGATTGACGCCGATCACGTACTTGGCGAGATCGTCTGCTCCCTTGATCGTTGCCTCTGTTTTGCCCCAGACGGTGATGTCATTGGAAGAGTAGGGAATAACATACTGAATCACCTTGGCGCGCTCTTCGGTGATCGTCATGGACGGCACCAGGAAATCGACATTGCCGTTGACGAGCAATGGAATGCGGTTCTGGCCAGTAATGCGTTCGAATTTTGCTTCGACCCCCAGTTCCTTCGCGATCATGTTGGCGATTTCGATGTCGAAGCCATCATTCTTGCCGTTCTGGTCGATGAAACCCCACGGAAATTGGTCCATCTGAACGCCGATGACCGCGACCTTCTTCGCCTTGACTTCAGCCGGGCTGGCGGCATCAGCCACGGATGCAAGACCGGCGGCCATGATGAAGGCCGCGGCGGCGCCGGAAAGAAATTTGGAGCGCGGAATCATCATTCCTGATTTGAACATGTCGTTACCTCTGGTTGGTTATGGCGGGCATTCTTCTTTTTACCGAGCGACGTTGAGCCGCCGTTCGATTCTTGCGCTGCAATAGGTCAGGGGGAGGCAGATGAAGAAGTAGATGAGCCCCACCGCCCCATAGACCTGCAGTGGCTGAAAGGTGATGTTCGCCATCAGCTGACCCGAGCGCGTCAATTCGGTCAGCCCGAGAAGCGCCGCAAGCGCCGTGCCCTTGATCAGATTGACGAGAAAGCTGATCGTGGCCGGCAGACCGATGCGGAACGCCTGCGGCAACACGACATCAAACATGCGATGAACATAGCCGATGCCAAGCGCGCGGGCAGCTTCGCTCTGGCCGCCGGGCACGGCCTGGATGCTGCCGCGCCATATCTCGCCGAGAAAGGCGCTGGTATGCAGCGAAAGACCGATGGTCAACGCAACCCAGATATCGACCTTCACGCCGAGCAGCGGCAGGCCGAAGTACACAAAGAATAGCTGCACCAGGAGCGGAGTACCTTGAAAGATCTGGATATAGACTGCCATCAGCGCGCGCAGTAAGGCGGGTTTTGCAACACGTCCAAGCGCCACTACGAGGCCCAGCGTGCCGCCGCAGGTGAAAGCTACGAGCGAGAGCACCACAGTCCAGCGGGCGCCTTCCAGGAGAAACAGAAACTCTGCGGAGCCAAATTCACGGATCATCGCATCGCCTCACTTTGTCGGATAGGAGAAATAGACCCTGCCGACGACCTGAAGGGCGACAGAGAAGAACTGGGACAGCATCAGGTAGACAACCCCCAGTACGAAATAGATCTCGAAGCTGCGGAACGTCTGCGTATCCAGCGTCTGGGCGAAATAGGTGAGCTCTTCCGCCGAAACCGAGGACATAAGGCTGGAATTGAGCATCATCAGGATGAACTGGCTGCACAAAGCAGGGTAGACAGCCCGGATCGCAGGTCTGAAGATGATGAAGCGGTAGATATCGAGGGTGTGCATACCGAGCGCCCTGCCCGCCTCGATCTGTCCGGATCGGATCGATTGCACGCCGCCCCTGACGATTTCCGCCGCATAGGCCGCGCAGTTCAGCGTCATGGCCAAGATCGCGCCCTGCTCGGCGCTCATGCGCAGGCCAAGCGCCGGCAGGCCGAAAAACACGAAAAAGACTTGAACGAGGATCGGCGTGTTGCGGATAAGCTCGATGTAACCGATGGCAATAACTTTCGGGACAGCCTTATTGCTGGTGCGCATCATCATGAAGACGACGCCGAGCGCCACGCCCATGACCATGGACAGTGATGACAGTTTCAGCGTTCCCAGAACACCGGTCCACAACATCGGCCAGGCGGCGAAGACGGGACCGAAATCGAATGTGTAAGACATCGTCCGCCTCTCGTCAGTGGTTGAGTATTTGACTCAGAAATACCCGGGTACGCTCGTGGCTCGGGTTCTTGAAGAACTCTTCCGGTCTGGCGCTCTCGATGATTTCGCCGCGATCCATGAAAATTACCCGGTGGGCGACGGCGCGGGCAAAGCCCATTTCATGGGTGACGCAAATCATCGTGATGCCGTCATCGGCAAGCGACACCATCGTATCGAGCACTTCCTTGACCATCTCCGGGTCGAGTGCCGACGTGGGTTCGTCGAACAGCATCACTTTCGGGTCCATGCACAATGCCCGGGCGATCGCCACGCGCTGCTGCTGGCCACCGGAAAGCTGGGCGGGATATTTGGCCGACTGCTCGGCGATGTGGACGCGCTCCAGATGGCGCATCGCCTTTTCCTTGGCCTCGGCGACCGAAGCCTTGCGCACCCGGCGCTGGGCCAGCATGCAGTTTTCCAGAACCGTGAGGTGCGGAAACAGGTTGAACTGCTGAAAAACCATGCCGACATCCCTGCGGATATGGTCGGCATTGGCGCCCTTTAGGGTCAATTGGGTGCCGTTGACCCGGATCACGCCCTCCTGAACTTCCTCCAGATGATTGATGCAGCGAATGAGAGTCGATTTACCGGAGCCGGAAGGACCGCAAAGCACGATATGCTCGCCTCGGGCCACATTGACGTCGATCCCTTTCAGGACCTGAAGCGTGCCAAACCACTTGTTGACACCGATCATCTCGATGGCTTTTTCCTGCGCGCCGGTCTCGACATTTGTCTCGCTCATGGAGCGTTCCCCTTTTCTTGTGTCTGTCGTCAGGATTTCGTTGCGATTTCGAACACGGCGTCGACTTCAACGGAGGAGCCGCGCGGCAGCGAACCGGCACCAAGCGCGGTGCGAACATGCCGTCCCCGCTCACCGAAAATCTCGACCAGAAGATCGGACGCGCCGTCGATAACCGCGGGATGCCCCTTGAAATCAGCGGGAGCATTGACGAAGCCTCGCAGCTGCACGCAGGCCAGAACCCGATCCAAATCGCCGTCAAGCGCGGCTGCGACACGGGAGACGACATTCAATGCGCAGAGCCGGGCGGCATCGTAGCCCTCTTCGGGCGTGATATCCTTGCCCACCATCCCAACATGGTGCTCCACGCCATCAATCCGGGGAATTTGCCCGGAGATGAACAGGAGATTTCCAACGATGCGATGGGAAATGTAATTGCCGGAAGCCGGAGCAATCGAAGGCAATACGATACCCAGCTCGGAGAGTCGTGCGGCGACGTCACCCATAGTGTTGAAATCCTGATTGTAGACGAGCGCCTTTATGCGGCGCGGCATGCGTTCCCGGATACTTACAGCTTCACGACATTGATGATCATGATGCCGTCGGCTCATCTCTTATGGCTCAAGCATTGTAGAAATAGTACCACATGTCAATACCCATCTGAGTGATAGTATCACTTGTGCGCTCTCAGCGCTAAAGACAATAAATTTTCATTATTATCAATTATTTAACCTGTATATCGCCGCGCCACTTAGACCTGACATAGGCGCTGGCACAAAAAAATATTATTGCCGAATCGCGACCTCAGGCCGATTTTACCGGACGATCCGGGCACGCGGTGTGGGAGTGCGCACACTTGCGTTGAGAATTACAGGCACAGTGGTAGCACCTCTGCTTGCAGTCGTGCTATCGTAGCCCAGACTGCGAATCCGCTCTCCTTTTTCCGAGGCGGTACGAATACGAGGGAACATTGGATACGCTGACCGGACGTACCATCCAGGCGCTGAGAAGACACATTGTCGAAGGTCGACTCGCAAAGGGCGAAAAGCTCGGATCGTTGAACGAGCTGTCTCAGCAGTTCAGTGTCAGCCGCACTGTCATCCGCGAGGCCGTCTCGGCGCTGCGTTCGGATGGGATCGTCGAAGCGCGCCACGGTGTCGGTGTCTTCGTCGGCGAGGTGCCTCAGGTTTCCCAAGACCCTGTAAACGACGACGCGGCCGAAATGCTCGCGCCGCTGACAAGGCTCAAGACATCATTCATGGACCTCCTCGAGCTGCGCATGGCCTTTGAGGTCCACGCGGCAGGGCTGGCGGCGGTCCGGCGTTCCTGGGCGCAGGAATCCAACATCTGGAACGCGGCGCGCCAGTTCGAGGCGTCCCTGGAGGATGAAACAGCACTCGACCATCTCGACTTCGAGTTTCACCGGTCGATCGCGGAGGCAACCAACAACGGCGCCTTCATCGAATTTTTCAGCCTGATGAGCCTGAAGATCCTGCCGCAGCCGGCATTCTCAAAACAACTCAACCCAGACCTGATCACCGCCGGCTACATCCAGAATACGGTCGTCGAGCATCGAGCCATCTGCGAGGCGATCAGTTCCGGAAATGCAGAAATTGCGCGCGAAGCCATGAGAGCGCACCTGAACCGCAGCCATTTGAGATACCGTGGCTTTGCGGATGGAAGCGCATCACCTCTAAGTAACGTTGCCGATAACGACTGAGGCAACTACCGCTCAAGGAAAACGATAAATGGAAGTCGTCATCCACCGCCCCAGGATCGAGCCGAGCGATTAGCGAAAAGAATCGCTTATCGCTCGGGTGGGAAATTGTATTTCTATTGATTGGTCGTCGATGTTAGCTTTCAGCTGAAACCGGTCCGGCAATGGGAGGGACCGGAGGGAGGACGACAATGCGAAAGATCATCGCCGCCGCAATTATCGCGGCGGTTTCCACTGCAGCTTATGCTCCGGCGAAGGCCGAGGTTCCGAACGACGCGCAAACTCTGGCACTGGCTGGACGCATCGACAACAATAGTTTCGATCGCGCGGCGCTCATGTTGGGCAATCAGGTCCAGTTCTGGCAACCCGTCTTCGATACCCTGATCATCGAAGCGCCGGACGGTAAATTTCTGCCTAATTTGGCGACCGCATGGAGCTACGACGATACGCAGACCGTGCTGACGATCAAGCTGCTCGATGGCGTCAAATTTACGGATGGGACCGCTTTCGACGCCGCGGCCGTAAAGGCGAACCTGGAATACCTGGCGGCCGGCACCGGTCAGAATGGCTACATGGCCCGATCGATCGAGAACTACGAGATCGTATCGAGCACGGAAATCAAGCTTCGTCTCAAGGTGCCCGATCCGGCGCTGGTCGCCAACCTGTCCACTGTCGGCGGTGCGATTGCCAGTCCCGCGACCCTCGGAAAACCGGGCTCCGACGTCAACCCGGTGGGCAGTGGCCCCTATGTTTACGATGCCAAGACGTCGGTACCCGGCAGCCAGTATGTCTACCGCCGCAATGAAAGCTATTGGAATAAGAACGCATTCCCGTTCAATCAGGTGACCATCGCGCCGATCAACGATGACGTTGCGCGTATCAATGCCGTTCTGTCGGGCCAGGCAGATGCAACGATCGCCAATACCCGCTCGATGGCGCAGGCGAAGTCGGCTGGCTTGAAGGTTCACAAGGCGGATGTGAACTGGATCGGCCTCATTCTCGCCGACCGCGCGGGAAAGATCACGCCAGCCCTTGCCGACGTGCGTGTGCGCCAGGCGCTGAACATGGCCTTCGATACCAAGTCCATCATGAAATATATCGAGCTTGAAAACGGCAAGCTGACCGATCAGATTTTTCCCGACACAAGCTTGGCATACGAGCCCGCCCTCGATGATCATTACAAATACGATCCCAAGCGGGCAAAGCAGCTTCTCGCGGAAGCAGGTTATGAGAAGGGTTTCACGCTGGTTCTGCCGAATATCCTCCCCTTTGCGGCCTTCTATCCGGTCGTCCAGCAGCAGCTGGCCGATATCGGGATTACCGTCAAGCTCGAGAACCTGCCGCCCGGAAGTGCGCTCCCCTTGCTGCGTTCCGCCAAATTTTCCGCCTATGTCTTCACTTTTGGATCCGGCGATGCATGGACGGATATTCAACAGCATATCGCGCCGGACGCAGCATGGAACGCTTTTCACAGCAGCGATCCAGTTCTCACGGAGTTGATCAAGACCGCCCAATACGCGGCCGGCGATAACCAGAAAAAGGCGTTCCAGGCCGTCAACCGCTATGTCGTCGAAAATGCCTGGTTCGTGCCCTGGTATCGCCAGTTCTCCGTTTACCTGACGGCCGCGAACGTCGATGTCGACATGCAGCTGCACAGCGTTGCGCCGTCGATTCGCGATTACAGGCCCGCGAAATAGGCACGAGGCGAGATCCGGAGTTGCAATTCGAAATTCACTGACCCCGATCCGATATAACCTGCAAAGGTCTGGACTGAGATACGGTCCAGACCTTTTTGCGTCATTGGCCATCGGGCCGCTGAGCGGCCCGATGGCGTTGAAAGCTACGCAGGAAGCGTCTGATTTTCAAAGCGCCGCCGGCACATGTCCAGAAAATCCGTGATGAACACCCAGTCGGCCAGCTCCTCGCGATGCACCAGGCCGAGAGGAATACGCCTGCGCCTCAATTCCACCGGCAGAGGCAACACCCGTGGCTGAGCGACGGCGCCAATCGCAAGATCCGACAGCACGCAGAGGCTGTCGCTTCTCTGAAGCATCGTCAGGACGGTCAGCAGGTTGCCGCTCTTCAGCCAGATATCCGGATCCCGGCCCAGCCTGTCGGAAATCCAGTAATGAGACCTGTCGTCATAAAGCGCCATCTCGTTGTAGACGATCCAGGGATAATCCAGCAGGCACTGCTCCGATTTCGGGTCGTCGGGACGCAATCGCTCAAATGCCGGATGCCCCTCTCGAGCGGCGATTTGCACGATGAGATCTGTAAGCCAATGATATTTCAAGTGCGGATGCTGGCGGCTGTCGATGCGAACGCCGCCCAGCACCACGTCCAGACGACCTTCGTCCAGATCAGCCAACTCCTGCCCCTCGCGAAGCGCGATGACCTCCAGCAGCACTTTCGGATGTCGCTGCTTCATCTCCATGAAAACGGGCGCAAGAATGCCCGAACGCCAGATCGGTCCGACGCCGATCTTCAGCGATGCGCGCGTATCGCCGTCGCCGGACTGCAATTCGAGTTCAGCAAGTTCCCAGTGCCGGATCATTCGCCGGGAGGTGTTCAGAACCCTCTCGCCAAACGGCGTCGGACGCACGCCGCGCGCATGGCGCTCAAGCAGTTCGCGCCCGAAGCTTGCTTCCAAAAGCGCCAGCGAGCGAGATAGCGCAGGCTGGGTGAGTTTCAGGCGTTCGCTGGCCTTGCGGAGACTTCCCTCCTCCGCAATCGCCTGGAACCGGAACAAGTGCGTGAACTGGTCGAGCATTGGAGTGATAAGATCCCGTGATAGCTGAGAGATGAAATTGCATTATATTTTCATCACCGGCTTTGGTAAATCCCTGGAGATGAGGAGCCGTGTTAAGGCGGCAAACGGCCTTGGGAGGGCCGGCCATGATCAAATATCTGTTGCGACGCCTCGCCTTTGGCGTTGTGTTGGTCGTCGTTGTCTCGACCTTGACATTTTTCCTGGTTTTCAGCGGCGGAGAGCGTGTCGCGGCCAATATTCTGGGCGATAGCGCTTCCAGTGCCGACATTGCGGCGCTGACCCACAAGCTTGGCGCGGACAGGCCTTTGCTCGTTCAATACGGGGAGTGGATCACCAAGGCGGCCCATGGCGACCTCGGCTCCGCCTGGACGACGACGGGTTCGGTCACCGAAATCCTGTGGCGGCGAGTGCCGGTGACCTTGTCGATTGTGGGGACTGCCGTCCTGATGATGACGGCAATTTCGGCCGTCCTCGGCATCACGGCCGCAGTGCTCGGGGGATGGGCGGATCGCCTTATCCAGGTGGTCAGCGTGATCGGTTTCGCGGTGCCGAACTTCTGGCTGGGCCTTCTGCTGATCATCGTCTTCGCGCTTGATCTGAGGTGGCTGCCAGCCACGGGATATGTGACATTCGCATCGTCACCGGCCGCTTGGATCACGTCGTTGGTGCTTCCGGTGACGGCGCTCGTCTTGTCGGGTATCGCTTCGGCGTCGCAACAGATGCGCGGTGCGGTTATCGATGCGCTGGCCCAGGACTATGTCCGTACGCTGAGCGCCCGCGGTATAGGCCCGGCCTCGATCCTTTATCGCCACGCGCTTCGAAACGCCATGCCGGCGGCCCTGACGGTGCTCTCGGTGCAGTTCATCGCGCTTCTTGGCGGCGCGGCCATCATCGAGCGCGTGTTCGCCATTCCAGGCCTCGGCGAATTGACGGTTCGCTCCGCGATCGTCGGCGACGTCCCGGTGCTGATGGGGGTCGTCCTGACCATGATCGTCGTGGTGGTCATCGTGAACATCGTCATTGATATCATCAATGCCTGGGTCAATCCTAAGGTGCGCCTGTCATGAACTCTTCGATCGCTCCGGCCGTGCGCGAGCGCACATCTCTCGTGCGTTCCGTTCTGGCCAATCCCACCGGCCTCGTGGCCTCCGTCATCCTGCTTTCCCTGGCCCTGGTCATCATATTCGCCCCGGCGATCGCGCCTTTCGATCCCGTGAAGGTGCAGGTCTTCAAGGTCAATGCACCGCCGGATGCGGAGTTTCTCCTGGGCGGCGACGGCTCCGGACGCGACATCCTGTCTCGGCTGATCTACGGCGCACGCAACACGGTCCTTGGAGCCTTGATCGCCGTCAGCGTCGCCGGCACGCTGGGCGTGACGACGGGACTGTTCGCCGGATATTACGGACGTCTGATCGATACGATCGCAAGTTGGATATCCAATGGCCTCATGGCCTTGCCGGCCATTATCGTGCTGCTCGCCTTCTTCCAGGCTTTGGGCTCTTCGATCTACATGTCGATGGCGGTTTTCGGCGTCATGCTCTCGCCGGGCTTCTTTCGACTGACGCGCAATCTCGTGCAGGGTGTCAAACACGAGCTTTATATAGACGCGGCGCGCGTCTCCGGGCTCAGCGATTTGCGCATCATCACACAGCACATCCTCCTGGTCATCCGTGCGCCGGTGGTCATCCAGGTATCGATCGTGTCCGGCATAGCCATTGTGATCCAGGCCGGTCTGGAATTCCTGGGCCTCGGAGACGCCTCGCTGCCGACCTGGGGTGGCATGCTGCAGAACGCGTTCGACAATCTCTATACCGCCCCCCTTTCGGCATTCTCGTCGGGCCTTGCGATCTCGCTGACCGTTGCCTCGCTTGTCCTTCTAGCCAATGCGATCCGCGACCGGATGCAGCGCGGCGACGCTCCGCAACGGTTGCGTCATCTGAAGGTCCCTGTGCGCTCGACGAGCGCCCCGGCGCCCGCAAGCGCCGACATACTGCTCGAGATCCGTGACCTCGTCGTCGGCTATCCGGGTCGCGACGGATGGGTCAACGTGGTCAATGGTGTGTCGCTGAGCTTGAAGCGTGGCGAAATCTTCGGACTTGTCGGAGAAAGCGGCTCGGGCAAGACGCAGACGGCGTTTGCCGTGCTCGGCCTTCTCTCGGCAGGGGGCCGCATCCTCTCCGGCTCGATCTATTTCGATGGCCAGGATCTGACGCGCGCCTCCCCGTCGGAGATGCGTCGTCTGCGCGGCCGTCACATCGCCTATGTGCCGCAGGAACCGATGTCCAATCTCGACCCGTCTTTCCGCATCGGCTACCAGCTTGTCGAGCCGATGATGAAGGTTCTCGGCATATCGCGGGCGCAAGCCCGTAAGCGCGCCTTGGAACTTCTCGGACATGTCGGCCTTGCGGATCCCGAACGCGTCTTCAAATCGTACCCGCACCAGATTTCGGGCGGCATGGCGCAACGTGTCCTGATAGCCGGCGCGGTTGCCTGCAAACCCGACCTGCTGATCGCCGACGAGCCGACGACCGCCCTCGACGTAACGGTGCAGGCCGAAGTTCTCGATCTTCTGCGCAATCTCCAGGCGGAATACGGCATGTCGATCATCATCGTCACGCATAACTTCGGTGTCGTGGCAGACATGTGCGATATGGTGGCGGTGATGCGCAACGGCGCCGTCGTCGAGACCAACGCGGCGAGGGAGCTGTTTGCCGCGCCGCAACACGAATACACCAAGATGCTGCTGGACTCCGTGCTGGAAGACTCGAAGCCTCGCACCTATTCCGCACCACAGGAGGAACTCGCATGAGTGGCAATATTCTCCTGGATTGTCAGGCGGTCAACACGCGCTTTGGAAGTCTCCACGTCTTGAAGGACGTCAGCTTCGATATCCGCCCCGGCGAGACGGTCGGGCTGGTTGGCGAAAGCGGTTCAGGCAAGACCACGATAGGCCGCGCGATCCTGGGCATCGGGCCTGTAACGTCAGGACGGATCGTGTTCAAGGGCGTTGACATCGCCGGCCAGACACCTCGCGAGCGAAAGGGCGACGCCACCCGGATCCAGGCCGTGTTTCAGGATCCTTACACGTCCCTGAATCCGTCGATGACGGTCGAGGATTGCCTGGTCGAGCCGATGGTGGCACGCGGCATTGCAGGCCTGCACGAAGCGCGCGGACGGGTTCGCGCCTTGCTCGACCAGGTCGCGCTTCCGGCGGACGCGGCCCAACGCTTCCCACGCGAGTTTTCGGGAGGCCAGCGCCAACGTGTCGCTATTGCCCGTGCGCTGGCTTTGTCCCCGAAGCTCATCGTCTGCGACGAGCCGGTCTCGGCGCTTGATCTCTCGACGCAGGCTCGGGTTCTGGAGCTCTTTATCGACCTGCAGCAACGGACGGGTGTCGCCTATTTGTTCATTTCCCACGACCTTGCCGTGGTCCGTCATCTCGCCCACCGCGTCGCAGTCATGCGCGCCGGCGGGATCGTGGAATTCGGCGATTGCGATCAGGTGACCGCCAGACCATCACATCCCTATACGCAACGGTTGCTGCTTGCCGCGCCTGTGGCCGACCCGGTCCGTCAGGCCGAGCGGCGTGCCCAGTTCAAATCACTGGTCGCCGGAGTCTGAAATGCGTGCCATCATCGTCATGTTCGACAGCCTCAACCGGCACATGCTGCCGGCCTACGGCGCAAAGAACGACAATCTTCGCAATTTCGCGCGGCTGGCCTCCCGCAGCGTGATATTCGATACGTGTTATGCAGGCTCCATGCCCTGTATGCCCGCGCGGCGGGAATTGCACACGGGGCGCTACAATTTTCTCCATCGCTCATGGAGCCCGCTTGAACCGTTCGACGACAGCGTGCCGGAGATTTTGAAGAAGGCGGGGGTCTATACCCATCTCATCACGGATCATCAGCACTATTGGGAAGACGGCGGCGCTACCTATCATAATCGCTACGCTTCGTATGAGTTCATTCGTGGACAGGAAGGCGACCTCTGGAAAGGTGATGTCGCGGCAGCCGATCCGTCGAGGCTGGCTGATATCGGCTATAGGATGCGCGCGCAGGACGGTGTCAATCGCTCCAGAATGAGGGATGAGGCCGGCCACCCGCAAACAGGTGTTTTCGAGGCCGGTCTGGAGTTCATCGAGACGAATGCCGGCTCGGACAGCTGGATGGTGCAGATCGAAAGTTTCGATCCGCACGAGCCCTTTTACTCGACCGAGCGCCACAAGGCGCTTTACGCCGATCCTGAAGGTGGCGACCCATCCTTCGACTGGCCACCCTATGCCCGGGTGACCGAAGATGCCGCGACGGAAGATGTCGCCCGCAATCGCTATCTATCACTGCTGGCCATGTGCGACGAAAACCTCGGACGTGTCATGGATCTGATGGACCTGCACGCCATGTGGGGCGACACGGCCCTGATCGTCTGCACGGACCACGGTTACATGCTTGGCGAAAAGGGTTGGTGGGGAAAGAATATCCAGCCCTGGTACGACGAAACGATCCACACGCCGCTCTTTATTTGGGATCCCCGCGTCGGCCATGCGGGTGAACGGCGCCAGGCGCTGGTCCAGACCATCGACTTCGCGCCCACTCTGCTCGATCTTTTCGGCATCGCTCCTACGCCACACATGCAGGGCCGGCCGCTGGCGCCGGTCCTTGCTGCAGATGCGACACTGCGCGAGGGCGCGCTGTTTGGCTCGCATGGGGGCCATGTCAGCGTCACCGACGGTCGCTATGTCTACATGCGGGCCCCCGCAACGTGGGAAAACGGGCCGCTATTCGAATACACACTGATGCCTATGCACATGCGCGCGATGGTCGCGCCCAACGTGCTTGAGAAGGCCGAACTGATCCCGCCGCTTAGCTTCACGAAGGGTGCGCCGGTCCTGAAATTTCCGGCCTGGACCGTCAGCAATCCCTGGTCCTATGGCACGCTCCTATTCGATCTGGCCGTCGACCCCGGGCAGGAGCATCTGATCGCGGACGATGCGCTCGAACTCCGAATGGCCAAGTTACTGGTCACGCTCATGCGGGAAAGCGATGCGCCTGGCGAGCAATTCGATCGGTTGGGACTGCCGCGCGAAGGTGAAGTCGGCTCGCAGCACCTGCTGGTGCGAGAACAGATCCGGCAAGCGGAGGCGGCCCGCAATCCGGCTGTCCGTCGTGACTGCTTCCCGCTCAATTCCGTCCTCAGGACCAAATCGGTTGGTGCGCTTCTGACCGATCCCGCCATGGAAGCCCTGCTTTGCGCCCGCTTTCCGCTTCTTTCGAACCCGGCGACCCGCCAGTATGTGGGACACAAGACGATCGTTGAAATTGCCGGCATGCAGTCGGGGGTCGGCGTTGGCGATCTTTCGGAGCTGGAAACGGCAATTGCGAAAATCGCGGGAAACGAGTGATGCCGAACTTGGCTTTCTGCTTCTTCGAAGGTTGAACCATGGTTATGCTGCGCCCAAACATCCTTTGCATCGTCAGCGAAGATTGCCCTCCCAGATTGGGAGCCTATGGCGACCCTCTTGCACGAACCCCCAACCTCGACAGGCTGGCGCATCGCGGCGTGACATTCGACGCGGCCTGCTGTGTCTCACCGGTATGCGCTCCTTCGCGCTTTTCCATCCTGATGGGTTGCTATCCTGAGAGTGTTCCACCGGCTCAACAGATGACGGCTTGGGGCGCCATGCCTGCGGACGTGAGAACCTATCCGGAGGTCATGCGGGCAGCGGGATACTACTGCACCAATAATTCCAAGACCCACTACAATGTCGATATCGACGCGGTTCGGCTGTGGGACGATTGCAGTGGGACCGCGCACTGGGCCGGACGCCCGGCCGGAAAGCCGTTCCTTTCGGTTTTCAACTGCATGCTCACCCACGAAAGTTGTGTCTTCGAGGAACGTCTCGGGGCGGTGGAACCGCATGATGTGACGCTGGCTCCTCATCTGCCAGATCTGGCGGAACTGCGCCGGGATCTGGCGAGCTATTACAACCGCATCGAAGAAATGGACGCCTGGATGGGCGATCGTCTGGCCGAGCTGGATGCCGCCGGCCTGTCGGAAGACACGATCGTGATCTACTACTCCGACCACGGCTCACCGCTGCCGCGATCAAAAAGGTTCTGCTACGACGACGGGCTCCGCGTGCCGCTTATCGTGCACGTGCCGGAGAGGTGGCGACATATGCTGCCGACAGCGGCAGGCAGCCGCGTTTCGGAACCCGTTTCACTGCTCGATCTGTTTCAGACCTTCACGGCCATAGCCGGGATCGACGCCCCCAAGGGCGTTCAAGGCGTGCCGTTCATCGGCGAAAGCCGCAAGGTTCGGGACTTTGCCTTTTCTGGACGCGATCGCATGGACTCGCGCTACGACCTGACCCGCAGCGCGCGAGGCGCACGATACCGCTATGTGCGCAACTACAGCCCCCACCGCATCTACGGCCAGTATTACTCCTACGCCTGGCTTGCCCAGGGATATCAAGCCTACGAGGCCGCGCATCTCAAGGGCGAGCTTGATCCTGTCCAAGAGAGATTCTGGCAGCGCAAGCCTGCAGAAGAACTTTACGACATGTGGATCGACCCCGACAGCATCCACAACCTCGCAGGCGAGCCGGCGCATGCCGAAACGCTTGCCGACATGCGCAGAGCCTTGGACTCACATATGCTGAGCGTCCACGACTGCGGCTTCATTCCCGAGCGATCGCCCGTTGAGACCGAAGCCGCGCGCCACGATCCGGTTCTCTACCCTCTCGAGCGAGTTCTGACGCTTGCCAACCGGGCTATCGAATGCAACCCGGCCAATATGCCTGAATTCGTTGCCAGTTTACGCGAAGGTTCGCCGGTCATGCGTTATTGGGCGGCCCAAGGGCTTCTCATCCTTGCTGTCGATGGCCACACGATGCCTGCCGATCTCCATAAGCGGATCGACGAGGAAAGCGATCCCGATGTGCTGATCGCCCTGTTGGACGCCTGGGGACATGCTGGGTCGGCAGAAGCCGCCGTGCGCAGACTCACAGAATTCGCAACAGACGATCATTCCCTGTGGATCCGCCTCAAGGCCCTCGCTGCCCTGACAGACCTGCCGCTGTTTCCCGGCATTTCCCTGGACGTCGTAGCGGCTGCGGCGGAGGAGCCAGGTCAATATATCAGAGGCGCGGCCGGCTATCTCAAGCTGAAGCTCGAAGGATCGTACGAGCCCGGCGCAAAAATCTTCCGTTACGACCTCTTCCTGAAACACATGGAAGGCCACTCGGGCATCGGCCCGCAAAGCTTTCCCGAATTGTCGAATCTGCGTCCCGCGAGGCATGAATGACCTTTGACCTATCCCATCTGGCTCGGCCTCCCTTCAACCTGGATCGCGAGGCGATCGACTGGGTCCGCCAGACTTTCGAGGGGCTCGACGAAGCTGGCAAAGTCGGTCAGGTCTTCAACATGCTTTCGCGCGGATATGAGCCCGGCGAGCGCGAAATGTTCGCCAAGTTCCGTCCCGGCGGCATCACGCGCTATTTCAATTCCGATGCCGAAACCGAACGGGGCCGCCTCGCCGACCTGCAGGCCGATGCCGATATTCCGATCCTGGTGTCGGCCGATCTCGAAGGGTCGCGCATGAGCCTGCCCTTCGGCACGCAGGTGCCCAATCCGCTCGCGCTGGCGGCGATCGACGATATTGCCGTCACCGAACAAGTCTCCCGCATCATGGCCGCCGAGGCCCGCGCCGTCGGTATCCACTGGTCTTTTACACCCGTTCTCGACATCAACGCGGCAACGCGCAGTTCGATTGTCGCGACACGCAGCTTCGGATCGGATCCCGACCGCATCGCGCGTCATGCGCTGGCGCAAATCCGAGTGTTTCAGCAGACCGGCGTCGCCGCGACTGCGAAACATTGGCCGGGCGAAGGCTATGATGCCCGTGACCAGCATCTGGTGACGACCATCAACCCGCTTTCCATGGACGAGTGGGAAGCGACCTTCGGCCGCCTTTACCGGGCGGCGATCGATGAAGGTGTTCTCGCCGTTATGTCCGCGCATATCGCGCTTCCCTCCTTTGCCGGCGAGGAAGGTGCGGAGGGCGTCGAGCTTTACCGTCCGGCATCGATCAGTTCGATCCTGACGACAAAACTCCTGCGCGAAAAACTCGGGTTTAACGGCATCGTCGTCTCCGACGCCTCTGAAATGGCCGGGCTTTCCTCATTCATGGCCATCACTGAAAGCAAGGCGGAGCTGTTGCGCGCCGGCAACGATGTCATCCTGTTTTCCAACGACCCCGAAAGACATTTCTCGGCAGTGCTGGAGGCAGTGCGTTCAGGTCACGTCTCCCAAAAACGACTGGCCGATGCCGTTACCCGGGTGCTCGGGTTGAAAGCCAGCCTCGGTCTTCATCGGCGCGAGCCGCCTCCGCCGATTCCGGCGAAGGCGACCGAGGCGATGGCGCCGATACTGCGCCGCGCTCCCGTTGTTGAAAAGGACGTGGCCAACCTTCTTCCGATTTCTCCCGCAACACATCGGCGTATCCTTTTGATCGCGCCCGGGATCGTCGAACCGCTGTGGAACAAGACCATACCGATCCGCTTTCCCGATCTTCTGGAAGCCGAAGGCTTCGGCGTCACGGTGCAGCCGATGGGTCAGCCATTCGATGCCGCCGACTACGACCTCGTGATCTATGCTTTTTCCGAGGAGACCCTGTTGACGAGAGGACGCATATTCCTCGACTGGGCCAAGCTCGGCGGCGGGATGCGCGGTGCCATGCAGCGGTCCTGGCAATACGTGCCAACACTCATGATCTCGTTCGGCTATCCCTATTATCTCTACGATGCGCCGCGCGTGCCGACTTACGTCAACGCCTGGGCGACGATGGACGGCATGCAGGAAGCCGTTGTCGATCTGCTTATGGGGCGCGCTGCCGGGAGCGGCAAAAGCCCCATCGATGCGTTCGCCGATGCACCGGACGCCCGTTATTGATGCCTGTGGCGTCCCGACCGGAAACGAAAGACATCAATCCGCGATCCAGGCCGTGCCGCGAGCAGAAGCAACCGCCGGATCAAGTCAATCTAAGGAGTTCCAGATGAATTACGTTTTCACACCGCCGCCCACGCCATCCGTGACCGTGTTCGGATCAGAAGACCGTTTCCCGGTCCGCCGCATATTCTGTGTCGGACGCAATTATGCCGCCCATGCCCGCGAAATGGGACGCGATCCGGATCGCGAGCCGCCGTTTTTCTTCACCAAGCCCGCCGATGCTGTCGTCGATAGCGGCGAAACGGTATCCTATCCGCCTGAAACGGAGAACTTTCAGTACGAGGCGGAACTCGTCGTCGCCATCGGAAAGGCGGGACGCGATATCGCCGAGGCAGACGCCCTTTCGTATGTCTGGGGCTATGCCGTCGGCAATGACCTGACACGACGCGATCTGCAACTTGCGGCCCGAGAACTGGGACGTCCCTGGGACTGGGGCAAGGCATTCGATCGTTCGGCCGTGATCGGCCCGCTTCATTCAGCGCAAAAGACAGGGCATTTCGCACATGGCGCGATCCGGCTGACGGTGAATGGCGAAACGAAGCAGGCCGCCGACTTGGCTGATCTCATCTGGTCGGTACCGGAGATCATCTCGATTCTGTCCCGATCCATGGTCCTGCAGCCGGGCGACCTGATCATGACCGGCACACCCGCCGGGGTCGGACCTCTCGCTGCGGGCGACGTCTGCACTGTCGCCATCGAACGATTGGGAGAAATCTCAACGACGATCGGGCCACGCGAATGACGTTCAAGCTGCATAATTTCTTTCGATCTTCGACATCCGTGCGGCTGCGCGCGGCATTGAACCTCAAGGGGCTGACTTACGAGTATGTGCCGTATGTGCTGCGCAACGGCGAGACCCGTACGCCGCAGTTCCTGGCAATGAACCCAGCGGGCCTGGTGCCTGTGCTGGAATTAGAGGACGGCAACTATCTCACCCAGTCGCTTGCCATTATCGAGTGGCTGGAAGAGACGCATCCGCAGCCTCCTCTACTGCCCCATGACCCGGACAGCCGGGCGCGCGTGCGGGCGCTGGCCTATATGGTCGCTTGCGAGGTTCACCCGCTGAACAACCTGCGAGTTCTCGGATACATCGGGTCGGAATTCGACGCGGACGAGGCTGCGCAAAAGGCGTGGTTTACCCATTGGGTACAAACGACGTTTGACGCCCTGGAGACCATGCTTTCAGTCAGCGACGACACCGGTGCCTTCTGCTACCGCGACACGCCGACGTTGGCCGATATCTGCCTTTACGCACAGGTCTGGAACAATCGCCGGTTCGAGATCGACATGTCGCGCTGGCCAACGATCGAGGGCATCTTCGCCAGGCTGGACGCATTGGAGCCTTTTCGCATGGCCGCGCCCCCGGCCCAGCCGGATGCGGTCTGAACAATTCTTGCAAGCCTGGAGGAACAGGAATGGCAAACGAGTCGACGGAGAATCACGGCAAAGCCATGCAGCCCGAGGAGACGCCGCAGCTGCAGGCACTCTACCGGGCGTTTGACGAGCACAACATCAAACCGCTCTGGACTCAGATCGGCAATATCATGCCGAGACATCCCGCCCCGAAGGCCGTTCCGCATATCTGGAAATGGTCTGACCTTCTGCCGCTTGCGGAGAAATCCGGGGAACTGGTGCCTGTCGGCCGTGGCGGCGAGCGTCGCGCGCTGGGCCTTGCCAATCCGGGGCTCGATGGAAACGCCTATATCAGCCCGACTTTATGGTGCGCCATCCAATATCTGGGCCCGCACGAGACCGCGCCGGAACATCGTCATTCGCAGAACGCTTTCCGCTTCGTCGTCGAAGGAGAAGGCGTCTGGACGGTGGTCAACGGCGATCCCGTGCGTATGAGCAAGGGCGACCTGCTTCTCACGCCGGGATGGAACTTCCATGGCCACCACAACAATACCGACAAACCCATGGCCTGGATCGACGGCCTCGATATTCCGTTCTCCTACCAGAACGATGTCGGCTTCTTCGAATTCGGATCGGATCGCGTCACCGACTATGCGACGCCGGCTTTTTCCAGAGGCGAGCGTCTCTGGTGCCATCCCGGCTTGCGTCCGCTTTCCGGATTGCAGGATACGGTCAACTCGCCCATTAGCGCCTATCGCTGGGAGCATACCGACCGAGCGCTGACAGAGCAGCTTTTACTTGAAGACGAGGGCCAGCCCGCGACAGTGGAGCAGGGTCACGCAGCGATCCGCTTCGTCAACCCCACCACCGGCGGCGACGTGATGCCGACCATCCGCTGCGAATTTCATCGCCTGCGTGCGGGAACCGAAACACGCAAGCGTCGGGAAGTCGGCGCCTCCGTGTTCCAGGTGTTCCAGGGCAAGGGCTCGGTCACCCTGGGGGGAGACACACGCCAACTCGACGTCGGCGATATTTTCGTCATCCCTTCCTGGGTGCCGTGGTCGCTGCAAGCCGAGACGAGATTCGATCTCTTCCGGTTTTCCGATGCGCCGATCATGGAACGTCTTCACTTCCACAGGACCCATATCGAAGGGGAGGAGAAATGAACGGAGAGGAAACGGCCGAGCGCATCGCTTTGCGCCAACGTCTCGGCTCCGGCGCGCGTTTTGATGCGCCCGACGCTCCATCCGAGGCACTTCAACTCGCACGCCGCGGAACGGCCTATTTTGCCCGTATCCTGAATGAGCTGACAGACGACGCGCTGGACGAACCATCGCAAATTACCGGTTACGACAGGCGCCACGTCGTCGCGTTCGTGAGCTACGAGGCGCGCATTCAGGCCGAGTGTCTCGCCCTGGTGCGCCAAGGAGAGGCGTTGATCCAGTATATTCCGATCGAGCTTGATGCGCCGCAAGTCCAGGAGGGAGCGACGCTTCCGGCCCGCGCATTGCGCCATCTGTTCGAACATTCCGCCATTCATCTCAATGTCGAATGGCGCGATCTTGACAACCTCAGCTGGAACCGGCGCATCGGAAGCGCGTCCACCCCGGTCACCGTCCGCGACTTGCCGATGGTTCGCGCAAGATCTCTTTGGTCGAACTCGCTCAATATCGGCGGTGCCGTGCACGCAAGATATCTGCCAGAATCGGTCCGAAAACTCATGATTGCCGGGCAACCCGCCTGACGGGTGTTACGATGACGTCAGCCGTTGGAACGGCTTCGGCGGATTTGATGGGCGACCGCTGCCTTTCCATCCCCGCCGGTTTTTGGTCGCGCTTCGGAGGGTCAGCACCGTTGGTGGCTATGGCTTCTTGGTCTAGGATGGGGACCTGATCAAACTATTGCCGATATTGGCTGATTCCTCGCTTTTTAGGTTTTGACAGCAGGGAGGCTTAGCTGACCCGCAACAAAGCGATCGGCAGGCCCCTGGAACCTCCGTGTCCCCTTCAGCGATACCGATGCAGATGAACTCGAATGCTCGTCCTGCGTCCCTTTGAGCGGCGAGCGCTGATCGGCTTCGGAAACCTTAGGTCGGACGACCCGTAGCCGTTGCCAGTGCGATCATGTCACGTCGCTGTGCTGCACGATGCCGCTCACGGGCTTACTTCGGCATGGCGGGGATACCCATCATTAGCTCTCGGAATTCCGAGCGGATCTCCTTCATACCATCGCGGGGATTGACAGGCACAGCTGATGTAATGTTATTACGAGTCAAACGTAACGTAATAACATTTACGAAGCCGCACGTGACCGAACCGCCAGCCCACCGCGGTGGAAAAACTCAACAAGGACGGAAGGAACCCAATGAGACCAGCTCACCCCCGCGCAGGCATCATAGCCGTTGTGGCTGCAACTTTTTTTCTTGTCGGCAATGGCGCCATGGCTGATGACGATCACGAAACGAAGGAGGCTTGGCGTCTCTTTATCGCCGATCATACTCAGCCGGTTGTCCGCGCCATCGATTTTTCCGACGGCAGGGAACTCGGCCGCTATGATGTAAAGGGGCATGCCGCTTTGACGGCGAGTGCGTCGGGCCGGACGGTGTTCGTCGCCCAGAGCGAAGCCGATATCGTCCATGTCATCAAGACCGGCATCGACTTCTCCGATCACGGCGAGCATCGTGACCTTGACGTTTCCGATCCAGCCCTTCTGCCCGTCAGCTTCGAAGACAAGCGGCCGGGACATGTGGTTCCGCACGACGATCACGTGATCGTATTTTACGACCTTGGCGGCAAGGCCGACGTTATCGACGAGATGGCTCTCCTCAAAGGCGAAGCCGAGGTCCGAACCGTCGACACGACCAAACCCCATCACGGAGTGGCCGTTGCGATGGGTCGCCATGTACTTGTCTCGGCGCCGAACGCTGAAGTGGAAACGACGCCGAATGAACTGCCGCCACGCGTCGGCCTTCGCGTGATTGATGAGAACATGAGGCAAGTCGGCGAAATCAGCAAATGCACGGACCTCCACGGCGAAGCGACCTCAGCTCGTCTTGTCGCGTTCGGATGCAAGGAGGGTGTGCTTGTTGCCCGGCCAGGAGGAATCGACGGACCGAAAATCGATATGCTTCCCTATCCCCCTGAATTTCCGAAGGGCTATACAGGCACGCTTCTCGGCGGCAAGGCGATGCAGTTCTTCCTGGGCAATTACGGCGAGGACAAGGTCGTTCTGATTGATCCCGAAAACGAGCACCCGTTCCGGCTGATCGAGCTGCCAACCCGCCGGGTCGATTTCCTTGTCGATCCCGCGACGCCCCGCAACGCTTACATCCTGACGGAAGATGGCGACCTTCATGTGCTCGACGTGATCAAGGGTGGGATCGTCCGCAAGGCAAAGATCACCGAGCCTTATAGCAAGGATGGCCATTGGCGTGATCCACGTCCGCGTCTGGCGGTGGCCGATGGGCATATTGCCATAACCGATCCCAGGCATTCGCTTATCCGGATTGTCGATGCACAAACCCTGAAAGAGACCCGAACGATCGCCGTGCAGGGGAAGCCCTTCTCGATCGTCGCGGTCGGCGGTTCCGGCTTAGCGCACTGACATCGCCGGAACCACGGTCGGAATCCGGGATTTCCGCTTCCGATTCCGACCAATTCGCTTTGAGATGACGATGCCGCACGCCTTGGCTGATGACCTGAAATTGACGAACCGGGCCTCGTGCCGCCGGCTGCGCTGAGCGCTTCCCGCATCCTGCATCGTCTGCACGCCGATGGTCTAAAAGCGCCGCTTCAGGATCTTGCCGGTCGAACCGAGGCGAAGAGGCGCGTCGGGATCGTCAGTCAGCGTGACCCTGTGCCATCCGATGGCTGGTTGACACCCGGCTACGGCAGTGTACGGTCTGTGCCGTCAAGGTTCTTCCGTCTCTGCGACGGAAGCTAAGAGGGAATCCGGTGTAAACCCGGAGCTGTCCCGCAACTGTGAACGGCGAGCCGTTCGTCCAACATGTCACTGGCAGAGAATGCCGGGAAGACGGACGATCAAGGCTTTGACCCGTAAGCCAGGAGACCTGCCTGACGTTTGGGATTTCCGTGGTCGGGGTGTGCCACAGGAATGAAGGTGCTTTTGGGCTCGTGCCCGATCGTGCCGTCATTTTTGCTGCCTCCTCGCAAGTGATAGAGATTGAGGCAGTGGGCAAGGACGACAACCTCACCGACACTATATCGAGGCGCGCGATCCTGCTGATCGCCAAGTCCGCGTTTGCGGCTTCGCCGCATCTCGAAATGCAACGCCTGGCCCATCGCGTCGCCGTGTTTCACCCTGGCGCCAAAGTCCGTTTCGCATTTACCGAACAGGGCACGCCGTCCCTCCGCGAAGCCTTGTCAGGTCTGTTGGACGAGGATGTCGATGCCGTCGTGATCGTACCACTCGTCCTGCCCATGGAGCCGAGCTTTCATATCTGGCTGACGAGATCCCTGAAGCGGTGGAGAGCTTTGGACGCGCGGCGATGGCCGGCTCTGTCGATCACAAGGGACATTGCATCCAGCCCGCTGATGGTTCCGCTTCTTGGCGATCTGCTTGAGACGACAGAGGCGCTAACAGAAACGCCCGGGCAGAAATTCTCTGCCGAGGGTTCTTTGATCCCACCCCAGAAACGGCGTGTCCTCGTTTGCGAAGGCGGTGCCTGCAACAACGCCGGTGCCGACGCCATCTGGAACCACATCCGAAACCAGCAGGAACGCCGCAATCTGCGCGTGGCCGGCGACGGCACGATGACGGCCAAATCCACCTGCCTCGGCCCCTGCGGCCTGGCGCCGGTCCTGCAGGTCTTTCCCGAGGGCACTTATTACGGCGGCGTCACCGAAGAGGCGGTCGACCGGATCATCACAGAACATCTGCTCGGCGGCCATGTCGTCGAGGACTTTGCCTATCACCCGACTGGCCGCAAGCAGCGACTTCGCGTGCCGTTAAAACAAGACTAAGGAGAGAGAGTTGCCTTCGAAAATCCTATCCGGCCTCACGGCGGCCTTGCTGGCCGCCTCGGTATTCGTCGCCGCATCCGCTACTGCTGCGGCCGAGCCGTTGCGGGTCGGCGCGACATATATCACCAGTGGCACCGATCCGGCCAAGGGATCGAACGGCTGGGCACTGACCAGCCATGGTGTCGGCGAAAACCTCTTCACCGTCGACAAGGAAGGCAAACTTGTTTCCGAACTTGCGGAAAAGGCAGAACGCACCGGCGATCTGACTTGGACGATCACGCTGAAGGCCGACCGGAGGTTCTCCGATGGAACGCCGGTCACCGCCAAGACGCTCGCGGCGGGTTTCGACAACACGTTCGCCAACAACAAGGCGGCGCTCGCCACCGGCGGCAAGCTGAATTTCGAAGCGACCGGCGACCTGACTCTCAAGGTCACGACCGAGAAGCCGGTTCCACTCATCCAGTCGCTGTTCGCCGAATGGCCGCTGATTGCCTACAAGCCGGTTGGCGACGGCAATGCCGTGTTCACCGGCCCTTACAGGATCGCCGGCTTCAAGACGGACGCGTCGATCAAGCTCGAACCGAACGCCTATTTCGCGGCCTCGGAAAAGCGCGCGCCGGTCGAGTTCCGCAAATTCGGCGACGCGCAGACGATGACGCTGGCGCTGGAATCGGGCGAACTGGACCTCGCTTTCGGCCTTCCGTCGGAAGCGGTGACTCGCCTGAAGGCGAATCCGGAACTCACCATCAAGTCGTTCCCGGTCGGTTATCAGTATCTCGCGTTTTTCAACACCACGCGCCCGCTCCTCGGCGACGTGAAGGTGCGCCAGGCACTGGATCTCGCTTTCGACCGCAAGGAACTGTCGGCCGCGATCAGCGGCGGCGAGCCGGCAACGGGCGCCTTCGCCTCCTATTTCCCGTTCGCTGGCAGGCAAGCCAGACCAACGGACCTTGCCAAGGCAGCGGCGCTTCTCGATGCAGCAGGTTGGACGAAGGGGGCGAGCGGGATACTCGAAAAGGACGGCAGACCGCTTCGCCTCCTTGCGATTACCTATCCACAACGTCCCGACCTCGTGACCATGCTTCCGGTCGTGAAGGCTGAACTCGCGAGGATCGGCATTGCGGTCGACACGCAGGTGGTCGAGAACATTTCGCAGGTCGCAGCCGCTGGTGATTTCGATATCGCGCTCTGGGCGCAGCATACCGCCCCGAGCGGCGACGCCGCCTTTTTCCTGAACTCTATGCTGAGAAGCGGTGCTTCGCTTAACTACGCGAAATATGCTTCACCGGATTTCGACGCGATCCTCAACCGCTTCGCAGCCGAAGGCGATCCGGCGAAACGCGTCGCAATCGCGCTGGATGCCCAGGCGAGGCTTTTTGCAGATGCACCGGCTTCCTTCCTCGTCTCGCCGGTTTGGTATGTCGGCGTGTCGAAGCGGTTGAAGAATTACGAGCCTTGGGGTTCGGACTACCACGTTCTGCGGGCCGATATAGGCGAGGCAAAGTGAGATAGACATGCATCCGGTTCGGCTCGGGATCCAATCCATCACGGGTATGTTGGCGATTTCGCTGGCGTCTTTCACCGTCATCAATTCGATGCCGGCCGATCCGGTCGCGATCGCCATTCGTGTCTGGAACCTGCCGGCGACGGATGAAACCGTCGCTGCGCTGCGAGCGGAATGGGGGCTCGATCAACCCCTGCTGTTTCGTTATTGCGATTGGCTTACGCGTTTCCTAACGGGAGATTGGGGCCGCTCATTCCGCACGGGAGAGCCTGTGCTCGGTGAATTCCTGGAGCGCCTGCCCATCTCGCTTTCGCTGGGTATGGCGGGGTTGGCGCTTGCCATCGTCTTCGCAATCCCGCTCGGCTTCTTCGCCGCCGCCCATCCCAAAGGCGTCGCCGATCGGTTTAGCCGGACCCTCTCCGTTTTCGTTCAGGCCGTGCCGGGATTTTGGCTCGGCCTTGTCCTGCTATGGGTGCTCGGCGTGCAGCTTCGCTGGATCAGGCTCCTCGCCCAGGATTGGACAGCCGCGGTCCTGCCGATCCTGCTGATCGCCCTGCATTCCGTCGCGGTCCTCGCACGGGTCTATCGGCGTGACCTGATGGAGACCGCAACCCAGCCCTATTTCCGCACGGCACTCGCCAAGGGCCTTTCGGAGCGCCAGGCGCTGTGGCGGCACGGACGTTGCGGAGCACTCTATGCTCTGCTGGCTGCTGTGCGATCCGAAGCCGGCTGGGTAATCGGCAGCACGGCGACGATGGAAATTCTCTTCGGTCTGCCCGGCATCAGCCAATTCCTCGTGCAGAGCATTGCCGCCCGCGACCAGATGGTGCTGCAGGCTTACGTCATGGTCATCGTCCTCTGGATGCTCGTCATGAATGGCAGCGCCTATCTCGCAATGCGCTTCCTCGATCCGCGTCTCGCCTGATGGTCCGATATTGTCTGCTTTCGGTACTTGCCGTCTTCCTGGTCCTCGGTGGGTTTTGGCAGCCATATGATCCGGATGCCGTGGATATTCTCGCCCGTCATTCAGGCATGACGGCAAGCCATCTGCTTGGAACCGACCACCTCGGCCGAGATGTTCTGTCCCGTATCATGGCGGGTGGGTGGCGGACGACCTGCGTCATCCTTGCCGTCGGTCTGACCGGTTTCACGGTCGGCACGTTTCTCGGCACCGCCGCTGCCGTCTTCGGGACCTGGCGCGAAACGCTCATCCTGCGCTGTTGTGAGTTCTTCATCATGGTGCCGACGCTGGTCGTGGCTTTGACAGCGGCGGCGATCTTCGGCCTTTCGCCGCTCAGCGCCGCCCTGGCACTCGGTCTTGCCGGTGTCGGGCCGCATGCGCTGCTCGCCCATACGCTGAGCAAGCGGGTGCTGGGCCAACCCTTCATTCTCGCGGCACAAAGCCTCGGCGTCTCGTCATTCGGGATGATTTCCCGTCATCTGCTTCCGAATACTCTGCCCTTGATGTTTGCCTATGTTGGAAACCAGGCGGGCTTGGCGGTGGTGGCCTATGCCTCGCTCGCTTTCATCGGCCTCGGTGCGGATCCCTCGGAGCCGGATTGGGGGGCGATGGTCTTCGAATACCGCGTCTTCATCTTTGACCATCCGATGCTGATGATCTGGCCGGGCACAGCAATCGCGATCACTGTTTCGGCGCTCAACTGGGCTTTTGACGATTTTCGGGCGTAGCGGTGGTGAGCAGCGAACACAAGCGGATGGCCGCCTCTAACCCATTCAACCTGCGACCGGCAGCGATCAAGGTCTTGGTCTCAAACTCGCGGGACGATCGTAGTGAGATAGCCAGACAGCTCTGCAGGTAACAATTTCGAAACCCGCCAGGGCATCGATCATTATGGCGGCAGAGCCGGTGGGTTCTTTCGACCGGACCACGCGCCTGATATCGACCTCGCCCTGCAAGTTCTGAAGAGCGATGGAGGCCACGGCGTCGTCACCAACCGCCCCCGCCATAACGACCTTTGCGCCATCTCGCGCAGCTGCTAACGCTTGGTTGGCGCCCTTCCCACCTGCCTCGGTTCGAGACCCCCGAGCTAAGACGGTCTGGCTATGCTTGCGAAAACCCTCGCCTTGGAATGGGCGCCAGATGGCATTCGTTCGAACATCGTCTCGCCGGGTATGACCCACACGCCAATGTCCGAGAAGATGTACGCCGATCCAGCGATCAAGAGTGCAAGAGAGGCTCTGATCCCGCTGTCGAGAATCGGGGACCCCAAAGATATAGCAAACGCAATCGAGTTCCTGATAAGTCCGCTTGCATCTTACATCACCGGTCAAGACCTCTGCGTCGACGGTGGCTTTTCAAAATCAATCCTGAGCCACATTCCTGGGCGTCCAAGCTCAAAACCATAGTCGGCAAGTTCGCCCGTCTGAACCCTGCGCAAAGTACTACTAGACCCTCTGGGCCTAGCTGAGGGGCGCGAATGCGGCCCCACACGGACGAACTCAACCTGAACGAAACAGGAGGCTCGGTATGCTGAATAGACGTCAGATATTGGAGAGCGCCGCTGCAAGCAGCCTTCTGTTTCTCACAGATCGGCGAGCCTTTGCGCAAACCGCGACCGTCTATCCTGGCGGATACACGGTGCACTCAGGGCCGGGCCCGGAGAGCAAACCCAGCTTCGTCAAGGTTCGCGAAGGCCGGCTGGAGGGTATTCTCAGCCCCGAGGGATTACGCTATTTCCGTGGCACGCATTCTTACGATTAAATGCCAAACGAAACCCAGGAAATTGACCAGAGGCGGTGCAAACAGTCAGCCGAGAGAATGCGAAGCCAAGGCATAGACAACCGGGCCGCCGTCGAGCCCCGTACCGTAAACGGCCTCTTCCCGGGTCACCATGGTCATTACCGTATTGTAGACACCGAGGCCGCATTGCTGGACGAAGGATGCAAAGGCGCCGCTGTCCAAATGCGTGTCGATACGCAGGAAGCCGCCGACATGGGCAGCGACATGCGGGTGGGTGACCCGGATCGCATCGGCATCGCAAGTGGCAACGACCGGGCCGACGACATGCCCGCGCCCGAAACGGCGGCGCATCGAATAGGCACGTAACTTGTCGCCCTCGTAAAGACCATAGGTGATGGAACTGTCGAATAGCCGCAGGAGATGCTGGCGGCGAACGGCACCGAAAGCCGGTGCGTCGAGCGCGATGATCGCCTCCAGGTCGCCGCGATCGAGCCGTTGCAGGACAAGCCCGGCTTCGATGGGCGCAATCGGTGCCGGCGCAAGCGCAGTTCCCTGGCACTGATAGACTGTCCCCTTGGGAATAAAGCCGAGCGAGACATAAAGCCGCCGGGCTTCGCGCGTGGAGTTCAGCCGAAGACAATCGTGACCGCAATCGGTCATGATCCGCTGCATCAGCCATTTGGCCGCGCCATTGGCCTGCAGCCTGGGTGATGTGACCAGCATTCCAAAGGTAGCGAAGCTTTCGCCGTGGGGAAACCACATGGCGGAGGCGCCGACCCGGCCGATTTCGTCCAGTGCCACGTAGCCTTTGCCGATGTCTAGCAGGTGCTGCCAGTCGGCAGCTCGGTGAGGCCAGCCGACGGAAATCGACAATGCCTGCAACTGTGAAATTTCGACATTCGCGATGTCGACGAAGCGCATCTCGAAATTATCGACATTCAATGTCCGAGGTAAATCGCTATCCATCATTTATCCAGCCGAACCGACACACCCTCCTCCGGACAATGCGTCCGGATATCCCTACGGTTATCCTACTCATCATCCGACGGAACATTTCACTGCTGAAGCGTGATGCGGCACAAGATTTGACCGTATCCCTTCCGCTTTCGGCAGCCATTTCATCTGCATCGCTCTAACCTTGATGCTTGAGATTGGCTCACCTGCTCTGCGCAAGCCCGGTTCGCGGAGGCAAGTTCACGTTGTCTGGAGGCAGAAACGATGGCGATGCGCACCCTGGACATTTTGGAAAAGCTGGTCGGCTTTCCATCAGTCGTCGGCACGCCGAATGGCGAGATCGTCGAATGGATCGCCGGTTATCTCAAATCCCTCGGTATCCGGGCGCATGTCCTGCCCGGTCCGGAAGGTGACAGAGCAAATCTATTTGCAACGATCGGACCGGTAGACAGACCGGGTTATATCCTCTCCGGCCATATGGATGTCGTTCCTGCCGCCGAGGCCGGGTGGAACAGCGATCCCTTCCGCACACGGATCGAGGACGACAGGATCTACGGCCGCGGCACGAGCGACATGAAGGGGTTTCTGGCCGCTGTCCTTGCTGCCGTGCCGGCAATGCTTTCCAGGCCGCTTTCCCGCCCTATCCAACTCGCCTTCTCCTATGACGAGGAAGCCGGTTGTCGCGGCGTGCCGCATCTGCTGGCCCGCCTGCCGGATCTGTGCACATCACCCCTTGGGGCCATCATCGGCGAGCCGAGCGGAATGCGGGCAATCCTGGCGCATAAGGGCAAGGCCGCGGCCCGGCTGACGCTCAAGGGCCGCTCCGGCCACTCTTCCCGGCCGGATCTTGGCCTCAATGCCATCCATGCAATGACCGAAGTGCAGCAGGCCGCGGTCGCGGCTGCCGAAACCCTGACCCAAGGCCCGTTCGAGGCGGAATTCGAGCCGCCCTATTCGTCGCTTTCGATCGGCAAGATCAGCGGCGGCCAGGCCGTCAACATCATTCCTGAGCTTTGCAGTATCGAACTGGAGGCGCGCGCGACTTCTTCGGCCAACCCGGAAACCCTGCTTCAGCCAGTGCGCACCGCAGCCGAAAAGCTGGCGGCACGAGGTTTCGGCGTCGATTGGGAGATCTTGAGCAGCTATCCGGCGCTGCTTCTTTCCCGCGGTTCACCGCTTGCCGGCCTCCTGCAGGATCTGACGGGATGCGCGCCGCTCGCCGCCGTCAGCTATGGAACCGAGGCCGGCCTTTACCAGCGGGCGGGAATGGATGCGATCATCTGCGGGCCCGGCGACATTGCGCGGGCGCACAAACCCAACGAGTTCATCGAGACCGGCGAGCTCGCCGCCTGCCAGGCGATGATCGAAGCCCTCGGCGACAGGTGCCGAGCCGAAACCTGACGGCCCAGAACCGGAGCACAGAATGACATTCCTCTTCAACTCTGACACCGCCCGCGGCCAAGTCTTTCGCGATGTCTTCGCCCGCGAACTGCCGGACCTGCCGTTTTCCATGGATGCCGCTTCGGTCGATCCAGACGCCGTCCGCTACATCATCACCTGGACGGTACCGTCCGATCTGGCGCGCTACCGCAACCTGGAAGTTATCTTTTCGATCGGCGCCGGCGTCGACCAATTTCAGGCGGCCAAGATCCCCCATCATATCCGGATCGTGCGAATGATCGAGGACGGCATCATCCGCATGATGCAGGAATATGTCACGCTCGGCGTGTTGGCTCTGCACCGCAACCTGCCCGTCTATATCCAGCAGAAAAAGACCGAACTCTGGCGGTCCCTGCCGCCGGTGCAGGCCAGCGACCGCCGGGTCGGCATATTGGGGCTCGGCAGCCTGGCCCAGGCATCCTTCGACCGATTGAAGCCTTTCGGCTTTCAGCTTGCCGGATGGAGCCGCTCGTCCCGCGAGATCGACGAGGTGCGCTGCTTCAGCGGCCCGGCCGGCCTGACGGCCATGCTGGCCGAAACCGATATCCTGATCTGCCTCCTTCCTCTCACCGACGAGACCCGCGGCTTCCTCAATGCCGATCTTTTCCGCCAGCTTCCGGAAGGCGCCGGCCTCGTTCAGGTGGGGCGCGGACCACAGCTGGATTACCAGGCACTTATCGACGCACTCGACAGCGGGCATCTGTCTGGCGCCGTCATCGACGTCACGGACCCGCAGCCTCTGCCGCCCGGTCATCCGCTCTGGCGGCATGAGCGGATCATCATCACGCCCTATACCGCCAGTGTCACTCAACCCCAGACCGCAGCCCTTGCCGTCGCGGACAATATCAAGCGGCTTCGCGCCGGCCTCGATCCGGTCGGCCTCGTCGATCGCCGACGCGGCTACTGAACACTCAACCCTAAAGGAACACCAATGTCGCTTCTCAAGACCATCGAACAGAACCCGTCCTTCGCGCCGCGGGAAGACAAGCCGACAGCCGAGCGGCTGATCTCCGGCAGCCCGGAATTCAAGACCTGGGCACAGGACGCGTCCCATGACGAACTCGTCCGCACCGGCGTCTGGGAGGCAACGCCCGGCCTCACCCATTCGATCAAGGGAACGACCTTCGAATTCTGCCACATCATTTCGGGCGTCGTGGAAATCACGCCGAAGGATGGCGAGCCGGTGACCTATAAGGCAGGTGACAGCTTCGTCATGAAGCCGGGCTTCGTCGGCACCTGGAAGACGATCGAAACGGTACGCAAGATCTACCTCGTCGTGACGCCCAAGGCGTGATCCGGCGGCTTGCCAAACAATACGCCGTATGGCGCGGCTAAAACGGATTTTTCAGCCGCGCCAATTCCTTCTACCGGATCATGCAGAGGTGCCGATACGGTAGCATTCCCGTCAGATGACCGGAGATGGACCGATGAGCCTGAGTTTCGATCCCGACAGCCTTCCATTGCCGATGGGGCATTTCATCGGCGGCCGGCTCCTGGCCGCCGAAGGCAGCATTCCGATGCATCGGCCCTCCGATGGCAAGGCCTACGCCGATTGTCCGATCGCGGACGCCGATCTGGTCGATCGGGCAGTGCAGACGGCAAAAAAGGCTTTGAAGGACAGCAACTGGGGCGGCATCCGCCCGCGCGAGCGGCTGAAGGCATTGCATCGCTGGGCGGATCTTATCGAACAGAACGCCGTGGAACTCGCAAAGCTTGAAGCCGTCTCCTCGACGCGGCCTGTCGGCCATCTGGTCGATGGCGATATCGGCATTTCGGCTGAACAGATCCGTTTCTTCGCGGAATTCGCCGACAAGGAAGGCAGCGATCTCGTGCCGACCGATGACGGCAATCTCGGCATGATCATGACCGAGCCCTATGGCGTCGTTGGCGCCATCACGCCATGGAATTTCCCGATCAACATGGCCGCATGGAAGCTCGGCCCGGCGCTCGCGGCCGGCAATGCGGTCGTGCTCAAACCGTCCGAGATTACGCCCTTCTCCACCATTCGACTGGCAGAGCTTGCCGTGGAAGCAGGCATTCCGGCCGGGCTGATCAATATCGTGCTCGGCGACGGCATGGTGACCGGCAATGCGATCACCGGCCATCCGGATATCGCCAAGGTCAGCTTCACCGGCTCGACCCGCGCCGGCTCGGCGATCATGGAAAACATCGCCCGCACCGGCATCAAGCCGATCACGCTGGAACTCGGCGGCAAGAGCCCGCAGCTCGTCTTCGCCGACGCCGATATAGACAACGCTGCCGCAGCGGTGACGGCAAGCATCACCAGCAATGCCGGCCAGGCCTGCGTCGCCGGATCGCGCCTGATCGTCGAGAAAAGCGTTGCCCCCCGGTTGATCGAGGCCATCCTGAAGAAGATGGCCGGCATCGTTCCCGGCCCCACATGGGATGCCGCGAGCCAATATTCGCCCATCATTTCCGAGAGGCAGCGCCAGCGGATCGACGATATCATCGGCGCCTCCATTGCCGCCGGCGCCGAATGCCTGACGGGCGGGCGTTCCATGGACATGCCGGGATATTTCTATTCCCCGACGCTGATCGCCGGCGTCGACCAGAATTCTCCGGCCGTCATCGAGGAAATCTTCGGGCCCGTGCTGACCCTACAGACCTTCGAGGATGAAGACGAAGGAATGAGCCTTGCCGACCATCCGAGCTACGGACTTGCCGCCGGCCTCTTCACCAGCGATCTTTCCCGCGCCATCCGCCTGACGCGGAGGCTGCAGGCGGGTACGATCTGGGTCAACCGCTATGGCCGTTCACGCGACCACATCCTGCCGACCGGCGGCTACAAGCAGTCCGGCATCGGCAAGGATCTCGGCCGGGAAGCATTCCAGGCCAACCGCAAGAGCAAGAGCGTCCTGATCAGCCTCTGAGGATTTTTGACAAAATGACAACACACAAGATTGCCCTGATCCCCGGCGACGGTATCGGCCGCGACATGGTCTCCGCCGCCTGGTCGGTGCTGCAGAAAGCCGCCGATGCGCATGGCTTCGGCCTCGAAGGCACGGATTTCCCCTGGTCCTGCGCCTTCTACAAGGAAACCGGCGCAATGATGCCGGCGGACGGGATCGAGACTCTGCGCGGCTTCGACGCCATCCTGCTCGGCGCCGTCGGCTGGCCGGCCGAAGTGCCGGATTCGGTCTCGCTGCATGGTCTGCTCCTGCCGATCCGCAAGAGTTTTGTCCAATATGCGAATATCCGCCCGCACCGGCTGCTTTCCGGCGTCGAGGGGCCGCTGAAGACGACGGATTTCGACATTCTCTGCATCCGTGAAAACACCGAGGGCGAATATTCCGGCGCCGGCGGCCGCATCCATCAGGGCGGCGCGGACGAAGTGGCGGTCGAAACCTCGATCTTCACCCGCAAGGGCGTCGAGCGCATCCTACGCTTCGCCTTCGAGCAGGCCCGCACACGGCGCAGGAAACTCGCCTCGGTCACCAAGTCGAACGCCCAAAAGTATTCGATGGTGTTCTGGGATGACGTGACAAAGCAGCTTTCGGCCGAATATCCCGATGTCGAGGTCACCAGCTATCACATCGACGCCATGGCGGCGCGCATGGTGATGGCGCCAGAAACGCTTGATGTGGTCGTCGCCTCCAACCTGTTCGGCGACATCCTGACCGATCTCGGCGCCGCAATCCAGGGCGGTCTGGGTTTCGCAGCATCCGCCAATATCAACCCGGAGCGCAATGCGCCGTCCATGTTCGAACCCGTGCATGGTTCGGCACCCGATATCGCCCATCTCGGCATCGCCAACCCGATCGCCACCGTCTGGTCCGGCGCCATGATGCTCGAGCATCTCGGTGAAAAGGACGCTGCCGCTGCCGTCATGAAAGCGATCGAGGCCGTCACCGCCAACGGTATCGGCACGGTCCCCGGCAAGGACAAGACAGACGCCATTACCGCAGCCCTGCTCGCCGCACTTTGAACCGGAGGACCGGACACATGCAAAATTTGAAGCTCGCCTCCCTGTTTCGCCAGCAAGGCCTGATCGGCGGCAGCTGGGTCGCCGCCGGCTCCGGCAAGACGGTCGAGGTTCTCGATCCGGCCAGCCAAGCGGTGATCGGCACCGTTCCCGACATGGGCGGTGACGAGACCCGCGCAGCGATCGAGGCGGCCAACAAGGCCTATCCGGCGTGGAAGAAGAAGACCCATGCCGAGCGTGCCGCGCTGCTCGAAACCTGGTACGACCTGATGCACACGCATCTGGAAGACCTCGCGCTGATCCTGACGACCGAACAGGGCAAACCGCTCGACGAGGCGCGCGGTGAAATCCGCTATGGCGCCTCCTTCGTCAAATGGTTCGCGGAAGAGGCGCGCCGTATCGGCGGCTCGACCATTCCCTCGCCGACGCCGGACCGCCGCATCATCGTGCTCAAGGAGCCGGTCGGCGTCTGCGGCATCATCACGCCCTGGAATTTTCCGAATGCGATGATTACCCGCAAGATCGCACCAGCGCTCGCAGCAGGCTGCACCGTGGTGGTCAAGCCCTCGGAATTCACGCCCTATTCGGCGCTTGCGCTCGGCGTCCTCGCTGAAATGGCCGGCATTCCCGCCGGCGTGGTCAATATCGTCACCGGCATGCCGAAGGAAATCGGCAACGAGATCATGGCCAATACAACGGTTCGAAAAATCTCGTTCACCGGCTCGACTCCGGTCGGTTCGCTGTTGATGCGCGGGGCTGCCGACAGCATCAAGCGGCTGTCGCTGGAACTTGGCGGCAATGCACCTTTCATAGTTTTCGACGATGCCGATCTCGATCTGGCGATCGAAGGCGCAATCATCTCGAAATTCCGCAATGGCGGCCAGACCTGCGTCTGCGCCAACCGCATCCTCGTACAGGCCGGCATCTATGACCGGTTTGCCGAAAAGCTGACGGCGCACGTCGAAGCCATGAAGGTCGGCCCGGGCACGGAAGCAGGCGTCTCGATCGGTCCGATGATCAACGATGCGGCGATTGCCAAGATCAACCGCCATCTTGAGGATGCGATCGCCAAGGGCGCCAAGATCGTGACGGCCAAGCCCAACCTGCCGGCAGGCCGCCAATATACGGCTCCGGTCGTGCTGACCGGCGCCACGACGGACATGCAGCTCGCCAGTGAAGAGACTTTTGGCCCGGTCGCTCCCCTCTTCCGCTTCGAGACCGAGGAAGAAGCAATCGCGATTGCCAATGGCACGCCGTTCGGCCTCGCGGCCTATTTCTACACGGAAAGCCTTAAGCGCGCCTGGCGCGTCGGCGAGGCACTGGAATTCGGCATGGTCGGACTGAATACCGGAATGATCTCGACGGAGGTCGCGCCGTTCGGCGGCGTCAAGCAGTCCGGCCTCGGCAGAGAAGGTTCGCAGCTCGGTATCGACGAATATCTGGAAGTGAAGACGTTTCATATGGGCGGGCTCAACTGAGCCTGCCTCCAAAGAGACGAACAAAAAAGCCGGGGCTGTGATCGCAGCGCCGGCTTGTCTTGTTTCCGATGATGACGAAAGTTCCAGTTATTGAACCTTGTCGAGCATCTTGTAATAGAGCCCGACCAGCGGCAGGAACCAGGGTTTGCCGAAATGGCCCGGCACGGCCGGCCATTCGAGCCCCTTCACCGGATTACGGTCCGGACGGCCGAGAATCGCGTCGGCGATCGTCATGCCGAGATGGGTCGAGAGCTGCGCCCCGTGACCGGAATACCCCATCGCGTACCAGAGCCCGTCATGAAAACCGGCGCGCGGATAACGGTCCTTGGTGATATCGACCAGACCGCCCCAGCAATAATCGATCTCGACATGCGCAAGCTGCGGAAAGATCCGAGTGAGACTTTCACGCAGGATGGCGCCGCTCTTGGCATCCGAACGCTGGTCCGAGGTCGCCGAAAAACGTGCGCGGCCACCGAAGATCAGCCGATTATCCGGCGACAGGCGCCAATAATTGCCGATATTCATGCTGTTGACGCAGGTGCGGTTGCCCGGCATCGTCGCAGCGACTTCCTGATCCGTCAACGGTCGCGTGGCGATGATGAAACTGCCGACGGCCATGATCCGGCGGCGGAAATAGCCGAAATTCGGTGTCGTATAGGCGCCGCTCGCCATCAGGACATTGTCGGCGGTGACCGAACCCTTGGCGGTTTTCAGGACGTGCCGGCCGGCGGATTTCGAGATGTCGGTAACAGTCGCGTTTTCGACGATGATGGCACCGCGCCGTTTGGCCGCCTCGGCGAGGCCGACGACGTAACGCCCCATATGCATCATCGCGCTCTTCTTCGACAGCATGGCGCCGTGAAAGGGCGAACCGATCTCGCGTTTGAGGTCTTCCGGCGACAGAAGCGCCGTATCCGGATCAACCTCCGCATAGACCGCCTCGAAGTTTTTCGCTAATCCCTCGAAATGCTGCGGCTTGGAGGCAAGCTTCAGCTTGCCTGCGCGGCGGAAATTACAGTCTATGCCTTCTTCGGCAATGATCGCTTCCAGCGTATCGATCGAAGCGTCGAGCGCCTTGTAGAGCGCGATCGCGCGCTCCTTGCCGAGCTCCTGCTTCGCGGACAGATAGCTGTGCGCGAGGCCATTGTTCAGGTGTCCGCCATTGCGGCCGGATGCGCCGAAACCGACCATCTCCGCCTCCAGCACGACGACCTTGGCACCGGCCATCGCAAGCTGCCGTGCCGCACCGAGCCCAGTGAAGCCACCGCCGACCACCGCGACATCGTAGTGGCCTTCGATCGGCCCATCGACGGCGCCCACAAAACGGGGCGCCGTATCATGCCAGTAGGAGACGTATTTCATCGGCTTGCGCCTTTCCGTTAGAGACCGACGACGCCCGCAAGGCCAGAAATGTCAGCAATTTCAGTATAGCCATAATAGGGATTGGCCGGCTCATGGCCACGGTTCACCCAGACCTTGTTCTTGATGCCGAGATCATGCGCCGACATCAGGTCATAGCGGAAGGACGAGGAGCAATGCAGGACGTCTTCCGGGCCGCAGCCGAGCATGTCGAACATATATTCAAAGGCCTGGAAGCGCGGCTTGTAGGCGTTCGCCTGCTCGGCCGTGTAGACGGCATGGAAGGGGGCGCCGAGCTTGGCGACGTTGGACGGGATCTGGTCGTTCATCGCGTTGGAGAGGATAACGAGCGGAATTTCCTTGGCGACCTTGGCAAGACCAGCCGGAACATCGGCATGCGGCCCCCAGGTCGGCACGCGCTCATAGACCATCCTGGCGTCCTCGTCCTTGAAGGCAACGCCATTGCGCTTGCAGGTCCGCTCCAGTGAATTGTGGACGACTTCGGCGTACGGCTTCCAGGCGCCCATGATCTCGTCAACCCGGTAGCCCGCAAAGTTCTTGATGAATTCCAGCATGGCCGGCTCTTCGAGACGATCACCGTAGAGGTCGCGGGCGGCTTCGGCCATCTGGAAGTTGATGAGCGTGCCGTGGCAGTCGAAGGTGATGTATTTCGGGCGGAATGTCGTCATGCGCTTCGTCCTTGCGTGATGGCCCATCGAGCCTTTCGAGTGATGACACGATCATAAGGCCGCTTCCGGCATCATCGCCGACTGATTTGCCGGAATCCGAAGCAGAAAGTTTCGTATCACGGCGCCGGTTTGGCATTTGCTTGCAGATCAGGCCGTCTGGAAGGGCTTGTCCAGGTCCTTGTCGCGGCCCCACGGCATAAGATGCGGTCCCGCCCCGCTGCTTTGGCGAAAGATACCGCCACCGATACCGCCTTCGGATAATCTTCCGGTCCCTTCACCTCGAAACTTGAGGCAGAAAAAGGAGAGCATTGTCCATGCAAGTCGGGGACATCGAAACCAGAGCCTTCGGAGGCGAGCACCTGGATGGCGCAGTCCGTCTTTCACGCGAAGCCGGCTGGCCGCATCGCCTGGAAGATTGGCAGGTCGTGCTTGATGTCAGCAAAGGTATCGTGGCACTGGACGAGACCGGAAAGGTCGTCGGCACCACATTGATGACCTCTTATGGCGATGACTGCGCCACGATCAATATGGTGATCGTCGATGCCAGCATGCGCGGCCGCGGTGTTGGCCGTCGGTTGATGGACGAGGCACTTAGCCTTGGCGGCACACGCCCTCTCCGGCTTGTCGCCACCGCCGACGGCTTGCCGCTGTACGAAAAGCTCGGTTTTCGCGAGACCGGCAGTGTATTCCAGCATCAGGGAGTGGTGGGCCAGGTCCCGCCTTCGACCCATGTTGATGCTGCAACCGCAGCTGATGTGGCTGAAATTACTGCCATCGATCGGGATGCTTTTGGCGCCGACCGTTCTTCGCTGATTTCCAAACTTGCCGAGATCGGGGAATTCGCCGTCATCCGCCGCGACGGCAGGATCATCGGCTTTGCCTGCATCCGTGCTTTCGGACGGGGCCAAGTTATCGGGCCTGTCGCAGCGACCACGATTGAAGACGCCAAGGCGCTTGTAGCGCATTTCATGAACCGCAGGACCGGTGCCTTCCTCAGAGTCGATACCGGAAATGCCGCGCTCGCCTCCTGGCTTTCGGAACATTCGCTTGCCCATGTCGGCGGCGGCGTCGCGATGGCGCGCCCTGCGCCGACACGCGCTCGCACCTCGACCTTCATCACTTTCGCACTGGCCAACCAGGCCCTCGGCTGATTCGGAGAAAATCATGCTCAGCAATTCGCTCATCGAACTCGATCGTGCCCATCTGGTCCATCCCGTCGCGTCCTATCGCGGCCATGAGCAGCAGGGCGTGCGCGTTCTCTCATCAGCCAAGGGTGCGACCGTCACCGATGCACAGGGCCGCCGGCTCATTGACGGCTTTGCCGGCCTCTGGTGCGTCAACGCGGGGTATGGGCACGACTCCATCGTCGAGGCGGCGGCCCGCCAGATGCGCGAGCTTCCTTATGCGACCGCCTATTTCGGACTCGGCTCCGAATCCGCCATTCGGCTTGCGGCAGAACTTGCCGAACGGGCGCCAGGCGATCTCGACCATGTCTATTTCACGCTTGGCGGTTCGGACGCTGTCGACAGCACGATCCGCTTCATTCGCTATTACTGGTTTGCCAAGGGCCAGCCGCAGCGCGACCAGTTCATTTCCGTCGAACAGGGGTATCACGGTTCTTCGACTGTCGGCGCCGGCCTCACCGCGTTGCCGAATTTCCACGCCGGTTTCGGCATTCCCTTCGACTGGCAGCACAAGATTCCGTCGCCTTACCCCTATCGCAACCCGGTCGGCCAGGATCCACAGGCCATCATCAACGCATCGCTTGCCGCATTGAAGGCAAAGATCGAGACCGTTGGTGCCGATCGCATCGCGGCCTTCTACATGGAACCGATCCAAGGCTCCGGCGGCGTCATCGTTCCGCCGAAGGGCTGGATGAAAGCTATCCGCAACCTCTGCAAGGAATACGGGATCCTGTTTGTCGCAGACGAAGTGATCACCGGATTCGGCCGCACCGGACCGCTGTTTGCCTGCTCGGAGGACGATATCGTTCCCGATTTCATGACGACGGCAAAAGGCCTGACCTCGGGTTACGTGCCGATGGGCGCGGTCTTCATGGCCGACCACGTATATCAGGTTATCGCCGATGGTGCCGGCGCATCAGCCGTCGGGCACGGCTACACCTATTCGGCCCATCCGGTCAGCGCAGCTGTCGGCCTGGAGGTGCTGAAGCTCTATGAAGGCGGCCTGCTTGAAAATGGCGTGAAGGCCGGAGCGAGGCTCATGGCAGGTCTCGAAATCCTGAAGGATCATCCGCTGGTCGGCGACGTCCGCGGGCGCGGCATGCTGGCCGCAATCGAACTGGTGACCGACAAGGCCGCCAAGACGCCGCTTCCTGCTGAAGCGGTGCCGGCTCGTCGCGTGTTTGATCGCGCTTGGGAAAATGGGCTGATCATCCGCGCTTTCGCCAACGGCGCGATCGGTTATGCGCCACCGCTCTGCTGCACGGAGGCCGAGATCGACGCAATCGTCGAGCGCACCAGGAAGACCTTGGATCAGACCCTTGAAGATCCGGATGTCCGCAAGGCAGTGAAGGCCTGATTCCCGACTTCGGTGCTGGCGGCCGAAATACCGTCAGCAGCCCGAATTCGGAATTTTGTGCCGGGCCGCACGGCCGATTCGGCGAATATCGTTCTGCCGAACTGGCAGTATCCTAGTTAACGAGACCTTGAGGCCCCGAAAAATCGGGATTTTCCGCAAAAGCGCCCAAGGTCGGGAAAAGCATATTCTTTCGCAGGAGGTCTTCGAGACCGCTACCGCGACATCAAGTGGGGATATGAAATTGGCGAAATCTCTACCGGAATTCAAATACATGAGCTTCGACGTGGTCGGCACGCTGATCGATTTCGAGAGCGGCCTGACGTCTTGTCTGCAGGCAATCGCCAGCGAGGTGAATGTGGCCATCGACAGCGAAGAGGCGCTCTCCCTCTACCGCGCCGCCCGTTATTCGGAAGAGGCCGATCTCTTTCCGGATGATCTTGTGCGTGTCTATCTGGCGATCGCACCGAAGCTCGGGCTGCCGGCAGAAGAGGCTTATGGCATACGCCTCAGGGATTCCGCCAAAAGCTGGAAAGCTTTCCCGGACAGTGCCGCGGCCATGGCCGAGCTTGCGAAAAACTACCGCCTGATCGCCATGACGAATGCACGTCGCTGGGCTTTCGAGTATTTTTCCGAGGCGCTCGGCAATCCTTTCTATGCCGCCTTCACTGCCGACGACACCGGCACGGAAAAGCCGGATCCGGCATTCTTCCACAAAGTGTTCGACTTCGTCTCGAAGGAGAGCGGCGGCAGGCAAGATATCCTGCATGTCGCGCAGAGCCAGTATCACGATATCGGCGTTTCCCGCGAACTCGGCATGACGAACTGCTGGATCGAGCGCCGCCACGCGCAGAAGGGTTACGGCGGCACGATCGAGCCGGCTGAGTTCACCAAGCCCGACTACCACTTCACCTCGATGG
>Ga0209758_1000506_pt1 | contig 63135 bp, 59 predicted proteins | sample AraplaMF_Col_mMF_FD_184258 | JGI IMG/M metagenome (GOLD analysis project Ga0209758, IMG submission 184258) | Arabidopsis root microbial communities from the University of North Carolina, USA - plate scrape MF_Col_mMF (SPAdes) (version 2) | ecosystem: Host-associated > Plants > Roots > Endosphere... | reverse complement strand
ATCGCCCACCACCACTCATCGACCGCGAAAACCAGCCTGTCCACTCCTCGCAAGCCGCCTGAAGTCGTTCAAAAAAAGCCCGACATCGAGCTTCATTCCTGCATAAGGCTTTGTGCAAAGCTCTCGCAAGCGGGAGAGGTGGACGAGCCGCGGCTACGCCACCTCGCGCTCCGGCGCGGAGGCCTGCTCGCGAGCCATCGTCGTCGCGGTGACGTAGTCGGTCTTGCCGGTGCCGAGCAGCGGCACCTTGTCGACCACCATGATCGCCGCGGGCACGGTCAGCTCGGACGCGCCGATCGCCTTGGCCTGGCCCTGCATTGCGCTGCGCTCGGCATTCTTCTCCGTCGTCAGCAGCACGATGCGCTCGCCCTTACGCGGGTCGGGGATCGACACGGCGATCGATGCGGCCTGCGGCCACAGCGTGGTCGCGACGGCTTCGACCGCCGACAGCGAGACCATTTCGCCCGCGATCTTGGCGAAGCGCTTGGCGCGGCCCTTGATGGTGATGAAGCCGGCGGCGTCGATCGCCACGATATCGCCGGTGTCGTGCCAGCCCTCGGGAAGCTTTTCGAGCACGCCGGGATTTTCGGCCCTGAGGTAACCGAGCATCACGTTCGGGCCGCGCACCGAAAGGCGACCGCCTTCCTCGATGCCCGGGACCGGTTCGAGGCGGCTTTCCATCAGCGGCGAGAGGCGGCCGACGGTGCCGGGGCGGTTGGCCATCGGCGTGTTCATCGCCAGCACCGGCGCCGTCTCGGTGACGCCATAGCCTTCGAGGATGCGGATGCCGTAGCGCTCCATGAACACCTGCCGGGTGCGGTCCTTGACCGCTTCGGCGCCGGCGATGACGAGGCGCAGGGTGCGGAAGTCGTAAGGGTGCGCCGAGCGTGCATAGCCGGTGAGGAACGTATCGGTGCCGAACAGGATGGTGGCGCCGGTCTGGTAGATCAGCTCGGGCACGATCCGGTAGTGCAGCGGCGAGGGGTACATGTAGATCGGAATGCCCGCGAGCATCGGCATCATCATGCCGCCGGTGAGGCCGAACGAGTGGAACACCGGCAGCACGTTGAACACCTTGTCATTGGCGTTGGCGTCGACCCGCGCCAGCGCCTGCGCCGCGTTGGCCAGGATGTTGCGGTGGGACAGCACCACGCCCTTGGGCGTGCCTTCCGAACCCGACGTGAACAGCACGACGGCGGGATCGTTGGCCTGGCGGACAATGCGCGGCGTGGTGCCCGCGAGCAGGCCCTTGATCTTGTCGGCCACGCCGATCGAGGCGCGGACGTCTTCGAGATAGACCACGCGCGCCTCGGCGGAGATCGCGGTCATCAGCTTGTCGAGCTTGCCCTTCTCGATGAACGCCTTCGACGTCAGCACGGTCTTGACCTGCGCGGCCTTCATGGCGGCGAGCACGTTGACCGGGCCGGCCGAGAAGTTGAGCATCGCCGGCACCCGGCCGCTGTTCTGCAGCGCCATGAAGACGACGGCGACGCCCGCCGAATTCGGCAGCAGCACGCCGACATTCTCGCCGATTGCGGTGCCGGGCTCCAGCTTGCGGCTGAGGACCTGCGCGCCGAGGATCAGCTTGCGATAGGTCAGCTTGGTGCCGAGCGCATCCTCGATGATGACCTTGCCGGTGTCGCGATCGCGATAGGCGTGTCCGAGCGCCTCGAACAGCGAGTGATCGAGCATGGCGTTCTTCACGAGGGCGTCGATCATCACGTCCTGGAGCGCGGCGCCGGCGGCATTACGGCGCGCCTTGCCCTTGAGCGTTTCGTCGACCGGCAGCTTGACCGGCGGAAGGATGGTGACTGTCACGCGCGGAAACCACGACCGCTTGATCTGGCTGCTGTTGAGATAGCTGAGATAGGAGCGCTGCGCGCCTTCGATGCGAACCGGCACGACCACGGCATCGGCCTTGTCCGCGATCATCGCGGTGCCGTCATACACCTTCATCAGCGATCCCGAGACGGTGATGCGTCCCTCCGGGAAGATCACCACGGGCTCGCCCGCGGCAACGAGCTTGATCAGGTCGCGCGCGGCCAGCGGCTTGGTCGGATCCATGGTGTAGTGCTTGACGACGCGCAGGAACGGCTTGGCCCACCAGGCCTTGGCGATGCCGGTGTCGACCGCGAAGCTGGCGTCGATCGGCAGCACGGCGTGCAGCAGCGGGCCGTCGATCAGGCTGACATGGTTCGGCGCGATCAGCATGCGCGTGCCCGGAGGCGGCAGGTTTTCCAGCCCGCGCACCTCGGTGCGGAACAGGGCGCGGAACAGCAGCCCGCCGGCATCGCGCACGCCTTCCTTGCCCCACTTGGTCAGCACGAACCAGACCGCGCCGAAGCTGGCGACGCCGAGGCCGAAGAAGATCCAGCCGATATGGAGGCCGGCGGCCTGCAGCAACGCGACGAACAGCGAGCCGACCACCATGAAGGCGGCCTGCAACACGTTGCCGGCGGCGATGATGCGGGCGCGCTCGGACGCGGCCGACCAGGCCTGGACCGCGGCAAAGGACGGAACGACGAACAAGCCGCCGCCGAACGCGAAGGCGACGAAATCGACCAGCATGCGCAAGCCGGCAAACGAGGTTGCGAAGTCGAGCGCGGCGATGTCGTGGCCCTTGGCGGTCACACCGATGGCCCAGGCCAGATCGAGCCCGGCGAATCCCATGATGATGGCGCCGATCGGCACCAGCGCGAGGTTCGGACGAACGTGGCTGAGGCTCGCGGCGAACAGGGAGCCGATGGCGATGCCGATCGCGAAGATGGCAAGACACAGCGTCACCACGCCCTCGGTGCCGCCGACGACATCCTTGACCAGCGCCGGCAGCAGCGACAGCACGATGGCGCCGACCAGCCAGAACCAGGACACGATCACGGTGCCGTCCCACAAGCGATGATCGGCGTGCAAGGTCCTGAGCAGGCTGAGCGTCGAGGTCCAGGGATTGGCATCGACGGGCAGGTCGGGCGCGGAGGGCGTCGTCTGCGGAATGCGGGAGGCGAATGCCCATGACAGCAGGGCCAGCACGACCACGGCGGATGCGACCCAGCCCATATGCGCGGAGCCGGCCACGAACTGGCCGCCGGCGACGGTGCCGAGCAGGATGGCCATGAAGGTCGCACCCTCGACCAGCGCGTTTCCGGTCGCGAGTTCGCCGAGCTCGAGCTGGTCCGGCAGCATGGCGTATTTCACGGGCCCGAACAGCGCGGCGATGACGCCGAACAGTGCGAGCGCTGCGAACAAGAGCGGCACCGAGTGCAGGAAGAAGCCGGCGGCGGCAAAGCAGGCTGCGAAGATCTCGGCGAACTTGAGCCGCCGTGCGACGACGGACTTGACGTATTTGTCGGCGAGCTGGCCGCCGAGCCCGGACAGGATGAAATAGGGGAAGATGAAGACCGCGCCGGCCACCGTCACCAGCGCATCGCCGTGGCCGGTTGCGGCACTGTAAAGCAGAATGATGACGAGTGCGTTCTTGAGCACGTTGTCATTGAGCGCCGAGAAGAATTGCGCCCAGAACAGCGGCGCAAAGCGGCGTGACGACATCAATTCCCTGATCATGACTAGTCCTGTTTTGGAAAGGCAGCCTGAGGTTGCTACGTTGTCTGTGAAGCGTCACGACCGGAAGCGCATGGGACGAACGATTGCACGGCGAGGATGCGCCGGCATGCTCCGTACCCCTCGGTTCCTCCGATCCTGTTGGTCTCCTAATGGTCTCGTTAGGTTCGCAGATATCTGGTCGCGGCCCGCGTCAGCTCGGGCAGACCCGGATATGGTCCGGGCGATGAGGAAAACCTGAACCGCATCACGGAGGCCAGCGGGATCGACGGCGAATGTCCGGGCATGGTGAGTCCTTCCTTGCAACCTGACTCGGCATTCGAGCCGACCCGATGGGCCGGCGCCTCAGGTCAGATGGGAGAGGTGGCGAAAGGGCGAGAAGCGGCCGAGAATGCTAAACCTGCGTCCTTGGGGACGTGCACGGTCGCGGCTGGCCCGCCACATCCGGAAGGCCGCCCGACGTTCCGCCAGCACGCCGGCGACGTCGCAGGCGTTGGCGATGCGATTGATCGGCGCCATGGCGAACCGCAACAGGGTTCGGCCAAAGCCGGTGACGAGGGCGGCGGCGTCGTCGACGAAGGTGGCGGCGATATCAACAGCGAGGGTTTGCATTTTGCAGGTCTCCGGGTTATTTTGAACAATGTTCACATGAGTAGCTTGAAAATGAACAATGTTCAAGAAGAATCGCTGCGGGACCGGAAAAAAAATCGGCGGCGGCTCCAGATCCTGGAGATCGCGCGCGGCATCATCGCGACTAAGGGATTGAGATCGTTAAAGGTTCGGGACGTTTCGGAGGCCGCCGGCTGTTCCGTCGGCAGTGTCTATAACGAGTTCGGCGACTTCGACGGGGTGATCCTGACCGTCAACCGGGAGACCGTTCAGGCCCTCACGGCCCGGCTTCGCGGGGTCCCGGCTGATGATCCCGTGCGCCAGCTCTACGGACTTGCCGCGACCTATCTCGACTTCTTTGCCGAGCACGCCAACCTGCTGCGCTCGCTGTTCGAGCACCGGATGGAGGATGACCGCCCCTATCCCGACGACATCCTGCAGATGGTGATGGACGCCTTCGCACTGATGCATGCGCCGCTGGTGCGGCTGCTGCCGGACGCGGACGACGTGAAGATCGCGCTGCTGTCGCGCACGCTGTTCTCTGCCGTGCACGGCATCATCTCGCTCGGCCTCGAGGAGCGCATGGTCGCCGTGCCGCCCCAGATGCTGCGCCAGCAGGTCGAGCAGTTCATCGACGCCCATCTCGCCGGCCTCGGAATTTTGCCGGTGGGCGCACGGCCATCGCGATGAGGGATCGCCGCTACCAGGCGTATCGCAGGCTCGCAGTGCCGGAATAGGTGGTGCTGCGGGCCGCGAACTCGCCGTCGAACTTGGCAGACAGGGAAACACCGTTCGAAAATTTCAGCTCGGCGCCGGCGGATGCGAGCGCGGCGTCCTTCGCCGGCGTCGCACCATTGACGATGAAGCTCGTGGCGGGCAGGCCCTGGAATGCGGCGACGAGTGCCGGATCGCTCACCCAATCATGCGCCCAGGCCGCGCGACCGCGCAACGTCAGGACTGCATTCGGTGCAATCAGTGTCGCCCGATCGAAGCGCGCGCCGAGTTCGCTCCGTGTGTCGGAGGCGGTGCGGCCCTGATACGTCAGCCCAAGACCGCCGCCCGCCAGATCAACCTCGGCGTAAGTCGGCGTGCGAAACGCCTGCGCCTGTGCCGCTGCGTATGGCGTGAAGCCGCCGATCGGCGTCGCGAAACGATAGCCGCCCTCGATGCGGCCGCCGAAGGTCTGCGCGTTGAATTTCGCGGTGAGCTGATTGCTGAACGGCGCGAGGCGGTCCGTCGACATCCAGTGGTTGGCCACGGCGAGCGAGGCGGCGAAATAGGCCGGGCCGGCACGCACCGCGGTATAGATGCCGGCCTGCAGCGCATCGCTCTTGCCGCCGCCCAGCGCCTGCGCCAGATCCCATTTGGTGCCGCCGCCGGAGAGCGCAAAGCCGACGATCGCGTCGCGGCTGACGTGATAGTCGGCTCCCGCCGCGACGCCGCCCGCGCGTGCGCTGAGGTCGTGGCTGCCGATCACGACGGGATCGCCGCCGGTGCGGTTGGCGCCGCCGAACGCCGTTCCCCAGGCGGTCCAGCGCTCCGCAAAGGTCGGCGCCTTCGCGGCCGGTACGCCCAAGACCTTGTTGTAGGCCAGCGCAATATCATCCGGAAGCGCGGCGCGCGCGGGGTTGAAACCGAGCACGGTGTCGCTTGTGGCATTGCCCAAGGTCCCGCGTCCGCTGACGAATGGATCGAGCATGAGGCCGAGGAACTGGCCCGTGAACTGGAAAGCGCCCTGCTGGGCTCCTGTCGCGGCTTCCCCCGAAAGTTGGTCCATGCTGTAGCGTAGCTGGGCATCGCTCTGGCCGGCGAACGATGCGAGGAAGGGCAGGTTGGGGCCGAACGCACTCAATGCGCCGGCCACGGCCTTCTGGTTCTGCGTTTGGGCGACGGATTGGAACACGGCCGTGTTGTAATTGAGCGTCAGGAATACCGAGAGCCCATCGTAGCTCAGGGCGGAGGTGAAGAACTGCGGATTGTATCCGCTCAGCGTGACGTTTGCGAAGGATCCGGTGACGCCGGTCGTGGTGCTGAGGATCGTGTATTGCGTCGATGCGCCGTAGGCCCCGGCAAGCGTGGTGACGGCGACGGTGCCGCCGTTCAACATCGCGCTCACGGCGAGAAGCTTGTCGGATTGACCGGCCGCGTTGACGGAGATGGCGTAGGTCGAACCGGCGTTGAATGTGGCGTTGCCGTACGCCGTGAGCGAACCAAAGCCCCCGGGTGCGACCCTGCCGCCCGACAGCACTGTGAGATCGCCGACCGCACCGTCTCCACTGATCGTGCCGCCGCTGCTGATCGTGGTCGCTACATTGGACATTGCGCCGTTGACGATGAGGATGCCGGCCTGGACATTCATCGTCGCCGTGTCCGTCGTCGAGCCCGTCAACGTCCAGGTGGAGCTGCCGGTCTTTTCCAGCGCTTCGAACTGCCGGAACTGCTTGCCCGCACCGAATGAGTCGAGATCGAAAGAGCTGTTGGTCGTCCCGCCGAACCGCAGCGCGTCCGTTCCATTGCCGCCGAGGACCGCGCCCGTGATGTTCGATCCGGCGCGCAGCTCGAAAATGTCGTTGCCGTCCTTGAGATCTACGGCCGTGCTGACGCCGGTCATGATCGTGCCGGAATTGATGACGGTGTCCTGGTTGGCCGAGCCGAGGATCGCGGAGCCGGAGGCGCTCGAGATCGTGCCTGCATTGTTGACGGTATTCCCGGCGCCCGCGCCGTTGAGATCGACAGCCCCGACATTGCTGGCCTGGACAACGCCGCCCGACAGGACGTTCACCTGGTTGTTCGCCGATCCGTTGACGATCCCAATGCCGCTCGTTATGGGCGCGGCGCTTCCAACCGTCCCCCCGATGACGACGATGTTGTTGCTGGAATTGGACAGGGCGAGTGCCGTAGTTCCGACGGCCGACGACCCGACAACGGCACCCGCATCTATCGTGACGACGTTGTTGTTGCTGCCGCTGATCAATGTAATGCCGTCGCTGTTGGCCGACGTGATCGTCGCGTTGCCGGAAACATTGATCGCGCCATTGGATGCGGCTTCGAAGACGACGCCCGCAAAGGCGGGATCGTTCACGGACGTCGCGGTGCCGTCGCCGATGTTGACGGTGACGCCGCTGACCGCAGGTGCCGTCTTGACGAGGGTGTTTCCCGCGCCGGTGCAGGTGATCGAATCGCCCGATTGGAGCGCCGTCTGCGAGCCGCTACCGGTAATCACGCAGGCCGCTGCTGCCGGCGCGGCGAACCAGGGCAGTGTGCAACCCGCGGCAAGAGCACTGATCGCGGTGCTCAAGAGGAGCGCGTGTCGCGGGCGCATCGTTGCAGCGCTGACGTACGGCGAGGTCATCCAATGATTCCAAGGCAACTGCAAACTCCGTTCGCGATGCGGTCCGGATGGAATCCGGCCAGCAACGTTGGGCGGTTGCTATGCTTAGTGATGGAGGCCTTGGCCTTCTTGGACCAGCGCGCAAAGGGAAGTGTCGAAATGCGAAAGACGCAACGTTTTCGGAATGTTGTGGCCGGGGTACCACAACCGGGGCGTTGCGGCCCTGCGCCTTACGCAAAGCTGCTCAGGAGGCAGTTGTGCAGGCCTGGAGCGCACCCGGCCAGATCCCGCTTGTGTCCGAGCGGCCGGTCCTCGTGGCTGACGAAATGAAGCGGCTCGCAGGCGGCGATCAGCCGCGCCCCGCGACGGCCTCGCGCGGCCGGGCTGCAACGAGGACGACGTCGGGTTTCCCGCCGTCGACCTGGACCCGGTTGCGTCCCTTCTCCTTGGCGCGATAACAGGCGGCATCCGCGCGCCGCATCGCGTCCTCGAGCGTGGTGGTGCTGTCGGCGATGCAGGCGACGCCGATGCTGGCGGTCACCGCAAAGCAGCGATCGTCCCAGGCGAAGGTGAACAGCTCGAGCGCTCGCCGCAACCGTTCGGCGATATCGACCGCATCGTAAGGCGAGCACTGCGGCAGGATCAGGCCGAATTCGTCGCCGCCCAGGCGCGCCACCAAATCGTGCGGACGCCGGTCCTGTTGCAGGAGGCGCGAGACCTGGCAGAGCAGGCGATCGCCGGCAAGATGCCCGCAGCTGTCGTTGACGTTCTTGAACTGGTCGAGGTCGAGCAGGATCAGGTTCAGCGAACCCGCGGGGGCAACGTCCAGCTCGCCCTGCAATCGCGCCTCGAAGGCGCGGCGATTGGACAGGCCGGTCAGCCAGTCGTGCGAAGCCTGGAAGGCCAGACGTTCCTTCTCGGCATGCAAGGCGTGTTCGAATGCCTGTCGTTGCAGCACCAATCGTCTGGTGTGCCAGATCAGGAGCAGGATCAGGGTCACCGCGGTGACGATGTTGATGCCGGTCAGCGTCAGCTTGATGGCGCGGGAGCCTTCACCGAGGACGGCCGAGAACCGTTTGGCATGCACCGTGAACTCGGTGTTGAGCTCGGAGAGCCGTGACGATAGGACTTGCACGCGGCTTGCGTCCTGAACCCGACCGCCCTCCCACTCGGATCGAATGACCTCGCCGAAGACGCTCAGTTCCAGCAGCATGGGGTCGGTGGCGGCCCACTCGCGGATCGCTTCCTGGAGGAAGCTGACGCGGTTGAAATAACGAAACAGCCAGATCAATCCCGGAACGTCATCGGGATGGTTGCCGCCTTGCAGGAAGCCGATGCGGGCCGCCTCGACGTCGACCGGATCGCGCTCGAGTGCCCAGCGCGCGAACTCGTCGCCGATGGGGACGGCGAGCGAGGCCTGGTACTGCGCGAACTGGCTGGCCTCGCCGGAATGCAGATAGAGATTGAGGAAATAGACGGCGTTCTTCTGCGAGCGCGACCACAATGCTTCGCCCGCGACATAGGCGCGAACCGACGACATCACCTCCAGGCTGAATCCCGCGATCGCCGCCTGAAGCACGACGACCATCACGAAAGGCGAGACGAGCTTGATGACGTGAAGAAGGCTGCGCCCCTTCATCGATGTCGCTGTTCTGCGAAACACCCTGGCGTTCCCCAAATCGCGCAACGCCCCCAACGGTGCGCTGCGTCTGCAACGCGAAGTAGAGGCGATGGTTGCTTAACTCGACCTGAAAGGTGCGGAGGACTGCGTCGCAGGGTGAAGGCGTCGTGAAATGATCGGCCGCAGATTGCTTCAAATGCCGGCAAATCGCTCGACCGGCTGATCGCGTTCGTCGTGGCGTTTTGCTTGACGAGGAGGGATGTGTCCCGAGCTAGACCAGCACTGGCTTGCGCACACGGCCGGCGTCCCCGAACACGCGCAGATACCGCTCGATCTCCGAGGGTATGCCGGTCGCCTTCTCCGGATTGTCGGAGAGCTTGACGGCGGGACGGCCGTCGACCGACGACACCTTGCAGACCAGCGAGATCGGATCGAGATTGAACGAGCCGTCCGGCGTGCAGCCGACGAAATCATTGGTGAGGTTGGTGCCCCAGCCGAAGGAGAGCCGCACCCGGCCGGCAAAGTGATGATAGGTCTCCTCGATCGATCCGACATCCATCGCGTCGGAAAATACGAGCAGCTTGTCCTTGGGGTTGCGACCCTTCTTCTCCCACCACGCGACGATCTCCTCGCCGGCCTGGATCGGTGGCGCGCTGTCGGGCCGGAAGCCGGTCCAGTCGGCAACCCATTCCGGGGCATCGCGCAGGAAGGCCTTGGTGCCGAAGGCATCGGGCAGTGCGATCAGGAGGTTGCCGCCATAGGTCTGGCGCCACTGGTCGAGAATGCGATAGGGCGCCCAGCGCAATTCCTCATCGTCCTTGGCGAGCGCGGCCGCGACCATCGGCAGCTCATGCGCGTTGGTGCCGATGGCCTCGAGGTCGTTGTCCATCGCCAGCAGCACGTTGGACGTCCCGATGAAGGACGAGCCCAGGCCTTCCTTCACCGCCTCGACGCACCAGCGCTGCCAGAGGAAGCCGTGACGGCGGCGGGTGCCGAAGTCGGACAGGCGCAGATTTTCCAGCTTGCGAAGACGCTCCACCTTGGTCCAGAGCTTGGCCTTGGCGCGGGCATAGAGCACGTCTAGCTCGAAGCGGCCGCGGCCCTTGATCGCCGCACGGGAGCGCAGCTCGTTGAGGATTGCGAGCGCCGGAATCTCCCACATCGTGGTGTGGGTCCACGGCCCGTGGAAATGCAGCTCGTACTGGCCCTCGACCTTGCGCAGCTCATACTCGGGGAGGCGGAATTCGGCCAGCCAGCGGATGAAGTCCGCCGAGAACATGTGAGTCTTGCCGTAGAAGGTGTTACCGGCGAGCCAGATCAGCTCCTTCTTGGTGAAGCGGATGGTGCGGGCATGGTCGAGCTGGGCGCGCAGCTCGCTCTCGTCGATGATCTCGGCGAGCCGCACGTGGCGCGAGCGGTTGATGACGGAGAAGGTCACCTGCTGATTCGGGTAGGCCTCCCGAATCATTTGCAACATCAATAGCTTGTAGAAGTCGGTATCAAGCAGGCTGCGGATGATGGGATCCAGCCGCCAGCTGTGATTGTAGGTCCGGCTCGCAATGTCGGTCACTGTCATGGGCGAATTCTAGCGTGGCGGCCCGCGCGCAACCAGTGGATTTGGCGAGGGCTGGTCTTCCGAAAGACGGTATCGCTATAACGCCTTGGCGGCCGTGGCCGCCACCGTCTCGAGCTGGCTCCGGACCCAGCGATGGGCCGGGTCCTTCTGATAGCGCTGGTGCCAGACCATGAACATCGGCAGCTCGGCCAGCGTCCGCGTGCGGGATGCCAGCGGAATCCGCGTTTGCGCGAAATCGCGCATGATCCCCGACGCCAGCAGGCTCGGCATGCTCGCCAGCATCTGCGAGCCGCGCAGGAACGACGGCACGCCGGAAAAGCTCGGCACCGAGATCGCGATGTCGCGGTGAAGGCCGTTGGCCGCCAGCCGGCGGTCGAAGTCGAGCCGCTCATTGTCGGTATAGACGACCGTGACGTGGCGCGCCGCGAGATAGGCACCGCGGCCGATCGGCGCGGTGCGCACCTTGGAATCGAAGTAACAGACGTAATGATCGCTCAAGAGGCGCTTCTGCACGATGTCGATCCCGGACGGCGGCAGCGGCGTGATCAGGACGTCGCAGCGGTCTTCGCGCAGCATCGCGGGCGAGGGGGACTGCGAAGGGATCACGCGCAGATTCAGGCTCTTCACCTGTGCTGCGACATGATCGAAGAACCGCGGCAGCAGCAGATCGCGCTGGAAGTCATTGGCGGCGATCGTCAGCGAAAGCTGCGCGCGAGCCGGCTCGAACGTGACGCCACCGGCGAAGCTCCGCATCTCGTCGATCAGCACCCGTGCCTTTGCGGCGAGGGCCTGCGCATGCGCGGTGGCGACGATGCCGCGGCCGGATTTCGCGAACAGCGGATCGCCTGCGATCCGCCGCAGCTTGTTCAGCCCGTGACTGACCGCCGATTGCGTCAGGCCGAGCCGCGTTGCCGCCGCGGTGACCGATCCCTCCTCCAGCACGGCGAGGAACAGTTCGAGCGCGTGGCCGTCGAGCGCCAAATGATCGATTTCTTTCATGCGATATATTATAATCGATCTATTTATCCGGGGAATAGATCGGGCCATGATCTCCCGATAAGCGCGTCCGGACCGGGCGCCCCCAGGGAGAGACACGATGAATGCCCAGGCGCCAGCCTTGCGGGACGCCCGCCTCAACCGTCCCGAGCCCCTGACGCCGCCGCTCGGCGACGGCGGCTTCTTCCAGCGCGACCGTTCCATCCATCCGCCGGCGCATGCGCCGGGTTACAAATCCTCCGTGCTGCGCTCGCCGCGGCAGGCGCTGCTGTCGCTGGAGGGCTCGATCTCGGAGATCACGGGGCCGGTGTTCGGCCATAACGATCTCGGTCCGCTCGACAACGACCTGATCCGCAACTACGCCAAGGACGGCGATCCGATCGGCGAGCGCATCGTCGTCCACGGCCGCGTGGTCGACGAGACCGGCCGCGGCGTGCCGAACACGCTGGTCGAGTTCTGGCAGGCCAATGCCGGCGGCCGCTACCGGCATAAGAAGGACACCTATCTGGCGCCGATCGACCCGAATTTCGGCGGCTGCGGCCGCGCGCTGACCGACGACACCGGTTACTACTACTTCCGCACCGTGAAGCCGGGACCCTATCCCTGGCGCAACTACGTCAACAGCTGGCGTCCCGCCCACATCCATTTCTCGGTGTTCGGCTCGGGCTTCGCGCAGCGGCTGATCACGCAGATGTATTTCGAGGGCGATCCCCTGATCCCGATCTGCCCGATCCTGACGACGATTCCGGACAAGGATGCGCTCGACCGCCTGGTCGCACCGCTCGATCTCAACGCCTCGATGCCGTTCGACTCGCTTGCCTACCGCTTCGACATCGTGCTGCGCGGCCAGCGCTCCACCTATTTTGAAAATCGCACCGCGGGGAACTGAGCCATGCCGCAGCCGCTCAACTATCTCAAGGAAACCGCCTCGCAGACGGCCGGGCCCTATGTCCATATCGGACTGATCCCGGCGATGGCCGGCTTCGACATTTTCGAGAAGAACTTCTCGAATGTGCTGACAACGCCGGATACGCAGGGCGAACGCATCACGCTGGAAGGCAAGGTGCTCGACGGCACCGGCACGCCGCTGCGCGACGTGCTGCTGGAGATCTGGCAGGCCAATGCCAGCGGCCGCTACAACCATCCGGCCGATCGTTCGGCCGGCGCGCTGAGTGAGGAGTTTCGCGGCTGGGGCCGCGCCGGCTCCGACTTCGAGAGCGGCCTCGTCACGTTCGAGACCATCAAGCCGGGCGCCATCGTCGACAGAGCGGGCCGGACATGCGCGCCGCATGTCAATGTCTGGATCGTCGCGCGCGGCATCAATATCGGCCTCAACACCCGGCTCTATTTCTCGGACGAGGAAGCCGCCAACGCCGCCGACCCCGTGCTCAATTTGATCGAGCAGCCGTCCCGGCGCTCGACCTTGATCGCAAAGCGCACCGAGCGTGGCGGCAAGATCGTGTATTCCTTCACGATCAATCTGCAGGGGCCGGAGGAGACGGTGTTCTTCGACGTGTGACGATCAGGCGGCGTCCCGCAGGGTCACTCTACCCGGTCGTCGCGCTTGATCGTTCCGCGCGCGAGGAATTGCGGTGGCTGCCGCACCTCGCGCGATGCCAGCCGGTCGACCGGATCGCGGCCGACCTTTGGTCTCAGTTCGACCAGATCAGTGAAGACGTCGGCCTGCCGGCGCAGGTTGTCGGCGACCATGGGGGGCTGAGTGGCGAGCGTGGAGACGACCGTCACGCGGACGCCGCGGCGTTGCAGGGCCTCCACCAACGAACGAAAATCTCCATCGCCCGAGAACAACACGATCTGGTCGACATGTTCGGCAAGCTCCATCGCGCTCACGGCAAGGTCGACATGGCTGCCCTTCACCTTGCGGCGGCCCGTAGTGGCGTCGACGAACTCCTTGGTGGGTCTGGTGACGACGGTATATCCGTTATAGTCGAGCCAATCGATCAACGGGCGGATCGACGAAAACTCCTGATCCTCGATGACGGTCGTGAAGTAGAAGGCGCGCAACAGTGTGCCCCGGCTTTGAAATTCGTCGAGCAGACGCCTGTAATCGATGTCGAAGCCAAGCGCCTTGGAGGTGGCATGGAAATTGGAGCCGTCGATAAAGAGTGCGATCTTCTCGATCGAAGACATTCTGCACAAATCCCCCGTTCCGAACGAGAGCAGCCGGTCCGGCGTCAAGGCACGCTGTGTGGGCCGGAAAGCACTGACGGCGCCGGCGGACCTGTTGAAAAAGCGACGCAGACGACCGGACAGGAGGGCCGTCTTGCGCCGAGGTTAAGGAGGTTCGATGCCACCAGCGCCAGGGCGCCGAATGCAGCCACGCTAAGGCGCGTGCGACCCTTCCTCAATTGTACAAAGGGTAGCTTCCCCTATACGAAGGTAAGTGGCCGCACCAACAACCAGCGGAATTACAGTTCGCGGCCTCCGACCATAAGCGCCGCCCGGATCGTTCGTCCGATGTGTCAGCCCTCGTCGCCATGGAGCTGCGCGCGGAAGGCGCGCGGCGACACGCCCGTGGCTGCGGCATAGACGCGGCTGAAATAGGCGGGATCCTCGAAGCCGAGCGTGTAGGCGATCGTGGAGACCGGCAGATTGGTGTAGACGAGGTTCCGCCGCGCCTCGCGGATCAGCCGGTTGAGGATCAGGTGCGAGGCGGTATCGCCGGTCGCCGCCCGTGTGATCCGGTTGAGATGCGTCGGCGTCACCGCCAGCGCCTCGGCATAGTCCGCGACGCTCCAGCGCTCCAGATGGTGCTGCTCCAGCAGCGCCTCGAAGCGGCGGAACAGGCTGGATTCGACCGTGCCGTTGCCGCCGCTCTCGCTCGTGAGCGCGCGTGCCACCAGCCCGATCATGGCGGACGACAACGCGCGCAGCACATGCGCGCGGCCGAAATCGCGTGCGGCGTGCTCGGCGAAGATCTGCTTCATGATGGCGCGGATCTGCGGCGTGCCGCGCACCACGGCCGAGCGCGACAGCGCGCCGCGCAGGCCCTCGGCGGCGAGCAGCGCCTCGTCCAGAATCTCCGCGGCGATGGTCAGCACCCAACCTTGCGTCTCGGGCACGAAGCGGAAGCCGTGGACGTGGCCGACGGGCACGTTGACGATCTGCATCGGCTTCAACGGCACCACGCGTCCGTCGAGCGTCGCCTCGCCGCCGCCGCGCTCGATCAGCAGCACCTGGTGCAGCCGGGCGTGGCGGTGCACGGCCAGGGTCCAGTCGTGCAGCACCGAGCGCGCCGCGATGGTCTCGCAATGCACGACGTCGGGCAGATCGCCGGACTCGCCGAACAGGTTATAGATCCGGATCGCAGGGGCAGGGCCTTTCATGTTCGAATAGTACAAGACAATGACGAAACCCTCCATCGGTCTGCGGCATTAAATCTGCAAAAAAGTGCCGACGGGAGGACGCAAAAATGAAAGTTCAGGTCTGTATCATCGGCGGCGGGCCGTCCGGGCTGCTGTTGTCCCAGCTTCTGCACCTCAAGGGCATCGACACGATCGTGCTGGAGAAATACAGCCGCGACCATGTGCTCGCCCGCATCCGCGCCGGCGTGCTCGAGCATGGCTTCGCCAAGCTGATGCGCGAGGCGCAGTGCGGCGAGCGGATGGACCGCGAGGGCGAGATTCACACCGGTTTCGAGATCGCCCATGACGGCGTGCTGTCCAAGATCGATCTGCACAAGCATTCCGGCGGCAATTCGGTGCTGGTCTACGGCCAGACCGAGCTGACGCGCGACCTTTATGAGGCCCGGGACCGCCTCGGCGGCAAGGTCGTGCACAATGCGGAAGACGTGGCGCCGCACGATCTGACGTCGGACCGGCCCTACGTGACCTATCGATCGAACGGCGAGACGGTCCGCATCGAGTGCGATTACGTCGTCGGCGCTGACGGTTTTCACGGCGTCAGCCGCAAGTCGATCCCGAAGGACGTGCTGCGCGAATATGAAAAGGTCTATCCGTTCGGCTGGCTGGGCGTGCTGTCGCGCACCAAGCCGGTGTCGCCCGAGCTGATCTATGTGAAGCACGAGCGCGGCTTTGCGCTGTGCTCGCTACGCTCCCAGGTGCTGAGCCGCTATTACATCCAGGTGCCGCTGACCGATAAGGTCGAGGATTGGTCGGACGATGCGTTCTGGGCCGAGCTGAAGCGCCGCCTGCCGGATCAGGTCGCCGGCAATTTGATCACGGGGCCGTCGATCGAGAAAAGCATCGCGCCGCTGCGCAGCTTCGTCGCCGAGCCGATGAGCTATGGCCGGCTGTTCCTCGCCGGCGATGCCGCCCACATCGTGCCGCCGACCGGCGCGCGCGGACTGAACAGCGCCGCGTCCGACATTTACTATCTCTATCACGCCCTGCTTGCGCATTATCAGCGTGGCGACGATTCCGGCCTCAAAGGTTATTCCGCCAAGGCGCTCGCCCGGATCTGGAAGGCGCAACGCTTCTCCTGGTGGATGACGATGCTCTTGCACCGCTTCCCCGACCGCCTCGCCTATGAGGATCGGCTGCAGCAGACGGAATTGGACTATCTGCTCTCGTCCGAGACCGCGCAGCGCCTGCTCGCGGAGAACTACGTCGGCCTGCCGTTTTAGACCGATCCCCACTTAACCCTCCCTCCAGGGGAGGGTAAGCGCCACTACTTCCCTTCCAGAATATTGACCGGTGTCCAATCCGGCGGCGGTGGATTTGCCGCAAGCGCATTCGCGCGCTTCGCGAACAGCGCCGAGGCCGGATCGCTCTCCGAGATTCGCCCAAAAACGTCAGCCGCCTTCGCAAAGTCCCGCGCGCGCCAGCAGGCGAGCCCTTCCGCATAGGCAGCAGCCAGCTTCGCCTGCCGGTCGCTCTCCGCGCCCTTCTCGGCCAATGGCTCGAACACCTTGATGGCCTCGCCGCGGCCCAGCACCCTGATCGCGTCGAGCTCGCGCCAGGCGAAGGCATCGCCGGTCTGTGCCATCGTGGTTTCGGAGGCCATGATCGCGGTGCCGTAATATTTGTTGGCGCCCTCGAGCCGCGAGGCGACGTTCACGGTGTCGCTCATCACGGTGTAATTGAAGCGGCGGCGCGAGCCGATGTTGCCGACCACGGCCTCGCCGCTGTTCAGCCCGATGCGATGCGACAGGCCGTGGCCGGCGAAGGCAGGGTTGTCGGCGTTGAGCTCCGCCAGCTTGTCGTGGCACTTCAGCGCGGCGCGAGCCGCATTCGTTGCGTGTGCGGGATCGTCGGCCGGCGCGCCGAACATGGCGACGATGGAATCGCCGATATATTTGTCGACATAGCCGCCATGGCTTTCGATGATGTCGGTCATCGCGGACAGATATTCGTTCATCAGCGTCACCAGCTCGCCCGGCGTCATGGTCTCGGCAATGGACGAGAAACCGCTGAGATCGGAGAAGAACATGGTGACGTTGCGCATCTCGCCGCCGAGCGCCGGCATCTTGCCGGAGGCGACCATGGTCTCGATCACCTCGGGCGCGAGGTAGAGCGCAAAGCTCTTGCGCAGGAAGCGCTCGTCGCGGTCGGCCAGCACGAAGCGGTAGCCGATCATCATCGCGATCGCGGCAAGGCTCGCGAGCGCCGGCTCGGCCAGCGGCAGCGCCAAGGCGTGAACGAATGCGCCAACGGCCACGGCGGTGTAACCGGCAGTGAGGACGAGCCAGACCGCGAGCGCCCCGGTCGGCACGAATATGGAGGCCGCGCAGGCGATGATTGCAGCGAACGCGATCGTGAGAACGGCCCGCATCGGAAAACCGAGCTCGGTTACCGCGTCGTGCTCCATCAGGTTTCGGACCGCCGTGGCGTGGACGAACACGCCCGCGACGTCGCTGCGCGATTTCTGCGGCGTGCTTGCCGGCGCGGGCAGGGCGCATCGGGCGGCCGGCGTGCCGTCATGACCGCCGGACAGGCGCATCGAGGTGAGCTTGCGGTCCTCGAAATTCAGGACGGTGCCAAGCAGCACCACCTTGCCGTCGAAAGCGCGGCGAAAGAAATCGCGGTCGCCCTTTTCGACGCAGGCGCGCAGGTCGACGAAGGAAAAGGTCGGGATGTCGCGTCCCAGCCCTCGGAAGTTGAGCGTCATCGTATTCGGCACCGCGCTCGGGATCGCGTAGCCGGACAAATCGGTCGCGCCGGAAGGCGCAATCTCGGGCTTTGCGCCGGTCGCGCGCGCAGCGAGCTCGACCGCCATCGCGGGGACCGGCCGCCCCTCGATGGCGAAGCTCAGCGGCATTCGCCGGATGACGTCGTCGTGGTCGGTGTGGACATTGAGCGCCCGGACGGTGTTGCGCACGGCCACTTGCTGGGCGCGATAGGGCACTTCCGGATGGTCGTTGCTCAGGATTTCGCCGAGCACCAATTTGCCGCTGTCGGAGATTTGCCGCAGCGCGATGAGATAATCCCGATCGAATCCTTTCATGCGGCCGCCAAGGGCGGTGTCGCCAAAGGGAATCTCCGACTGCTCGATCGAGTTCTTGAAGATGACGTCGAAGCCGATCACCCTGGCGCCGCCTTCGGTGATGCTGCCGAGCACCCGGCCGATCTCGCGGGTCCAGGTTTGCGTCGGCGATCCCTTGAAGGGGGGAGTCTCGTAGGTCTCACCGTCGATCGCCACGACGACGACCGGCGAATTGGCGGGATCGCGGCGGTCGGCAATGAGCTTGCCGCGCAGCGCCGTGAGGATGTCGAGCGAGAGGCCTTGCAGGACCTGAAGCGGCGGAGACGTGAAAATTGCGCCCGCGAGGAGCGCAATCAGAATCGCTGCAACGATGTCCCGTCCCCCGATCCGCCGCATCGCCCCGTCGCTAGGTCCGCTATTCGAGCCGCAGCAGGCGGCCGATGATCGGGGTCGGCGATGCGGTGGCGCTGGCATCGACCTGGAAGGTGTAGCGCTTGCTGCCGAGGCTTGCGAGATAGCTGCCGCCCGGGGTCAGCGACTTCCCGGCCTTGGCGAAATCATAAAACTTGCCGCGGGTCATGACGTCGCTCTTGAGCGGCACGCTGATCGTGGGTTCCTTGCCGTCGGTGCGCTCGATCACCAGCGTGCTGCCGCTCTTGGCCTGGATGAGCGGCGCGACGCCATAGATCGTCGGCAGCCTGGAGGGAGCTGCCTTGGCATCTGACCGCATGGTCCGGAACGTGGTCGCGGCACTCTGGTTCGCCTCGCGTTCGGAGAGCTGCGCCGCCTTGGTGTCGCACGGCACCTTGGCGCGCTGCACGTCACCGAGCTGCACGGTGCTTTGCTCGGCGCCGACCAGCACGACGCCTTCGCTGATCGTCTCGCGCAGGCAGGATTTGAGATAGCTGAGCGTAATGCTGGCCTTGGGGCCGAGCTTGATGATCTTGCCGGCCGCGACATAGTCCATGAATTCGACGCCGTCGACCTTGCCTTGCACATCCTCGACGATGGCGGCCGGCGTCTCCGCCAAGGCAGGGGCCGCAACACAGAACGCGCCGACAGCGGCGCCGATCAGGCATTTCATTGTAATTCTCATCCAGTTCGACCGACGGTATGACCGGTCCCCGTCCTGGTTCGATGCTTAGCAGCAGGGTCTCCAGGCAAGTGTGACCAGAATCACTCTTTGTTGTTGGTGCTACTCTAGCAGGAACAGGTTCAACCCGGCGACCGGAGAAAACAGAGCTGCGGCAAGCTGTTGGTCGAATTGTCAGGCGGCCGGGACGGGCTCGACCGGAGGGCGCTCCGCTGCACTCTCTATATCGGGAACGGGCGTGGCTTCGGTCTTCTGAAACGGCGTGACCCGCTGCCTCGCGGCGATCTCCACGACCTCCTGCCAGCGCGACAGGAACGCATCGACACAGGCCGGGTCGAATTGCCGCCCCCGATGCTCGATCAGGTAATTGCGCGCCGCCTCGAGCGGCATCGGCTCCTTATATGGTCGCCGCGTCGTCAGGGCGTCGAACACGTCGGCGACCGCGACGACGCGTGCGGCCACCGGGATCTCGTCCGCCTCGAGTCCGTTCGGATAGCCCGCGCCGTCCCAGCGCTCGTGATGACCTGCGGCGATCTGCGCGCCGAGCCGGATCAGCTCGCAGCTGGAATCCGCCAGGATCCGCTCGCCGATCGTCGCATGGGTCCGGATCACCGCCATCTCCCCGTCGGTCAGCCTGCCCGGCTTGAGCAGGATGTTGTCGGGAATGGCGACCTTGCCGACATCGTGCAGCGGCGCGGCCAGATAGATGTCGCGGCAGAGCCGGGCCGGCAGGCCGAGCTGCTCGGCGATGATGCGGCTGTATCGGGCGACCCGCAGCGTGTGCTCGCCGGTGTCGTTGTCGCGATATTCGACCGCGAGCGCGAGCCGCAGGATGATCTCCTCCTCGCGCTCGCCGAGCTTTCGTGTCGCGGCTGCGACTTCACTGGCCAGGTGCGCGGCACGATCGTTAAGCTTGCGCACGGCTGCACCAAGCTGAATCAAATTCCGCAGGCGCACCGTCATCTCGACACTTTGCGGCTGCTTGGGCAGGAAATCGGTTGCACCGGCCTGCAGCGCTTCCATCTTGACGTCGTCGGTCTGTCGCGAGGTGATCATCGCGATCGGAATGTCGGCACGGCCGGGCAGGGTACGGAAAACGCGGATGAAGCTGATGCCGTCCATATGCGGCATCTCGTAGTCGACCAGCACGAGGTCGAAAACGCGCTCGCGCGCACAGGTCAGCGCTTCCACGGGATCGAGAAAGGTTGTGGCTTCGACCAGACCTTCGGCCTCGATGTGACGTTTCAGGAAGTTGAGGACGGAGCGGCTGTCGTCAACCAGGAGCGCTTGGGTCAGCATCGGTGGCCGGGGCTCTCTTCGCTGGCAAAGGCACAGAGCCTACGCATAACCCGAGCAAATTTAACGCGAGGCAAATGCGCTGCGAGGCCTCGCGTCGCTGAATGTGATTCAGCGGGCTGTGTACGCCTGCATACACCTGCGCGAGTTCCGGATGAATGTCACCCGTAGTTGTACGGACCACTGCGTTAGGAGTTTGCTCACGGGATTCGCGTCAAACGTGTAGCGGAATTTTAGCAAAGGCGGGGCATTGATGGCGCTCGATCCGACGGAGCCGAAATGGTCGTTGCGGTTACCCGCCGATTGCAGCATCGCTGCGGTTCGCAGCGTTTATGATCTCATTCGCGAGGCCTTCGGGCGCGAACAGCGGCTCGAGATCGACTGCTCCAGCGTCGACAAGGCCGACGTGACCTCGATCCAGTTGCTGCTGTCGACCGCCAAGACCGGCGAGGCCCAAGGCCGCCCGGTGGTCCTAACCTCCTTCTCGCAGTCTCTGCGTAACACCCTTCGTCGCGCCGGCTTCGCCAGCGAGGCGATGATCGATCAGCATTTCCCGCAAAAGAAAGATGGCACCTGATGGCCACGATTCTCACGGTCGACGACTCTCCCAGCATCCGCCAGATGATCAAGGTCGTGCTCGAGCCGGCCGGCCACAGCGTGATCGAGGCGGGCGACGGTGCGCAAGGGCTCGCCAAGGCGCAGGCCGGCAAGCTCGACCTCGTCATCACCGACCTCAACATGCCCGTCATGAACGGGCTGGAGCTGATCCGGGCCCTGCGCAAGCTGCCGAGCGCGGTCGGCATGCCCATCGTGTTCCTGACGACCGAATCGAACGACGCGGTGAAGCAGGAAGCCAAGAGCGCCGGCGCCACCGGTTGGATCACCAAGCCGTTCAAGCCGGAGCAGCTGCTCGCCGTGGTCGGCAAATTGGTGCGCGCATGAGCGCGATGGACCCGACCGAGATCTTCCGTCAGGAAGCCGCCGAGCTCTTCGAGGTTCTTGAAGGAGCCCTGCTCGATCTCGGTCTGCGTCCCGACGACCGCGAGCTGGTCGATTCCGCCTTCCGCGCCCTGCATACGATCAAGGGTTCGGGCGCCATGTTCGGCTTCGACAAGGTCGCCTCCTTCACCCACGAATTCGAGACCGCGTTCGACCGCGTCCGCAAGGGCGAGATCAAGCCGACCCAGGAGCTGATCTCGGTCGCGCTCGCCGCCAAGGACTATATCCGCGCGCTGATCGAAGATCCCCAGTCGACCGACGACGTCATCGGCGAGGCCATCCTCGACGACCTCAAGCGCTTCGTCACGGCCGACCAGCCTGCCGCTCCGGTCGTCGAGATCGCCGAGGCGCCGCCGCTGGCTCCCAGCACCGGCAAGCAGGCCGGCTGGCACCTGTATCTCGAATTCGAATCCCACATCCTGCGCAACGGCTCGAACCCGCTCGATCTCCTGGAAGATCTTTGTAAGCTCGGCCCCTGCTTCGTCGTGCCTGTCACCGACGGCGTCCCGTTCCTCGACGAGATGGATCCGGAAGACTGCTATCTGAAGTGGGACGTCAAGCTGCACGCGGCCTGCGACAGGGACGCGATCGACGACGTCTTCATGTTCGTCCAGGACGAGATGAAGCTGACGCTCTCGCCGCTCGAGCAGGCCGAGGCGCCCGCGCCGGCGCCGCTGTTCCAGTTGCTCGACGAGGAGCCGGTCGTCGCCGAGGTGGCTGCGCCGGCGGTCGAGCCTGCGCCGGTGGTCGAACAACCCGTCGCAAAGGCGGAATCCGAAGCAGCGTCCGAACCAAGGCCCGAAATCAAGCGCGAGGCGGCGCCCGCGCGCCGCGAGGAGGCCAAGCAGGATCGCGGCATTGCCACCGTTCGCGTTCAGGCCGAGCGTCTCGACGAGTTGATGGACCGCGTGGGTGAGCTCGTCATCGCGCAGGCGCGTCTGACCCAGCTCGCTTCGTCCGGCTCCGACCTTTCGATCAAGATGATCGCCGAGGAAATCGAACGTCTCGCCTCGTCCTTGCGCGACACCACAATGGGCGCGCGCATGGTGCCGATCGGCTCGCTGTTCGGCCGCTTCCGCCGCCTGGTGCACGATCTCTCGCGCGATCTGTCGAAGCCGGTCGAATTCGTCACCTCGGGCGAAGACACCGAGCTCGACAAGACCATGATCGAGTGCCTCGCCGATCCGCTGGTGCATCTGATCCGCAACGCCATCGACCACGGCATCGAGGACACCGCGACCCGAGCGGCCAACGGCAAGACCCAGCAGGGTCGGATCGAGCTTGTTGCCGAGCATTCGGGCGCACAGGTTCTGGTCACCGTGAAGGACAATGGCGCTGGCCTCAACACCGCGCGCATCCGTGCCAAGGCGGAAGAGCAGGGGCTGATCGCGACTGGCGCCGTGCTCACCGATCACGAAATCCATCAATTCCTGTTCCACCCCGGTTTCTCGACCGCACAGACCATCTCGGCGCTGTCGGGCCGCGGCGTCGGCATGGACGTGGTCAAGCGCACCATCGAGAACATGCGCGGCTCGATCGACCTGTCGACCAGGCCCGGCGAGGGCACCACTGTGACGCTGCGTCTGCCGCTCACGCTCGCGATCATCGAAGGTCTGCTGATCCGCGTCGGCGAGGGGCGCTACATCATTCCACTGTCCGCGGTGGAGGAATGCATCGAGCTGACCGCCGAGGACGAGCGCTCCCGCGGCCGCAATTTCCTCAATGTGCGCGGCAATCTGGTGCCCTTCCTCCGATTGCGCGAGATCATGACCGCATCGGGCACGCCCGACCGGCATCAGAAGACCATCATCATCTCGACCGGCGAGACCCACGTCGGTCTCGTCGCCGACCAGATCATCGGCAACCACCAGACCGTGATCAAGTCGCTCTCCAAGCTGCACTCGGACGTCACGATGTTCTCCGGCGCGACGATCCTGGGTGACGGCACGGCAGCGCTGATCCTCGACGTCGCGCAGCTGGTCGCGCTGGCGCAGTCGAAGGTCGAAAAGCAGCACATCAGCGAGGCGGCGTGATGAACGACGGTTTGACTGGGCAGCATCAGGTCGACGCGATGCAGGTCGTGATGATCGGCCTCGGCGAGGAGAAGTTCGCTCTCGATGCAGGCCTCGTGCGCGAGATCATCGATCCCGTTCCCGTGACCAAGGTCGCGGGGGCGCGGGCCTTCGTTCCCAGCGTGATCAACGTCCGCGGCAACGTTATTCCTCTCGCCGACCTGCGCATCCGCTTCGGCATGCCGCAGCTCGACGACACTGCCGACACGCGCATCGTCGTCATCGAGCTCGAGCTCGACGGCGAGCCGGTCCTGGTCGGCGTCACCGCCGACAAGGTCTACGAGGTCACCGAGATATCGCAGACCGACGTGCAGCAGACGCCGCGGGTCGGCATGCACTGGAAGCCGGAGTTCATTCGCTTCATCGCGAAGTGGCGCGAAGAGTTCGTCATCGTTCCCAACATGGAACGCATTCTGAATTGAAAGATCTCGGCGAGATCGGGGGTAGGGGCTGGAAATGAGATTCACCGTCAAGGCAAAGCTTGCCAGCGCGTTCGGCTTGATCATCGTGTTGTCCGCGGTCGCGGGCGGCGTGGCCTACATGAAGCTCGGCGACATGATGGCGACCGCCGACAGCATGGTCCTGCGCGCAAACCGGATGGAGAAGGCGACGCAGATCGAGAAGGACATCCTGCTCCAGCTGCGCGCCGAGAAGAATTCGGTTCTCGGAACGGAAGCCCAGGCCGAGCAGTTTGCCGCCGATGCGGCCAAGATTCGCGACCAGGCGACGAAGATCAAGGACGAGGTCTACGCGCTGGCGAGCGAGGGGGGCAGGAAGTTGCTCGACGGCTTTGCGGCCTCATACGCCAAAATGAACGCGTACCAAGAGGAGACGATCAGGCTGGCGAAGACGGACAGGCCGAAGGCGATCGAACGCTCGATGGGCGACGGTCGCAAGCTCGTGGCGGATGCCATGGAGTCCCTGGGTGCCTACGTCGTCAACTCCAAGAAGCAGTTGGCCGAGCAGGCCGTCCAATCCAAGCAGGAGGGGCATCAGGCCCAATTCCTGCTGATGACGCTGATCGGCATCTCGCTGGCGGTTGCGATCGGGGCTGCGCTCTGGATCTCCATTTCGATCAGCCGTTCCCTCGGAAGGGCCGTCGGCCTTGCCGGTGCGGTCGCGGAGGGCGATCTCAGCCAGACCATTCCCTCGGCGAGCAACGACGAGATCGGCGATCTCGTCAGGTCGCTGAACGCGATGGTCGAAAAGCTCCGGCAGATCGTGGCCGAGGCGATCACCGCGGCCAAGAACGTCTCCGCCGGCAGCCAGGAGCTGTCCGCCAGCGCCGAGCAGCTCTCGCAGGGCGCGACCGAGCAGGCCTCGTCCGCCGAGGAAGCCTCCTCCTCGATGGAGGAGATGGCCTCGAACGTGAAGCAGAACGCCGACAACGCCAACCAGACCGAGAAGATCGCGGCGCAGTCGGCCAAGGACGCCGAAGCCAGCGGTGTGGCTGTCGGTCGTGCCGTCGAGGCGATGCAGACGATAGCCGAGAAGATCACCATCGTGCAGGAGATCGCGCGCCAGACCGACCTGCTGGCGCTCAACGCGGCGGTGGAAGCCGCGCGCGCCGGCGAGCATGGCAAGGGCTTTGCGGTGGTCGCCTCCGAAGTGCGCAAGCTCGCCGAGCGCAGCCAGGCGGCCGCGGCGGACATCGGCACGCTCTCGACGGAAAGCGTCAAGGTCGCCCAGGAGGCGGGCCAGATGCTGTCCAAGCTCGTGCCCGACATCAAGAAGACCGCGGAGCTGGTGCAGGAGATCACCGCGGCCTGCCGCGAGCAGGACGTCGGCTCGGCCCAGATCAACCAGGCGATCCAGCAACTCGACAAGGTCGGCCAGCAGAACGCCAGCGCCTCCGAACAGGTGTCCTCGACGTCCGAGGAGCTCGCCTCGCAAGCCGAGCAGCTGCAATCGACCATCTCGTTCTTCCGGATCGAGGACGCCATGCGCAAGGAGAAAGCGGCGGCGGAGCCGATCGATCGCGCCGTTGGTCAACTCCGCGCCAAGGCCGCGCATATGGCGGCGGTCGATCGCGGCACGAAGAAGCCCGCGCCTGCCCGCAAGCCGGCGCGTGCGATGAAGGTCGCCGGTGGCGGTGGCTTCGCCTTCGACATGCATGACGGCGAAGACGATCGCGACGCCGAGTTCCAACGCTGATCAACCGGTCCGGCCTTGTGCCGGACCGCGCTCATTTCCAACCTTCGGAACCCCGGACTGCATCATGGCCGCAACCTCGCAATATCTGACGCTCGGGCTCGCCGGCGAGACGTTCGGCATCAGCATCCGCAACGTCCGCGAAATCCTGGACATGCGGCCGATCTCGCGGCTTCCGCATGCGCCGAACTTCCTGCTCGGCATGATCGACGTGCGCGGCAGCGGCTATCCGATCGTCGATCTCCGCACCAAGCTCGGCCTGCCGGCCGTGGCCGCCACGGAAGCGACCCGCATCATCATCCTCGACGTGCCGATGAAGGACCGTCTGGTCGGCGTCGGCTTCGTCGCCGATTGCGTGTTCGAGGTCACCGACATCGACGAGCAGGCGATCGAGCCCGTGCCCGAAGTCGGTGGGAAATGGCAGTCGGACTATGCCGCCGGCATCGGCCGCAAGGGCGAGAAGTTCGTCGTGATCTTCGATCTCGCCAAGCTGATGGCGAACGACAAGATTCCGGAAGGACGCGACGCCAGCGCGGATGCGCCCCGCGCCGCCTGAATCGACCAGCGTAAAGCGTTGCCCAGTAGCAATCCCAATTTGAACCGATGAGATCGACCATGAGATTCACCGTCAAGGCCAAGCTCGCAAGCGCATTCGGCGTCGTCATTCTGCTCTCGATGATCGCAGGCGCCGTCGCCTATCTGAAGCTCAACGACACCGTCAACACGGCCGAGCATCTGTCCCAGCGCGCGGCCCGTCTTGCAAAGGTTGCCGAGCTGCAGGAGAGCGTGCTGCTCCAGGTCCGGGCGGAGAAGAACACGATCCTCGCGGCGACTGAAGCAGACCAGGAGAAGTTTATCAGCCAGATTGCGCAGCTTCGCGAAAGGGCGCTGAAGGTCAAGGACGAAGCCTATGTTGGCGCGAGCGAGACCGGCAGGAAGATGATCGATGCCTTCGCCACCACCTATACCGCGTCGAACACGGTCCAGGACGAAACCCTTCGGATGGCGGGGCAGGACAAGGCCAAGGCCGCCGAACATTCGATGAATCAGGGGCTGAAGTCGACCACGCTGGCCCTGAATGCCGCGAGCGATTACATCAACTACGTCAAGAAGTCGATGGCCGAGGAGAGTGCAGAAGCGCGGCATGAAGGCAGCCGGGCGATCACCATGCTGCTTGCCCTGGTGGCCGCCTCGCTGCTCATCGCAGTGGTCGCCGCGGTCTGGATTGCCCTCAATATCAGCCGCGCGCTGGCACTTGCGGTCGGACTCGCCGATGCCGTTGCGATTGGCGATCTCAGCCAGAAGATCGAATCGTCCAGCAACGACGAGATCGGCGACCTGATCAAGTCGCTCAATACGATGACCACGAATCTGAATCAGACCGCGGCCCTCGCCAACGAGATCGCGCAGGGCAACCTCACGGTTGAAGCCAAGCCGCTGTCGGACAAGGACACGCTCGGCCTTGCGCTCGAACGCATGGTGGAGAAGCTCCGCCAGATCGTGTCGGAAGCTCTCACCGCGGCGCAGAACGTCTCCGCCGGCAGCCAGGAGCTCTCCGCCAGCGCCGAGCAGCTCTCGCAGGGCGCGACTGAGCAGGCTTCGTCCGCCGAGGAAGCCTCCTCCTCGATGGAGGAGATGGCCTCCAACGTGAAGCAGAACGCCGACAACGCCAACCAGACCGAGAAGATCGCCGCGCAGTCGGCGAAGGATGCGGAAGCCTCCGGCGCCGCGGTCGGCCGCGCCGTCAACGCGATGCAGACCATCGCCGAGAAGATCACGATCGTGCAGGAGATCGCGCGCCAGACCGACCTGCTGGCGCTCAACGCGGCGGTCGAGGCCGCCCGCGCCGGCGAGCATGGCAAGGGCTTTGCGGTGGTCGCCTCCGAGGTGCGCAAGCTGGCCGAACGCAGCCAGGCCGCCGCGGCGGAGATCGGATCGCTGTCATCCGAGACCGTGAAGGTGGCGCAGGAGGCCGGCGCGATGCTCTCCAAGCTCGTTCCGGACATCAAGAAGACTGCTGAGCTGGTCGAAGAGATCACCGCGGCCTGCCGCGAGCAGGACGTCGGCTCGGCGCAGATCAACCAGGCAATCCAGCAGCTCGACAAGGTCGGCCAGCAGAACGCCAGCGCGTCCGAGCAGGTGTCCTCGACCTCGGAGGAGCTGGCCTCGCAGGCCGAGCAGCTCCAGTCCACGATCGCCTATTTCCGCATCGAGCAGGCTGCGAAGAGCCAGGCGCCGGCGCCGATCGACCGGGCGGTGAGCCAGTTGCGCGCCAAGGCGGCCACCATGGCCTCTGTCGAGCGTCCTGCGAAAAAGGCCGTGCCGGCCAAGCCGGCGCGCGCCGTGAAGGTGGCCGGTGGCGGTGGCTTCGCTTTCGACATGAACGACGGCGGGGACGATCGGGACGCCGATTTCCAGCGCTAGGACTTGTCGGGACTCTTGCGGGCCGGCCCACCTTGCGACGGGTGAACCGGTCCGCTTTCAACGGCTGCGCAAACGCTTAGGATCGAAGATGGCCCGTACGGCCCGACATTCAGGACAGGCGGCCATCCCGGACCGGGGCGGGCGGCCATGATGCCCGCCGTGCAGGACACGGCCGTCCATCTGTCGGACCGGCACTTCCGGACCATCGCAGAGCTCATCGAGGGGCAGGTCGGCATCAAGCTGCCGCAGGGCAAGCGGCTGATGCTGGAGGGGCGGCTGCACAAGCGCGTGCGCGCGCTCAACTTCTCCGACCTCAACGAATATGTCGAGAACCTGTTCGAGCCGGATCATTTCGACAACGAGCTCACCCATCTCATCGACGTGGTGACGACCAACAAGACCGATTTCTTCCGCGAGCCCCAGCACTTCACCTTTCTGCGCGATGTCGCGGTCCCCGCTCTGCTCAAATCCCATCGACGCAACATTGCGAACCTGAAGATCTGGAGCTCGGCAAGCTCCACCGGCATGGAAGCCTATACGACCGCGATGGTGCTGGACGACATGACGCGGAACGGCTCGCGCTTTCAGTATCGTGTCCTCGGGACCGACATCTCGACCGCCGTGTTGCGGCTCGCCAAGACCGCCATCTATACAAGGGACGTGCTCGCGCCGGTGCCGGAGCACTTCGTGAAGCGATATTTCCTGTCGTCGCGGGACAAGTCGCGCGGCGAGGTGCGGGTGGTGCCGGAATTGCGGCGGATGACGCATTTCATGCGGATGAATCTCATGGACGCGTCCTATCCGGTCGATCGCGACGTCGACATCATCTTCTGCCGCAACGTCCTGATCTATTTCGAGCGCGAGACGCAGCGCAAGGTGATCGAGCGGTTGTGCAGCCATTTGCGGCCGGGAGGCTATCTCCTGGTCGGCCATTCCGAATCGATGATTCACAGCGCCGTGCCGGGCCTGAAGCAGGTCCAGCCCACCATCTTCCAGGTTTGATCGGAGCGCCGCACAAACATGCCGAAGGAGAAAGTTCGCGTGCTGATCGTGGACGATTCGGCGTCGGTGCGCCAAATCCTGCAAACGATCCTCAACGATGACCCTGATATCGAGGTGATGGCAACGGCCTCGGATCCTTTCGTGGCGGCGCGTCGTCTCCAGAACGAGATTCCCGATGTCATCATCCTCGACCTCGAGATGCCGCGCATGGACGGCATGACGTTCCTGCGCAAGATCATGGCGCAGCGCCCGATCCCGGTGATCATCTGCTCCTCGCTGACCGAGGAGGGCTCGAACGTGATGTTCGAGGCATTCGAGGCCGGCGCGGTCGACATCGTGCCGAAACCGAAGATCGACACGCGGCAGGCGCTGCTCGAATGCTCGACGCGGCTCCGCGAGGCCGTGAAGTCGGCGGCGCGCGCGCGGGTGCGCCCACGCGCGGAACGCCGGGCCATCGAGAAGAAGCTGACCGCCGACGCCATCATCCCGCCGCCGGTGCAGGGCAGGGTGCGGCCGACGACGGAGCGCATCGTGTGCATCGGCGCCTCGACGGGCGGGACTGAAGCGCTCAACGACGTTCTGGAGATGCTGCCGGCGCACTCCCCGCCGCTTCTCATCGTCCAGCACATGCCCGCAGGTTTCACCGCGGCCTTCGCCAGGCGGCTCGACGGCGTCTGCCCGATCAGGGTCAAGGAGGCCGAGGATGGTGAGCCGGTGCTGCCCGGCTGCGCCTATATCGCGCCCGGTGCGCGGCACATGCTGCTCCAGCGCATCGGCCTGCGCTACCAGATCGCGATCAAGGACGGTCCGCCGGTATCGCGGCATCGCCCCTCGGTCGATGTGTTGTTCCGCTCGGCGGCCCAGCACGCCGGCGCCAACGCGCTCGGTGTGATCATGACCGGCATGGGCGATGACGGCGCGCGCGGGATGCTGGAGATGCGCAAGCTCGGCGCCTCGACGCGGGCGCAGGACGAAGAGAGCTGCGTGGTGTTCGGCATGCCCAAGGAAGCCATCGCCTATGGCGGCGTCGAGAAGGTCGTGTCGCTGCATCAGATCCCGCGCGAGATCATGCACTGGTATCAGGCCGGGCACGCGGCGGTGGCGGGTTGATGGCCATGTCCCTCGTTCCGACCAATACGCTCGCTGAGGCGACCGCGGCGATCGAGGACGTCTCCTCGCGAATCGAGGACGTCTTCGCGCGCGTCGGTCACGACCTCGGGCGCGGCCATCTCATCTTCCAGGAGCTGAACCAGGGCTTGGCGACGCTCTCGGGCGAGCTCTCCGGCGCCGAGATCGAGGGCGCGGCGACGGCGCTGCAGGAGATCGCCGCGCGGCTGAGCGAGCTGGCGCGGGCGCTGCCGGCGGAAAGCGCGCTGCTGGAGACGATCGGCAAGAGCACGGCGGAGGCGTCTTCGCTGCTCAAGCCGCTGTTCAAGCACATCCAGATGATCACCATCATCGCGCGCAGCGCGCGGATCGAGGCCGCCTCGCTCGACGGCGACCGCGGGGGCTTTCTCGCCTTCACGCAGGAAGCCTATGATCTCGGCAAGGCCGTGCAGGGCTCGATCGAAGGCTGCGCGCGGGACCAGCAGCGCCTGTCCGAGGCGGTCGCCACCGCCTCCGGCCGGCAGAAGGCGTTCGAGAGCCGCTACCGGGCCCAGCTGATGTCGGAGAGCGCCGAGCTCGGCGCCGCCTATTCCGGACTGCGCGATCAGCGCAGCAGGAGCAGCCATCTGGCCGACCGCGCTAGTTCCAGCACCAGGAAGATCGCCGAGGCGGTCGGCGGCGCGATCATCTCGCTGCAGGCCGGCGACAGCACGCGTCAGCGTCTCGAACACGTGTCGCACGGTCTCGGCCTCGCGTCGGTCACCGCGCCGAGCCTCGTCCCCGAACCCATCCCGGGCGACGACGTCATGCGTGCGATTTGCCAATTGCAGGCCGCCCAGCTCAGGGATGCCCAGCGCGAGTTCGGCGGCGACATCAGCCAGATCGTCGGGGCGCTCGCCGCCATCCTGCGCGATGCGGGCAGCGTCGCCGGCCACGGCCGCACGCTGTTTGGCGGCGAGGAGGACGGCTCGTCGTCGTTCCTGACGCGCATCAAGCAGACGCTGGCGCACGCGTCGAACCTGATCGCGACCTGCGAGAGTGCGGGCCGCTCGGTCGACGAGGCGCTCGCGATCGTCGAGGACACGCTGGCAAAATTTCGCCAGGCGATCGCCGGCCTTGCCGAGGCGACGGTCGACATCACGCTGATCGGAATGAATGCCGGCCTCAAGGCGAGCCATCTCGGCAGTCGCGGCAGCGCCTTCGTCGTCATCGCCAACGAGCTCAAGGCGACCGCCGACCAGGTCTCGGCGGGGGCCGGGCGCCTGAGGCCCGTGCTCGACGGTATCGAGCGCTCGGCCAACGAGCTCAAGGAACTGCGCGTGCAGGGCGACCCCACGCAGCTCGCCAAGCTCGAGCCGCAAATCCTGCTGGCGCTGCGCGAGGTCGAGGCCGGCAATGAGCGGCTCGGCAAGCAGATGAGCCGGCTCGCGAACGAAGGTGCGGAATTCGAGAGGCTGATCAATTCGGCCCAGGGCCTGATGACCACGCTCGGCGAAAGCTCGGCGGCCCTGCCTGCGGTCGCCGCGCGGCTGGAGACTGCGGGCGCGGGTGCGCAGCGGCTACAGGTGAAGGTGCAGGATCAGGCGATCCTGGACGATCTCTTCGCGCGCTACACCATGGAACGCGAGCGCGACGTTCATCGCGACTTCCTGCAAACGCTCGGACTTAAGTCGACCGCCGCCACGCGTCAGGTCGAGACAGTCGAGACCGCGGACGACGGCATAGAATTGTTCTGACGCCGTAGCGATCGCCTCGTGCGGCAGGGGCAATTTGACAGGTCGGCTTTGCAGGGCATTAACCGTGGCGGAATGCTCGCCACGTCGGTCATTGTCGCGCCCCAGACTTGGTTGCAAATACCGGTGAATTCTACGGTGGGTGCTTCCATGATGCGAGACGGCAAATACGCGGCCTGGTTCAGGACCCCGCGCGCCCAGGGCACGGGAATCGTGCATCTGGCGGATGGACGGATCTCCGGCAGCGACAGCTTCTTCACCTATGGCGGTTCCTATCGGTTCGCTGACGACCAGCACTTCACGGCGGTCCTGACCACGCGGCGGTATGCCGAGGGCCCGCCGACCGTGTTCGGTCTGGACGAGGTCGAGGTCGAACTCGCGGGCGTGTGCAGCGGCGCGCTGGCGACCTGCTCCGGAAAAGCCAAGCAAGCGCCCGACGTGATGTTCGAGGTGACGCTGATCTTCTGCCGGGACGACGCGCCGGCTGTGGAGGCTCGATCCGCGGTCGTGAAGCTCAATGACAAATTGCCCAAGGGCCTCGACAGCCGTTCGCGGCCGCGCCAGTTCCCTGCGCCTCCGAGGCCTCCCGTATCTTAGTCTTGCGATGACGGTGTCGCAGTGAAACGGGCTGCGACGGCGGCGCGGCAACGGTGCATTTACACGCAGAGCGCTAGGATGCGGCCGCTGCAAAGGAATGACGAGAACATGCCCCAGATCTGGATGACCTACGACGAACTGGCGACGCTCTGTGGCTGCACGCCGGCAGAGGCCAGGCTGCGAGCGCTCCATTTGTCGCTCAACCGCCGCAAGAGCCGCGACGGGGCAACGCGCGTCAAGCTTGACCTGGCGCTGACGGCCAGGTTCTTCGCATCGATCCGCGAAGCGGATTTCGATCTCGATGGGGCCATCGAGGCGCTCCAGACCACGCACAGGCAAATGGCCGAACTGCTGGCACCGCCCGGGTTCCGCGAGCGCGGGGCAGCCTAAGCGCCTCGCATCACGCCCACGGGCTGCTCGCTCCTGATGCCGCCAGCGGGATCTCCGATAGCCTTTCGCGAATCGGGCATAGTCTCGTCAAAGCCCGTTTCAGGGCAGCGCCACCCTGACGGACGCTCAGGCGGCCGATCTGTTGGCCGGGAAATGGTACGCGAACATCCATACGGCCGCCAATCCGGGCGGCGAACTGCGCGGGCAGATGATGAAGTAGGGATGATGTCCCGGCGGCGCTGAAGAGGTTGTCGCCGTGATCTTCAGGCTGGCGGGCGGGGCAGGAAGGCCAGGATCGTCTGGGCGAGGAGGACGCCGACGGTGCCTCCCGCCGCCTTTTGCAGCACGTCGAGGAAACCCGGATCGCGATCGGGGATCAGCGCTTGCAGAACTTCCAGCCCCATGGCGACGGCCACGACGAGCAAGCAGGCCAGAGCGACCCGGCCGGGCAACAGGAAGGACAGCAGGAAGCCCAACAGGCCGTAGGCACTGAAGCGCTCGATCACGACGATCCAATAGGCCTCGTGATGCCCCATCAGCGCCGGCCGCCCCGCCAGTCTTGCCAAGGTGGCATAGACGATGAGAGCGAGGCAGATGGCCGCGGCTGCGATGAGGTGATTTCGACGCATGGCCTACCATAGCGGCTCGGAAATCGTACCGCTTCGAAAGACGAGAACATCGTTAAAGCGCCTGTTGGGCGCCGGCGGGATGGTCAGGCGACCAGGACGTCGCCAGCCGGTGCCGCGGCTGCGGAATGGCGGCGCAACTCGACGAGCTCGCTGAATTTGGCGAATGGGAGCGGAGCGGCGACGAGATAGCCCTGTCCTTCTTCGACGCCGGACGCGATCAGGGCACGGCGCTGCTCCTCGGTCTCGATGCCTTCGGCAACGACCGTCATCCGAAAATCCCTGGCGAGCGCGACCAGCATCTCGACGATCGTCGTGGTCGATGCATCCTCGGTGATGTTATCGACGAAGAACTTGTCGATCTTGATTGCGCTGGCGCCGAGCCCCTTCAGCCGCGACAGGCCGCTATGGCCGACACCGACGTCGTCGATGGCGACGCGGAAGCCATGGTCACGCAGCTCGGCGACCACAGCCGCGGCGTGCGCGAGATCGTCGAGCTCGTCGCGCTCGGTCACTTCGACCACGATCTGGCGTGCGGAGATTCTCGCCGTCAGCACCGTGCGCCGCAGCGTTTCAACGAAGCCGGCGCTCAGCAGGTGCTTGGGCACGACATTCACGGACATCTTGAAGCTCTTGTCCGTCTTCAGCACGACCTGCAGATCGGAGAGCGCCGATCGCAGCATCTGCCAGGTCATCGCCTGGATGCGCCCGCTGGATTCGGCCAGCGGAATGAAGTTCATGGGCGGCGCCACCGAGCCGTCCTTCCGGACCCAGCGCGCCAGCACCTCGCATCCGGTGATCCGGCCGGTCCTGAGGTCTAAGATCGGCTGGTAGTAGGGCTTGAATTCGCCGGCTGCGAGGGCGCGATCGAGGTCGGCGACCGGCCCTTCCGTCCGGCGGCTGCGTGCCAGCAGGATGCCGAAGAGTCCGCCCAGTCCGAGCGCGACCGCGAGCGCCGGCCAATAGGCCTCGCTGTTCCAGCTCGAAAGCACCGACTGCTCGAGCCGGATCGTGGCGTGAAGCGGCAGGCGCGCGGACTGCCTGTCGAAGCTGATCGGCCCCGGCAGCGGCTTGTCGGCATCGAGCCGGAATTCGCCGAGCTTCTCGCCATTGCTCAAGGTGAGGATCACCTCGCTGTGCGCGCGCAGCTCGGCGGGCATGAGATCGAACAGGCCGGCATTGATGCCGACGATGGCCACCAGCGCCGAGCTGCGATTGACGTCCCTGAGCACGCCCAACGCGTCACCGCCGAATTGCTCGACGCGGAACAGGGAGAGCTTCTTGTCCTGCGAGGGCAGCATGTCGCGGCGATCCGCCCATCCCTTGTCGAACTCGAGCGTCTCGGAATAGGCCGAGCAGACCACCGATCCGTCCGGATTGACGAGACGGACGTCCTTGATCGCCGAGCGCTGGTAGACGTGGAGCCGGATGGCTTGCAGCGCGGCCGGCGCGCAGCTGGTAAGATCGCGCTTGGCGAGCTCGTCGAGGCTGGCCGCGGCAAAATCGACAGCCAGTTCGGAGCGGCGTAGAACCACCTCGGTCAGCTCGTTCAGCTGGTGCACCTGCTGGTGGCGGATGACGGCCTGTGCCGCGAAATGGCCCGCCAGCCCGAACGCCATCATGCTCGCAAGCACGAGCGTCACAAACGGAAGGTTCGGTCGCTGGTGTCTCACCCGGTCCGGGTGGAATTCAGGAGAGGCAGGGACTGATCTTGGGACTGAGCTTGGGAATGATCTTGAGAATTATCTTGGGATTGATCCTAGCCAGCGGGGGCTAAGATAGGGTTTAACGGCCGGACCGCCCCGGAAGGGCGACCGTGTGGTTTGCCTGACCGATGGTCCGCGCGGCCCAAGCATGAAAGTTGAGCAGTATGATCAGGACGTTAAGCCTCCTCCTGTCGTTGGTCCTCGGAAGCGCGGTGGCCTCCGCGCAAGGGACCAAAGACCAGCCAGCGGGTAATCAGCCCACCACCCGCAGCGGCACGGCGACGAATTCCGGCTCGGACAGCATGGGTGGAGCTTTCAAGGGGACGGGGACACCCAACTACGGAACCAGCCCCGGGATGGGCTCCCAGAAGAAGACGCGCAACTAGGTCTGAACGGCCGGGCGGACTGAAGGCAGGACGCTCGGTCGCACGGGCGATGCACGGGGTTCGGAAGGAGGTGCTGCCGCGATGGCGGACAAAGCTGCCGTCGGCGAGGCACTGTTTCCAGGACTAGCTCTTCTTCCCGGTCTTCGACTTCAACGACAGACCAAGCCGCAAGGCCATGCGCTTGATCGCATCCGGCGAGCGGCCGAGAAGTTTCGCCGCCTGCTCCAGCGAAGGCGAAGACTTGGCCAACTCCATGAGCCGGCGGTCTTCCTTGAACGACCAGGGCTTGCGCGCCATAACCGAAATGATCCTCTTGTCGACACAATGACAAAGCCGCCAAGCGACCCATGTTCGCTCGACGGCTTTGCTTGGGTGGGGCCAGGCTTGGGGGAGCCTGGTGCGAAGATGGATATGCGATCGGTGAGACTTCGCAACAAACAACGCGGATTAAGCTAACCGCTCAACCTTACCGCGACAAAATCGGCGGGCGAGGTGCCGTATAACCACGGTGAACGAGGGTTCATGGTGTCGGCGGGTCGAGTTCTGGTAAAAAGAACTGGAGCCTCTTCACCGCATCTTTTTTCCCTCGCGTGCCGACCAATCTTCAAGCACCCCGTTGCACAAACTTCATCTTCGTCTGACAAAAGTTTCGGCGCTGCCGATCTTGAAGTCGGTGCAACGAAAAGATGAAATGAGTGCGGGAGGAACGTTCCGGCAAACGTGGGACATTCCAAATGTTGGCTGTTTTGGTTTTGGTTTCGATTTTCGCAGCGGGCTTTGGCTGCGGCTATGGTGTAAGGGCATGGCGCTCGCGGAGGCGCTCGGCGCGATATCGTCTTTACGCGCCCTATACCCCAGCCTCGATGGAGGCCGGTCGAACCCAGGGGCCATCATCATCGTAGACGACGCGCGGGCCCCCACTCCAACAATCGTGGCGGAAACGAAATAACCATGTGCGGTTAGGTTAACTCGTCGCCGTCCTTGAGCGCTTCGGACTGGCAGCCTAAGACGGAACAATTCATGGCGAGTGCTTGGCCGCCTCTATTTTTTCGGAGGCGCGCAGGTGGACATAGATGATGTATCTCATTGCGTTGCTGGGCGCGACGATCTGCGTCCTCATTTCGATTGCGTTTGTTTCTAGTTATGGCCGGCATCTGAACGACCTTCCGGGTCCTTGGATCATGAACGAGGGTCGTTCAAATGATTGACCAACGGCACAACGCGCCGCGCAGGTATTTCGTCGACGCGCAGGGGCACCGCGTTCTGATCGGCCTTTCGCTGCAGGAGACGGCGGAATTCGAGGCGCTGGATCTTGCACTGACGGAGACGGTGCAAATCGTGGCCGAAACCGGCATAGGCAAGGGAACGGGTGCGGTTGACGACGTTCGGTGGCTTGAGCTCTACTCCAAGCACGAAGGAGCCTGGCGGGCCTGGATCGCACGAAGCCAGGCGGAGCGGCCGCGGGATTTAGGCTTTGTTAACTATGCGTGACCGATGGTAGCGGCTTAAATCTCGAATGTTGGGATAGCCCAAATGTTTCAGCTGTTCCTGAGAGCGCGCGCACACAATCTTCTCGGCTCTCGCCGCGAGGACAAGGGTTTTAAGGCGCGCTCCGTCGAGCGTGATGCGGAGACCGACCGTGTCCGGATCGGTGCGGTCCTGGCGGCGATCGAAACGGCATTGCAGGAAGCGGAGCGGGAGCAGGCCGGCCTCAACCGGCGTGTCGATGACGCACTTGCACGTGCATCCGTCACCTTCGGAAACGGCACCGACGAATATCTCGAGCGGGAGGCGCTCGACAATCATCACCAGGACCTGTTCGCCGCCGACATCTCCAACGGCCAGCGCCGGCTCAAGGAATTGGCGAGCAGCATTGCGCACTTGAAGTTCGTCAGAACCGCAATGCTGACGCGCTTTCCGGATTTCAAACCGCCGCAGCTCAACAGCTAGGATTGGGAGCCGCGCGCTCTACGGCCATCCTTCGAGACGCCCGCTTGCGGCGGGCCCTCAGGATGAGGACCGAGTGCGTTGCGCCAGTCTTCGACGAGCACGGATGCCGCTTAGCCTCATCCAGAGGAGGCGCGTAAGCGCCGTTTCGAAGGACGAGGCGCGCGCTCAGATCGCGCAAAATGCCCTGCACTATACCGGCGTCAGAAGGCAGGCCGCGTGACAATTCGGCACTGCTTTGCGGTTTGGCGCTTCGATCCTTTTTGCTATGGTCCCGGCAAGCATTCATGGTTCGAAGGAGCAACAAGGTGCCGGTCAGACATATGCGAAGATTAGTTGGATTGGCATGCATGTTGACACTGGCTGCGCCAGCGACGGCATCGGCCATTACCGTCGAAGTTGCGCGCGCATGCGACGCGGCGGTGGCCAAGGCCTTTCCGCCGAAGCAAATCGGCAACCCCGCGGCCGGAAGCACCAAGGGCACGGCCAAGGATCAGCGCGAATACTTCCAGAAATGCGTCGCCAACAACGGCAAGGTCGACGACGCTCCGCCGGAGGCGTCCAAGGACAGCAAGCCGGCCAAATGAGAAATCGGGTCTCGGCTAAAGCGGAATGCGTTTTGGTCGAGTCGATGCGTGCGGTGAACTCAGATTACCTTTCCCCGTCGGGGAGAGGTGATCGCCCGCACCGATGGAGCCTGACTCCATCATGCTTTAGCGACGCGGCGGCGGACAGGGCGAGTAGAACGCGCCGTTCGCCGCATTGATGCGTTCAACGCATTGATTGGGATCGGTGACCGTTCCGGCCACGGTGAAGTCGTAGCCCATGCCCTTGATCACAACGACGTAGCGGCCGGGAGCGAGCGTAAAGCCGTCCTGCTCCGGCTGCAGCAACAGCATTCTCGGCTGGTCGTCGACCGGGCCTACCTTATAGGGGTAGGACATGCTGCGGATGACCCAGGAATCTCCGGCGCTGACCATGGAGGCTTTCCCGCTGGCATCGACGCCCATGGCTCGCGAGACTTTCGCGACGACCCGAACTTCGGTCCCGCTTGCATCGACACCACCATCGGGCCTGAACACGATGAACTTGACGTCGCCGTCCATCAACGTTGTCGCGCTCGGCGTGGTGATGGCCGCCGAGATCGCGACGCGGCGGTCCGGAATCTTGCCCGGCACCGACTTGAGCTCATGGAGCTGGCCCTCGCTCAAGGCATAGACTCCGAACGTCGTCGGCAGAGGCATCGAGGGGTGTGCAGCTTGCGCCGGCTCTTTCGGGCCATCCGGCGTCCGTTCAACAGCCTCGCCCACGGCGGAAGGCGGGCTGGCGCTCGGCTGAGATGCCGGGCTGTTCGGTGCTCGATCGGGCGGCGGTGCCATCTGCGACAATGCGGTCAGTTGCGACCTCAGCCGAGGCCAATAGACAGCCACGGTCGCGCCCGCGGCGATGAGCAGGAGGATGACCGCCAATCGTGCCAGAAAGGTGAAGGCGCTGCCGCGTTTGGGCGGATCGGGCGATTGCGGCGGTGCCGCGGGACGGTGCGGTGCTCCCGCGTCCTTCGCAGTCGGCGCTGCAGCGGAAGCGGATGTTGACGGAACGGGCTGAGGAACGGCAGTCGGGACCGGCGGGGGCACCGGAACGGCAGGTGCCGCTACAACATTCTGTGGCTCCGCCGCGCCGCTGCCCGCGAAGGAACGTTCCACCTCCTTGATGGCGCGTTCGAGGACCTGCAGGAGCTCGCGGGATTCCCGCGCGTCGGCGTGCGTGAATTGTTCGAGCAGCTTGACGCGTGCCAGCTCATAGACGATCTCCCGCATCTGCTGGGGATCGTCGGATACGGCGCGGATGCGGCTCGACAGGAGACGGATAAACCCGGCTTTGATCTGTTGCGCCGAGGGGGCGTTGGCCGCAGTTTCACCGGAGTCGGTCATCAAGGGCGATCAAGTAGCCCGGATGAGGCCATTTCGCTAGGCTTTTCCGCTTGAGACGTCACGACCGAGGCCGCTCTGCCGCCGATTGCCGGGTCTGCCGACGCCCCTCTCGGTGCTTCGAAGGTGCTTGCTTTTGGGGGAAAACCTGTGACATTTCGCGGAGCTCCTCATTCCGGTGTTTGATCATGCGCGGCGTTCTAGCAGTCCTCACGGCTTTGACATTCCTGGCTTCGCCTGCCGTTGCGCAAGGGACCAAGGATCAGGCCAACACCACGAGCTCCAGCATCATCACGACGCCCTCGAAGAAGGCGCAGACCAGTCAGGCGGCGTCGCGGCCGACCGCCGTTCGAAACCTGTCAGGCAGCCTGCCCGCTGGAAAGTCGGCCCAGGGCGTCTGGCGCGATGGCAAGCTAGTTGCCGTTCCCCGCTGAGGCCGCCACCCAACGAACCGTGATGGAACGGTGATCGCCTCCCTGACGTTCTTGCTTCGGGAGATATTCATGAAAAGACCAGTCCTGATCGCCATCGCGTTGCTTGTGCCTGCCGCCAGCTGGGCCCAGGGTGTCAACGACTCCTCGACGCCCAACCGCAACGTCACCATCATCAATCCGTCACAGCCCGCGCCCCCCAACGCGACGCGGAATATTCCGAGCCGGATCGAGCCGCCCGTGACGACCGGCAACGGACGTGCCCGCCCGTATTACGGGAACAGAACCCGGGGCAGCGGGTCGAGCCACCGCTAAAGCGTGCCGCCCAGCTTCGGTCGCGTTGTCAGCCAAGCTATTCCGGGTTGACCTCGACCTCCAGGGTCGAGGTCCCCGCAACTTGTCGGTTGTTGCCTGAGATCAGCAGCGTGAACTTGTCGGTGCCGCGCGTTTGTTTCTCGGCCGAATAGCGGAAGCCGGAGCCCAACACGGCCAATTGTCCCCGCGAGGGTCCGCTAACGACCGATACGTTGAAGATCTGCATGTACGACCAACGCAGGCCCTGGACGCACTCCGCGCCAGGCGCGATCGACATCGTCCATTTAACGGTATCGTGCGACAGAGCGAACGGCGTTCGCTCCTTGATGCAGAGCGGGCTGGCGAGAGCCGCGAGGCCTGACATCGCGGAAGCTGCCACGGCAACACCCAATAGCAATACCGCTCTTGCACGCATGCTCGGCAACTCCATGAGGGGAGACCGGAAGTTAGCAATGGGCTATGAGGTCTTAGAAGGAGCTGATTGTCCGTTCCGACGCGGATTTCGGGTACAGCAATCGTCCGTCGGCTTAGCTCGGAACGATGCCATTCTGCCCCCGATTTGCCCGACGAGTCAATATGAACTTCGGAAAATTCGTAAGCCATTGTATTAGCTGGGCCCGGCTACTTTGCATGGGGTTGTTTTTTCGCTTTTTGGGTCCGTGTCATCACGCCGGCAAAGCACTGTCTGCGAATCCACGATCTTGCAATTGGCAACCGCATGAGCTGAAGTTCCGAAAGGGCCCCTGACCGCTGTGGGGTCTGCTTTGGAGACATCAGATTGCAATCCACTCGCCGCAATTCCGCATCGGGCCGCCGGATGCTGAGGAATGCGCCAGTCAAGGCGATCGTGGCCGCCGCGGTCGGACTGACCGTGTATGGGGCTGGTCCGTTCTCATGTCTTGCGCAGAGCGACCCGGAGCCGTCGCTCAGCGACTATCTTCCGCCAAGCGAGCCGGAAGTCTCGCGCGACGAATGGCGGCAACGCATCGAGGAGGCGCGGCGGCGGGCCAAGGAAGTCTCGCGCGAGCGGCGGGAGCATCCCGAGCTCTACAAGCCGATCCCGGAAGATCTGGACCTCGTCGCGACCGAACGTCTGCTCCGCGACGACAGCTTGCAGCGGGGTGACATCGTCACGACCAAGAAGGGCATGTTCGTCTACCAGGGGCGATCCGATCAACCGCGCCGCGATCAGGACTTCGTGCCGCTCGCCCCGAGATCGGTGCGCTGAGTTAGTAGCGCCGCAAAATCTCGTTGAATTTGGGATCGGTCACTTTCGTGGTTTCGAGCAGCAGCGACTTGCCTTGCGGCGTGGCCTGCACGTAGGCCGCGACCAGCAGCGGCTCGTAACGAGAGCGATTGGCGAGCGCGGTGCGGATGTCGGATTGCGCCAGCAGCCTGATCTCCTCGTCCGTTGCGGCGGCGCCCGAGGTCACGGTCCGGACGCGAGACATGGCAACGTCGATCGGCACCGATCCGGTCAGGTAGGACATCTTCACCGCTGGCGTCGCCGCCTCGCCGGCCTGGGCCTGCAGCGTGCCGAGCGTCAGCCACAGTGCCGGCCTGATCGGCGAGACCTTCAAGGCTGCGACGACGGCGGCTTGCGCCGCCTTGTTCTCGCTGGCCCTTCCGCCCGCATCGGTTGCAGGACGGTGAAGAACGTCAGCGGCCATCGCTGCCGCGTAATTGGCAAGCAAGTCGCCGTCCCATGAAAAGGATGCCAAACGGCCGGCGGTCGCCAGCTTGGCCCTGTCAGGCGGAATCTCGCCCGAAAACAAATCACTCGCGCGAAAGTTCGGTCGTATCAGGTCGCCGTAGAATTCCATGCCGGCATGAAGCGCCAGCACGATCGCAATTGAGATGCCGATGACGCGAAGCAGGATCATGTTCATGGTGAAATCGGCGAGGCCTGTGAGGGCGAAACGAGCAAGGAATTGAAAGTAAGGCAGGGATTCAAACGGCCAACAGACTATCGCCCTGGATTGTCAGCAGCGTCAAGTTTCCGGTCGCGTAAGCGCCAGTGTCGATGTTGATGCGGTTCGGGCGAATGTCGGGCACGCTGACCGGCGTATGACCGTGGACGATGTATTTGCCGAAGCGTTCTTCGGAGGCGAGGAATTCCTCGCGGATCCAGAGCATGTCCTCATCCTTCTGGCGCTCGAGCGCGACGCCGGGCTTGACCCCGGCGTGCACGAAGAAGAAGTCGCCGCAGGTAAAGGACGACGGCAATTGCTGCAGGAAGGCGAGGTGCTCGGGCGGCAGCGCGCGCCTCAGCCCTTCAATCAGTTCGACCTGTTGCTCCGCCGACGGGTTCATGGTCGGCGTGATGCCGTAGGAGACCAGCGTCAAGAGGCCGCCATAATGGCGCCACTCCTGCAGGCGTGCGGGGTCCTTGAGGACCTCGAGCAGGAAGACCTCGTGATTGCCCTTCAGGCAGACCGTCTCATGTGACTTCGAGCGCGCAATCAGCAGATCGAGCACGGCGCGCGAGTCCGGGCCGCGGTCGACATAGTCGCCGAGGAAGACCTGAATGGCCCGCTCAGGCGCGGAACGGGCCAGATCGGCGTCGATGACGGTTAACAGCGATTGAAGCAGATCGGCGCGGCCATGCACGTCGCCGATCGCATAGACGCGAACGCCGTCGGGAAGCCGCGGCTTGGTCTTCTTTCGAAAACGGGAGGAGAGGCCCATCAGGTCGGTCGAATCGCATCCAGCGTCACGAGCGGAACGTTGTGACCGCTCTTAGCAGAACAAGTCACACATCGGTATTCTTAATTGTTTCCGACCAAGTCGCCCGCATTTTGATTAAAGGGTGGTGCGGCCCTTGAGCCGTATTTCAAGACGTCTCGCGTAGCGTCTCCCCCAACAAGAACGGGGAGCGCGACATGCGCAAAGTTGTAAAGTTCCTGGCGGCCGTGGCCGCAATCGTGGTTGCTGCGGGGGTGCAGCAGCGCGCCGAAGCCGCATTCGTCGGCGCACCCTTGGGGCTGCGCGGTGCCATCCAGTACATCAAGTTCGACCAGCCGACGCTGGCGCCGATGGCCTTCACGTTGTTTTGCCTGAAGTACAAGGACGAGTGCAAGCCGCGGCCGCAGCAGATCGTGTTCAGGGGCGGCCGGCTGAAGCTCACGGCGGAGCGGCTGGCGCAGATGCAAGATGTCAACCGGCAGGTCAATACCGCGATCCGACCCGAGGCCAATCTGGAAGGGCTGCGCGGCGAGAAATGGCTGCTGCATCCGACGAGCGGCGACTGCAACGACTACGCTGTGACAAAACGCCACGAATTGATCGCCAAGGGCTTTCCGGTGCGCGCGGTGCTGCTCAGCGAGGTTGTGACCACCTGGGGCGAGCATCATCTCGTCGTCGTGGTGCGGACCTTCTCCGGTGATCTCGTGCTGGACAATCTCTCCGGGCACATCCTGCCGTGGTCGAAGAAGCCCTATCGCTGGGTCCGCATTCAATCGCCCAAGAACCCGAACTACTGGGCCTCGCTCGGCGACCGCTCGGTCTGATCACCCGCGCTCTATCGTGATCCGGACTGGCTGACGCTCTGCGACAGCCCCAGTCCCACGATCACTGAAAGACACAGGATTGCCGCGGGCCGCAGCAGTCCGGGACCTGAGAAGCTCTGAACCAGCGCAAAGAGCAGACAGGCCGCGGCGGACGCGGGGAAGAACGAGTCGCGTCCACGCTGCAAAGCGCCGAAGACCAGCCGCACCAGAGCGATCAGGCTCGCCGCGATCAGGGCCGCCAGACCGAGCCATCCCATCTCCGCAAAGACGGCCGTCGCTGCCGACGGCGCCGTCAAGATCGCTCCAGCGTCGCTCTGATAGATCCTGCCCACCGCGGCAAAGGTCCCTGCGCCCGCGCCGAACCAGCGCGTGTCGGCCAACATCCGCTCGAGGGCGGCCTTCGTCTCGGCTCCCATCTCCGGCATCAGCCGCAGGAGGACTGGTCCGGAGCTCTTTTCAAACAGAAAGGTCAGGACGATCGCAGCTCCAATCAGAGCTGCCAGCGCCAGCGCGCCTGCTGCCAATGGCGACAGGTCGAGCCTGCGGATGACGAGGATCAGCAGGATCAGTGCGATGCCGAAGCTTGCGGCCACTGCGCTGTTCGTGCCTGAGAGGCCGAAGATCGCAAGCGCGCTGATCAGGGCGCCCACAAGGCCCAACAGACCAAGCACGATCGAGCGAAGCAGCGAATGGTGCGTTTCGGCCCGCTCCGCGGCAAGCTGCATGACCGCCAGGTTCAGGACGAGGCCGAAGCCGGCCAGGGTTGTTGCCAGTTCGGAAGTTGCGGCGGCCTGTGCGCCTGCCGGTGACAGCCGACGCAGATCCAGGGTCAGGGCGGAGACCGCGGCGATACCGGCGAGGACGAAGAGGACCAGTTCGGCGCGGCCGCGGTTACGCACCACCAGGATGGTAACGCCGAGCGCCGAGATCGCTGCAACCGCTAGGAGCAGTGCGCTGACGGTCATGCCGATATCGGCGGTGATCGGGCCGAGGGACAAGCCACCCAGGACGTCGTGAGCGCTCGCCCAGATCGGATGTGCCAGGCTCAGCGGAAGCGGCACGAGCTGAGCCGCGATGCAGACCGGAATGGCCATCAGGATCCAGCGGCCCCAGGAGGTCGCGCGAACATAATGGTCGGAGTCGGCTTTTCGCGCGGTTGCGGTGGCTGCCAGCAAGCTCAGCGCGGCGGTCATCGTCCCGAGCTGTGCACCGAACTTGGCGCCGGCGATTTCGAGAGCGGAAGCGGAAACGATGGAAACGATGAGGGCAAAATAAGCGAGGGACAAACGGCGCGCTCGATGCGGAATCCTGAAACTGTCAGGTCACCATACAAGCGAGCGGACGGTTTTCAAACAGAGGCCAGCCTCGGTCCAACACTTAAACCTTGGACCGTTTGCGCGTGTTGCAGCGTTGATCGGCGTCAGCGGCTGGCTTTGATCGGGCGAGCGAAGACGCGGGCGGCACGTGCGGCGGCAAGGCTGAAGCGAGCGGCCGAGCCAAAGAGGTAGCCGGCCTGGAGAGCAATGGCCGCAAATGCCGCGGCCTTCAGGCCTTCGAGGGCGCCAAGGCTGGTCATCAGGCTGACCGGCAGCACGGTGAGCAGCAAAGCGAATGTGACAGGCAGCAGCACCAGGACGCGAAAGCGTTGGCCCAGCACGGCACCTACCAGGAAGCTGAAAATCAAAAACGCGGTCATCCGAAACACTCCGTGCCTCGGACCCTAGGTTCCCCACCCTAAAAAGACCCTTAAGTTGTATGGCTAAATTTGGCCTATTGGCTGCAATTTGCCAGCAGCGAATGGTAGGCCTCGCGCAAGCCATTCAGCGCCACCACACCCTTGATCTCGCTGTCGCTTTCCTTAACCACGATGGACAGTGAAGCCGTCGTCTGCCACTTGCCGGCGGCAAAGGCCGAGACCTCGTCGGGCAGCAGCACGGCAGCGCCTGCGGCCGCCATGCTGGCGTCAAAGGTCAGGGTGCCGCCGCCGCTCGCGGCGATGCTGACCTTGGGGTGGCTCCTGGGCGGGAAGGGCCGGATCAAGGCCACCAGCACGTCGATCTTGCCCTTGGGCGCACAGCGCACGATCAGACCGGCAAAGTCCGGGTCGGATTGGCTGGTGTCCGCGGTCTTCGTGATGGCCGCGAAGCTCTCGCCATCCTTGGCTCCTTGCGTGCGGCTGAACTTCCAGACGGAGGATGGGGCAGGGGTGGCTACCTCAAGGACGGGGACGCCCGGACACGAGGACCGTGCGCACGAGATCGCCGGCTCCAGAGGGCGGTTCGTGCCGCCAAGGAACGATCCAGCCAGAAAGGCGAACAGAAGGAGGCCAGACACGAAAGAATCCTATCTTGATGGTTCCAGTTTTAGCAGCGGGAGGGTCGAAGAAGCCTTACGTTCGACACGTTGAGCTCTCGACTTGGGCGAAGTGCCCGCCGACCGGGCACACGAAATACAACAAATAGTCACAAAGGGTTAAACCGAGCGCCAAAACGTGGCCCACACGCAACAGTAGCCGGCTGATCGCCCGTTAACCACCTCGGAACCCTTGTCGCACCGCCCGGGCCGCCGTACCAATCGGGGTAATTGGGGTCTCCAGGGGCGCGATTGATGTATTCCTTTGCCAAAACTTACGTATTCAAGCCAGCATTTCTGGCCGCCGCTTTGGCGCTCGGGGCCTGCTCGACCAATCCCGGTTCGGGTCCGCTGACGGACGACGTTAACAACAAGCTTCAGACCGAAAACGCGCCGGCCTATGAGCTGGTGCCGCTCAATCCGGCCACGGTGAAGATCCTGCACACCCATGAACCCAAGGGGCTCGCCGGCGTGTTCACCGATCGCCGTCCGCCCGCCAGCATCGTGTTCGGCATCGGCGACGTCGTCAGCGTCACCATCTTCGAAGCCGCGGCAGGCGGTCTGTTCATCCCGGCGGAAGCCGGCGTCCGTCCTGGTAACTATGTGACGATCCCGGATCAGTCGGTCGATAATGACGGCTTCATCACCGTGCCCTATGCCGGCCAGATCAAGGCCGCGGGCCTGACGGCGGTCCAAATCCAGCGCGCGATCGTCGAGAAGATCGGCAACCGCGCCATCGAGCCGCAGGCGGTCGTGGCGATGTCCTCGCAGCGCACCCAGCTCATCAGCGTGCTCGGCGAGGTCAATTCGCCGGCGCGTTATCCTGCCAGCGCTGCAGGTGCCAAGGATCGCGTGCTCGATGCGATCACTCGCGCCGGCGGCATCAAGGGCCAGGGCTTCGAGACCTGGGTCATGCTGGAGCGCGGCGGCAAGCGGGCGACCGTGCCATTCGAAAATCTCGTGATGGCGCCTGAGAACAACGTCTATGTTCGTCCCGACGACAGCATCTACGTCTATCGTGAACAGCAGAAGTTCCTGGCGTTCGGCGCCAGTGGCCAGAGCGGCGAGTTCAACTTCGATGCCTGGCGCATCAACCTCGGCGAGGCCGTGGGCAAGGCGGGCGGTCTCCTGGACGGCCAGGCCGATCCGGCTGCCGTGTATCTCTATCGTCGCGAGCCGCGCGAGGTCGCGGCCCAGCTCGGCATCGACGTGAGCAGGTACACCTCGGAGACGATCCCGGTCATCTTCAACGTGAACTTCCGCGATCCGGGCGGCTTCTTCCTCGCGACCAAGGTCATGATGAAGAATGGCGACATCATCTATGTCTCGAACTCGCGCAACGTCGAAGTTACCAAGTTCTTGAACTACCTGCGCGTGATCATGGCGACCGGCAGCGATGCGGTGAACCTCAGCAACGACGCCCTGATCTTCCGCAACAACGTCAAGCTGGCGCCGTAAGACGCCGACTTGATCGACCAAAGGCGATGGCACCGGGGCTTTGTCCCGGTGCCATTTTCGTTTCGCGATCTCATCGGTATGGTCGGGCCGCGGGGATGCCGCTGGGATCAAGGCGCCACTGAGTACGTCGTGCCGGTCACCGCTCACCCGCAGCGTTGCAAGAGGCTTCAGCTTCATGCGCTTTCGAACGTTTTGCCGCCTTCCGGCTCTCGTCTTGATCGCTCTCGGGCTTGCATCGGCCGGAACGGCTCTCGGCGCGGCCGCAGAGCAAGGCGTCCGTCACAGGATCGACGTGATGGTCTCCGCCGAGCCTGATGCCCCGATCTTCTCGCGCCTCAAGGGCGCCAAGGGCGAGCTGTCCTTTACCGTCCGCCTGTCGGCGAACTCCAAGGAGAGCCGGTTCTTCGGCATGCTGCGTCCGTCTTTCCCGGATATCGTCGTCCCCGATGGCACGGGCAAACCGCTGGTCCAGCAGACCAAGCTCTGGGAGGAGGAGGTCTGCCATCAGCGCCGCGGCCTGCCGAAGGTCACCGTGACCCAGATCGCTGGGCATTTTGCGGAAGGCGAGGGCCGAATCGAGATTTCGGCCATCAACCGGCACATCGGCGTGCTGGTGCCGCCCGACGAATTAACCCCCGGAATAAAACTCGATCCGGGGAGTGATAGCTTTGGGCTATTTTACGCCTTCCGGGCGCAGACCCGGAACAGCCGCCTCAACGTGGATGTGAAGATCTATCCGATCGATTGCTCCCTCTAGGCTCGAACAGAGCTCGCAAGAACGACGATGCGCCTTTGGCCTCCCAACATGAGCTGGTCCAGGATTCGCTGGTCATTTCGCTGGTCATGGAGCCTGCCCGCGACCTTCATCCTGTTCTTCGTGGCGGCCGGCGCGCCGTTTCCGTTCGGCTCGACCAACGATCTGTCGATCGCGTTCTGGTGCCTGTGCCTCGGGATCGCGGTGATGTTCGCGCCGACGCGCGATTTGCGCAGGCCGCATCTGTGGCTGCTCGCCGGGATCGGCGTCATCGTCGCAGCTTACGCCTTCGTGCTGCATGAGCAGCTGTCCGATCACCCCTTCGTGGCGCCGTTCCAGCCGATCTGGAAGCAGGCGTCGGATTTGCTCGGCGTGCCGATCGCTCCGTCCGCGTCCATCGTCAAGAACGAGGCGTTCTTCGCGCTCGGCGCGCCGCTCGCCAACATCCTCGCCATCGTGCTCGGCATCACCGTCGGGGCGAACCGCGACCGCGCCCGCCGCCTGTTGTGGGTGCTCGCGATCTCGGGCGCGGCCTACGCGCTCTATGGCGTGCTCTCGTTCCTGATCGAGCCCACCATGATCCTGTGGCGGGACAAGACGGCCTATCTCGGCAGCGTCACCGGCACCTTCATCAACCGCAACACCGCGGCGGCCTATTTCGGCTCCTGCGCCTTGATCTGGATGCTGCTGATCCTGGAAGACGTGCGCCGCCGTCTCCCGGAGCGGCACGTCGAATGGCGGCGGCTGTCGCTCGATCTGCGCGCGATCCCGCCGAAACAGATCCTGCCGCAGCTTTCCTGCCTGCTGATCTGCCTGATGGCGATGTTCATGACGACGTCGCGCGCCGGCGTCGGCCTGTCGCTGCTCGCGATGATCGTCTCGTTCACGCTGTTCCTGAGGAAAGACCTGCCGCCGCGCTCCGGCATCTGGATCTCGCTCGGCTCCGGCGCCGCGGTCGCGCTCGGCCTGTTGCAGCTGCTCGGCGGCCGCGTCTCCAGCCGCTTCGACAGCCAGGGCCTGGTCGACGAGGGCCGCATCGAGGCCTGGAAGTCGACGCTGCGGATCATCGGCGACAATCCTTGGGTAGGCACCGGCATGGGCACGTTCCAATGGGCCTTCCCGCCCTACCGCAGCCCCAACATCTCGATTCGCGGAATCTGGGACGCCGCGCATTCGACGCCGCTGGAGCTTGCCTCCGAGGTGGGCATTCCGATGGCGCTGCTGGTGGCGCTGGGCTGGGCGATCATGCTGCTGGTGCTGGCGCGCGGCGTGTTCGGACGCCGCCGCGATGCCATCATCCCGCTGGCGGCCGCGGCGACCGCGACGCTGTCGCTCTTGCATTCGTGCCTCGACTTCACGCTGCAGGTGCCGGGCTACAGCATTCCATTCTTTGCGCTTTTCGGCGCGGGCCTGTCGCAATCCTTCCGCACCAAGGAGGGCCGCGAGAGCGCCGAGGCGAACGCCACCAGCCGGCGAGGCGAGGGCCGCCATGCAACCACAGGCGCCGCCCCGCGCGCGCTGCCCCAGCTTCATAAAAGTGTCTAGATTTGAAGCAGTTGCGCTGTTTACGAAGTCTTTAGAATAAGTGGACAGCTCTTTTCTCTTCCGCTAGGTTCCCGCAACCAGCACAGCCTTTTGCCCGGGCCGAGGACGCACATCGGGGCAGCTGATTTTTGGAGGTTTGTTTATGAGCGTTATCAAAATTGCGCTTCGCATGGCTGCCACAGCGGCCCTCGCCGCGACCATTTCGTCGGCCGCCAGCGCCGCCGTTTACCCGCCGCAGCGCCAGCTGCCGGCCACCGTCATTTCCGACTTCAAGGCCGCGCCGAACAGCCTCTTGCAGCAATATCCGACCGGCGGCCCGCAGCTGATCTCGCGCGTGCGCGATCTCGGCGCCTCCGACCCGACCACGCTTCCGGGCCTGATCGCGCTCCTGAAGGATCCCGCGACCACCAAGGACCAGATGCGCGCGATCGTCGGCGGCCTCGCCCAGGTCGCCCGCATGGCCGCGCAGCAGGATCAGGCCTATGCCAATGAGATCCAGGCCGCGATCGCCGGCACCCAGAACCCCGACGTGATCGCCGCCTACCAGGCCGCGACCGGCGACGTCGCGATCGCCGCGACCGGCGGCGGCGCGGGCGGTGGTGGCTCCGGCGCAGGCGGCCCGACCGGCAACAACTTCCCGACCGGCGGCAATGGCGGCGGTGCCGTCAGGTTCGGCAACAACAACAACGCCAACAATCCGCCCAACACCGCCGGTGGCGGCGTCAGCGGCTCCACCAACAGCACCAGCCCGCGGCGTTGACCGGAATCGGCCCGTGCGGCCGGCCACGACATCTTACGGCAGCGGCGCCAACGGGCGCCGCTTTGCTTTTGCGCCGTTAAGCTTCCTGCAAAAAGTCGCGTGAGTCGCGCGTTGCACTGCACCGATCGCGTTCAATTGCAGGCAGGGTTGTGCTAGTGTTGCGCGCAGCGCGGGCTTTGGCATCCGGCTTGCTCCGGACGCAGCCGGGTTTCTGGCGAACATTGATCCCCCAAGACCACAGATCGATCCATTTTCAGGAATTGCTGGATGTTGCAGGTGAACAAGCCGACCTCGGAGATCAACCGTGATTTCGCCGAGGCCGACGGCTCTCCGTCGCAGACGCTGACCTCCTATCTCGACATTATCAGGCGCCAGTTCCCGACCATGGTCGCGATCGTCTCGGCCTGCGTGATCCTGGCGCTGCTCTATCTCTTCACTGCTGCTTCCCAGTTCACGTCCACCGCCTCGATGGTGATCGACACCCGCAAGGTGCAGCTTTTCCAGCAGCAATCCGTGCTCGGCGACATCGCGATCGATTCCGCGACGGTGGAAACCCAGGTCGAGATCCTGAAGTCCGAGAATATCAGCCTTGCCGTGATCCGCGACCTGCACCTGATCAATGATCCCGAGTTTACTGGGACTGGTGGCGGTTTAGCCGGATCGATAATTGAGTTCATCACTGGGTTGTTTTCTACCGGGCGCGCGCTCTCCGAGTTTGAACAGACACGCAAAGCTCTCGGCGTGTTTGAAAAGAACCGTACCGTTAAGCGCGTGGGCCTCACATATGTGATGGAGATTAGTTTCACCTCGAAAGACTCGGCGAAAGCAGCCAAGATCGCCAATGCGATCGCTGATTCCTACATCGTCGATCAACTCGAGGCGAAGTACCAGGCGACGCGTCGCGCCAGCATCTGGCTCCAGGATCGTATCAAGGAGCTGCGCACCCAGGCCTCCGCCGCGCAAAAGGCCGTGGTCGATTTCAAGACGGCCAATAACATCGTCGACACCGGCGGCCGGCTGATGAATGAGCAGCAACTCGCCGAAGTGAATAGCCAGCTCATTATGGCGCATGCTTCGACTGCCGAAGCCAAGGCGCGGCTCGACCGCATTAACGATATCCTTAAGCAGGACATCCCAGATGCCAACGTTGCCGATGCGTTGAAGAATGACACGATCGTCAAGCTGCGCGGCCAATACGTCGACATGGCCTCGAAGGAATCGATCTGGGCCATGAAATACGGCTCGGATCACTTGGCTGCGGTCAATCTTCGTCGCCAGATGGCCGAGATCAAGAAGAACATCATCGACGAGCTGAAGCGAATCCAGGAATCCTACAAGAGCGACTACGACATCGCAGTGACCCGCGAGGAGAGCATCAAGTCAAGTCTCGCCAATGTCGTTTCCGAATCGCAACTGACCAACCAGGCGCAGGTGCAGCTGCGCGAGCTCGAGAGCAACGCGCAGAGCTACCAGGCGATGTACGACAATTTCCTGCAGCGCTACATGGAGAGTGTGCAGCAGCAGTCCTTCCCAATCACCGAAGCGCGGGTAATCAGCGCGGCGACTACACCGCTGGTGAGAAGTTATCCCAAAACCTTGATCATCCTTGCGGCGGCGCTGTTTGGAGGGATGCTACTTAGCTTCGGCGCGGCGATGGCTCGTGAATCGACGGACAAGGTGTTTAGGACTACGGGGCAGGTAGAGAGCGTGCTAGGCGCGAATTGTATCGCTATATTGCCTTCATTGAACCCGGCAGTAGCAACCAAAATTCTAGGCGGCAAGCTAGCCGGGAAGAAGGGCAATCCTCAACCCGATCTCCTCCGTTATGTGGTCGAGAACCCGCTGTCTCGTTTTGCCGAGGCCGTACGCTCCTTGAAGGTCGCGGTGGATCTCAACTCGATCGTGCGCGAGAACCGCGTTCTGGCAACGACGTCCACTCTTCCCAACGAAGGCAAGAGCACGCTCTCGACTAATCTTGCGCAGCTCATGGCGCATGGTGGGGCGCGAGTCATTCTGGTCGATGCCGATTTGCGCAATCCCTCACTGTCGCGCGCGCTTGTGCCGGATGCCAGGATTGGTCTCGTCGACGTCGTGGCGCAGAAAGTTCAGCTTGATGAAGCGTTGGTCATCGATCCTGAGACCAAGCTCTCGATTCTACCGGCGGGCACAACTTCGAAGTTGCTGCACACCAATGAGATATTGGCCTCGAAGGCGATGCACGCCCTGGTGACGCAGCTTCGATCACGCTTTGATTATGTGGTGCTGGACATGCCGCCTATGGCACCCGTGGTAGACGTGCGTGTCACCTCCTCCTTCGTCGACTCTTACGTGTTTGTCGTAGAATGGGGCCAGACAAAAATTGATGTGGTCAGGCATAACCTGCGGGGCTCGCCGGAAATCCAGGATAAGTTATTGGGGGTGGTCCTGAATAAGGCTGACACCAAGGCTTTAGCTCGCTACGAATCTTATCATGGTCGCTACTACTACCAGAAATACTACGCCCGTTACGGTTACGTAGAATAGCGCACGTCCCACGGTATTCGATGTTCCGCGTCCTACTACTGTCGCTGGGCTTTGTCGGAGCTTCTTGGCCTTTGGCTGCGTTGCCTTCATTCTGGCTATCCTCACCGGCACTCGATATCACTGCACGCATTATCGCGGACGAGCGCCTCAGACCTGGCGCTGTCGAGCAATCGCTGGCGCGGATTGAGACCAAACCGGCACTGTGGCTCCAGCAGCCGCAACTACCGCTGGCTAGAGCCCTCGCTCGGCTACGTGTAGCGGAGGAAGCAATGAAGCGAGGGAGCTCAGACGAGGCGGATCGTGAGGTCGAAGCTGCCCAACAGCAGCTAATTATCGCACTCAATGTAACGCCCAGCGATTCCTTCCTTTGGCTGATGCTTTATTCAGTCAAGACAAACCGAAATGGCTTCGATACCAGCGCATTGCGATACCTTGAACAGTCTTATTTGGCCGGGCCGCACGAGGGATGGGTCTCTCTTAGGCGCAACAGACTTGCGGTGGCAATCTTTCCACTGCTCGAAGACCGGACGCAGCAAGCTGTTGTCGCTGAATTCGCCGAAATTGTTGACAGTGATTTCATCGAACAGGCGGCGAGGACCTTGACAGGTTTAGGGTGGGCCCAGAAGGAGCTTCTATTGGCTGCGCTGCGAGACGTCGATGAGTCGGCAAAGATCAGCCTCTCAAAGCGACTTCGAAACGAAGGGATCGATGTTAGGGTGCCGGGAATTGATCATACTGAAAGGCCTTGGCGCTGATGAAAATCCGCTTTGTCCTTCTGCTGGCCTTGTTTGCTTTGGGGGTCGCCTCTAACGCAGCGATCGCACAGTCAAACCGATCGGCCTTTACTCTGCAAGGTCCTGCAGAACAGGGGGGCAAGATCGTCAAAGACGCGCTGGGACGTCCTTGCCTAGACGTTGAGGCTGCCGCGGTGCCTCACACCGTTGATCCGAAAGTACTCGATCATGTGGTGAGTCTGAAGAATAACTGTTCGCGTTTGATTAAGGCCAAGGTCTGCTATTTCGGCTCACAATCGTGCAATGAAGTCGTGCTCCAGGGATTTAGAAGAGCAGATACCATCCTTGGAACGATGCGCGGCATTTCAAACTTCCGCTATTCAATCGAGCAAAAGTAATGTGGTGCGCAGAACCGTCGAGCCGGGGCTTAATGTGCCCTTAGATCAGCAAAAGTTGGCGGGTGCAGCGAAGTATGCCTACGCCAACAGGTTTCTTTCATTCTTCATATCTTTTGGCTCGCTAGCAGTGTTGGCAAGGCTTCTGACACCTCACGAGTTTGGCCTAGTCGCCATGGTGGCGACATTTACAGGATTGGTCACATCGATCCGCGACTTCGGCATCTCAGCGGCGGCAATACAATCAAGCGATCTTTCGTCTCAGGATCGTAACGCTCTCTTTTGGTATAATGCTGCCCTAACTTTGGTGGCTTCGCTGGCAGTGCTCGCCGCGGCACCTCTTGTTAGCAACTTTTATGAAGAACGAACTCTCAAGCCGCTGCTTTATTTGTCGTCCGCAGGATTGTTGGCCAGCGGACTCAGTTCGGTCCACGGAGCGCTTCTCCGGCGCGATTTCAATCTCAGAGGTATTTTTCTTGCTGAAGTTTGTGGGCTTGCGATCGGAGCAATGGTGTCCACATCGCTCGCATATATTACCCATAGCGCTGCTTCTGTGATTGTCGGTACGCTTGCGCAAGCCGTATCAACATCCGCAATCACCTTCGCACTCGGTCGTTGGATACCCAAGCTTGATGGCGCGATTCGATCAGGTGTGCATCATTTGGCGTTTGGCGCTCGAGTGAGTAGTTTCACTGTTCTCAATTATATCACAAACAATATTGGCTCCGTTGCTATAGGATATCAGTCAGGCTCTGCGGCGATGGGGTTGTTCAGCAGAGCTCAGAGCCTTTACGCATTGCCCGTGTCCTTCGTTTTGACTCCTTACCTCCAAGTGCAGTTTCCTCTTCTTTGTCGCGTCCAAGAGGACATCAATCGTACCCGAGAGGTCTACGGTCGACTTCTGGCACTCACCAGCATAGTTTTCATTCCACTCGCCGCATTGCTGCCATTCGTTGCGATCCCCGGTGCGATTCTGGTTTTGGGGTCCCAATGGGAAAAGGCAGGCGAAGTTCTTGCATGGCTTTGCCCGTCGTTGGCTGCAGTTGCGGTGCTCGGGCCGTTCGCCCCGTTCATGACCAGCCAAGGGCGGGTCGTCGAGCTGCAGCGGTGGGGCATCGCTGAAGTCGGATTGCGAGGTGGCGGCGCCCTAGTGGGATCTTACTTCGGCCCGACCTATGCTGCAGCCGGTTTTTCATTTGCTACGTTTATATTGGCCGTACCGATCATAATCTGGATCACGCAACGCGATCGAACATTCTCGACCACGGACTATCTGAGGGCTTGTTTGCCTGGCGTTCTCACAGCTGCGGTTGTGGGCGCAACGGCTTGGAGCATGAGTCGACTCGTTGGCAATCAAGGACTCGGCCCTCTCTGTGAAACGGTGATTGTTTCCGCTGCAGCGAGCTTGCCTTGGCTAATACTGATCCGAGCCTTTCACCTGTGGCCCCTTTCTCCGAGTCCTAGAAGGCACTAAAAATGTTCTCAGTGGTCATACCGACGCGCAATCGTAGCGACATGGTCAGAAGAGCGCTCGAAAGTGCTGCTGGGCAATTGGGCGAAACGCCCGAGATCATTGTGGTGGATGACGGCTCATCACCCGAGGAAGCCGCGAGAATCGCACACGATGTGGCAACGGTACCTCAAGCCAAGCTAATCACGATACCTCAAACTAGTGGCGCCGCCCATGCTCGAAACGTAGGTGTTGCCGCATCCTCGCGCGAAGTTATCGCTTTTCTCGATTCCGATGATTGGTGGAAGCCGAATCGGCTGTCGCAGCACAGACGTGCATATTCCGATCCCTCAGTGATCTTCACCTGGAATTCCGCTCACTGGACCCGTGGCCCCGTCGAGGGAGCTAGGGGGAGGATAGGACGGCCGGAGCCGCGGAACTGGAGGTTGCCAGTCGCGTTGGCCGCCTGGAATTTCATTGGAGGATGCTCTCTAGTTTGCGTTCGAAAGAGCGCGTTTGAGTGCGTCGGAGGCTTCGATGTTTCTCTAAAGAGTTGCCAAGATTGGGACCTTTACCTGAAACTGCTGGGGCAGGGTGAATTTCGATACATTGATGAAATTCTCGGGTATGTTGATGTGGGGCCCCATCAACGGATCACGACCTCTCCTGATCGGATCATAAATGGTCATACGCATGTGCACGCCATTGCGAGACAGATTCCAATGTCTAGTGGTGAACAGCGCTATGTTAAGGCCATGCATCTTTGGACTCTATCTGAAGTCGCGTTGAGATGCGGCGACGGTGCAGGGGCTCGCTCTCAGCTTGCCAGATCGATTGCTACTTACCCGAACAAAATTGTTCTTTCGAGAGTTCCTGCACTGCTTTTCGAAAGTATGAAACTTAGCTCTGGGAAAACCTGAGGTTCATTCGATTCATTCTGCGGCTGCTATATTCGAATTTGTGACAGTGGCAGACCAACGAGCAGGGGGCTACTGTTAGTTCGATGACCGAGAAGCGTCTCCCAACCCGTCGATATGTCCTCCTAACGGCCACGGCCACTTTGTCAAAGTGCGTTCTCCCATCGAGACTCGATGCAGCGGCGGTGGACGAAGGCACTGACAGGACGTCTCCTAGCGAACCACTTCAAGCGATGATCGCCGCTCAGCTCAGTCGAGGTGGCCCGATTGTCATACCGCCTGGCGATCCGCTGCTTGTGCGTAATCCCGTCAAAGTGCCCTCTGGGGTAGAGCTCGTGATTCAGCGTGACCTACTCGGGACATCAACCTCCAGCCTTTTACTCGAAGAGCGAACGACGTTGCGCTTTGATAGAGCGCGTGTGCACGATCTTCCCCTTAGAGTCCTGTCGGGAACCGTTTGGATCTCAGGTTTAAACTATTCAGGTCGTGGCCACCTTGCCGCGGTTTCAATTGCAGGGCCTGGGCCTTACAGTGATCTACGGATTGAGAACTTTCAGATCTCAGATGCCAACTACGGCATCTTGCGACAGGGTGCTAAGTCGCGCCTTCAGGGAGCAATTATCCGAAATGGTACTTTTTCCCGACTCTTCGGAGATGCGATAGAGTGGAACGTCTGTGTAAACGACAATGAAGTGATTGTCGAAGACATAGAAATCGACGGCATTGATGCGCCACCAAGCAAGCTATTTTGGGGGATCGGAATTGGATTCGCCGGGCATTACTACAATCCTGAGTGGCTCCCCGAATCAGCAGTGAAGAACTTCACGATCCGCCGAATCAAGGGTCGGCGTGTACGGCAGTTGATCCATGTCGAGAACGGTCAAAATTTTACGATCGAAGATATAGCAGGTACAGACATTTCCGAAAGATACAGCTCCCAAAGCGGGATCGAGCTTGCTTCTGTTGTTTGTTACGGATGCACCAACTTTTCCGTCGCAAATGTCAATGCTGATGCGCGCATCCTGCTCATATCCGGGACTTTGAAGGGCCGTTACATTGTGCCTTGCAGTAACTTCGAGGCGACGGACCTCAAACTTTCACGAGGCGATCTTATCTTGGAAATCGGGGGGGGCCTGTCATTTGCTAGACTTAGGAACGTTGAATTACTCTGCGGCTCGCTCAAAATTAGAGGTGAAGCGAAGCAGCTCGAATTAACAGACCTCAACATTACAAGCCCGAGCCCTGCGATGGAGCCTCTAGTAATGGAAAGAAAATTTCTCCAAGGGGATCTTGCGCGCTTCCTTCCCGAATCCCCCACGGTAACAAAGGATCGAGTGCGTCTTAGAAGACTTGGAGGACAGGCGAAGTAGGTCAGGTTGTCGGCAACCTGCGAGCTGAAAACCGGCCTAAGACCCAGTCATGGAGTCTTTGACGCAACGAACACCTTCTCTCCTCGGAGCAATCCATACTCCTGAACCTGCGGCTCCACAGCAGTAAACTCCTGTAGCTTAAAGCCTGCATCTCGAATTCTGTCCCGAATATCGCGACCATAGTAGCGGACGTGATCCCACTGTCCAAAATGTTTGGTCCGCGCTTGTGCATCGAGGATGGACGGATTCTCGTAAGTCTTATCCCACCCTTCGATGAGTGGCACCATGATGATCGCGAATCCGGCTGGCGAAAGAATACGATAAAGCTCCGCAAGGGCTTTGCGATCATCGACGTGCTCTAAGACATGTGAACATAAGACCACATCGAAGCTGCTGTCCGGCAAATCGATGCTTTCAATATTCAGTACAAGGTCAGCGAATGCGGGGTTGAGGTCGGTTGTTTGGTATAATGAGACCATTGGCTTTATATAGCTTGTAACCGCTGCTTCCGGCGCAAAGTGCAGCAGTCGCTTGTTTGCTAATTGATCGGCGTGTCCATCTACCCAAAACTTAAGTAGTCGGTGCCGCTCCAAGCTGCCGCAGGCAGGGCATCGTGCGTCGTATCTTGGTGGAAATCCAAAGGAACTGAATCCTCCTTTGAACCCACAAACGTTGCATGATTTGCTGTCGCCTCTAGAGAGAAGCCTTAGTAGAACGCGCGCCAAATACGAGGCTTGTCGGATAGTACCGTAACTGCGATAACCAATCATGCTGTTCACAATGCTGTTTGAAATCGAATGATCCGGAAGTCTTAGGGGTCTCTCATTCACGCGGCGGGAAGTTCATTGCCAAGTAGACACGAGCATCTTTCTATAAGCTTGTACATACGAGTCCGCGACCGCCCCGAAGTACACTTGCCTTGCGCGGCGTATAAGCTCCGCGCGATCTATGTTGCCGTACAATTCAGAGACTCTGTTTTGAGTAATTACCTGCAGCATCTCTTCTCGATCCCTCACGCATCTTCCGCCGACTCTTGCTAGCGATTCTTGCGCGGCCGGAGATTCGTATGCTGCAACGAAGCAACCTGAAACAAGTGCTTCGATTATTGTCAAGGGAGCATTATCCATGCGCGAGCAGAAAATAAGAGCAAGTGAATCCCGGAATACGTCCGCCATTGCGGTGCGACTTTTGATTTCGCCGAGATAGACAGCTCCATCGTTTCGAAAGGGATTGTTCCGTCCGGCCAACGTTATCCGGACGTCGCGGCGGTTTGAAAGTTCCCGCACTAGATCGGCATCAATCTTTCCAGGCGAAGAAAGATCTGACGCGGAAAACAGAAAGCCTTCTCGCTTGGTCTCCGCGCAATTGATGGACGAGATATACCGTTCAAACGTTAGATCCACTGAATTTGGAATAACATCAATCGAAGAGGACAGGACCTTTCGGTAATCGTCTGCCAAATGATTTGAAGGGCAAACAAAGTGTACTGCTTTGCCGAGCCGGGCGATGCCTTCCAGTTTGACCACTCTGTGACGTCTCGAGAGGTCAAGCAGGGACGGTAAGTCGCGCTGGCGCCGCAGTCCGCATTCTCCGCATGTTCGTTTCCAGCCCGTACAGTCTTCAGTAAAGCCACATCTGCCTGTGATAAACCACCAATCATGGGCTGTTATGACTAGGGGCTTTCTTGCTTGGGTCAACTCCCGAAGAAAGTAATTCCAATTCAGGTAGTAGTGATGCGGGGCGTGCATGTGCACCAAGTCCGCCCATTCGATCCATTCGTGGAGGAGTTCTTTGTTGCCCGTGAATGGGTCAAGCCCAGCTAATCTGTGCGCAAGATAGTTGGCTAAGACGGAGGTCTTCGTCCCGAGGCGGCGAATGTCGGGTTCATTGATGACGTGACCATCGTCTTTGATGCCGGATGCATATCCGTAAAGAAACCTGCTGTTCACGCCCTGCAGGATCAGCCTGCGATGCAAATCCAGCGCAACCTGCCCAGCTCCACCTTGGGAAGCTCTAATATTAACGTGTAAGATGTTCATCTCTGGACATCCGAAATTGCTTTTTCACCTGGTCTTCGAAGCAAGCCGGGCTGCCGGGCTAGTTCGCGCTGCGCGATGTGCTTTATCGGGATGTTGGCGCGCATTGAACGAATGAAAAAGTACAGCAGCAACGAAGATTCAATGCTCAAATATGAAGAAGAGGCCATAACAGAAAGGAGAGCGTAAGCTGCCACCAAGCTCTCTCTTGTTCGGCCGTGCGCCCATGACCATCCTGCTGCTGCGGTCACGATAAGAACGATTAGCAGGCCAAAGTCTCCGAAGTACAAAAGGAACTCATATAGCCCATTTGTGATCTTGGACTCCAAAAATAGAGAGCTGGTTAGTGTTCTTGCGACCACCAGCTCGTTGGAGCCGATCGGCACGCCGATTGGATATGCTGAAAGAATCTCGATGACCGCGTTTATCGGAGCAATAAGCCTAACATAGGTCGATGAGGGGCCGCCGCCTGAGACTGAAACATCCATTCGGCGCAGAATGAGGTCGGAAAACAGGAGGGCTCCCAAACCAAATATGGCGCAAATAAATAAGAGCTGCTGCAACGATCTCACATAACGAATCGAAAGACTGATTGCTCCGAGAACGAGGAGTCCGAACGAACTTGAAACCGCAATAGCTAGCAGGAGAGAACCTGCCGACAGAAAGAGACTACCTGTCGCAACTAGTTGCATCGTAGCCAACGTTGCAACAACCCGGCCAAACATGGATGGCTCGTAGTATGGGCCGATCGCTCGTCCGTTTTCCACCGCCGTGTGCACGTAGCTATTCTGGAGATCGACATTCACGATAGGAGCTACGATGTCGTATCCAAACGTTGTGCCCAAATACAGAGTTCCGAAGTGTTGTAGCGCTCCGAGTGCGAGAAGTAGAATGAGCGGCGCCCATGTGGGTGTGAAGGAAAACGCCGGCCGCGCTTGGAAAGCGGACCAAACAAGTGTGATAGATACTACCCAAAGTGCATACGACAGACCGAACCGCTCAGCGGGAATTGCATACTCAGTGTCTCCCACCAAATGAATCGCGTATACTACTAGGGGGTACAGGATGAATAGCGAGTAGAGAGCAAGGTGCTTTAGATTATTCCTGTTTTTATGCAGAGCGATAGTTAAGATGATGCCCGCGGAAATTGTGCCAAGCGACACAGGGTATCTGCCCACGTTGAATAGGGGCACGTACAGGCAGAAGATTACGAATGTGAATACGATGTTTGCCATGATTAGCGTACAGAAGTCGGCATTGAGTGTGCAAGGCCTCCAATCAAAGTGCGTTCACCCTTCGAGTGGAGCCTATGAACGCACTTACAAAAGTAAGGCTTCTGTGCGCCGCGGACGTGAGGAGCCTTGCGAAGACGCTGCAACCAATGAACGGGAGCGACATGTTCAGTACTCGGCGTTGTATTTGGGCCGCTTCAAACGCTAATCTAAGCTTGTGAGTGCTAGATGCGCCCTTGCTTTGAAAATCATTCACATTGACGAGCAATGGACATGTCCGGAATTGGCAACCGGCCATCCACATCCTGGCAATTACATCGTAGTCCCCACATATCTTATATTTGCGGTCGTACTGAAAACGTAAGTGAGTTTCTCGCTTGAAGAATGTTGCTTGGTGGATACCCGGTTGCCCATGCCAAATATAGGAGAGCTTCCGCGGCGCTCGACGCACATTGATTTCTCCAAAGCGCATAATTGAGCCGCCAAAAAGCACATCTGCGTCGGCGTCGAGCTCGCGCTTTGCGGTATCCAAAACGTTCTGGTCGTGGAAACAGTCGCCCGCGTTCATAAGAAGGACAAACGTTCCCGAAGCAGCTTTGAGCCCCTTATTCATAGCGTCGTAAATGCCCTGATCTCGCTCACTTATGGCTTTTACGCGTGGGTCACGGATAGACAGGACGAACTCAGCCGTTCCGTCTGTTGATGCGCCATCAACAATGATCCATTCCCAGTCGTTGAAGGTTTGCGCTTCGAGGCTCGCCTTCGTTAGATTGAAACCGGTTAGATCGTTGCGCACGACAGTGATGATTGTGAATGTTTTCTCGGTCATACAAGCTCTGTTTTATCGATCGGTTTGACGGGGCCCGTGAACCCAACAAAGGTCATTCTGCGGTCCGTCTTGCTCTTATTGTCGCGGGAGACCCGACAGCTATCATTTGGGCAGGGATGTCTTGTAAGACTGTGCTGCGCGCTCCCACGATTGCGGCAGCCCCTATGACAACCCCTGGAGCAATAAAGCAATCGGCAGCGACCCAAGCCTCGTGTTCGATCCGCACCGGTTTAGCAACCAGGGGAAACGTAATATCTTTATGATTGTGCGTGGCTGCACAGATATAAGAGCGCTGAGAAACGACCGCATTCTCGCCGATCGTTATAGGTCCAAGGCTGTAGAGTTCGGCATGATCGCCGATCCAGCAATGATTCCCAAGCTTGACCTTCCACGGATAGGTCACACGTGCTGTTGGCCGCACAAGCACACCTTTGCCGACTTCCGCGCCAAACAGGCGCAGCAGCCATCGTCGCCATCCATACGCGGGCTGCGGTGACCAAGCAAATAAGGTCTGTTGAACCGTTTGCCACAGCAACACAGTTAGGCCAGAACGTCCTCTAAAGCCGGGCGGCACCTTGGACCGCGAAAGGTCCTGGAACTTCGGCCGCTCGTCGAGTGTCATCGCCTTCTCTCATCAGTACGCGTCGGGGCGGCCGAACGTGACCATCACCGTCCGAATCGCGATCTTCAGGTCCAGCGCTAAGCTCCAATTATTGATGTACCACAGGTCATACTCCACGCGCTTCTGCATCAAGTCGAGCGTGCGGGTTTCTCCGCGATAACCATTAACCTGGGCCCAGCCGGTGATGCCGGGCTTGACGTGGTGGCGGAAGGCGTAGTTGCCGATGATCTGCTCATATTCGTCGTTGTGGGCGGCCGCGTGCGGGCGGGGGCCGACCAGCGACATGTCGCCCTTGAGCACGTTGAAGAGCTGCGGCAGCTCGTCGATCGAGGTCTTGCGCAGCCATTTGCCGA